>Ga0315540_10000299_pt1 | contig 27332 bp, 15 predicted proteins | sample SalMarSW160110MG_FD_203677 | JGI IMG/M metagenome (GOLD analysis project Ga0315540, IMG submission 203677) | Salt marsh sediment microbial communities from the Plum Island Ecosystem LTER, Massachusetts, United States - Salt Marsh Sediment SW1601-10 ...
GCTTTCGGCCTCAACCTCGGTCATGTCTCGCCGGGATGTGGTGGTGGTTGCCTCCGTCTCGTGCATCTACGGGATCGGCAGCCCAGAAGCCTACGGGCGGGTCGTGGTCCACCTCAAGCGCGGCGGCCTGTATCGGCGCAGGGCGGTGCTCCGCCAGTTGGTCGAGAGCCACTACGAGCGCAATGACCTTGAACTCAGGCCGGGCGTGTTTCGCGTGCGCGGCGACACCCTGGAGGTGATGCCTGCCTACGAAGACAAGGGCTACCGGATGGAGTTCTTCGGGGACGAACTGGACCGTATTGTCGAAGTGAACCCCCTCACGGGAGAGATCCTGAATGAGCGCGACGAGATCTCCATCTATCCCGCCAAACACTTCATCACCGAAGAAGAAAAGCTGCAATCCGCCATTCACGACATTCAAGCCGAACTGGCGGATCGGTTGAGCTATCTCCGTTCACAGGAGAAACTGCTGGAAGCGCAGCGCCTCGAACAACGTACGCACTACGACCTGGAGATGCTGCGCGAGGTCGGCTACTGTTCGGGCATCGAGAATTACTCGAGGCATCTTGATCAACGCCCTGCCGGCTCGCCCCCCTGGACTCTGATGGACTACTTTCCGCCCGATTTCCTCTTGGTGATTGACGAATCCCACATGACCGTGCCACAGATCCGGGGCATGTTCGCCGGCGATCTCTCCCGCAAGCAGAATCTGGTGGACTACGGCTTTCGGCTGCCTTCGGCTCTCGACAATCGGCCGCTCAATTTCGATGAGTTCACGTCGCGCATTGGACAGGTCATTTACACAACTGCCACGCCCGGCCCCTTCGAACTCGGGATCGCTGACCAGGTGGTCGAACAGATCATCCGCCCAACCGGTTTGATCGACCCCGAGGTGGAAGTCCGCCCGGTTGAGGGCCAGATTGACGACCTGTTGGGGGAGATCCAGCAGAGGATAGGCGTGGGGCAGCGCGTCCTGGTTACGACGCTTACCAAGCGGATGGCGGAGGACCTGGCAGATTACCTGCTCGACCTGGGCATCAAGGTCCACTACCTGCACTCCGAAATCGACACGATTGAGCGCGTTGAAATCCTGCGCGATCTTCGCCTGGGCGTATATGACGTTGTGGTGGGCATCAACCTGCTGCGGGAAGGGCTTGACCTGCCGGAGGTCTCGCTGGTGGCCATTCTTGATGCTGACAAAGAGGGCTTCCTGCGCTCTGGCACATCCCTGGTCCAGACGATCGGACGCGCAGCCAGGCACATCAATGGCCGGGTCATCATGTACGCCGACCGTATCACTGACTCGATGCGTTTCGCCATCGATGAAACCGAGAGACGGCGAGACAAGCAAAAGGCATTCAACGAAGAGCACGGCATCGAGCCGGTCAGCATCATCAAAGCCGTGCGCGATCTGACGGACCAGATGGCAGCCCGCGCTGTGGCCGAAACCCAAGCGGAGTACGCTGGTTTGACTCCGGCTCAGTTGCCACGAGACGAATTGGCTGCCTTGATCAAGAAGCTTGAAGAAGAGATGCGTTCCGCAGCCGCCGACTTGGAGTTTGAAAAGGCAGCCGCTCTGCGCGATCAAATCTACGAGTTTCGTGATGCCCTGGCGGAAAAGGAGAACTGGAAGCCGTGGGAGAGAGCCCGAGCTTTGGCTGGACGGGACGCCCCACCCTAGTTCTGGACAACCGCCGCTCAACCCATTAGACTCCTGCTTCAGGACAAGCGAGGGACGCCGGTCAAGGCGTCCCCTTTCTTCTGCGCCGAATCCTGCCTGTAAGGTATCCGTAAAGCCCAATCTCGGCTCAGTTGAGGCAAGATATTGGTAGATCGGCTTGGACCGATGAGGTGCAAAATGAGATCGCTGTTCTGTCGTTGTGGGTACTGCCGAATGCAGAATCGCCGGGTGTGGTCCGGAATCGTGAGTTTGATCGGCGCCATAGCCTGGTTGATCTCTCCCACGCCTTCGCTGAAGGCGATCCACGTGCCGGTCGACGACGAGCAGCCCTAGACATGTCTCTGGGCTCGGGGCCTCCCTCGAGCAGCGGCCTGCCGACGGGGTAGAAAACTCCGCCATCACTAAGAGTCAGGCCACGCCGCAGGTCATCTCGACTGCGGCGTTTTCTCTTCTCACCTCCGACATTATCGATCGACCCTGGCGCGGTGGTATCATGCTGGTTCAGCCCAATCTTCCAAGCACACCTCCTTTTCCAGGAAAGCAAACTATGCTCACGAGCTCTTCCCACAGCCAGCCGGATCCTGCAACGTCATCCAAGGTAGGCTCTCCGTCTTTTCCTGCTCCTCTATCCCACTTTGAACCCCATCCTACCGAAGCGCTGGACCGTGCAGCCGCAGAGCTCAAAGCCAACAAGCTCGCCTGGGCCGAACTGCCCATACGCCAGCGCATCAGCCTGCTCGAGGCCGTCCAGGACGCGTATGCAGCCGTGGCAGAACGTTGGGTGGCTGCCAGCGTTGAAGCCAAGGGATTGCGACCCGGGACCTTCGCCGAAGGTGAGGAATGGATCATCTTCGTGATGGGCATGCGGGCGCTCAACCACTTGAAGGTGAGTCTGGAAGGCATCGAGAAAACCGGGCGCCCGCCAATTCCGGGCGGCCTGCGAACCGACGCAGCTGGGCGGGTCGTGGCACGGGTTTTCCCGGCCCATTGGTCCGATCGACTGCTCTACCGTGGTATCACCGCCGATGTTTGGATGGCGGAGGACACCACAGTCGAGGATGTCAAGACGGACCAGGCCTGGGCCTATCACCAACCATCAGATGGCCAGATCGCCCTGGTCTTGGCGGCGGGCAATCTCTCGATTCTTCCCATGCTGGATAGCCTTGACCGCCTGTTCGTTAAGAAGCATGTCGTCTTGCTGAAGACCAATCCGGTCAGCGACTACATGGACCCCATCCTGGCCGATGCACTGCATCCGCTGATCGAGGCTGGCTACCTGCGCATGGTTCGTGGTGGCGCCGCCGAGGGCAAGTATCTGACCCGTCATGAGGCTGTCGACAGCATCCACATGACAGGCTCCGACAAGACCTTCAGGAGGATCGTGTTTGGCGAGGACGGCGCCCATTCGGATGGACGTCCTGAGGAGCCGTTCGCCAAGGAGATCACGGCAGAACTTGGCAACGTCACCCCGCTGATCATCGTGCCTGGGCCGTGGACCCGAGATGACATCCGGCACAAGGCGGTCCAGGTGGCGTCGTGGATGGCCATCAACGCTTCCTTCAACTGCCTTTCGCCGCGGATTATTGTCCAGCACGCCGGATGGCCGCTCAGGGATGCGTTCTTGACCGAGCTTGAGAATGTGCTCGCCAACACACCCCCGCGCAAGGCCTACTATCCAGGAGCGAAGCAACGCCATCAGCGCTTTGTCGAGGGCCACGCCGATGTTCGCCAGTTGGGACAGGCCGAAGGGGAACAACTACCTTGGACGCTGATTCGGAACGTGAATCCTGATAACCAGGATGACATGGTCTTCCGGAGCGAAGTCTTCTGCAGTGTATTGAGTGAGACGGCGCTGAACGCAGAGTCTCCAATCGAGTTCATCGAACGAGCGGTTGAGTTCGCCAATCGCCAGCTGTGGGGAACGCTGATCGTCAGCCTGTTCGTGCATCCTCGGAGCCTTGCTGATCCCGAAATTGGAGCAGCGATTGAGGGCGCCATTGCCGACCTTAGGTACGGCACCGTGTGCCTCAACTTACGCGGTGAGTACGGCTACTACCCCCTCTTGTCCCCGTGGGGAGGCGCCCCCGGCAGTCCCCTCAACGACGTCCAATCCGGGCTCGGGGTAATCAACAACCCTCTCATGTTCAAGACCAGCCAGAAATCCATCGTAAGGGGACCCTTCCGTCAGTGGCCGGACCCATTCCTTGTGACGGCCAACCATACGCTGGGATTTGGCAAGGCGTTGTATGAGTTCGAGCGCAGGCACTCCTTGACCAAGCTGCCCAAAGTGCTGTGGTCCGCCCTCCGCGGATGACCTGCAGCCTGCTTCACGCCGAGCAGGTGTAACGAATCACGGTAGGTGATTGATATCAGGGTGATAGCTTTTCGAAAGCCTAAGTAGTGGAAGTGAGGTGCTTAACCGATGGCCTGGGTAAAGGCAACAAGCCTGCTGAAGCTCCGCTGGCTGGTCTTGATAATGCTTTCGGTGGTGATGGCCGGCTGCACAATGGAGGCCGGCACTCAGATTGCGGCTGGAGGCGACGGCAGCCTGTCCACGGCGATCGGTTTGGCACCAGCCGACATGGCGACTCTTTCCGAGCTAGGCGGCCCATCCGGCGACGCATTCTGCCAGCAAGTCGAGGCAAGGACCAAGCTTCCGCCTGGGGGCACAATTACCCAAGAACAGCGTGATGGGACAACCTGGTGCGTGACCAAAGTGCCCTTCAAGGATTTGAGTGCGCTGCAGGACCTTTACAACCAGATCGGCAACATCGACGTCCATCAACTCCAGTTGTCATCGGGAGAGTTCGTGTACGACATGGATGTTGACCTCACCGACCTCTCCGCCGAAGGCGTTGACCCTGCTATCCTCGACTCGATAGATGTCTCGATCGTATGGAAGCTGACGCCGCCGGGTGAGCTCGGCGCCAACAACGCCGATCAGGTGCTCGACGGAACGCTGATTTGGAATCTTCAACCGGGACAGGCGACTCACTTGCATGCTGAGAGCAGACTGGGCAATCCAGCATCGGATATCGTGCCATCCGTATCAGGCACAGGGATTCCGAACTTGCTCTGGATAGTGGGCGTGGTGTTGCTGTGCGTCTTTTTCCTGGTTGTTCTGGCTGGCTTGGTGATCTTTCTGATCATGCGATCACGCCGCAGCCCGGACGCCGGCAACTGAGTTTGAGCCTATCGGCAGATTTGACGTACAGCCAGACCGCTTCAGTCTTCCAGGCGGTACGACGTCGTGATCTCCGCCGTCTTCTTTAACGTGGCCGAGACGGAGCAGTACTTACCCTCAGACAGCTCGATGGCACGCTCCACAGCCGCTGGATCGACGCCTTCGCCTCGCACGACATATTCAATGTGTATCTCGGTATAAACGTTGGGCGGATCGGTGGCCTGGACCCCGCGCGTGTTGACTTCGAACCCAGTCACCGGCTGCCGCTTCTTCTTGAGGATCGATATCACGTCCATCCCGGTGCACCCGGCCAGGGCCACCAGCAGCAGATCGGTAGGCTTGGCTACCTCGGCTTCTTGGCCAGGTTCGGGCCTCGAGTTGAGCGCCATCTCATAGCCCGTGTTGGTTACCCCCCGAAAGGCCAACTCATCGATCCAGGTCACGCTGCCTTGCTTGTAAGCCTTGTCTGACACACCCTACTCCTTGTTCGATTAGTGCTCGATCTCACACAGGCAGCCTGGCGCCCTCGAGAACCTTGGGGAGCAAGGCAGCTTCCGGAACGGCGCCCTCCACATGAACATGTTCGTTGATCACGGTGCGCGGCACGCCCATTACACCAAACTTCTGGGCCAAATCCGGGAATTCTATCGCTTCCACCATGTCGGCCCGAACCCACGGGCTGTGAAAGGCCATCTGGTGGGCCAGATGCACGGCCCCCGGGCAATAGGGACAAGTTGGCGTGACGAAGACCTGGATGTGAACCGGCTCAGCCAACTCGTTCAACGCGGTGCGAGTGGACTCGCTCAGCCCCGAGTCTCCCGAACCCACCATGATGATATCCTGAATCAGCGAACTGAATTCATAGCCGGAAGGAATGCCATAGTACCGAATGCCGAAGTCTCCGGTGTCTTCACGGCCACCGAGAACAGCCAATCCGGGCGCTCTATCTATGGCATAGGTCTCAGCCTGGCCGGCCGCCTGGCCGAGATCAACCTTCTCGACGACAATCTGGTCTGACAGCGCGGCGACTTCCCCCAGGATTTCCTGTGTGTCCGAACAGGTGGGGCACTCGTCGGACACGCCCAGCAGCAAGGTCACTGGCTGGCTCAAACCTTCGAACATCTCCACCAGGGCAGCCTTGTCCTGATCTGAAAGCAACGGCATCTCAACCTCCAAAGGGTGGGCGCTGGCACGACCGACTCCTGCCTGCGCTGAAAACGGTGTCTCGACCCTTTGGATGCACTCTATTGAGTGAAGGTTACATGAGAGGTAGAAGCGATCACGCCTCCGGTGGAGGCGATGTACATCCTTTAGCCTGCAGCGTCTCCCACAAGCGATCGAGGGTGTCGGCAGGAATCTCCACCCGCCCGACACTGCGGTAAAGCACGAGGGTTTTGCGGGTCGTGTCGACCATCAGACGGCAGTCCTCACACTCCGAGAGATGAGCCTCAATCTGATCGCAAATCGCCTGTTCCAAGTCGCCGTCCAGATAGTCGGACAGCTTGGCCAGCAGCGAGCGGCATTCCGGAGTTGGATGTGTATGGGTCATCCCAAGGACCTCGCTCCCAGGAAGTACTCACTCAAAGAATCGCGCAGGGCCAGCCGTGCACGATGCAGGCGCACTTTGACCGCGCCGGGGCTGATATCCAGCACTTCGGCCGCTTCATCGGTGGACAGCCCTTCCAGATCACGCAGGACAAATGCTGTGCGCAGTGTATCCGGGAGAGCGTCGACCGCATCCGCCATCTGCTGTCTGAGTTCCTCGGTGAGCATGCCTTCCTCGGGCTCAATTGGCCAGGGCGAGAGCTCGCCGGGTTCCAGATTTACGAAACCGCCAGCCTCGAGATCCTCGACTGACACCACATCCGGCAGCTTCCGCCGCATGCGCATCAAGCCATTGTTGGTGGCTATGCGATAGAGCCAAGTTCCCAAGCTCGATCGGGCCTGGAAATCCTCAACCCCGCGGCACGCGGCGATGAACGTCTCCTGGAGCACCTCTTCGGCCTCATTCGGATGCCGAGTCAGCCGCAGGGCCACGCCGTAGATCTGGCCAGCGTAGCGCTCGACAAGGTCGCTGCATGCGGCCCGGTCCCCGTTCTGCAAGGCATGAATAAGTTGAATCTCATCGTCTTTCATAGCATCACGGATTGTATCATCGCCAAATCATCCTCTCAATGAAGGCGCGCCCTCACCCTTTCGGACACGCTCGCAGGCGTGCAAATGCGAGTTTCCATTGACCAGAAGCTGATCCTGGACATGTACAATGTCCCTATTGCGCCTGACGTCAGTCTATTTGTGAGATATGTCACAAAGCCAGTCTTGTGGGCCTTGGCCGGGATCCGCCCGTCCTGGTCAACCAGGCCAAACGGCCATGATGAGGAGTTGGAGGATGTGCCGAAGCATCAAGACACTCCGGCGGGAAGATGACCCGGCGACCGACGATGAGATTCGAGCTGCCGCCAGGCAGTTTGTGAGAAAGATCAGCGGCTACCGCAAGCCCTCACGCGCCAATCAGCTGGCGTTTGAAACGGCAGTGGACGAAGTCGCTCGCGCGTCACGAAATCTGTTGGAGAGCCTGGTCGTAAAGGCTTCGGAATCGAAGGGAGCGCCGAACGAACATTCGATCAAGGTCCTTTGATCGTTTTCGCCTGACAGTCTGATACGTCCCGACCTGATGCTATTATGGCGGGAAACACCCTTGGGAGAGGGATATGGATTCTCATGGCATTCGCGCCCTGGTCACTGGGGGGTCGAGCGGGATTGGTCTGGCACTCTCGCGGCAATTGGCCGCTGAAGGGGCCAATGTATGGATTCTGGCCCGCGATCGCGATCGGTTGGCTCAAGCCGCAGAATTCATCCGATCCAGCCGGGCTTCCGCCGATCAGACGGTGGAGACGCTTTCGGCCGACGTAGCCAATCTGGAACAGATCCAACAGGCACTTTCTCCACTGACAACACCCGATCGACTTCCCCACCTCTTGATCAACAGCGCCGGCGCCGCCCATCCAGGCTATGCTGAAGAGCTAGGGCTCGACATATTCCACTGGATGGCGGATGTCAACTACTACGGCACCGTGCATGTGACTCAGACCCTCCTTGCGCCGATGATCCAGCGCGGCAGCGGTCAGATCGTCAACATTGCCTCCATCGCCGGATTCCTGGCTGTTTACGGCTACACGGCCTACGGAGCTTCGAAGTTCGCCGTGCGCGGCTATTCCGATGCGCTGCGGGCCGAGATGAAGCCCAAGGGGATCGACGTGTCTATCGTCTACCCACCCGACACACAAACCCCACAGCTCCAGTACGAGAACCAGTACAAGCCAGCCGAAACGAGGGCGTTGGCCGGAAATGTGGACGCCATGTCGCCCGAGGCCGTAGCGTCGGAGATCTTGAAAGGTGTGCACCGCAAGCGCTACGCCATCATACCGGGCATGGAGGGGAAGCTTCTCTATTGGCTTTCAGGCGCTTTGGGTACAGCCCTCTATCCCCTTATGGATTGGATGGTGTCGCGCGCTCAGGCACAAGCGGCTCAGCCGGCCAAGAATATGGACGCCATTCGCGATGAGGGTGAGTCTCATGGATCTGTTTGAGAAATGTGACCAGTACATCGTCGCCCGTGAGGCCGAAGAGGGCGGCTACTACCCTTACTTTATTGCACTGTCCGGCAGCGAGGGGGCACAAGCGTCGTACCGAGGGCGGCCGCTCATCATGTGTGGGTCCAACAACTACCTGGGATTGACAACGCATCCCAAGGTCAAACAAGCCTCCGCCGAGGCCATTGAGACGTACGGCACGAGCTGCACTGGCTCGCGCTTCTTGAACGGAACGCTCGAACTGCACGAGGACCTAGAGCGCCGCCTGGCCGATTGGGTCGGCAAGGAAACGGCGCTGGTATTTTCCACCGGCATGCAGACCAACCTCGGCGTGATCAGCGCTTTGGTCGGCCGCGGGGATATTGTCATCCTCGACAAAGAGGACCACGCCAGCATCGTCGACGGCGCCCGACTGGGCTACGGAAATACGCGCCGCTACCGGCACAACGACATGGACGACCTCGAGCGCGTCCTTTCCGGGATCCCCGACAGCAAGGGCAAGCTGGTCGTAGTCGATGGCCTGTTTAGCATGGGTGGCGACTTGGCCGATCTGCCGCGCATCACCGCGCTGTGTCAGGAATACGGCGCCCGACTGATGGTGGACGACGCGCATGCTATGGGAGTGCTGGGCGATGGCCACGGGACAGCGGCGCACTTCGGCCTGACCGACGAGGTCGACCTGATCATGTCCACCTTTAGCAAATCCTTCGCCTCCATCGGTGGATTCATCGCCGGGGACGACCAGATCGTGCATTACATCAAGCACCACGCGCGCTCGCTGATCTTCAGCGCCAGCCTGCCGGCCTCCAACACAGCCGCCGTCCTGGCCGCCTTGGACGTGATCCAAGAGGAACCGGAACGGGTGCAGCGTGTGAACGAGGTGGCCGATCGGATGCGGCGCGGTTTCCAGGGGCTCGGTTTCGACACCGGTTCGTCCGTCACGCCTGTCATCCCGATCATGATCGGCGACACGATGCGCACCATCGGGATGTGGAAGGGCCTGTTCGACGCAGGCGTGTTCGTCAACCCGGTGCTCTCGCCGGCTGTCCCCGAGGGGCAGGAACTGCTGCGCACGAGCTACATGGCCACCCACACCGATGAGCAGTTGGAACAGGTGTTGTCGGCCTTTGAGGTCGTTGGACGCAACCTGGCGGTGATCTGACCCCGCCCTAGTGCCAAATTTGCTGATAGGGGTGTTCGCGGACGACCGCACGTCCTTCTTCGAAACGCGTCGGGGAAAAGACGGTGATGTCAACCATCTTGGGCGCCCCGTCCAGAATCCACTCAGCCATACACGCACCGACCGCTGGCGCGGTCTTGAAACCGGTCCCGCTGAAGCCACACTGCAGGAAGTAGCCCCCCGGGCCGTAAGGACCGAGCATGGGGAACTGGTCGGCCGTGATTCCGTCGTAGCCGCCGTGCGCCGAATGAAGCCTTCCGCCTTCCATGGCCGGAATCCGGAGGCAGATTCGCTCAATGGCCCGCTCGACGAAGCCCGGCTTGGCGTGATCGGTGTCGCTGTCGGGGGACTCACCGATCGGGTTGTTGTCCTCCAAACCCACCAGGGTCAGCTCACCCTCTGGGCGGAAATACATCTCACGCGGATCGTCGATCGCCGCCGGATGCGTCTTCTCCATCCCTTCCGGTCGCACGACGAACATTGTGTCATGCCGCCAGGTGTCCAGGGGCAAGTCGACCCCAGCCAGGCCGTTGATCTGCCCCGCCCAGGCCCCGGCGGCGTTGACCACGATCGGAGCTGAGAAGTCGCCCTCGGAGGTCTCGACACCCCTCACCTTGCCGCCGTCGACCTGGATCCCGGTCACCGTCGCCCCCTGCTGCAGTTGAGCGCCATGGTCCCGGGCGGCAGTCATGAGAGCGTTGGTGGCGCTGGTCGGGTCGGCGTAGCCGGACTCGGGCTCGTACGCAGCCCACACAATGTCGTCGGTGGCAAAGCTGGGCGCCAGGCGATGCACGTCGTCGCCGCTGATGAGCTGGCTGCGGATACCGATGGATTGGTGCATCTCGACATTGGCCCTCAGGGCATCCATGTGTTCGGCGGCCACGATCTGCAAAAACCCAGTCTGCACGAAGCCGCACTGTCCGCCAACCCGTTCTTCCCAGTCGCGAAAGTATTGGAACGAATTCCAGGCAAGCTCGGAATTGGTCCGCTGATCGTAGTGCATCCGAATTAAGCCGCTCGAGCGGCCGGTGGCCCCGGCGCCCAGGAACGACTTCTCAATGACCAACGGGGTCGCCCCACATTGGGCCAGATGGAAAGCGAGGCTGGCGCCGTGCACGCCACCCCCGATGATGATCACGTCCGCGGTTGTCGCCATGAGGTCGAGCCTGAGCCTCCTACTTCTTCTTGCCCTTCTCATCGTGAAGCACAAGCACCGTCAGATCGTCATACGCTTGCTGGCCGGCGGCGTCTGTGACCGTGATGTGGATCGTGTACACGCGATCGTCCTTGTCGCCTCCCTTGCGCGACGCCATCAGGTCGAAGGGCAGGTCCAGCGTCGTTGCCATATCGCCGTCAAAGGTCAACGGATCGATCGTTGGTTCCCATTCATCGTACTCGTCTTCGATGGTGAGCGCCACCGATCCCAGGCCGCTGGCGGCATCGTCGATCGGCCCTTGGAGGTGCACTTCGAAGGGCTTGTTGTTGGGTGGCCACAGCTCGCTCGGATCGATCGTAAGGCTTGCCTCAGGCGATGTCGTATCAATACGGACCTCAAGGACACCCACATCGGATGTGTTGCCTGCACCATCCACGGCACGGTAGTGGAGCAGATGTTTCCCATCGTCTTCGATCAAGACGGAGTCGGAATACGTCTGCCAATCATCTGCCTCGTTCAACCTGTACTCGATTCTATTCACGCCTGATGTCATGTCGGAGGCGCTCAGCTCGATTGACACACCCGACGTGTACCACCCGTTTTCGCCCTCGACCCCCTCGGCGACATCGGCCGACGCGGTGGGAGCAACGGTATCGATCATGACGGTCAATGAGTCTGGAGCCGAGCGGTTCCCCGCTTCGTCCGTGGCCCGATACTGGAGTTCAGTCTGGCCCTGGGATTCGACCACGACGGGCACCGAATAGAGGATCCAGTCACCGGTGCCAAGTTTGTACTCGAGGCTCACCACGCCTGAAGCTGCATCGGAGGCAGCCAGAGCGACCGACACATCCGATGTGTACCAGCCGTGTGCGCCCGAAGTGCCAGAGGCTGTGGCGGTCACGGTTGGCGGCACAGTGTCAATCCGGAAGGACTCCGATCCCCCATCGGAGAGATTGCCAGCCATGTCCCGTGCTTGGTAGCGAAGCGACGTCTCACCCTGTCGATCGACGCCGAACGGGCCCGCGTAGGTCTCCCAAGAGTCGCCATCGTCAAGACTGTACTCAATGGCAGCCAGGCCGGATCCTAGCGAGCCATCCGCCAAGTCTGGATCATCGGCGGCCAGCGTGACCTGGACCGGTGAGACGTACCAGTCGGATTCCCCAAGGTCTCCGGAGAGGCTGGCCGTGACCTCAAGCGGCGTGCCATCGATCCAAACGGGGGCGCTTTGCAAGGCTTCCATGTTGCCAGCGGCATCCTGGGCTTGGAACCAAACTGTCCAGCGGCCTTCGGCCAAGTCAAACGACGCTTCATTGCCAGCGATTTGGTGGCCCTGCTGGCCTTCACCGTTTTCGGGCTTGTAGAACAGCGTCTGCACCTCATGATTGTCCACGCTGGTGAGCCCAATCGGGATAGGAGGCGCGTTGTACCAGCCAGCGGTGTTGGGCTCATCCCCGATCTCGATGGTGGTCGTGGGCGGCGTGACGTCCTGCACCGTGAGCTGCAGTGTCTTGCATGACGCCTCATCGTCGTCCATGACACACACCGTCACGTCATACGGGCCGAGGTCAGCATAAACCTGGTGCAGCTCGAAGGTCATCTCGTCCAGCGTTAGCGGCTGTGGCCCGTCGCCGAGGCCGTAGTCCACGGTCGCCGTCCACGTGTCTTCGGTACCGGGGTCGGTGAAGGACCCCTCCTGCGCCAGGTCGGTTCCCTCCGGGATCGCAAGTTCTTCGAGCAGGTTGATCTCCGGCGCGACGTTATTCACCGTCAGCGTGAAGGTGGCCGTGCCTTCGGCGTCCTCGTCGTCGATGACAGTCACAGTGACGTCAAAGGCACCGTCCTGTGGGTAAACATGATCCAAGGGGATGTCATCCGGGGAATCGAGGTGCACAGTCTCGACCGTGGACCCATCGCCGTAGTCGACGGTCGCATCCCAGCTCGCCGAGTCGCCATCAGTGAAGGTCACTGAACGTGCGAATTGAGCGCCTTCATCGACAGCCGCATCAGCACCAGCGGCGATCTGCGGCGCCTGGTTCCCGGAGACCGTTAGGGTGAAGCCAGCTTCTCCCTCCCCGCCATCATCGTCGGTGACCGTGACACCAACCATGTAATCGCCGCTCTGATCAAAGGTGTGGCTAGTCGTGGGATCAGCCGTGGTCACCGGATAGGAACCATCCCCGAACCGCCACTCGTATGTGTGCGTGTCAGCCGGGCCGGGGTCGAATATCACGGCTTCGAAGTCCACCGACTCGCCAACATTCGGAGAGAAGGGCTCGGTGAACAGATCCACCTCGGGGGGAGCATTTTCGACGCTCACCGCCAGGCTGTCGGTGCCGACCATGCCGTGCACGTCGGTAACGGTGAGGGTGGCGGTGTAGCTGCCGTTGTCGACGTATACATGGCTCGGCGAGAGCATGTCACTCGCAGTCGAACCATCTCCGAAGTCCCAGGTGCTGGTCTGGCCGGACGGGCTGTCGGGGTCGGTGAACGCGCCGGCGAAGAAGGCGAAGTCGCCTTCGGTGAGGGTCAGATCGGGACCGGCGTCGACGACCGGCGGCTGCGGCTGCAGTGCTGCCAACCGGAAGGGGGCCGTGCCGGGGGTCGCCCTGCCAGCCCCGACGCGAATGCTGAACGGGAAGTAGGCGCCATCGATGCGCAGGGCGACCATCAGCTCGGTCGCCGAGCGATCGAGCTGGAACGTCAGGCTGTCTTGGCCGTCGGATTCGTGCGCGTCGATGGACAGCGTATCCCCGTCAGCCGAAGCCTCGTCGCCCGATTCGAAATCGTCTGTTCCGACCAGGGTAATCGGCGCTTCGGAATAGACCTCGCCTTGGAAGGCATGGATCTGACCGTCGCCGTGCCAGGCCAGCGTCCACCGATAGGTCGCCGGATCGAGCCAAAGGTCGTAGCCTCGGCTGGACCCCGGAGGGGTCGCCGGCTCGCCCATCGGGTCCATATTGAAGCTGGGCGGCGTAGCCGGCAGGCCGCCGAAATAAGCCAGACCGGTGTCGTAGGCCGCCAGCCACAGCCCGCCGTCGCCGTCGACCGCCAGGTCAAGCACATCGTCTTCCGGCAGCGGCGTGTTGCCGCTGTCGTAGGTCGTCCAGCCGCCGCCAGACCCCAGCCGGCTCACGCCGCCGTCCAACGTGCCGAACCATTTGTTGCCGGCTCCGTCGATGAAGACCGATTGGACGAAGTCGCTGGACAGGCCCGAATTGGAGGTGTCGTAGACGGTCCAGTTGGCATTGGAGGAATCGAGCCGGGCCACGCCCGAGCCGTCGGTGGCGAACCATTTGTTACCGGCCCCGTCGACGGCGATGTCGGTGATGGCGTGGTTGCTCACCTGGGTCGATGAATTCAGCGGGCTGGCAATGGTCAGCGGCGGGTCGTAAGTTGTCCACACCCCGGCCTGATGCGCCGCCACGCCGTAGCCCAGTGTGCCGACCCAGGCGGTGCCGCTCGGCTCGACGGCCACGGCGTAGATGTCATCGAAAGGCAGCGAGCTGTCGGCGGCGGTGTCGATCGACCAGGCGCCGCCGCTGCGGTGCGCCAACCCGCCGCCCAGCGTGCCCAGCCAGACGTCCGAGCCGTGCGTCGCCAGGGCCCAGGCGTTGTGATCGGCCGGGGCGCCGGGGGTGAGGTCGGCGAACGACTCGCCGGAATCGGTCCGGGCCACGCCCCCGACGAGGGTGGCGATCCACTTGTTTCCGCTGGAGTCCACGACGATCGACAGCACATCATCGCCCGGCAGCCCGTCAGCTGACGTGTAGGCGGCTTGAGGCCCCGTCTCCCGATCCCAGCGCGCCAGCCCGGCGCCCTGGTACCCGACCCACAGCCAGTCGCCGTCCAGCGCCAGCCGCTGCACCGGCGCCTGCGTCTCCCATACGATCCACGCCGCCCCCCCACCTTGCGCCTCCTGACTGGAAACGGGCGCGGGAGCAGATCCCGTGTCAGGGGCGCCGGCACCCACCTGCGGCGCCGCCAGCCACAAGCCGAAGAAGACGATGGCGATCAGCGTTCGGGACCAGGCTTTCATTGCGATCCCCTTCAAATGCATAGTCCTGAGGCGTCCACACGCCCCAGTTTCGGGATTCAAGGCCGAGCGTCTCACCGAACCCATTGTCTGCCTCTAAGCAAAACAGTAGACGTAGCCATCGTCACAGCCGATGATTATCTTCCAGTCCACGAAGATCGCCGAGGTGTTTAGGATTCCGCCGACTTCGTAGACCCATTCGAGCTCTCCACTCCGTGTGTTCAGCACGGCCAATCTGTGGCTGTCACCAAAACCTGCCACGAGATGGCCCCCAACCACCAGAGCAGACATTGAGAAAGTCGTCCCGAGTCGATGACGACTGATATCCTGGTCAAGTGCGATCTCTCCGGAGTCAAGGCTGACAGCCCGAAAATGCCCAGTGTGTGTGACATAGAACATCTGCTCGCGGTCACAGGCCATATTCATGGCCAAAGCATCAGCATGGTGTATCCAGCGTACCTTCCCACTCTGGACGTCAAATGCTCCGTAACACTGTTTGTTGCCAATACCAAGAATGGCTGTATTCCCTATGATCGACACAGGACCAAAAGCCCCAGCGGAGTCGCGGAGAGACTTAAGAGGGGGGAGCTCAGAAGTCTGCGTTTTCCAGATGAGCTCGCCAGTGGTCGCACCGACACCATAGACCTTGCCAGAGGCGTCGCCAAAAACCAGTATCCCGGCAGAGACTGCCGCTTGTTGGGTGAACACTATATCGTCGGATTCAAATGCCCACAGCTCGCGACCTTCAGTACCTACTGCTGAGTATCCATTGGTCCATGAGCTTGCATTTGATTCGCTCTCTCCCTTGACGGGACGGGCGAACTTCAGGAAGAGCTGATTTTGCCACAAGGAGACCGCTTCATTTTGGGACCCCTGGTCGCTTCGGCTCCATCGCAATTCACCTTCCGCTGTTCCGACACAGAACAGCCCTCCGATGTCATCCGTCATGAACGCCATCTCTTGGTTGGCAGATGGTGTACCACGCAAAACAGGCCCCGACCGCTTTGACCTTGGCTCACGGGGCGCGAAACGCCATAGCTCGGTTCCCGAATCGAGATCCAGGCAACGCCAGTCACGCATAGTCGTGATAATCACCCTCCCACCTGCGCAGACTGCCTGCGAAAACACAGAAGATCCTACGTCGCGTTTCCACAGAAGCCGCAAAGGCAGGTTCAACCCATCATCGACGAAGGCGTGACGGTTAGGCGCCCGATCTCGCATTGGCCAATCGGTTGGCAATTCAGATCCTCCTACGGGCCTAAGGATACGGTCTGGATGTCCCAGTAAACTCAATATGATCTTTGGTGAAGACCTGGTCAAGCCGTCGAATGAGTTCTTGCTGGCTGTCGGTCAGGTCGGTTCTTCTGAGAATCCGATCCCGAACACCATCAATGAAGCTTGATTTGGAGAATGGCAAGTCCGTTTCCTCCCCCCTGAATACCCAATGCAATTGCCTCAGATCACCATCATTGAGGAGCTGAAGGTCAACAATCATCTGGTCGTAATCTCCGGTCCCTACGTTCGCCACATTCTTCAGCTCGTAGAGCGCACCATCCGCTGCCTTAAGATCGTAGAATCTAGAAAGTGTGCCGTCAGTAAGATATACCTCCAGGTTGGAGAATTCGGAGAACCCCCCGTTCTCATCTATAAAGAACAGAACATTCGAATTCCCCCAGAGATTGCCAATCCCACCTTCTTCACTAACCCCAGCCATCTTGCGCAAGAATCCGTCCCACCGTGGCCCGCCGCCGATTGCACTTGCCTCTCCCTCTCGAATGATACGGAAGAGCCTTTCGCCAGTACTGGATACTGCCGTTCCGCCTGAGCCTTTTAGGATTCTCACCACCTTCTCAGTGTCCCCATCAAGATGGCGAAGCATGACCGAGATACCCTCAAGTGCGTCGTCCGACCAGTTCTTGCTCAACACCGAGGCTACAGACAGAGTGCGATTGGCGACGTCTGGATCGCCAATTGAATTGATAAGGCGCTGTATCTTCGCTGGCCCATCCTCACCGGCGGTCTCGGCGTTCTTGATAATCTTTTGAGCGCCGTCCCAACTCTGGCCATTCCAAGGGATTTCCTTAGCACTTTCACCAAACACCTTGAACGCTTCATCGGCAATCTCGCAACCTTCAGACGCCTCAAGTGGTCGCAAACTCGAATGCGCCGCTAGACTCGCGAAGCGGTGGTTTGATGAAGTCGCCGCCGCAGCACTCAGCACACATCCCACACCATCGAAGAACCCCCTGATTTCTGGCTCATCCAGCTGATGCGAGACAACCCCTAGCCCGTCACCTGCCTCATCGCTGAAATCAGCCCCGATCCGGAAGAGGTCATCTCCGACGTGGTCAACGGTCTGCAAGGCCTCGTCGGTCAGTGAGCCCCCTCTCCGAATGATCCCACCTACCAGCTCGCTGCCTTCGTCGAAGCCCATGCGCACCAGCAGGTCCGGGCCGACGCGCTCGACAAAGGCCACAAAGTCGTCCCACAGGTGACGGGCGCCGCCAAATAGGCCCTGCACGAGGTTCACCAGCTCGTCCAGGCTGGTCGGAAAGCCGCTCACGCCTTTCAACGTAAGGCGGAGCAGATCGGTCATCGCGTTGAAGGCATCTTCCAGCTTCAACGCCCGGGCTACGCCGTGCAGGATCGGCCTGACGGCCTCGGCGGCGCTTTCCAGGCCCTTCATCACGGTCGAGGCAGCCTTGCCGAGAATCCCGCCGACACCTACCGGTTGCAAGCCGGGAATGAAGCTGGAGAGCTCGACAATCCCCCCCACGACGCCGATCAGCGAGATGGCTTTGATGAAGATGCTGGGGTCGGTCACGAGGGTATAGACGTCTTGAATGACCCCAATCACCGGCAGCAGGCCAAACAGGACCGAGCCGATCAACAGCGCCGGGTCGTCGGTCTCGCCGGTGAGGATGGCCGTGAGCCACTTCTCGACGTTGTCCCTGTTGACCAGGGCGATGACATTCAGCGCGCCGAGCAGGATGTCGGCCGAGAGCTGGCCGAAGTACGGCAGCCCGGCCGCGAACAGATAGTCGAGCTCGTTGTTGGTCTCGTCCGATTCTTCGATGCCACCGATCAGGTCGAGCAAGTTCCTGACGCCTTGACGATCCAGCCGATCCCGCGCGTGGGCCACATAGGCGGACCGGTCCTGTGTGCTCACCGGCCAGTCGATGACCTCACGCAGTTCGGGCCGCGCCGCCAGGCTGGCCAGGGCCTTGCCAACGCCGGTCACCTGGTGTTGGGAGACAAAAGTCTCGTCCCCGATCGCCACCTGCAGCAGCACGGCAAAGCTGTCAAGTTCTCGCTTGGCGTAACCAGCGTCCCCTGTGCGCGCAGTGCGAGCCAGATCGGACAGGTTGCGCATCAGGAACAGCTCGCCGATCAGGCCCAGGTTTTGGGAGTCGAGGGTCAGGCTCCGAAGCCGCTCCGCCGAACGGCTGGCGTAGCGCTCCACGAACCACCACTGCCCCTCGCCGACATCCTGGCTGGGGTCGTCACCCCAAAGGGACTGAAGCTGGGAAATGTGGATCAGGAGCCGGAGCTCATCGTTGGCCAAGGCATCCAGCTCGGCCTGAGACACTGGGCGCGGTGCGATCCCCTGCGCTTGGCGCGCGGCGATCTGCCGCGCCAGCAACTGGCTGTCGAGCATCAAGGCGCGCGCCCGAACGCCGGCGAACTCGTCCTGGGCGGCGCGGAACTGCTCCAGTGCGTTCGAAATCCCGCCATCCGCCAGGCCGCGATCGGCGACGGAAGACTGGATGCGATCGACCTCCGCCGTACTCAAGCCGGCGTCGGCAAGGCCGGCACGAGTCTCGGCCGGTAGGCCGCTGAAGCCTAACCGCTCGTCGCTGATGGAGGCCAATGCATCACTGACCCGACCGACTTGCGACGGCGAGAGATCGGCCAGATCCTGCAAATCGGACGCCAACTGGTCCGGCAGCCCCTTGGCTGCCTCATCCCCCAGATCCACGGGGGCAAAGTAGGAGTCATCCAGCGCGGCGACCGATTGCGCCAAGTCCGCGGTCGCTCCGATCGATTCGGCGGCCTGCGCCGCCAGGTCCACGGCTTGAGCCTGAGCCGCCGCCAGGTCGGACTCCGACAGATCTTGGATCGATGTGCGGTTGATCTGATCCGTCAGCCGCATCAGTTCTGCCGCCGACCGAACCGTGGCTGACGCGGAGGTCAGGTAACGGTCGCCGGCCTGGATCATGATGCTCCTGGCATCGGGCTGAGGTGCTTCGACGGGTTGGGCGGCCACCAACACCGGGTGGCTGACGAGCACGAAAACGCTCGCCAGGATCACGCCGCGACCGAGTTGCCATCTGAGTCGACGCATCAGCCTACCTGCTCTCATCATGGCGGGTCCACCACCACTTTCACGTAGTAGACACCCAGGTCCGCCGGACTGAACTGATCGTCCACGACCTCGACCAGCTGATTGGTGCCCAGCGTCTCGCCGTCCAGGATGGTCAGGGGCGACACGTGTAACGCTGCGCCTACCGGTTCCCCTGTCCGTTCATCGATGGTGAAATAGCGGAATTCGACTTGGACGGGGCCGTCCACCGGGAAGCCGAGATTGGTCACCTCGGCGTGGACCTGGGCCCGCTGGTGCAGCAGCGAGATCTCGTCCTGCCAGACACGAGTGATGGTCAAATCGGGAAGGGCCTGCACCGTGAAGTACTTGGTTCTCACGACCGGGTCTTCCATACCCGGAACATAGACCCGCACTGTCAGCTTCACCTGACCCCCTGCCTGCGGATGCCACAAGACGTTGTAGAACTTGTCGTCCGGATGTAGATCACCGTGTGCGGCCTGGAGACCATCATCGAACAGCTCGAAATCTTCCGTCAATCCCGCTTCGATATCCAGGTAATCGATGGTGCCCTTTACGGCGTAGTCCACCGGTGTATCCCCCAGGTCATCGAAGATGCCCACCTGGATCTGCACCTTGTCGTCCGCGTCGGGTGAGGCGCTGTCACCGATCGGGAGCGGAATGCCGACCGTCACGCTGGTTGGAATGGGCTGTGGGTGGTAGAGATCGTTGGCCTTCGCCTCTGCCTCCGCCTGCGACGAGGCGCAAATATAGACCGTGGCCTGCTCCACGGCCACTCCGAGGACAAAGTCGGAGGCCACCGAGTAGTGTCCTGGGTTGGGATGCTGAGAGTCGACAGTGATGTTCTGGGTCACGGTTCCAGCCAGCGCCCCGCCGCGCAGCGCGTCCGGTGTAACTGGCCAGGTGTAGGTTCCGTTGGGCTTTTGGTCAGCGAACGCACCCACCAACGTGCCGTTGAGCCCGATCTGGGCGTTGTGAGCCTCCTCCTCGCCGGTCCGTGGACTGAAACTCCCTTGCAGAGTGACCGACTTCACATTGGCCGGATTGACGAAGGCCGGCAGCTGGACCGGAATGGTGATACTGGGCCGGTTGGTGCAATACCAGTCGCTGACCGGGAAGGTCAGATACGCATCGTGGAAAGTGACTGGGTAGACCTGATTGCCCTCCCCACACGAAATCTCAGCTGCCAGATGCTGGATCACGTCGCCCACGGCTGCCTGAAGCTCAAAGGGGATTCCCGCGGCTGTGAACGACGCCAGGCCGGGGCCGCGACCCGTGCTGCCCGTGCCGGCCGCCACGTCCTCTGGGCCGTACAGCGGATAGACCTTGAAGCTGAGCGATTCACCGGTCCCCAGGCGGGCGTGGTTAACGGCCGGCGTCAGGTAGACGCGCGTCGGGAGTCCGGTTGACGGATCGACGGCCCGGATGGCCAGGTCGGTCACCGGCGAACCATGATTGACAACCTCATAGGACACCGCGCCGGTAGTGGGATCGGTGCTCAACTCCTCGAGGCTGAAGTCGTTGTCAAAGAGCACATGGACGTGGATGGCCGCCGAATCGTGGATCGGATCGGTGGCTTCATCGGCGGTCAGCACGGCGGTCAGGTCGTAGTCCCGCAGCGCTGCATCCTGGGCGTGGATGGCCAGAGCCACGTTGCGCGTTTCGCCCGGCGCCAGCGTGATGGCCTGGTCGATGCTTCCGCTGCCGACGAAGTTGACGATCAGGTCCTGGTACGGATGCTCCACGCTGAGCTTCACCGTGTGGGCCACGCTGTCATCGTTGCGCACTGCGACGAAGGAGCGTTGATCATAGTCGCGATCGATGGTGACCGACAGGGCGTGCTGAGTGAAGACGATGCCGTTGGTGACGGTGAATCGGCGGGCGGCCAGGCTCCCGCTTCCGCAGTTGGAAGCTGCGTCCACGTGCCACTCGTAGGTCGTGTTGCGCTGCAGCCCTGGCACCAGAACCGAGTGAGTCTGGCCAAGATCGGTCGAGAAGGTCTGGGTCTGGTCGGGCTGGCCGACCGGGTAGAGGGTCAGCGTGGTCGTTGCGGGAGCGTCGGTGCGCCAGGAGAGCGCCACATCGCGCGAGCCTAGCTTGGGGTTGGCTGCCGGGCGGACGCCCGAAAACGCCACGCTGCCCTGCAGACTAACCTGGGCGTCGAGCACCTGAGCAGGTGCAGCGCCGCCAGGTGTGACGCTCACCTGGAAGGCGTGATCGCCTACGGCCGTGCACGTGTCCGTCTGGACCTGCAGGGTCACGTCAGCCGTGGCGCCGGGTGCCAAGGCCACGGAATTGGAGGCGAAGGTAAACCAAGCCAAGTCGAGACCGCTCAGGGACAGATCGTAGGTATCGGGCAGGATGCCGGTGTTGTTGATGTGAACAAGGAAGGAGCCTGCGGCGCCCAGATTGACCGAACGCGAGGCCGGTTGGATGGTGGCTGTGAAATCGTAACCAGTGGTGACCGCCGACGTCGCCGAGGCAGTGTTGTCGCTCGTGTCTAGCTCGTCCGTGGTGGTCGCGACCTGCAGCTGGTTCACCAAACTGCTTCCCAGCTCGGCGTCGGGCGACACGTCGACCGCCAGAGCGAAGGAGATGCGCGCTCCGGGCGCCAGATCGCCGAAGGACCAGGTGAGGACATCCCCCGCCTGGCTCACGGCCACGGGCGCGTTGTCCGAGGCGTAGCCCACGCCGGCTGGGAGCGTGTCGGTCAGGATGACCGACTCGGCCAAAGTCAAGCCCTGGTTGCGGACAGTGACAGCATACTGGAGCCCCCTGCCCGAGATGGCCTGCGCCGGCGCCGTCACGTGCACCGAGACATCGGTCGGGAAGGCGACGCTCTCGACGATGGCGCTGCCGTCGCCGCCATAGTCGCCTCCAGGGCCGCCCGGCGCAGCGATGGTGAGATCAGTGCTGACGTAGCCGGCTTCGATCTTGACCCGTCCACCGCCGCCACCACCGCGCGATCCGGCGCCCGCGCCGCCGGCAGCCTCAATAGCCCCTGCGCCTTGAACGGAGGGCGCCGTGATCCACAGGCTGCCGCCTGCGCCTCCGCCGCTGTAGAAATTGGGATTGGGTGTGGCCAATCCGGACGTGCCCTTGGCGCTGACCCGCCCTCCCGCCTGGACACTCAGCGTTCCACCGATGTCTATACGAAGGGCGCCAGCTCCGGACGCCTGGCCGGAAGCGCTGCCCAGGGTCGTCGGTTCGTCGGCCGAGCCGTAGGTCGGACCACCGTCTGGTCCGCCTCCTACTCCTCCGTGACCGGCACCGCTGCTCGTCGTACTAGGCGCGCCAGGTCCTGGGTTGGTGCTATCCGGATAGCCCAACCCATCTGCCGACAGTGCTCCGGCGATGGCAAAATCCCCCCCGAGGAGAACGACGTTTCCAGGCCCATCGGGATTGCTGGCGGCCTCGAGCACCTGATCCACGTCCACCGACACATCGCCGAGCCAGTAGGTTCCGGCTGGGCGGCCCCCACTGGAGCCGCCGGCGTCCAGACGGGCCAGGCTGTCCACATCGCCGTCCGCATGCAGCGCTATCGAGGCCAAATCGGGCATGTCGCCAAGGTTGGTGAACCGTCCTCCATTCAGATTCAGATCGACCAATCCCGAGATCTGGCCAGCGTTGGTCAGCCCGACGCCGCGGACGCTGAAGCTGGACGGCAGCGCCAGCGACCCGCCGGGCTGCACAAAGAGCCCCAGGCCCCGGAGCTCGGGGGCGCTGTAGGTTTGAGCGTTGTTCAGAAACAGCTGCGCCGTGCCGTCGCCATCCATGTTGAGCGGGTTGAGTTCGATCGAGTCGTCGGTGTCCAGCAGCTCGAGGTCCCCATCACGGGTGAGCTGGATCAGATCGAATACCCAGTCCGTGGGTCCCGGATCGGCCAATACTGCCGGGCGGCCGGGCAATCCGGCGTTGTCGGCCGTCAGCCGATCAGAGCCGCTCTGCGTGTTCTTGATGTAGATCGTCCCCGGCCCGCCAGCCGGTGTCAGGATCTGAGGCAGGTTGGGAAACTCCGTCCCGGCGTGTGCCTGAATGGAGCCCGAGAACGTGTTCGAACGAGCGTAAACGGCGATACGGCCACCAGCCCCGCTTAAGTAGTAGAAACAACTGCCGCCCGAGCAAGAGGCGCCCGGCGTGCCTGGTCCGCCATTGGCCCGAATCTGGCCCCCGCCCTGCAGGCTGTCCGCTGTGAGCCAGATGCTGCCACCCGCGCCTCGGTAGGTGGCGCCATTGGCGCTGATCAGGCCGGTGTCGGCGATGAGCAGAGTTCCGGCAACGTTGAGCCGGATGGCACCGCCGCCTGGACCGCTGCCCAGGGTCGTGGGCTCGACCGCCGAGCCGTACGCCTGCCCGCCAACATCCGTCCCGGAGGTGTTCCCGCCGCCATACCCGCCATGGCCCGCCCCGCCGTGACCGGTCGGCGCACCGGGACCGGAATCGTCGGGAATCAAGCCATAGCCTAGGCCGTCGGCCGACAAATGGCCGGCGATGGTCGCGTTGTTCAGATCGAGCGTCACCCCGATGGGGCGAGCGGGGTGAGTGGCCAGCTCGAGAGTCTGGTTGGCCTCAATCGCCAGCGTGTCGATGGCGTATTCCGCCGGCGGGCGGCTGGTCGAAAAGCCCGCGGCGCTCAGTCTGAGCAGGCTGTCAACACCGCCGTTAGCCGACATGGTGAGCCTGGCCAGGGCCGGCAGCTCACCATCGTTGGTGACCTGCGCGCCGGCCAGGGTCAGGTCGCTGACTCCATCGACCACGCCCAGGTTAACCAGGCGCGTGCCTTGGAATGTGAATGTCTGCGGCAGGGTGAGCCGCCCGCCGGGATGCACGTCGAATCCAAAGGCGACGGCGGCCGGCAGGCCGAGGCTGAGATCGTCCGTCACATGGAAGACGCCGGTTCCATCGCCGGCCAAGTTGTCCGGATTGAAAATGATCGAGTCATCCGGATCGAGAAGCTGGAGCTCGCCCTCTCGTACCAGCGTCACCAGGTCGAACGTCCATGTGGTCGGCTCGGGGTCGGTCAAGGTCGCCGGCGGACCCTGTCGACCTTGATTGTCGATCAGCAATTGCGTCTCACCGGTCGACGTGTCCACCAGAACCACCGTCCCTGGCCCGCCAGCGCGCAGTTGGCTCCCGAAAGTCTCCTGCCCGCCCAAGGCATGCATCTGACCGGAGAAGCCAAAGATACCGGCATACAGGGCGATCCGGCCGCCCCCGCCCCCGCCGAAGGAATTGCCATAGCTGAAGTAGCCGAGGCCGCCATCGGCGCTGATCGATCCCGAACCCTGAATCTGATCCGCTTCGACCCAGATGCTGCCTCCGGCACCACCGCCATTCTCGCCACCACCAGCGCCATCGGCGGTCAGGTCACCGTCCACCTGGACCGTGCCGGCCACCAGGTGGATCGCCCCGCCACCCGGAGACCCTGGATAGACGGACGGGAGAAAGGTGTGCTCACCGCCGGTGCTGCCAAGCTCGATGGGCTGGAGCGGCGAGCCATAGGGCATCCCAATCGGCTCACCTGCACCAAAACCGCCATGTGCGCCACCCCCACCTGGCCCCGGATAACCAGGACCACGGTCTGAATCGGGTTGGTAACCGCGGCCGCTGGCCGAAAGTGTCCCACCGCCCTCGAGGGTGAATTGGGTCCCTTGCAGGGTGACACCCATGCCCGTGGCCGGATCGCCGTCGGCGAACAGCGTGGCCTCGGACTGCACGCTGAGTTGGTCAACGACGTAGGTACCGGTCGGCTGGCCGCTGGTGCCGCCGAGTGCCGAAAGCGTGGCCTTGCTGGGTCGAGAGCCCTCAGGGGTGAGGTCGAGATTGGAGAGCGCTGGGAGCAGGCCGCGATTGTCAAACGCCCCGCCCCGGACAGTCAATGACAACAGGCCGACGACCGTTCCCTGATTGACCACGTCAACATCGGCCATCGCCCATGTGGCCGGCAAAGTCAAGGTGGCGCTAGGATTGGCTTGCAGGCCCAGCCCCGAGAGCTCAGGCTGATCGAGGGTCAATGCACCGTTGAAGATCAGGCGTCCAGTGCCGTCGCCGACGGCCTCGCCGCCGGAGAGATCGAATCCGTCATCAGGATCCAGCAGCTCGAGGTCGCCGCGGCGGGTTAGCGCTAGCTCATCGAAGGACCACACGCTGGCGCCGGGGTCGCTAAGGCCGGCCGCCTTGCCGTCTTTGGATCGATTGTCAACCTGCAGCCGCCGCTGGCCGGTGGTGAGATCCTCCAGATACACGGTTCCAGGTCCCGCGTAAGCCTGCCCGTCCCCCGTGGTTGCTACGATGCTGCCGCCGAATGTGTTGGTGGCAGTGTAGATGGCGATACGCCCGCCGGCCCCGCTGCCGGCATGGCCGTCGTTCCCACCGTTGGCCCGGATCGTCCCCGCTCCCGACAAGTTGTCAATCTCAAGCCAGAGGCTGCCTCCGGCCCCCGCACCCGAGCCATAGCCTTGCGGACCCAGGCCATCGGCGCTGAGCACGCCGTCCACCGTGCCGCTTCCCGCCTGGATATGGACCGCTCCGCCGCCCGGCCCAATGCCGGCCGAACCCAGCGTCACCGGCTGGTAGACGTCACCGTATGGCGGACCCCCTCCGTCCCCGCCACCGAACCCACCATGCCCGGCGCCGCTGAATGTCGCCGTCGGTGCGCCCGGCCCGCGTTCTCCATCCGGTTGGTAGCCGAAACCGTCGGCGGACATATGTCCGCCGGTCCCGATTGTGAAGGAATTCACAATCACCGTCGGAGCCGATCGGCTGACAGCATCGCTGGACAACTCGAAAGTCTGCCCGCCCGGGATGTCGATCGAATTGAAACTGTAGGTTCCAGCGGTGTGCCCCTGGCTGGCCCCCGTGGCTGACAGGCGCACTCGACTGGGCCGCGTTCCATCGGACGCCAGGTACAGGTTCGACAGCCCAGCGATGGTCCCTTCGACATCCATCTCGACGCCCCGAACCACGAAGTCAGCTGGCAACATCAGGCTGTGGCCCTGGGGCACATAGAAGCCGAACCCTGTCACAACTTCATCTGTGAATTCGAACGACTCCGGAATGTAGAGCTCCCCCGTTCCATCACCAGCCATCGTCCCGGGCGCCAGATCGATCGTGTCGTCGGAATCGAGCAAGGCCAGATTTCCATTGCGAGTGAGCTGGATTTCGTCGAACGACCATTCTGTGGCGCCGGGATCCGTCAGCAACGCCGGAGGGCCCGCGCGATTGCCATTATCTACCAGCAGACGCCGAGTCCCGCTGGTGATGTCCTCAAGAACCTGCGTGCCCGCCCCCCCGCCTCGGGTTCCGCCCAGAGCCTGGATCGACCCGGTGAAGGCGTTCGACGCCGTTGAAAGTGCCAAGCGCCCACCTGACCCGGCACCATAGTAGGTGGTGACTTCGAATCCAGTGCTCGAGTAACCACCGTTGGCCTGGAGGAGGCCATCGCCTGTCAGGCTCCCGGTCTGGATGAGCAGGCTCCCGCCGGCGCCGCCGCCGGGCCCACCGCCGAGGCCATCGGGTGTGTAGTAGAAGGATTGACCACTCGCACTGACGGACCCATCCGATGTGAGCGTTCCAGCAACGTCCAAGAAGATGATCCCGCCGCCACGACCCCCGACGCCATAGGTTGGGTCTGGTGTGGCACTTATGTCTCCACCGGCACTCCCAAACAAGAAGGGCAACAATGGCGAGCCGTAACCCGATCCCCCCTCTTGGTCTCGGTAGTCTTCGCCGTACCCCCCAAAGCCTCCGCCAGCTCCATAACCACCACTCCCGGGGCCTTCGTTGGGACGGAAGCCGAGCCCGTTCGCGCTGATCCCTCCACCCGCCTCCACGACAAGATCGTCCGCCTGAAGCGCCACAATGCCGCCCGTGGCGCCGTCCCAAGCATGGGCGGTGATCGTTCCGCCGCTCTGCACCACCACTTGGCCGTAGTGCGGAACCATCTGCACCACGACGTTGTTGTGCACGCCGTCGTAGCCGTGCTCTAGCGGCGTCTCGAGCACCAGCGAATCGGGCAGAACATCCACAACCCGACTGACTTGAAAGGTCCCCATATCAGGGCCAAGGACCGTGGCGATAAGGATGTCATCACCGTAGGCGAAGCCCGGCGTACCGTCGTAGGGCACCTCGACATCATCCGGCTCCACGAGGCCGGTCATCGCG
>Ga0315540_10000304_pt1 | contig 27101 bp, 29 predicted proteins | sample SalMarSW160110MG_FD_203677 | JGI IMG/M metagenome (GOLD analysis project Ga0315540, IMG submission 203677) | Salt marsh sediment microbial communities from the Plum Island Ecosystem LTER, Massachusetts, United States - Salt Marsh Sediment SW1601-10 ...
TCGTCGTTCACGAGCGCCGAGATCAGGTAGCTCTCCGCCGCCGCCACGCCGACCGCCTTGAGCCAGGCGTGGTTGTGGGCCTGGCCCCAGCCGGGCACGAGGGCCGAGCGCATCATCACGAAGCGCGGCTGCTCGCTCCAGCCCGCGTGGGGCTTCGCCGCCCGGCCGGCCGTGTCGGGCAGGACGGGCACGACTCGCCCCGGGGGCGCGAGCGTGTCGGGCGGTGCGGCCGCCGCGACGCGCGGGGCGCCCGCGACGAGCAGCGCGAGCAGCGCGCCCACGAGCGCCGCGGAACGAAGTGGCGGGAACGCGTGGGAATCGAACCCACCTCGGACGCAAGCGCCCGACCGCAGGATTTGAAGTCCTCGGGGACCACCAGATCCCATTCGTTCCCGCATCAGGCCGGCGCCCGGCCGTCGGCGACGAGCCGCACCGAGACCGTCTCGCGCGCCACGGCTTCGCCGGCCGCCACGTGCCACACCCGCCGCCGCCGGAGAGCGGCCTCGAACGCCACCGCCCGCCGCGGCGGGATCGCGACGAGCAGCCCGCCCGAGGTCTGCGGGTCGTACAGGGCCATGAGCAGGTCCTCGGGCAGTCCGCCCTCGTCGATGCGGTCGCGGTAGAAGCCCCGATTGCGCACGAGACCGCCGGGGTGAACGGACTCGGCGATCAGTTCGCGCACGCGCGGCAGCAGCCAGTCGCCCGAGGGCCGCAACAGCATCGTCACGCCGCTCGCGTCCGCCATCTGCGAGGCGTGGCCGAGCACGCTGAAGCCGGTCACGTCGGTCGCCGCGACCGCGCCGAAGGCCACCGCGGTCTCGGCCGCCGCGCGGTTCAGCGTCGTCATCTGCCGCGTGACGCGGCGCAGCAGCGCGGGCTCGAGCCGGCGCTGCTTGAGCGCCGTCGTCAGCACGCCGGTGCCGAGCGGCTTCGTGAGGTAGAGCCGGTCGCCCTTGCGCGCCCCGCTGTTCAGGAGGAGGCGCCGGCGCTTCGCGACCCCGGTCACCGCGTAGCCGAACTTCAGCTCGGGGTCGCGGATGCTGTGGCCGCCCACGACGCTCGCGCCGGCCTCGTGCACCTTGTCGAGCCCGCCCTGGAGGATCGCCGCGATCACCTCCGGCGCGACCCCGGTGTCGGGCGCGCAGAGCAGCGCCAGCGCCGTCAGCGGCTCGCCGCCCATCGCGAAGACGTCCGAGAGGGCGTTGGCCGCGGCCACCTGCCCGAAGTCGTACGGGTCGTCCACGATCGGCGTGAAGAAGTCCACCGTCTGGACGAGCACCTCGCCGCGCCCGTGCGCGAAGATGCCCGCATCGTCGAGGGTCGAGGAGTCCACGAGCACGCGCCGGTCCCGGCGCGGCGGGCGCAGCTTCGAGAGCGCGAGGCGCAGGTCGCCGGGCCCCAACTTCGCGGCGCAGCCGGCGGCCGCCACCGTCTCGGTGAGCCGAACGTCCGGAACTCTCGGTCGAGCCAATGTCCCCCTCCGGCGGTCGCGCCGTGGCCGCGTTACAGGTCCCGCCCGACCGCCACCGCCTCGATTTCGACGCGGGCGCCCTTCGGCAGTCCCGAGGCGGCGATCGTCGTGCGCGCCGGCGGAGCCTCCCCGAAGGCCCCTCCGTAGACCTCGTTCATCGCGGCGAAATCCTGCATGTCGGCCAGGTAGACCGTCGTCTTCACGACGTCCGACATCGAGAGGCCGGCGCCCGCGAGCACTGCGGCGAGGTTCGCGAGCACGCGCGAGGTCTGCTCGGCGACCCCCCCGGGCACGAGCTCGCCGGTCGCGGGGTCGAGCCCGATCTGGCCGGAGGTGAAGACGAGGCGGTTGCCCCCGTGCAGCCGCACGACCTGCGCCTGGCTGTAGGGACCGATGGCCTTCGGGGCGCCGGGAACGTTCAGGGCGGATTTCACGCGATCTCCTCGGGCGTCACTCGACCGTGACGCTCTTCGCCAGGTTGCGGGGCTGGTCCACGTCGCAGCCGCGGGCCACGGCGACGTGGTACGCGAGCAGCTGGAGCGGGACGACCGACAGGATGGGCTGCAGCATCGGGATGCTCGCGGGAACGTACAGGACGTGGTCGGCGCGCGAGGCGACCTCGGTGTCGCCCTCGGTCGCGATCGCGACGATGCGCCCCCTGCGCGCGCGCACCTCCATCATGTTGCTCACGACCTTCTCGTAGGCGCTGTCGCGCGTGCAGATGAAGACGACGGGCATGTTCTCGTCGATGAGCGCGATGGGGCCGTGCTTCATCTCCGCGGCCGGGTAGCCTTCCGCGTGGATGTACGAGATCTCCTTGAGCTTCAGGGCCCCCTCGAGCGCGACCGGGAAGTTGAAGCCGCGGCCGAGGTAGATGAAGTTGTTGTGCTTCACGACCTGTTCCGCGATGCGGCGCACCGCGTCGTCGGTGGCGAGCACGCGCTCGATCTTGCCCGGCAGCCCGGCGAGCTCGCGGGCCATCTCGAGGCCGTAGTCGCGCGAGAGGCCGCGGTGCCGTCCGAGCGCGAGCGTCAGCAGCGCGAGCACCGTGACCTGGCTCGTGAACGCCTTCGTCGAGGCGACGCCGATCTCGGGGCCCGCGTGGATGTAGACGCCGCCGTCGGACTCGCGCGCGATGGTCGAGCCGACGACGTTCACGATGCCGAGCGCCCGGGCGCCCTTGCGCCGCGCCTCGCGCATGGCGGCCAGCGTGTCGATCGTCTCGCCCGACTGCGAGATCACGAGCACGAGCGTGCCCTCGTCCACGATCGGGTTGCGGTAGCGGAACTCGGACGCGTACTCGACCTCCACCGGGATGCGGGCGAAGTCCTCGAGCATGTACTCGCCGATGAGCCCGGCGTGCCACGACGTGCCGCAGCCGAGGATGATGATCCGACGGATGTCGCGAAGGGCCTCGGGCGACATGTTGAGGCCGCCCAGCCGCGCGAGGCCCTCCTCCACGTTGAGCCTGCCGCGCATCGCGTTCCGCACCGCGTCGGGCTGCTCCATGATCTCCTTCAGCATGAAGTGATCGAAGCCGCCCTTCTCGATCTGGCTGAGGTCCCAGTCCACGTCGTGGACCTCCTTCTCGACGGGCTCGTGGGCGATCGTCGCCGTGTGGAAGCCGTCGGGACTCAGCACGGCCATCTCGCCATCGTCGAGGTAGATCACCTGCCGCGTGTGCTCGACGATCGCGGCCACGTCCGAGGCCAGGTAGTACTCGCCGTCGGCGATGCCGAGGACCATGGGGCTGCCGTGCCGCGCGCCGATGAGCGTGCCGGGCTCGCTCGAGCACATGACCGCGATGCCGAAGGTCCCCTCGACGTCGCGCAGCGCCGCGCCGACCGCCCGCTCGAGCTTGAGACCCCGGCGCACGTGCTTCTCGATCAGGTGCGCGAGCACCTCGGTGTCCGTCTCGGTCCGGAAGTGATGGCCCTCGGCCTCGAGGGCCGCCTTGAGCGTCGCGTAGTTCTCGATGATGCCGTTGTGCACGAGCGCCACGGTGCCCTGCTCGTCCGTGTGAGGGTGCGCGTTGACGTCGTTCGGCTCGCCGTGCGTGGCCCAGCGCGTGTGGGCGATGCCGAACGTGCCCTTCGGCGCGCCGTTCCTGAGCCGGGCCTCGAGCGCCCGGATCTTGCCCGCCGACTTCACGACCTGCAGTCCGTCGGCGGTCTGCACCGCCACGCCCGCGGAGTCGTAGCCGCGGTACTCGAGCCGCTTGATGCCTTCGATCAGGATCGGGAGGCAGTCCCGGCCGCCGACGTATCCGACGATTCCGCACATGGGTCCGATCCTCCGAGGGTCAGCCCGCGAGCGCGTGCCGGGCGCGCTCCACGAGCGCGCGCGTCTCCGCCTCGTCCGGGGTTTCCGCGATCACCCGCACCACCGGCTCGGTTCCGGACGGGCGCACGTGCACCCACGCGTCCCCGCCCGCGAACCGCAGCCCGTCCGACGCGTCCACGGCGAGACCGGCGAACGCCGCGCGCAGTCGCGCGTCGGCGCGGTCCCAGGGCTCGTCGGGCCGGGCCAGCTTGTCCTTCACCATCACGAATCTCGGCAGCGCGTCCGCGAGCTCGCGCAACGTCGCCCCGCCGCTCATCGCCTGCGCGACGAGAGCGACGGCCACGAGCCCGTCGCGCCCGAAGTGCGCGGCCGGCAGGATCATGCCACCATTGCCCTCACCGCCCGCGACGGCCCCCTTCGCGCGCATGCCGGCGACCACGTGGGCCTCGCCCACCGGGGTCCGGTGGAGCTCCACGCCGGCCTCCGTGCAGACGGCGTCGAGCATACGGGAGGTGGAAAGGTTTGTCACAACGGGACCCCTGCGGCGCGCGAGCACGACGCGCGTGCCGAGGGCGACCGTGTACTCCTCGCCGAGCGGCACGCCGGCTCCGTCCACGAACGCGGCCCGGTCGGCGTCCGGGTCGAGCGCCACGCCGAGGTCGGCGCGGCCCTCGCGGACGGCCCGGCCGAGCGCGCCGAGGTGGGCCGGCAGCGGTTCGAGCTCGCGCGTGAACGCGCCGTTGGGCTCGCAGTCCACGGGCACGACGGAGGCCCCGAGCGAATCGAGCAGCGCGGGAACGGCGACCCCGCCGACGCTCGCGCAGCCGTCCACCGCCACGCGCAGGGCGCGCCGGCGGATCGCGGCGCGGTCGAGGAACTCGAGCCCGAGCACGCGCTCGAGGTGCCAGGCGAGCGCCCCGGGCTCCTCGCGCACGGCGCCGAGCCGGTCCCACGGCACCCACAGGTCGCGGTCCTGCTCCCAGCGCTCGCGCACCGCCTGCCCCTCGTCGGGCCCGAGGAACTCCCCGCGGGAGGAGAGGAACTTGAGCGCGTTCCACGGCGCCGGATTGTGGCTCGCGGTGAGGATCACGCCGCCCGCCGCGCCCAGGTGCTCGACCGCGAGCTGCGTGGCCGGCGTCGTCGCGAGGCCGATGTCCACGACGTCGTGACCGGCCGCGGTGAGCCCGGCCGTGACCGCGCGCAGCACCATGGGCCCGCTCGTGCGCGCGTCGCGGCCGACGACGATGGGCCCGTCGCCGAGCGATCGGGCGAACGCCGCCGCGAAGCTCGCCGCGACCGCGGGCGTCAGCGACTCGCCCACGACCCCCCGGACTCCCGCGACGCTGATCATGAGCGAAGACGACATGCGGCCTCCGGCTGGGCGGTCCGGTCGCCCGACGCGAACGGGCCGGCGTCCGGCGCGTGCTCGCGCCCGGCACCGGCCCGGTGGGCCCGCCCCGGACCGGCGGCGGTCCGTGGGGGCGTGCTGCCGTGCGACGGGATGACGAAGATGGAGCTGGTGACCGGAATCGAACCGGTGACCCCGTCATTACGAGTGACGTGCTCTACCAGCTGAGCTACACCAGCTCCGGAATGGACCGGCCGGAACGCGCGGCGGCATGCGGGCCGGGACATGGTGCCACCCCCCAGAATCGAACTGGGGACACCGTGATTTTCAGTCACGTGCTCTACCAACTGAGCTAGGGTGGCGAACGGTTTCCGAGGCCACCACCGTGGCTTCGGGGGCGAGGACTTCTAGCACGGGCCTCGCGAGGGCGTCAATCCCCGGACCACGGTCACGCCGGCCCTCAGGCAGGCCCCGTCGGGGGCCCGTCGCCGCGCCGCCGGCGGTCCCCCCGCACCGAACGCCGCTCGGGGCTGCGCCGCCGGTCCTCGTTGCCGGAGACCGGCAGCGTGAACGAGAAGATCGTGCTCCATTCGCTCTCGCCCCTCACGCGCACCTCCCCGCCGTGCTCGCGCACGATCTGCTGCGCCAGCCCGAGGCCGACCGCGGCCCCCGCGGCCGGGCCGGTCGCGAACGGCACGAAGAGCTGCTCGAGCAGGTCGCCGCCCTTCCTCTGGCCGTCGAACGCGACCTCGACGAGCACGAAGCCGGCCGCGCGACGGGTCTCGACCTGGATGCGGCCGCCGGCCGAGACGCACTCGAGCGCGTAGGCGACGACGTTCTCGACCACGCGCCGGATCCGCGGCGCGTCGAGCAGCAGCGACGGCAGGTCGGGCGCGAGCTTCTTGAGGAGCCGCACGCGCCGGCGCACGAGCGTCTCGCTGCTCCGCTGCAGCGCCTCCTGCACGACCGCGTTCAGCGCCTGCACGCGCAGCCGGGGCCGCTCGAGCTGCGCGTACTGCTGCTGCTCGGCGAGCATGGCCTCGAGCCGCTCCGCCTCGCGCACGACGATTTCCAGGTACTCGCCCTGCGGGTCGCCGTCCTCGATCGCCCGCTGCGCCCGCCGCGCGAACGCCGTGATGGAGGCGAGCGGGTTGCGCGCCTCCTGCGCCACGCGGGCCGCCAGCTCGCCGACGCCCGCGAGGCGGTCCAGCTCCCTCAGGCGCGAGCCCTGCTCCCTCTGGCGCTGCGTCGCCCGGCGCAGGTCGCCCAGCGCGCCCGCGTGCGCGACCAGGAGCGCCGCCGTGCCGGCCAGGGTCGCGAGGAATTCGAGGGCGTGCGGCTCGAACCCCGGCAGGGGCTCGTGCCGCTCGGCGCCGTCGTAGACCGCGACCGCACCGAGGCGGCGCTCGTACGCGACGATCGGCTGCACGGCCCACGCGCTCGTCTCCCCGGCCACGTCGGCGGGCACGTGCGGAGCATCCTCCGGCCGCGCCCCCGCGAGCGCACGGCCCGACTCGATCACCTCGCCGGCCACGGCAAGGAAGCCCTGCGCGAGCCGGTCGCGCAGTCCGGCGGGCCCGTGCGCGACCTCGACCCGCGGAGCGCCCTCGTCACCGGCGAGGTAGACGGCCGCGCCGCGCGCGCCGGTGCCGGAAGCCGCGAGCCGCGCGAGGCGGTGGAACGCCTCGGAGAGGTTCATCGACCCCACCGCCCCCGCCGCGAACTCCGTGAGCGCCGTCGCCTGCCGGGCCCGGGCCCGCGCCTCCGCCGCGCGCGACTGCGCGGCGAGTGCGGCCTCGGCTGCCGCGCGGAGCGACTCGGCGCGCCCGACCGACGTCTCGTCGGTCTCGCCGGCCGGCGGCTCGAGGACGATCAGGCCGAACGGCCGCGTGCCGCGCAGCAGCCGCGTCGCCACCACGCGCAGCGCGTCGGCCCACGGCGCTCCGGGCTGGTCGCCGCCCGCACCCGGCAGGCTGCCCGCGCCGCGCCACGCGGCCGACAGCGCGCCCTCGAGATGCCCGGGGGATTCGGCCCACGAGCGAAGCCTCCGATCCTCCTCGCTCGCGGCGGGGGCGGCGCGGCGGGCGCGACCGAGCGCCTGCTCGAGCGCCTCGCCTTCGCCCGCCGCCGTGGCCCGGCACCAGCCCTCGATCAGGCCGCGCCGTTCGTCCCAGCGCAGGAGCCAGGCCCGCGTGGCCCCCGCGCCCTCCGGGCGCACCGCGAGCGCGAGCAGGACCCGCTCGAGCGCCTCGAGGTCGCCGTCGACGTCCAGCAGCGGCGCGAGAGCCGGCAGGGAAACGGCGCGGCCGGCACCGGCGGAATCTCGCGGCGAGACGTCCTTGCGGTCCATGGGCTCCTGGCGGGTCGGGGCGGGGAGGTCCGTGCGCGCCCCCGCGGGGCGCCGCCTTGGTCATCGGCAATCCGCGGCCGCTCCTTGACCCCGCCGGGACCCCTCCCTACCGTCCGCGGGTCCTGCACGAACCGGCACCTTCCGGAGGGTCCCCGTGGACGCACCCCAGCAGCAGCCCATCGAGATCGGCCTCGGCGAGCACGAAGCCGAGGGCATCTACGCCAACCTCGTCTTCATCACGCACTCGCAGGCGGAGGTCATCCTCGACTTCGCGCGGTCGCTGCCCGGGCTTCCCAAGGCCCGCGTCTTCGCGCGCATCATCATGACGCCGCAGCACGCGAAGGGCCTGCTCGGGGCGCTCGAGCAGAACCTGAAGACCTACGAGTCGCACTTCGGCGCGATCAAGCTCCCGGGGGACCCGGCCAAGGGCAAGGAACTCGGGTTCACGAGCGAGCCCCGCTAGGTTCTGTCCGGGAACTCCGCGCGGCCGCGTCGGCGGCGCCGGCGCCCTCACGCGCCGAGCTGTGCGCGCAGCCCGTCGTCCACGACCGGCGCGAGGCCGAGCAGGTCGCGCAGCATCGCGGGCGGCCGCACGAGCCTCGCGTCCCGCGTCGTGAAGCAGTGCTCGGTCAGCCCGACCGCGCACGTCTCGCCGTCCTCGCCCAGGATCCGGTAGCCGAATCGCATCGTCGCGCGGCCGTGGTCGAGCAGCCCGGTGGCGATCGTCACCCGCTCGTCGTAGCGCGCGCCGTGGAAGTAGCGGCAGCGCGCTTCGAGGACCGGCATGAGCACGCCGAGGTCGTCCTCGACCTCGCGGTACGTGCGGCCGAGCGAGCGCAGCATCTCGGCGCGTCCGATCTCGAACCAGCGGAGGTAGTTTCCGTAGTAGACCCAGCCCATCTGGTCGACGTCGCCGTAGCGAACGCGGATCTCGAATCGGTGCATGTCAGCTCCCGGTGTTCGGAGGCGGCGCCGTCTTCCAGCGCCGGTGCAGCCAGAACCAGTGCTCGGGGGCCCGGCGGATCTCCTGCTCGAGCCGTGCGGTGTGCCAGGCGGTGAGCGCCACGACGTTCGCCTCCGTGGGCCCGCCCGTCGGCAGGTAGGCCGGTTCGAAATCCACGTCGTGCCGGCCGTCGGCGCGACGGCGGATGAAGCCCGACAGGATCGGCACCCCCGCCTGCAGGGCGAGGCGCGCGGGACCTTCCGGCGTGCTGGCGAGCCGGCCGAAGAAAGGCACGAAGACGCCGTGCCGCCGCGCGTCCTGGTCGGCGAGCATCGCCACCCAGTGCCCGTCGCGCAGCGCGCGGAAGATGCGCTTGAGCCCGCCGCCGAGCGGAATGATCCCGACACCGGCACGCCGCCGCAAATCGGACACGAGCGTCTCGACGCGCGGGTTCGAGAGCGGCTTGACCACGAAGTCGATCGGGTTCAGGCGGGTGAAGTACGAGCCGAAGAGCTCGAAGTTGCCGTAGTGGCCCGTCATCACGATCGCGCCGCGCCCCCGCTGGGCCTCGAAATGCTCGAGCCCGTGCACTTCGGCCACGACCCGGCCGTCGGGCGCCTTCGCCAGTTCCGGCAGCCGCGCGTACTCCGCGGCGATCCGCCCGACCTCGCGGTAGTGCGCGGCCAGGATCGCGGCCCGCTCGCCCGGCGCCCGCTCGGGGAACGCGAGCGCGAGATTCGACTCCGCGACTCGCCGGCGCAGGCCGATCGCACCGGCGAGCGCGCCGAGCGCCGCGCCCGCCCCGAGCCCGCCGGGCCACGGCAGCGCCCGCGTACCGGCGAACAGCGCCCGCGCCGCCAGAGCCTCGAGCGCGTGCGCCTTCATGCGCGCGCCGTCCAGCGCTGCCCGGGCCGTCGCACGGCGACCCCGGCCCACTCGAGCCGCAGCAGCTCCGCGAGCGTCGCGGACGCCTCGAGGCGGCTCCGCGCGGCGAGGTCGTCGAGCGTGCGCGGCGTCGCGTCGAGCGCCGCCGCGAGCCGGGCCGCCGGGTCCGCCGGCACCTCCCCCGGCCCGGCGTCGCGCAGCGCCGCGAGCACGTCCCCGGCGCCCGCGCACGGGCGCGCCCCGCCGCGCAGCAGCGCGAGGCAGCCCTGCACCGTCGGCCGGTCCACGTCCCCCGGGACCGCGAGCACGGGCCGGCCCAGCTCGCGCGCCCGCGCGGCGGTGGCCAGCGCGCCGCTCCGCTCGGCGGCTTCGACGACCACGGTCACGGCCGCGAGCGCCGCGATCAGCCGGTTCCGCTTCACGAACGCGCCGCGACCGAACGGGCCGCCTTCCCCGATCTCGCTCAGCAGCGTGCCCCCGCGGGCGACGATGTCGTCCGCGAGCGCGGCGTGGTGCGCCGGCGTCACGCGGTCGAGCGCCGACGGCACGACCGCGACCGTCACGCCGCCCGCCGCGAGCGTCCCCCGGTGGGCGGCCGCGTCGACACCGCGTGCGAGCCCGCTCACGACCGCGAACCCGAGCCCGGAGAGGTCGGCCGCCAGACGGCGCGCCTGTTCGGCGCCATAGCGCGAGGCGGCGCGCGAGCCGACCACGGCCACGCATCGTGCGAGTGCCGGCACATCGGCCCCGCGCAGCCACACGCGGGCCGGCGCGTCGCGCAGGTCGGCCAGCGCGGGGGGCCAGCCGGGTCCGCCCCGGACGGCGGCGCGCGCGAAGGCCGCCGGACGCGGCCGCTCGGCGACCCGCGTCGCGGTCAGGACGCCGGCGTCGACGGCCCCGCGCCCGGCCCGCCCGGCCGGGACCTCGGGGGCGGCGGCCCGGTGAGGACCTCCCATTCGACTCCCTCTTCGCTCGCGCGAACGAGCGCTCCGTCGTCGCGCAGTTGGCCGGGGTCCTCGGTGCCCATCAGGTCGTCGTGCTTCATCAGCCGCCCGAGCCGCTCGTGCAGGGCGCGGTCGAGCTTCGCGAAGCGCTCGAGCGCCGCGTGCCGCCGTTCGGGCGGCAGGCGGTGCAGCTCCCAGGCGATCCGCGCCGAGGCGCCGCGGTGCGCCAACTCGCGCAGCGCCGAGCCCGCCGACTGCGCGACGGTGCCGTTCGCGTCGTCGAGCAGCCGCAGGAGCCCGGCGGCCGCCGGCGCGTAGCCGAGCCGGCCCAGGACGCGCGCCGAGCTCGAGCGCGAGAACCACAGCCCCTGCTCGAGCAGCGGCAGCAGCGTCTGGCCCGCCTGGTCGCCGAGCCGCAGCAGAGCGGCCTCGGCGAGCTCGCGCAGGTACCACGACTCGTCGCACAGGCACTCGACGAGGAGCGACATCGCCTCCTCGTCGCGTCGCTGCTCGAGCGAGCGCACGTAGTCGCGCTTGCCGGCGAGCCCGCGCGCGTTCATCGCGTCGAGCGCCTGGCCGGTTCCGTACTTCTCATCCGCCATCGGGTTCCTCTCCCGCCTCGTCCGCCGTCGCGACCGCGATCGCCGTCCAGAAGGCCTCGAGCAGCTCGCGCAGCCCGTCGCCGCTGTGCGCGCTCACCAGCCGCGCCTGGGGCAGCCCCAGCCGCGCCGGGGTGCCGGCGCGCTCCTCCGGGGCAAGGGTATCCGACTTCGTCAGTACGACGAGACGGGGTTTTTCCGCCAGCGCCGGACTGTAGCCCCGGATCTCCCGCTCCAGAAGGCCGAGCGCCCCGGGAGGGTCCTCGCCCCCCGCGTCGATCAGGAACGCGAGCACCCGGGTGCGCTCGACGTGGCGCAGGAACTGGTGCCCGAGGCCCCGGCCCTCGCTGGCGCCCTCGATGAGGCCCGGCAGGTCCGCGACCACGAACGTCCGCTCCGGGTCGAGCGCGGCGATGCCGAGGTTCGGCTCGAGCGTGGTGAACGGGTACTCGGCGATTTTCGGGCGCGCGCGGGAGACGCGCGACAGCAGGGTGGACTTGCCCGCGTTGGGAAGCCCGACCAGTCCGACGTCGGCGATGAGCTTGAGCTCGAGCTCGAGCTTCCGCTCCCCGCCCGGCTCTCCCGGGTCGGCGCGGCGGGGCGCCTGGTGGGTCGGGGTGGCGAAGCGGGCGTTGCCGCGGCCGCCACGGCCGCCCTTCGCGACCACGTAGCGCTGGCCGGAGCGGGTCAGGTCGGCCAGCACCTCGCCGCTGTCGGCGTCCTTCACGACCGTTCCCGCCGGCACCCGGATCACCAGGTCGTCGCCGTCGCGGCCCGTCCGGTTGCTGCCCGAGCCCGCGCGACCGGGCTGGGCACGGTATCGGGGGGCGTCACGGCAGTCCAGAAGCGTGCGCACGTGCGGGTCCACCTCGAGCACGACGCTGCCGCCGCGCCCGCCGTCGCCGCCGTCAGGTCCTCCCTTCGGCACGTACTTCTCGCGCCGGAAGCTGATGCAGCCGGCGCCCCCCTTGCCCGCCGACGCGTGGATGCGCGCGTAGTCCACGAGCACGGTCAGGCCTCCTTCGCCGGCGGGGCCAGCCCGAGCAGCCCGCCGGCGCGCACGAGCGCGCGGCCGTCGTCGTCGAGGTCGTGCATCGCGGCGAACGACACGCCGCGACCGAGGTGGCGCACGGCGACGCGCGGCCCCGCCGCGAGCCGCTCGGCGAGGTGCGGCAGCTCGAGCTCGTCGCCCGCCGCGAGGTTCGCCGCGTCGTCGTCCCGCGCGAGGCGCAGCGGAACGACGCCGCAGAGCAGAAGCGCCCGCGCGTGGGCGGGCGCGAAGGCCGGCGCCAGCACGGCCCGCACCCCGAGCGCCGCCGTGGCCCGCGCGGCGTCCTCGGCCGGCTCGCCGGCGCCGTACTCGCCGCCCGCGACCACGAAGCCGCCCCCGCGCGCGAGCCCGCGCGAAGCGGCCTGCGGATCCAGCCCGCGGCCCCACAGCTCGGCGAGCGCCGCGGCGTCGCCGCGACGCGCGCGGACGCGCGGCCCCCACGGCAGCAGCTCCGCGCAGCGGACGCGGCCCTCGACGCACAACAGCACCTCGCCGCGGACGCCACCCTCGAGCGGGGGCAGCGGCGCCGGCCGCCGGTGGGCCGTCGTCCGCTCGATGGGCCGGGCTTCGCCGCCCGGCGCGAGCAGCTCCGCCGGGTCGAGCGCCGCCGAACCGGGCGCCGCCACCGTGCGCGCGGTGCGTTCCGCCTCCGGCGCGCAGCGCGCCGCGAGCGACGCCATCGAGACCGGCACCGCGCCCGCGTCGAGCGCCTCCTCGTCGCCGCACGCGAGCATCCCTTCGGGCAGCGCCGCTCCCGCCACGGTGTCGCCCGAGTCGAGCAGCGTCACCCCCGCGCGCTCGAGCCGCTCGAGCGTGCCGTCGGCTTCGAGCGCCGCCCGCGCGGCGCGTCCGCCGGTCACCACCTGCAGCCCGGCGCGGTCCGCGGCTTCGGGCGCGGCGAGCGCGTCGGCGAGCCGGCGCAGCTCGTCGTCCTCGGCGAGCGGGCCGACCCGGGCGAGGAGCGGGCCCGCACCGCGCGGAGGAGCGACGGCGCCGAGGTCGAGGTCCACGACGCGCTCGAAGGTGTCCGCGCCCGTGAACCGCCGCCAGTCCTCCTCGCGCCCGCGCGCGGCGAGGTACTCCCGCGTCGCGTCGTCGGCCGGGAAGACCGAGGCGACGGCGCCGAGGCGCCGCGGCGCGAGCGACGCCATCGCGATCCGGTCCGGCATGGGCAGTCCCGCGAGCCCTTCACCGAAGTACTCGAGCACCGCGCCCGCGGCCCCTCGCCCGAGCGCGGCGACCAGCACCTCGAGCGCCTCGACGCCGCCCGCACCGGCCGGCAGAGCGCCCGAGAGCCGCACGCCGACCACCGCGGGCCGAGGCCGCACGAGGGGATGGCCCGCCATCGCCGCCGCGCATTCGAGCGGCATCGCCGCCAGCGCCAGCATGCCCAGCGCGCCGGCGCCGGCCGCGCCCGGGACGGGCGAAGCGAGCAATCCCCCGGGCGCCGCGAAACGCCGCCGGTGGAGCGCCGCGGCCGGGGCGGCACCGGGGCGCGCGAACCACAGGCCGAACGCAGCCGCCGCGGTGCGCAGGTAGCGCTGGTCGTCGAGCGCGTCCGGACCGGAGGCCTCGCGGCCCGGTCCGACGAGCGCGACGGCGGAGCGCGCGCACTCGACACCGAGCGCCTCGAGCGCGAGCAGCGAGACCAGGCCGGAGTCCTCGTCGAGCACGACGTGCCCGGGGTGAAGGCTCGCGGGCCGGTCCGCGCCGGGCCAGCCCGCGCCGTGCGCCTCGAAGAGAAACGCGGTCAGGTGGTCGGCCACGTCCGGGCCTCAGTCGCCCCTGGGCGGCGGAGCGCCGCCCTCTCCGCCGGACGGCTTCGGCTCCGGCTTCTTCGCCTCGCCCGATTCCGCCTTGCGGCCCTCGCGGTAGGAGGGGCTGCGGTAGTCGGTCGCGTAGAACCCCGAGCCGCGGAACAGCAGGCCCGCCCCGCCGGCGGGAACCCGGCGTGCGGCGGCGCCGCACTCCGGGCAGGTGCGCGGCGTGTCGTCCTTGATGCCGTGGAAGACCTCGAACACGTGGTCGTTCTCGCAGCGGTACTCGTAGGTGGGCATGCGCTCGGGTCCTCCTCCTCGGTCCGTCCCCGCGGTCAGTCCAGTCCCGCGCTCATCACGCACGCCACGGTGGCCGTGTCCACGACCTCCTGGCTCGAGCATCCGCGGGAGAGATCGTTCGCCTGGCGGCGCAGGCCCTGCAGCATCGGGCCGATGGCGGCGGCGCCGCCGAGCCGCTGCGCGAGCTTGTAGCCGATGTTGCCCGCGTCGAGATCCGGGAACACGAGGACATTCGCGTGCCCGGCCACGACGGAGTCGGGCGCCTTGCGCTCGCCGACCGACGGCACGATCGCGGCGTCGAGCTGGAGCTCGCCGTCCACGTGCAGGTCCGGGCGGCGCGCGCGCGCGAGGCGCGTCGCCTCGCGCACCTTGTCCACGCGCGGGTGCTGCGCGCTGCCCCGGGTCGAGAAGCTCAGCATCGCGACGTGCGGGACCTCCTGGACGAGTCGGTGATGGTTGTCGGCCGCGAGGATCGCGATCTCGGCGAGCTGTTCGGGCGTCGGGTCGGGCAGCACGGCGCAGTCCGCAAACGTGAGAACCCGGTCTGTCGCCGTCGGGCCCCCTCCGGAGGGCGGGAACACCATCAGGAAGAACGACGAGACGCTCTTCATGCCCTCCTGCAGGCCGACGAGCCACAGCGCGGCCCGCAGCACGTCGGCGGTCGTGCGCGACGCGCCGGCGACATAGCAGTCCGAGAGGCCTTCGCGGACGCGCATCGCGGCCTGGAACACCGGGTCGACGCCGTAGCGGTCGCGGTCGGCCGGGTTCAGCCGCTGGCCCCGGGCCACCGTGATCGCCTCGCGGGTGCGCCCCACGATCTCGTCCGACCGGGAGTCCACGAGCTCGACATTCGTCAGGTTCACGTCCGCCTTGCGCGCGGTGGCGCGCGCCTCGTCGGGGGGACCGATCAGGCAGACCTCCGCCAGGCCGTCGCGCGCGAGCTTCGCCGCCGCGCTCACGATGCGCTCGTCGCCGGTCTCGGCGAGTGCGAGGCGCCGTGGGTTCGACTTCGCGAGCCGCCGGATCCTCTCCAGACTGCCGCTCATGCTCCCTATTCCTTTCCGCGCCTCGGCAGGCGGCGTCCGAACCGCTCGAGCAGCTGGCGCTCGACGGCGGCCGGAACGAGGCCGCGGATGCGTCCGCCGTGCCGGGCGACCTCCTTCACGAGGGTCGAGTTCAGGTAGGTGTATTCCTGGTCGGGCATCAGGAAGACGATCTCGAGCCCCGGCTGGAGACGCCGGTTCATCAGCGCCATCTGGAACTCGAATTCGAAGTCGCTCACGGCCCGAAGGCCCCGGATCAGCGTGCTCGCGCCCACCTGTCGCGCGCAGTCCACGACGAGTCCGGCGAAGTGCATCACCGAGATGTTCTTCAACCGCTTCACCGAGTCGCGGATCATGTCCACCCGTTCCTCGGGCGTGAAGAGCGAGGTCTTGGCCGGGTTGTGCGCGACCGCCACGACGACGCGGTCGAAGAGCTGCGCGCCGCGCTTCGTGAGGTCGAGATGGCCGTTCGTGAACGGGTCGAAGCTCCCGGGAAACAGCGCGACGCTCGGCGGCTTCATGGGCGGTCGGCCTCCGGCGGGGCTTCACTCCCCGCCTCGTAGAGATTCACCGTGGTCTCTCCGTAACGGCGCTCGCGTACGAGCGAGAGCACGCCGGTCCGCAAGGGTACGCCATCCTTCTGGTGGCGTTCGAGCACGACGCGCGTTCCCGGGGCGAGCACGCCGGGCTTCCCCAGCGCCTCGAGGACGGCTCTCGCCTCGGCGCCTCCGTACGGCGGGTCCGCGAGCACCACGTCGGCCGCCGCGAGCGGGGCGGCCATCCGCGGGATCGCCTGCGGCAGCCGGAGGTGCCACACCCGCGATCGCGCACCGAGGCCGAGCGCGGCGAGGTTGCGCTCGAGCACCCCGCGGGGCCCGCGCGCGACCTCGACGAAGTCGGCGAACGTGGCGCCGCGCGAGAGCGCCTCGATACCCAGCGCCCCGCTGCCGGCGTACAGGTCCACGACGCGAAGCCCCTCGAGCGGACCGAGCGACATGAACAGGGCCTCCCGCACGCGGTCCGACGTCGGGCGCGTTGCCAGCCCGCGCGGCGCCTCGAGGCGCCGGCCGCCGAAGTCCCCCGCGATGACACGCATGGTCGGCCGCGGAGGATGGGGCCGCGCCCGCGGGGTGTCAAGGACGCCGCGCCGCTTTCCCGCTCCCCGGCAACGACTTGCGGGCGGCCACGCAGGCGGCGCGTGAGGCCTAGCGCAGCTCCACGGTCTCGAAGCCGGGCGGGGCGGTGAGCCGGAAGCCCCGCGTTCCCTTCGGCCGCGTGAAGCGCCAGCCGCCCAGCCGGTAGGTGACCGCGTCCTCGCCCGAGCCGACCTCGAGCCGGGCGGGCAGCCCGCGCGAATCGAGCCACACGGTGGCCGTGTCGGCGACGCCCGCGCCCTGCCGCATGGCCAGCCCGAACGCCGAGTCGCCGAGCCGCCGCTCGCGAACGAGCGACGAGTCGCCCAGCAGCGCGCGCCACCAGCGCAGCGCCGGGGCCACCTGGCGCGGCCCGAAGCGGAGCAGCTGCTTCGTGGCGGGCTGCAGCCACTCGCCGCCGTTGCCGCGCGCGACCAGCCGCTCGCCGGTGGCGGGCACGTCCAGCCGCACGAGGTCCGGCGGCTCGAGCGCGAGCCGGCCCTCGACGACCCGCGGCTTCGCGCCCGGCATCGCCGGCAACGCGTAGCGCAGCGTCGCCTCGGCGCGGCCCGTGCGGGCGAGCGCCTTCGTGAAGCCTCTCGCCGCCTCGAGTCCCCCGCCGTGGGCGCCCGTCGCGAGCGCCACGCCGATCGCCAGCGCGAGTCCCGCACGCCTCATCGCGCTTCCTTTCGCCGACCCAGCCATTCCCGCAGTCCCTCCCAGTCGAGCCGCCGCGCGTCGTCGGGCACGCGCAGCGTGAACCAGTCGTCGCCGGGCCGGTCGGCGATCCGCAGCTGCTCGACGGCGATCCGCACGCGCGCCCAGCCCGTCGCGTCCTCGATCTCGAAACGCTCCGGCCATTCGGTCCCGGCCTCGCGCGTCCAGCCGGTGTAGCGCACGCTCACCGTCCCGGCGGTGCCCGACAGGGTCACCTCGGCGGGCCGGCCGTCCCGGTCCACGATCATCGCGAGCGAGTCGCCGCGCGCGCGCCATCCGAGCCGCAGGCCGGCGCTGTCCGCCGTCGCCACCCGCCACGCCGCCGGCGGCGGATCCCAGGTCGCGCCGAGTGAGCGCGCGAGCAGCTCGGCCGGGGGCGCGACGCCGAGCGTCTCGCCCGCCCCGGCCAGCGACACGGCGAGTCGCTGCGAGGGCACCCAGGCCCACACCGAGTCGCCGCGCGCGCACACGTCGGCCGCGGTCCCGAAGAACGCGAGCACGCGCAGGCGCGCCCGGTCGGGCGCCGCGAGCGCCAGCGTCGCGGGCAGGCCGGGCAGGCGGCCGGTGGCGCGACCGTCCACGCGCACCAGGATGTCGGCGGTCAGCGCGCGCAGCCGCTCCTCGCGGAGGTCCCGCGCAGCCCGGTAGCGCGCCTCGAGCACGTCCACGGCCGGCGCCGGGCGAGGCGGCGGCGCGCACGCGGCGAACAGGACGCCGGCGGCGAGGGCCGCGGCCGCGGCGGACGCCCGGAGGCGCGGGCTGCGCATCAGTCGGCGTCCGCGAGCGCGCCCAGGACCGCGTCGGCCACCTGCGGCGGATCGAGCCCGTCGGTGGGCACGCGCACGTGCGCGACCTCCGCGTACATCGGCTCGCGCACGACGAGCAGCTCGGCCAGGCGCGCCTGCGGCTCCCCGCCCGCGAGAAGCGGCCGTACCCGCCCGGGGTCGGGCCCGGGGGCCGAGACGCGGCGCGCGGCCTCGGCCGGGGAGACCTGCAGCCAGACGACGGTGCAGCGCGCGCGCAGCTCTCGCCGGCGGGCCTCGTCGGTCACGAGGCCGCCCCCGCACGCGATGACGCGCACGCCGAGCCGCAGGACCTGGTCGAACAGCTCGCCTTCGCGGCGGCGGAACCAGGCCTCCCCCGAGCGCTCGAACATCTCGGCGATCGTCCGGCCTTCGACCGCCTCGATCATCGCGTCGAGGTCGGCGACGGAAGCCCCGAGGCGCTCGCCGAGCAGGCGGGCGACCTCGCTCTTGCCGGCCCCCATGAGGCCGACGAGGGCAATCGGGCGCGCGGGAGGGGTGTTCATGGCCGGCGAAGCTAGCCCGACGCCATCGGGCGCCGCAAGCGGCCCACCGGCCCAGGCTCCGGAAAGGCGGACGCCGCCGCCCCCGGAGGGGGTCGGCGGCGTCGCCCGTTGCAGGGGATGTCGCGTCAGTTCGAGGCCAGGGTGTTCACGAGCCGCGGGGTCACGAAGATGATCAGCTCGCGGTTCTGGCGGGTCGTGCTGTTCGAGCCGAACAGCATTCCGACGAGCGGGATGTCCATGAGCAGCGGCACGCCGCGCCGCACCGTCGACTCGTTCGTGCGGATGAGGCCGCCGATCACGGCCGTCTGGCCGTCGTCCACCATCACGCGGGTGTCGGCCTCGCTGGTGTTGATGATGATGCCGCCCTGGACCGTCGACTGGGTCGAGAGGTCGCTGACCTCGGGATGCAGGTCGAGCATGATCTTCTTGTCGGTGGTCAGGTGCGGAGTCACCTTGAGCTGGATGCCGATCGTCTGCAGCTGCGACACCGGGTTGCCGGCGACGTCCTGCACGATGAGCGGGATCTTCTGGCCGACGACGATCTTGGCCTCACGGTTGTCCACCGTCGTGATGCGCGGGTTCGAGATGATGTTCGCCTTGCGCTTCTCCTCGAGGGTCTGCAACTGCGCCTCGATGAAGCCCCAGTTCTTCGCGATGCCGTAGGTCACCGTGTTCACCGGGCTGGAGATGCCGGAGTTCTGCGACGAGCCGAGGGCCTGGTTGCCGTCGTGGTTCGGGTGCAGGAACTCGGGGCTCTGCGGCGTGGTCGAGAAGAACTCCGCGTTCGCGCCGTCCGTCGGACCGATGTTCCACTCGATGCCGATGTCCTGGGCCGCCGAGGCGTCCACGTCCACCAGCTTCGCGGTGATCTCGATCTGCGGCGTCGCCGAGTCCAGATCCTGCGCCATCTGCACGATCTGGTCGACGTTGGACGAGAGGTCGGTCACGATGAGCGAGTTCGTGCGCTTCTCGACCTGGATGTTGCCACGCTTCGACAGCGCCGGCTGCAGCGGCGCCGTCATCTCGCTGGCGTTCGCGTAGTTGAGCTTCACGATGCGCGTCTCGAGCGGCACGAGCTCGAGCGTCCGGGCGTTCGCGGTCTCGCGCTCCACCTTCTCGGCGTTGAGCTTGCCCGTCTCGTCGACGCGGATGACCGCGCCGTCCTGGACGTAGTCGAGCCCGTTCGAGCGCAGCACCGCCTTCAGCGCGTCCTGCCACGCGACGTTGCGGAGCGTGATGGTCACGATGGCCTTGACGTTCTGCGACACGACGATGTTGCGGCCGCTGAATTCGGAGATTGCACGCAGCACGGTGCGCAGGTCGGCGCCCGTGACGTCGAGGTTGAAGCTCCCGGTGCCGGTACGCGTCAGTCCGACCTTCGCGGAGGCGGAGGACTGCGCCCCGGCGGGAACCGCACTCCCGGCGACCAGCAGGCCGGCCGCCAGGAAGAGGCCGATCACGACCTTGTTAGCGTGCATTCTGATCTCCCTTCCGCTCCAGTGGGATCTCCACCGACTGGGACTGATTGTCCGACGTGATGGTCACGACGATGGCGTCACGCTTCAGCGCCTCGACGTAGCCGTTTTGAACCTTGTCTCCCTTCCGGAGGACGTAGCTGTTGCCGCGGACGTCCTCGACGAGGGCGAACTGATCGGTGGCTCCCCAGACGATTCCGACGACCTTGATGCCGCCCGGATCGGGAGGCGCGTCGCCGCCGACGTCGGCGCCGACGAACGCACCGTCCACGAGCGACTGGAACGGGTCGCGCCGTCCCAGGGCGTTGTACTGGTAGGTCAGGTGCTCATCCACGTGCGCGAGGCCCGAGCCCGGCGCCTGCGACGGCTGCGGCACCGCCGTGACGACCGGGGCGCCGGCGCCGTCCGTCGACGCGGCGTGGACGGGCGTGCCGGGACGCGGGCCGGCCGGTCCGTCCGCCTTCGCCTGGGCGGCGGGAGCCGACGGCTTCGCGTTCTTCGAATCCCCGGCGCCGGCGTTCTTCGCGTCCTTCGCCACAGGCGCGCCCTTCGACGCCTCGGCGCCCTTCGGCGCTTCCGCGGCGGGAGCGGCCGTCGCCTTCGCGGGCGCGGGGGCCGGGCGCGACTGCACCGCGGCGGCCACCGGCTCGTCGTTCGACGACGGGATCAGCCCGTTGAACATGCCGTTCATGTAGGCCCAGCCCGCACCCGCACCGACGACCACCAGGGCGAGCAGGCCCCAGACGACCTTGCGCGCGAAGACGCGCTTCACGTTCTCGCCGATCTGCGCGAGAAAGTTAGGACTTCCGGCCATTGGTCTCCCCCTTCTTGGCGCTGGTGGCGGCCGGCGCCGACGACGAACCCGTGTTGAGGCTGTACGCGGAGGCCGTGAAGTCCGCCAGGGTCGTTCCATCGCCCTGCTTGTTGACGCTCGTGAGCTTCAGGTTCGAGACGGTCACGATGCGGCGCATGTTCGCGAGCTCGGCCAGGAAGGCGCCGATGTCGTGATAGTTGCCCTGCACCGAGATCTGCACCGGCATCTCCGTGTGGTACTCGGAGGGCCGCAGGCCGTTCGGGCGGAACAGCACGAAGTTCACGCCGGTCTGCTGTCCGGCGAGCGTGATCTTGCGGAGCAGCGTCGACAGCTGCCGGTCGGTCGGCAGCAGCTCGGACGCCAGCTCCCAGCGCTGGTGGAGCTGCCCGTACTCGGCCTCGAAGCGCGGCAGGTCGGCGACCGACGCGCGGGCGCGCGCCAGCTCCGACGACTTGCGCTCGTAGTCCGCGCGAAGCGACGCGAGCTTCTCGTTCGAGTTCGGGAACCCGAACGGGACGAGGTGGGTGAAGTAGAAGATGCCCAGTGCGCCGCCCGCGAGAAGGATCGCGAGGAGGAGCTTCTGCAGGGCGGGGCTCTTCAGGTCCATGCTGGCCATGTCCGCATCCTCCCTAGTTGGCGCTTTCGTCCGGCGTCACCTGGCAGGTGAGGCGGAACTTGACCACGTCCTTGCCGGACACCGCTCCGTGCTCGGCGACCCCCAGCTCGACGTTTGCGAACATCGGGGACCGCTCGAGGCGCGACATGAAGTCCGACACCACGAGATTCGAATAGGTGACCCCCTCCAGGCTGAGGGAGTTCGCCGCATCCTGCGTGCTTCCCGTCAGCCAGAGGTGGTCGGGGACGCACTTGGCGAGCTCGTCCATGAGTCGAACGTCCTGGGTGCGGCCCTTTTCGAGGCGGTTGATGATGCCCATCCGGAGGTCCAGCTCGGCGCGCTCCTTGGCGAGCTGGTTCACGCGGGCGATCTGCGGCGCGAGCGCGCGGGACTCGGCGTCCACCTGGTCGATGGACTGCTCGAGCGCCTTGACGCGCGTCGCCTGTGACATCGAGGTGCCGGCGATGACCAGGGCCGCGAGCCCCAGGACCACGCCCGGCAGCACCATGTCGCCGAGCTTGAGGTCGAACGAGATGGCCCGGCTCTGGGCCTTCTCCTCGCGCGGCAGGAGATTGACGCGAATCATTTCTTGTCCCCCTGTCGGCGCAGCGCGAGCCCGATACCGACCGTGAGAAGCGGCGCCACCTTCATCACGTCCTGTCCCGCGAACAGCGCCGGGTCGTACGACACGCGCTGGAGCGGGTTCACGATGTCCGTCGAAACGCCGAACCGGCGGCTGAGGAACTCGGGCACGCCCGGCGTGAGCGCGCTGCCGCCGCAAAGGAGGATGCGACTGATGTTGCCGGCCTCGCCGGCGGTCCGCAGGTACGCCTGCGCGCGCTCGAGCGCGGTCGCGACGCCCTCGCAGGCCTGCTCGACGACCGGCGCGACCTCGAGGCCCGAGCCGGATTCGCCCCGCACCGCCGCGGCGGCTTCGGCCTGGCTGAGGTTGAACTTGCGCTGCACGGCCTCGACGAAGGTGTTGCCGCCCACCTGGAGGTCCTTGGTGAAGTACGGCACACCGGCCTGCACGATGTTGATGTTGGTCATCTCCGACCCGACGTTCAGGATCGCGGTGACCTCCTCGGGCGCGAAGTCGTAGTTGGCCTCGATCGCGTTCTGCGCCGCGAAGGAGTCCACGTCCACGATGTTCGGCGTGAGGCCGGCCTCGCGGATCAGGTCGCTGAAGGACATCACCATGTCCTTCTTCGCCGCGACGAGCAGGACCTGCATCTGCTTCGGGTCCGCCGGCGCGTCTCCGAGGATCTCGAAGTCGAGCGACACGTCGTTGATGTCGTACGGGACGTGCTGCTCGGCCTCCCAGTAGATCGCCTGCTGCGCGTCGTCGGCGGACAGCTTGTTCATGACGATCTTCTTCACGATCACGGCGCGGCCGCTCACGGCGGCGACGACGTTCCGCGACTTGATGCCGCGCGATTCGAGAAGATTCGAGATCGCGTCGGTGACGAGCTGCCGGTCCATGATCTCGCCGTCGACGATCGCCTCGGCCAGGGGCTGCGACACGCCCCAGTTCACGAGCCGGTACGTCTTGTTCGACTGGGACTCGAGCTCGACCACCTTGATGCTGTGGCTGCCGATGTCCAGTCCGACGAGCGACTGCTTCTTGCCGAAGAGCATGGGTCTCACTCCCTGAATGCGGTGCGGGTCCTGGCCGGCATGCCCGACGGTTCGATCACCGACGCATCCGTCCTCGACCTGGAGAGCGTGGGATGGAGATCCACCCCGCTCCACCTGCCTCCCCTTCTTTCGACCTCGGCCCTGCTTTTCTGAAGTGCGTTCTTCACGGTGTATTGCGTTCCGAAGCCCGGTGTGACCGACTCAGGGCACCGGTTTCACGATGACGACGGGCGTGGTCACCCTCACCCGGGCCAAGTCCTTGCGGCCCGTGCGGATGGCCTCCGAGATCCGGGCCAGCTCCCGCTCGGCGATCTCGCGCAGGTAGGCGTTCGACGAGTGTTCCCGGACCTGCTGCCAGAGCGCCGCGGCCACGACCAGGCTTCCGGAGCCCTGGCGGCAGAAGGCGGCGAAGCGGCGCGCCGCGTCGGGGTGCCCGGGAAGGTTCGCGGCGAGCTCGAAGTACTCCGCGGCGCGCTCCAGGTCCCGGCCGTTCGGCTTCACGTAGTAGAGAAAGCCCGTTTCGAAGGCGAGGCGCCCGCTTCCCGGGTTGTTCTCGCAGCCCTTCAGCATCAGGGCCTCGGCCTGCGGAAACCTCCGCCCCTCCTGCGCCAGTGCGAAGGCGCCGAACACGTAGGCGCTCTCGAAGCGCGGCGCGAGCGTCGTCAGGATGTCAAACACGTGGTAGAGGTGGTCGAAGCGGTTGTCCGTCACGCGGTGCTGCCCGTAGTACTGGATCGCCCGCAGCCAGGCCAGGTCGGCGGCGGTTTCGGCGTGGCCGAGCGTCGCGGGCCGGACGTGCTGCCCCGACGGGTAGTAGGAGAGCTCCTCGAGCGGCGAGACGCGCGGCACGGCCTGCCAGGCCCAGTCCGCCGTCGCGAACACGGCCGCGGCGAGCCCGAGGGCCACGCCGGTGGCCACCAGCTGGCGCAGCCGCAGCGGGCGCACCCGGAGCGCGATCGCGCTCACTTGAAGTCCCTCGACTCGAACGCCGCCGCCCCGATCGCCAGCACGCACGCGCAGTAGAGCAGCGCGTAGACGACCGCCACGCCGAGCTGCAGCACGGGGGCGGTGTCACCGGAGGCGGCGAGTGAACGCATGTTGAAGAGCGACAGGTTCGGCACCAGGTTCGCGATGACGTCGAGCATCGGGCGCATCGCGCCCGGGGCGCGCTCGGCGAAGCGTCGCAGGTCATCGGACCACTGCCCGGCGGCGAACAGCCCGAGCGTGTAGAGCGACGAGAGCACCGGGGTCGAGATCGCCGAGAACATCACCGCGATCGCGGTGATCACGCTGAGCTCGAGTCCCGCCAGGAAGACGGCCTCGGCGATGGCGAGGCCGAGCCCGGGCTGCCCCAGCACGGCGACGACGGCCCAGAGCGCGACGCCGAGCGCCATCGCGACGGCCCACAGCGCCCCCGCGAACCCCGCCCACTTGCCGACGAGGTAGACGGGGCGCGGAATCGGACGGGACAGCAGGTTGAAGATCGTGCGGCGCTCGATCTCCTTGGCCACGAGGTTCGTCCCCACCATGAGTACGACCAGCAGGCCGAGGAACGAGATGGCGGAGAGCCCGAGGTCGACGGTGATGCGCGTCCCCTCGCCCATGGCGAGTGGCCGGGCGATCACCGTGAGGAGCAGCAGCGCCGCGCCGGCGCCGACGACGCCCGCCAGCACGCGGTCCCGGATGGCTTCGCGGAACGTGTTCCGTGCGATGAGAACGGCCGTCATGCGGACCTCCGCCGCCCCGACGCGCGGAATGCAGACTCCTCGGCTGCGGCCATGAAGAGTTCCTCGAGCGAACCGCGGACGGGCGTGACGGCCCCGATCACGGCGCCCGACTGGACCAGGCGTGCCAGCACGTCCTGGAGCAGCGACGGGTCCGAGACGGTGAAGACGGATTCACCCGAGCGCTCCACGCGGGCCACGCGCCCCTGCCACGCCGCGGGCAGCTCGACGACCGGCGCGCCCTCGACGCGAACCTCGACCGAGCGGCTGCCGCCATGCACGAGATCGCTCACGGTCGCGACGCGCTCGAGCCGCCCCTTCAGCACGATCGCGACGCGGTCGCACAGCATCTCGACGTCCGGCAGGATGTGGGACGACAGCATCACGGTCGTGCCCAGCTCGCGCTGCTCGAGGATGAGGTCGCGAACGTCCCGTCGCCCGAAGGGGTCGAGCCCGCTCATGGGCTCGTCGAGGATGACGAGCCGGGGCGAGTGGACCAGCGCGGCCCCGAGGCCGAGGCGCTGGAGCATGCCCTTCGAGTACTTCCGCAGCACCAGGCGGTCCCGCCCGCCCAGCCCGATCCGCCCGAACCAGTGCCGGGCGGCACGCGCCGCTTCCCGGCCGGGCAGGCCCGAGAGGCTCGCGGCGAACTCCAGGTACTCGACCCCGGTGAGGTGGTCGTAGAAGTAGGGTTGCTCGGGCAGGAAGCCGAGCGAACGGCGGCTCTGGATCGAGTCGATGGGTTCGCCCATGAGCCAGGCGCGACCGCTGCTGGGCTTGAGCAGGCCCGTGAGGATCTTGAGCGTCGTCGTCTTGCCCGCGCCGTTGGGGCCCAGGTAGCCGAAGACCTCGCCCCGGCGGACCTCGAGGTCGAGACGGTCCAGCCCGACCGCGGTCTTCAGGGACCAGTTGCCCCGGTAGACCTTGGTCAGCCCCTCGGTCCGGATCGCCGGGGCACCGTCCGCCGCGCCGGGAACGACCGGCTGGCTACCGTCTGGCCAGGTTGCAGGGCCGGCGGCCGAACTCTGTACGGCTGGGGCGGGGGGCTGCTGCGGGTTCATGGCTCGATTCCCTTGTGCCATTGGGCGTTGCGTCCCCGGAAGGGGCCTGGGCGCGAAATCGCGCAAGGCCAAACGCAATGGACGTGCCGCGGGTGGAATCGAGGGGCCGGCCTGCGGGCACTCGGCCCGGGCGGACCCGGAGGGCGGCGCGGGGAGCGCCGCGGGCGAGGCTACTCGCCGTTGGAGAGCAGGATGTACGTGAAGTCGGCGTTCTTGCCGTGGCCGACGATCTGGTACCGGATGCTCGCCGAGTCGCCGTAGGCGACGATGCCGGGCTTTCCGCTGGTGGCCAGGGGGATCGTCCAGCTGCTCTGGTACTCGAAGGCGTTGCCGTCGCCCACGGTGTGGTCGAACGGATTCTTGAACAGCGTGGCGTTGACCGGCAGGCGCGCCGCGATGTCGGAGACGTTGTTCGGGTAGACCCCGTCGTTCAGCACACCGTAGTCCTCGGCGGCGAGCTGGAACGTGTGCATGTTGCTCTTCGTCGCGCCTTCCTTCGCCCGGGTCTGCAGCGAGATGAAGTTCGGGATCGCGATCGCGGCGAGAATCCCGATGATCACGACCACGATCATCAGCTCGATCAGTGTGAATCCGCGTTCGGTCGCCTTCATCTCGTCCTCACCTCGGCGTTGGGGGCCGGCCGGACTCCGTGCTGCCGGGGGAGCCGGTCTTGCTGGGTCTTCGCTCTCCGTGTCCTCGTGGGTGTCGTGGAACCGGTGCGGGGGCGACGGGCGCCCCCGCACCGTCCGCGTCTACTGACCGCTGCTCAGCACGAGCGAGAGGTCGGCCGCCTTGCCGCGACCCGCGATCTGGTAGTTGATCTGCGCGGTGTCGCCGTAGGCCACGATGCCGGCCGTGGTCGAGCCCGTCGTCAGCGGCGTCGCCCACGTGCCCTGGTCCAGCCACGCGTTCGTCGACAGGTGCGTGAACGGGTTCTTGAAGTTGGCGCCGGCGCTCGGCAGCAGCGTCGCCACGTCGCTGGCGTTGGCCGCGTACGTGCCGTCGTTCTGCACGCCGTAGTCCTCGGCCGACAGCTGGAACGTGTGCATGTTCGCCTTCGTCGAGCCTTCCTTCGCGCGGTTCTGCATGGCGATGAAGTTCGGAATCGCGATGGCGGCGAGGATGCCGATGATGACGACGACGATCATCAGCTCGATCAGCGTGAAGCCCTTCTGCGTGCGCACCATGGTTCGTGCTCCTCTCGTGTTGAGATCCCCGGCGCTCGATGCGCCGCTCCCGACATGTCGTCACTGCAGCCCGCGTGCCACAGGGGCGTCTGGCTCGGCAGGAACGGCGCGAGCGGCTGGGACACAGGGAGTTATCGGTGCGGGCCCTCCCCGCCCTCACTTCTTTCCCTCTCCTGCGGCGCCTTGCGTTCCGCCCGGAACGCCCCCCGCGCGACGCGGATTGCCCGCCCCGGGTCCCGGACGCGGCAAGCTGCAAGGGGGGACCGGCGACCCGGTGGGGAACGCCCCAGCAAGGCGAAGCGGGGCGCGACTCGCGTCGCGCCCCGCTCGGGACTGCCTGGGAACCGGACTACTGACCGCTGCTCAGCACGAGCGAGAGGTCGGCCGCCTTGCCGCGACCCGCGATCTGGTAGTTGATCTGCGCGGTGTCGCCGTAGGCCACGATGCCGGCCG
>Ga0315540_10000305_pt1 | contig 27099 bp, 27 predicted proteins | sample SalMarSW160110MG_FD_203677 | JGI IMG/M metagenome (GOLD analysis project Ga0315540, IMG submission 203677) | Salt marsh sediment microbial communities from the Plum Island Ecosystem LTER, Massachusetts, United States - Salt Marsh Sediment SW1601-10 ...
TGCCGTCGAGGCGCGCTTCGAGCCCCTAGGTCCGGTACGCGCCGAGTTTCGTTGAGGCATTCCGCACGTCGAACAAGTTGCCCCCGGCCGCGGCCGGGAGTAGCTTTCGGCCAAAAGCTTCGCGCCGCACCGGCGCGAGCCTGAATACCGTCTGTCTGGATATCCGGTATTCGCGCAGCAGGGGGAGCGACATGATTTCTGTGGCCTTTCCTTCGTGTTCAATAACTTGAGGAGACATCGATGAAAACGGAGTTGCTCTATCTGACGTTGGTCACCATTCTCACGGGCCTCCTGTGGGTGCCATACATCATCGATCGTGCCTTGGTCCGAGGTCTCATAGACGCAGTCGGGTATCCCGAGAATCCGAAGCCCCAGTCGCCCTGGGCTCAAAGACTCATGAAGGCGCACGCGAACGCGGTGGAGAATTTGGTTGTGTTCGCAACGCTCGTACTGCTCGCCCATGCGCTTGGGGTCACGGGGCTCGCCATCGCGACCTCATCGGCCGTCTACTTCTGGGCGCGTGTAATACACGCCGCTTCCTACACGTTCGCAGTCCCTTGGGTGCGTACTCTCTCGTTTACCGTCGGGTTTTTGTCACAAGCGTGCATCGCGTGGCAGCTATTGGCCCACTAGCGGGTTAGGTGGCCATGGACGCGGCACTGTCGATCGCGAAGGAGCGCCCTTTTCTCGATGTCGGCGGTTCGCTCGAGGTGTCGGAGTTGATACAGATGCCGGCCCGGAAACAGACATGACGGTTGCATGCACTTGTACCGCGATCGTATTTGCCCTCGTGGCCTCGGTTGCATGTCCGGGCGCGGCGGTCGCGCAGACGGCTTCGCCGCTGGGGCAGAAGTTTCCCGACGTGTTGGAGGCCAAGGTTCGGGCAGCGGGGGCGAACCGCTTCGACTTCGACGTCACGGTTTCGTCGCCCTACGACAGCGCTCGCCGCTACGCCGACGGCATCCGCGCCAGAAGCAAAGAGGGCGTGGTCTACGGCAGGCGAAAGCTGTTTCACGATCACGCCGACGAGCAACCCTTCACGCGCGACATGTACGGGGTCAGGGTTCCGGCTGGCGTCGAGTCGGTCATGGTGGAAGCGCGAGACCAGCAGTTCGGTTACGGCGGAAAAGTCGTGGAAGTCGAGTTGCCGGGGCGATGAGGACCGCCTGTCAAGGCGTTGCGGACGGTCGGCGCACGATGGCCGCGTCGACGAGTTCCGATATCGCCTTGTCGTCGAGTCCCAGCTCGCGCAGGATCTGCTCGCTGTGCTCGCCTGCGCGCGGCGCTGGGCGCAGGGGCCAGGCGCGGTCGGCGCCGGGCATGCGGGCCACGGGCAGGGTGCCGTAAGGCGACTGTTCGAGCGCGGCGAAGGCGCCTAGGTGCTGCGCCTGGGCCGAGCCGACGAAGGCGGGGTAGTCGGCGATTTCGGCGAACAGGGCGTCGGCGGCGGCGAGCTTTGCGCTCCAGTGCGCGGTAGGCTGCTCGGCCAGGCGGCGCGCGACTTCCTGGTTGACGAAGGCGGCGTGCTTCTTGCGCTCGGTGGCGGCGGCGAAGCGCGGGTCGTCGATCCAGGCGTCGAGACCGAGCACGCGCATGGCGGCGCGGAAGTGGCCTTCGGTCACGGCCGACAGCGATATATGTCCGTCCTGGGTGCGGAACACGCCGGCCGGGACGGTGTTCGGCGGCGGGGTCTTGCCGGCGAAGATGCGGTTCTCGACGATCTGCGCGGCCTGGAACGCGGCGGCGCTTTCGAACAGCGAGAGCTTCAGATGCCGGCCCCGGCCGTCGCGGCCGCGGGCGTAAAGCGCGGCGCCGACCGCTTGCGCGGCGTAGACCGCGGTCACCGTGTCGGGGATCAGCAGCGGCATGCGGCGCGGGGTGCCGTCGTGGTCGCGGTTGCGGTGCGCCATGCCGGTGAGGGACTGCAGGATCGAATCGGTGCCGGCTTTCTGCGCCTCGGGGCCGTTGGGGCCGAAGCCGGTGATCGAGACGTAGACCACGGCGGCGTTGGCCGCCGAGACCGCGCCGTAGCCCAGGCCGAGGCGCTCGATGACGCCGGGGCGGTTGTTCTCGACCACGACGTCGGCGCGCGCCGCCATGCGCAGCAGCAGGTCGCGCCCGGCGGGCTTTTGCGCGTCGACCACGATCGAGCGCTTGCCGAGGTTGCCGGTGATCGCGAGCGGGGTCATGCCGTCGCGCCCGCCGCCCGCGTTCCTGACCCAGTCGCCGCCGGGCGGCTCGACCTTGATCACCTCCGCGCCCTGCTGCGCCAGCAGCGCTGCGCAGTAGGGGCCGGCGATGCCCTGCGACAGGTCGAGAACCTTCAGGCCTGCGTAGGGCAGGGCGGCGCTCATGCGGGCAGGGTCGAGTCCTCTGCCAGGCCGGTGTATTCGCGCAGGGTGTGGAAGGCGATCTTCGGCCAGCGCTCCTGCGCGACTTCGATCTCGGCCCGCATCGAGGCGAGGAAGGCCGGCACCCCGCCGGCATCGTAGGCCATGCGGTGCGCGTTGGCGTCGACGAAGCGCTTGAGTTCCGCCGCGTCGTCCGACGAGACCCAGCGCGCGGCGACGTAGTTCGCCGCCAGCAGCCGGATCTCGGCGCCGTACTCGTGCGCCAGGCGGTGCGCGACGACCTCGAACTGCAGCGTGCCGACCGCGCCGAGCACCGGCGCGCCGCCGCCGACAGGGTGGTAGACCTGGATCGCGCCTTCCTCGCCCAGCTGCGCCAGCCCGGCCCGCAGCTGCTTGGTCTTCATCGGCGTCACCAGCTCGGCGCGGCGGAATTGCTCGGGGGCGAAGAACGGCAGCCCGACGTACTGCAGCCGCTCGCCCTCGGTGAGCGTGTCGCCGAGGCGAATGGTGCCGTGGTTGGGCAGCCCGATGATGTCGCCGGCGTAGGCCTCCTCGACGATCTCGCGCTGCTGCGAGAGGAAAGACACCGCGTTGTTGGTGCGGATCTCGCGCTCGGTGCGGCAGTTCGACAGCCGCATGCCGCGCGAGAAACGGCCCGAGCACACCCGCACGAACGCGACCCGGTCGCGGTGCGCGGGGTCCATGTTGGCCTGGATCTTGAACACCACGCCGGAGAAGCCGGGCTCCTCGGGCGCCACGCTGCGCTCGCGCTCGAGCCGGCTGCCGGGCGCCGGCGCGAGATCGACCAGCGCGTCGAGCACTTCGCCGACGCCGAAGTTGTTGATCGCCGAGCCGAAGAACACCGGCGTCTGGCGCCCGGCGAGGAAAGCGTCGCGGTCGAACGCCGCCCCCGCCTCGCGCACCAGCTCGGCCTCCGCCAGCGCGGTGTCGTAGGGCGGGCCGAGCCGCTCGCGGCAGCCGGGCTCGTGCTCGCCGATCTCGACCACGTCCTTGTCGTTGAGGCGGTCGAGCCCGGGCGTGAAGAGGCGAATTCGCCGGGCGCGCAGGTCGAGCACGCCGCCGAAATCGCGCCCCATGCCGATCGGCCAGGTGAACGGCACCGCCGACATGCCGAGCACCGACTCGATCTCGTCCAGCAGGTCGAGCGCGGGACGCCCCTCGCGGTCGAGCTTGTTGACGAAGGTGACGATCGGCGTGTTGCGCGCGCGGCAGACCTGCAGCAGGCGCAGCGTCTGCGGCTCGATGCCCTTGCCGCCGTCGATCACCATCAGCGCCGCGTCAACCGCGGTCAGCACGCGGTAGGTGTCCTCCGAGAAGTCCTGGTGCCCCGGCGTGTCGAGCAGGTTGATGACGCAGCCGCGGTACTCGGCCTGCATCACCGAGGAGGCGACCGAGATGCCGCGCTGCTTCTCGATCTCCATCCAGTCCGAGGTTGCGTGCCGCGTCGCCTTGCGCGCCTTGACGCTGCCGGCGATGTGGATCGCGCCGGCGTACAGCAGCAGCTTCTCCGTCAGCGTGGTCTTGCCCGCGTCCGGGTGGGAGATGATGGCGAACGTTCGCCGCCGCGCGACTTCGCGTGCGATCGGGCTCATGCGGGCGTTGCGGCGGAAAAAGCGTGTTTCATGACCTCGGAGCGTCGTCGATGCGGCAGGGGCGCGATTCTATGTGAAATGGGGGCAGACTCCAATTTCACAACCGTGGAAAAACGGGGTCAGAGTCCAATTTCCGGCGATTCGCTCCCGGGCTTCGGCAGTCAGGAAATTGGACTCTGACCCCGTTTTTTAAGGGCATCCATGTTGACCACCACCGCGGGGTCGAGCTTGCCGTCGAAGCAGTCGAGCACGTTCTGCGCGGTTTGCACCGACATGCGGATGGTCGATTCGACGGTGACGCCGGCGATGTGCGGCGAGGCGATCAGGTTGTCGAGCCGGAACAGCGGATTGTCGGCCGGGCTGGGCTCGGTCTCGAACACGTCCAGCCCGGCGCCGCGCAGCTTGCCCCCGGTCAGCGCTTCGTACAGCGCCGCCTCGTCGACGATGCCGCCGCGCGCGCAGTTGACGATCACCGCGCCTGGCTTCATGGCGCCGAACTCGGCGCGCGAGAACATGTGCTTCGTCTCGGCGCTCAAGAGGCAGTTGACGCTCACCGCGTCCATGCGCGGCAGCGCGGCGCGAAAGTCCGCCACCGGCGCGCAGCCGGCCTGCCGGATCAGGTCCTGGTCGATGTAGGGGTCGCAGGCGTGCACCCGCATGTCGAACGCGAGCGCGCGCTTCGCCACGCGCGAGCCGGTGCGGCCGAAGCCGACGATCAGCAGGTCCTTGCCGGCCAGGTCGTTCGCCTTGACGTTCCAGCGGCTGCCCCAGTCGGCGCTGCGGGCGAGGGCGTCGTAGTGCGCCGCCTCCTTGAACAGCACCAGCAGCATGAACATCACGTGCTCGGCGACCGGGACCATGTTGGCGTGGATCGAGATCGCGAGCGGTATGCCGCGCGCGCTGAGCGCAGCGACGTCGACCGCGTCGTAGCCCACGCCATGGCGCGCCACCACCCGCAGCCCGGGCGCCGCCTCGATCACGCCGCGCGTGATGCGCGCGCTGCGCACCGTGATGGCGTCCGCGTCGCGCGCCGCGGCCGCAATTTGGGCCTCGTTGTCGGACATGAGCGCCACCGGCTCGACGTCGCCGCGCGCCGCGAGCAGCTTGACGCCCTCGGGGTGCAGGCCCTGCACCATCAGCACCTTCTTCCTGCCTGCCATGGCTCTAGTGGATCTCGGCCGAGTCGGCCATCGCCCTGGCGAGGATGGCGGCGTCGAACCCGGGCGCGCGCGCCGCCTCGAGGATCACCGCCTCGCGCCGCGTCAGCAGATCGATCGCGGCCGGCAACCGCTTGACGCAACCGGCGGGGACCACCACTGCGCCGTGGCGGTCGGCGTGCACGATGTCGTTCGGCCGCACCGCCATGCCCAAGACGTTCACCTCGCAGGCGATCTCGGCCAGGTGCACCCAGGCGTGGCTGGGACCGATCTTGCCGCCGAGGAGCTGAAAGCCTGGCGCGCAGGCCTCAAGGTCACGGAACGAGCCGTTGGTGACCGTGCCGAGGCAGCCGAGGCCCTTGTGAATCGCGGTGTTCACCTCACCCCAGAAGGCGCCGAAGCCCGGCTCGGGATCGATGTCCTGCAGCACCGCGATCGAGGGCATCGGCTGCGCGGCGACGTGCTCGTAGTAGCGCGCGCGCATGGCGCGCAGCGCGGCGGCGTCGCCGGCGGGCGGGGTCGTGGCGCGGATCAGCGCGGTGCGGGCGTAGCCGACGATGGGCTTGAGGCCCGGGTCGAAGCAGACCATGCTGCCGGTCGTGAACCCGGCTGTACGGTGCTTCGCGTCCATCAGCTCGAGGCCGTTGCAGATGGTCGGCGTGTCCCACTGTGCGAGCGCTTCGAGGTCGGCGCGGCTGAGTTCGGTCATGTCGGTTCGTCCCTCAGATGGGGTCCCACGAGAATACGTCCTGCGAGCGCTCGAGCGGGTAGAACTGCGCGCGCATCGCGGGGATGGCCTGCTCGGCGATCGCCTGCGGGGTCCAGCCGCCGGCGCGGTGCACGCTGCGCACGGGGCGGTTCTGGCTGAAGAGGAAGATTTCGTTCGCGCGCACGCCGAAAATCTGGCCGCTGACGTCGGCCGCGGCGTCGCTCGCCAGGTACACCGCGAGCGGGGCGATCTTGGCGGTTTCCATGCTTTTCAGCTTCTCGACCCGCGCCTTCTGCTCCGGGGTCTGGGCCGGGATGGTGCCGATCATGCGGCTCCAGGCGAACGGCGCGATGCAGTTCGAGCGCACCTTGTACTTCGCCATGTCGAGCGCCATCGACTTCGACAGGCCGACGATGCCGAGCTTGGCGGCGGAGTAGTTGGCCTGGCCGAAGTTCCCGACCAGGCCCGAGGTCGAGGTCATGTTGACGTAGCTGCCCGAGCTCTGGCTCTTGAAGTACGGCGCGGCGGCGCGTGCGACGTAGAACGAGCCGTTCAAATGCACGTCGATCACCGCCTTCCATTCCTCGACCGACATGTTGAAGAAGAATCGGTCGCGCAGGATGCCGGCATTGTTGACCACGCAGTCGATGCGGCCGAAGGCGTCGATCGCTGCCTTGACGATGCGGTTGGCCGACTCCCATTCGGCGACGCTGTCGCTGTTGGCCACCGCTGCGCCACCCGCGGCCTTGATTTCCTCGACCACCTTCTGCGCCGGCCCGGCGTCCTTGCCTTCGCCGGAGACCGAGGCGCCGATGTCGTTCACCACCACCCTGGCGCCCTCGGCGGCCATGGCGAGCGCGAAGTCGCGTCCGATTCCGCCGCCCGCGCCGGTGACGACCACTACCTTGTTCTCGAGCATCTTCATTCAGTCGATCTCCAGTAGTACGGCTTCCTGGTCCTCGGCGATGTCGTCGCCCTCGACCACCAGGATCGCCTTGACGGTGCCGGCGGCGGGCGCGAAGAGCGGGATCTCCATCTTCATCGACTCGACGATCAGGATCGCGTCGTCCTGCGCCACGCTCGCGCCGGCGGCCGCCTCGATGCGCACCACCTTGCCGGCCACCTCGCACTTGATCCTGAGCAGCGCCATTTCGTTTTTTCCCTGGAGCGCATTGTAGACGTCTGCCAGAATCCGGTCTCTATGAGCTGGCAGGACGAAATCGACGAGCTGCGCCGGCGCGAGGAACTGGCGCGGCGCATGGGCGGCCCGGACAAGGTCAAGCGCCAGCACGACGGCGGCAAGCTGACGGTGCGGGAGAGGATCGAGCGCCTGCTCGACGCCGGCTCCTTCCACGAGATCGGCGCGCTGACGGGCGTGGCGCGCTACGGCGCCGACGGCGCGACGATCGAGGATTTCACGCCGGCCAACCTGGTGACCGGGCGCGGCCGGGTCGACGGCCGGCCGGTGGTGGTCGCGGGCGACGACTTCACGGTGCGCGGCGGCGCCAACGACGCCGGCATCAAGGGCAAGCTCTTGCAGTGCGAGCGCATGGCGCGCGACCTGCGTCTGCCGATGATCCGCCTGGTCGACGGCACCGGCGGCGGCGGCTCGGTCAAGAACCTCGAGATGCTGGGCTACTCGCCGATGCCCAAGGCTTTCCTGTGGGACACCTGGACCGACAACCTGGGCGAGATCCCGGTGGTGTCGCTCGCGCTCGGCTCGGTCGCGGGACTGGGCTCGGCGCGGGTGGTGGCGAGCCACTACTCGGTGATGGTGAAGGACAGCTCGCAGCTTTTCGTCGCCGGACCACCGGTGGTCGCGCGCACCCACCGCCAGTTCGACAAGAACGAGCTCGGCGGCAGCCACATCCACACCCGCAACGGCGCGGTCGATGACGAGGCGGCGAGCGAGGAGGAGGCCTTCGCGCGGGCGCGGCGCTTCCTCTCCTACCTGCCGTCCTCCGTTTATGAACTTTCTGACCGTATTCAGTGTGACGACGATCCTCGGCGCCGCGAGGAATGGCTGATCGAGGCGGTGCCGCGCGAGCCGAAGAAGGTCTACAACATGCGTCGCATCGTCGACGCGCTGGTCGACAAGGGCTCGTTCTTCGAGATGGGGCGCAACTGGGGCCGGCCGATCATCACCGGCCTGGCGCGCCTTTCCGGCTGGCCGGTGGCGCTGATGGCGGGCGACCCGATGCACTACGGCGGCGCCTGGACCGCGAAGGCCTCGGAGAAGATCACCCGCTTCGTCGACCTGGCGCAGGTGTTCCACCTGCCGGTGGTGCACCTGGTCGACGTGCCGGGCTTCCTGATCGGCCCCGACGCCGAGCGCGACGCGACGATCCGCTTCGGCATGCGCGCGGCGAGCGCGGTGCTGCAGTCGAGCATGCCGTGGTGCTCGGTGCTGGTGCGCAAGGTCTTCGGCGTGGCGGGCGCGGTGCACCAGAATTCGACCCGCTACTGCATGCGCATGGCCTGGCCGTCGGCCGAGTGGGGCTCGCTGCCGATCGCCGGCGGGCTGGAGGCGGCCTACCGGGCCGAGATCGAGGCCGCCCCCGACGCCGAGGCCAAGCGGGCCGAGATCGAGGCGCGCATCCGCCGCTTCGGCTCGCCGATGCGCAGCGCCGAGAAGTTCGACGTCGAGGAGATCATCGACCCGCGCGACACGCGCCCGCTCCTGTGCGAGTTCGCCGAGCTTGCCGCTCCCCTGCGCGTCGCCGGCCCGGTGCGCTTCGGCGTGCGGCCCTGAGCCGCGCCGCGCATGAACCGCCGCCACCTCACGCTCGCGGCGATCGGCGGCACGCTCGGGCTGACCTACGGCGTGTGGTACTCGTACAGCGTGTTCCTGGTCGCGCTGCTGCGCGAGTTCGGCTGGAGCCGCTCGGTGCTGGCGGGCGCGTTCTCGGTCTTCACCCTGGTGCACGGCGGCGCCAATCCGCTCATCGGCATGCTCTGCGACCGCATCGGCCCGCGGCGCCTGGTCGTGTTCGGCGGCGTCGCGCTCGGGCTGGCGCTGTACGGCAACAGCTTCATCGACTCGCCAGGGCACCTCTACCTCGGCTTCGGCCTGTTCACCGCGCTCGCGGTGGCGTGCTGCGGCTGGGTGCCGGCGGTGGTGATGGTGCAGCGCCAGTTCATGGACCGGCTCGGCCTCTCGCTCGGCATCGTCAGCTCGGGCATCGGCCTCGGCATGCTGCTGGTGGTGCCGCTGTGCCAGGCGCTGATCGAATCGCTCGGCTGGCGCAGCGCGTGGCAGATCCTGGGCGCGATCTGCGCCGGCTGGATCGTGCCGGCGGCCCTTTTCCTGATGCGCGACGAGGCGGTGCGCCCCGCGCCCGCGCCGCGCGCAGGCAGGGCGCCGGCGGACAGCGCGCACGAGGCGACCCTGGGCGAGGCGATGCTGACGCAGCCGTTCTGGCTGGTGCTGGCGGCGTACTTCTTCGGCAACGTCTGCTCGCAGACCCTGCACGTGCACCAGGTGGCGTTCCTGGTCGACCACGGCATGGTGGCGATGGCGGCGGCATCGGTGGTCGGGGTGGTGGGGGTGGCGAGCGTGTTCGGCAAGACCGGCGGCGGCTGGCTCGCGGACCGCTTCGAGCGCGAGGTGATCTACGTCATCGGCATCGTGATCCTGGTCGCGGCGGTGGGCGCGCTGGCGCTGGTCGGCGCGATGCCGAGCCGCTGGGGCGCCTACGGCTACGCCGTGATGCTCGGCGTCGGCTACTCGGCGACCGCATCGCTCACCCCGGCGATGGTCAGCGACCGCTTCCGCGGCGCGCGCTTCGGCCTGATCCTGGGCATGTGCCTGTTCGGCAGCGCGCTCGGCAGCGCGCTCGGGCCGTGGATGGCGGGGCGCCTGTTCGACGTCACCGGCAGCTACGCGATCGCCTTTGCCATCGCCGCGGCCTGCGGCCTCGTCGCCGGCGCCGCCGGCTGGCGCGCGCGCACGCTGCGGCTGCGCGCGCTCAGCGGCGCGTGATGAGGACCAGCCCGGCGGCGACCAGCAGCATGCCGCCCAGCAGGCCGGCGGTGATCGGCTCGCCGAGGATCCAGGCGCCGAGCAGCACCCCGGTGACCGGGGCGACGAAGTTGAAGCTGATCATCACGCTCGGCGTATAGCGGCGGATGAGATAGAAGTTCACCGTGAAAGCGAGCCCCGCCACCACCACCCCCTGGTAGACGATCCCGGCCAGCGGCGCGAAGCCGATGCTCTCGAAGCGGATTGTTTCGGAGCCGAGCGCGCCGATGGCGAACAGCGGCAGCGAAACGAGCATCTGCCACAGGGTGAGCCGCACCGCGTTGACGCGCCTGAGCAGCCGGCCCGAGAGCGCCAGCCGCAGGCCGAGCAGGCAGGCGCTGGCGAGCACGATCCAGTCGCCGTATCCCGCGCCGCCGGGCGCGGCGCCGCGGGCGAGCACCAGCGCGACGCCGGCGAAGGCGACCAGCGCGCCGAGCGCGCGCAGCGGGCGCAGGCGGTCGCCTGGGATCAGGAAATGCGCGAACAGAACGCCGAACAGCGGGTTGGTGGCGATCAGCACCGCGCCGTTCACCGCCGCGGTGGCGTTGAAGCCGAAATTCATCAGTGCGATCTGAAGCGTGAACAGCAGCCCGATGCCGAGCAGCGCGGGCCACTCGCCCGGCGCCGGACGCAGCGGGATGCGCGCCACCAGCGCCCAGGCGGCGACGCAGGCGCTGCCCAGGGCGAAGCGCAGCAGGCCGCTCCACAGCGGCGGGAACGCCTCCAGCCCGAGCTTCACCGCGACCGGGTTGCCGCCCCAGAGGGTGTGGATCGCCAGCGCGGCGAGCACCGCGCGCAGAGGAATGGACCAGCTCAAGAACTTGCCCTTTCGCGGAAATAGATAATCGGGGTCAGAGTCGAATTTCCCTCAGCAGCTCGAAACAGCAACTCAAGTCGAGGAAATTCGACTCTGACCCCGATTATGATTGTTCTTATGACAAAGACCGCCAACTTGCGCGCCGCGCTCGCCCCCGCATCGATTGCGATCGTCGGCGCCTCGGACAATCCGCACAAGGTCGGCGGCCGGCCGATCCTGTACATGAAGCGCTACGGCTTCCGCGGCGTAATCTACCCGATCAACCCGGCGCGCGCCGAAGTGCAGGGCCTGAAGGCCTATCCCGACGTCGCCTCGCTGCCGCAGGCGCCCGAGCTGGCGATCGTCGCGGTTTCGGGCGAGGAGGCGGTCGGCGCGGTCGCCGCCTGCGCCGCGCGCGGGGTCAAGGTGTGCGTAGTGATGTCCTCGGGCTTCGGTGAAATCGGCGCCGCCGGACGGGCGATGCAGGACCGCATGCTCGCCGCGGCGCGCGCGGCCGGCATGCGGCTGGTGGGGCCGAACTGCCAGGGTCTGGCGAATTTCGCCACCGGCGCGGTGGCCAACTTCTCGACCGTGTTCAACGAAATGGAAGGGCGCGACGGCCCGGTCGCGATCGTCAGTCAGAGCGGCGCCTGCTCGCAGGCGATCTACGCCCTGGCGCGCGAGCGCGGCCTGGACGTGCGCCACGTGCACGCCACCGGCAACGAGGCCGACGTCACGGTGGCCGACCTAGCGGCCGAGATCGTGGCCGAGGACGGCGTGCGCCTGCTGTTGCTGTACATGGAGGCGATTGCCGACCCCGAGCGGCTGGCGGCGGTGGCCGAGGCCGCCCGCGAGCGCGACCTGCCGATCGTCGCGGTCAAGGCCGGCCGCACCGAGAGCGGCCGCCGCGCGGCGAGCTCGCACACGGGGGCGCTGGCAAGCGAGGACCGGGTGGTGGACGCCTTCTTCGAGCGCCACGCGATCTGGCGCGTCGACGACCCCTACGCGCTGGTCGCCGCGGGGCGGCTCTACCTCGAGGGCTGGCGCCCGCGCGGCAAGCGCTTCGTCGCGCTGAGCAACTCCGGCGCCAGCTGCGTCATGGCGGCCGACGCCGCCGACGAGCTCGGCCTGCCGCTGGCCGAGTTTCCGCCCGCGGCGCGCGAGCAGCTCGCCGCGGTGCTGCCGGGCTTCGCTACCGCGACGAACCCGCTTGACGTCACCGGCGCGCTGCTCGGCAACGCGCTGCTGTTCGCCAACGCGCTGCCGGTGCTCGCGGCACAGGTCGAAAGCGACCTTACTCTCGTCGCGCTGCCGGTCGCCGGCGCCGGCTACGACGTCGCCGGCTTCGCGCGCGACTTCGCCGCCTACGCGCGCGACACCGGGCGAGCGGTCGCGCTCGCCGCGCCGCAGGCGGCGGTGCGCGTCGAGTTCGAGAAGGCCGGGCTGCCGGCGTTCGTGCGCGAGCGCGAGGCGATGATCGCGCTCAAGCAGCTCGCCGAGCACGCCGAGCTGATGAGAAGGGAACACCGGCAATCGAATCCGGCGGGGGTTCCCGATGTGCCCGAGTCGAAATCAAGATTCCTTGACGAAGCGCAAAGTCTCGCGCTGCTCGCCGCGGCCGGTGTGCCGGTCGTCGAGCACCGCCTGTGCCGCTCGGAGGAAGAGGCGCGCGCAGCCTTCGCCGCGCTGGGGCCGAAGGTGGTGCTCAAGGCCTGCTCGGCGAGCGTGCCGCATAAGACCGAGCTCGGGCTGGTGCGGCTCGGCCTGCGGGCCGAAGCGGATGTACTGGATGCTTTTCATGAACTCAAGTCCCGCATTCCCGCGGCTGACGGCGTGCTGGTGGCGCGCCACGCGGCGGGGCGCAGGGAGCTCGCGCTCGGGGCGCGGGTCGATCCGTCGTTCGGACCGGTGGTGCTGGTCGGCGACGGCGGCATCTACCTCGAGGCGTTGAAGGATTTCCAGCTCCTGCTGCCGCCGTTCGGTGAACGAGACGCGCTTGCGGCGCTGGCGCGGCTGCGCATCGCGCCGCTCCTTTGCGGTGCGCGCGGCCAGCCGGCGCTCGATATCGGTGCGTTCGCCCGCATGGCGGTGCAGCTGGGCGACGCCATGCTCGGCTGGCGCGCCCGCGTCGCCTCGATCGATGTCAATCCGGTGATGCTGTACGAGCAGGGCGGCGGCGCCCTCGCCGTGGACGCGCTGTTCGAAACGGCCCCGGCTTGCGCCAAGCTGTCTTAGCTTACATACTCCTGTCGCCGCGCCGGGTCCCGGCAATTCGAGCTCGGAACCGGCGTGTTGATCAATCCAGGAGGAGGTTCGACCATGAAACGTCGCAAGTTTCTGAAGGGCGCCGCCGTGGGTGGCGTCGCGGCAGCCGCCGCAACCGTATCGGCGCCGGCGATCTCGCAGGGCATTAAGCAGCTGAAGATGGTGACCACCTGGCCGAAGAACTTTCCCGGCCTGGGCACCGGCGCCGAACGGCTTGCCCAGCGCATCACCGCCATGTCGGGCGGCAAGTTGCAGGTCAAGGTCTACGCGGCCGGCGAGCTGGTGCCCCCGTTTCAGTCGTTCGACGCCGTTTCGCAGGGCAAGGCCGAAATTTGCCACTCGGCCTCCTACTACTGGCAGGGCAAGTCGCCCGCGTTCAACTTCTTCACCGTGGTGCCCTATGGCCTTACCCCCGACGAGCACTACGCGTGGATGCTGTGGGGCGACGGGCTCAAGCTGTATACGGAGTTGTGCGACCAGTTCGGCGTGGTTCCGTTCATGCGCGCCAGCACGGGCGTGCAGATGGGCGGCTGGTACCGCAAGGAGATGAGGACGCTGGAAGACTTCAAGGGCCTCAAGTTCCGCATGCCCGGTCTCGGCGGCGAGGTGCTGCGCCGCCTGGGCGCGACGGTCGTCAACCTGCCGGGCGGCGAGATCTTTCCCGCGCTGCAAGCCGGCACGATCGACGGCACGGAATGGGTCGGCCCGTTCAACGATTTGGCCTTCGGCTTCTACAAGGTCGCGAAGTTCTACTACTGGCCGGGAATCCACGAACCGAGCACCACGGGCGAAGTGCTGGTCAACAAGAAGGTGTGGGCCGGCCTGTCGAAGGAGCACCAGGAGATCATCCGCACGGCGGTGACGGCCGAGTCGGCGAACGAGTTCGCCGAATTCACCTACAAGAACGCCGATGCCCTCGACGTACTGATCAACAAGCACGGTGTCCAGCTGCGCGAGTACTCACCCGAGATACTGAAGGGGTTCTACGATGCGTCCCAGGAGGTGGTCGCCGAGGTCGGCAACAAGGACCCGTTCACCAAGAAGGTCTACGACAACTTCATGGCGGCGCGCGCCAAGGCGATTGGCTGGAGCCGGCTTGGTGAGCAAGGCTTCCTGAACGCACGTTCGGCGAACTTCAAGGGCTGAACGTCGGCGGCGTGAGCGCTCTCCCGGCGGGATCGTACGATTCCGCCGGGGTGAGCGCGTCTATAAGAAGAAGCGCGAGATGAACGGCCTCAAGCGGATCGCGGCCGCGATCGACCTGATGAATGACTGGATCGGGCGCGTCCTGGCGTGGCTCACGCTCGGCATGGTGCTGGTCACGTTCGGCGTGGTGCTGATGCGCTACGTCTTCGGCCTGGGGTCGACCCTGCTCCAGGAATCGGTCGTCTACATGCACGCCTTCGTGTTCATGGGCTGCGCGGGCTTCGCGCTGGTCCACAACGGGCACGTGCGCTGCGACATCTTCTACAGCATTGCTTCGGCGCGCGGCAGGGCGGTGATCGACATCATCGGCACGTTCGTGTTCCTGATCCCGATGTGCATCCTCATCTTCTGGGTCACCTGGCCATACGCTGCGGCGTCCTGGGCGGTGCTCGAAGGCTCGCCGGAAGGGCGCATGGGCATTCCGGCGGTGTTCCTGCTCAAGACCCTGATCCTGGTGTTCGCCGGACTGCTCGGCCTGCAATCGGTGTCGCTGGTGTTGCAGTCGGCGCTGTTCCTCGCCCGCGTGACGCCGTCGCGAGGCAAATTCGACGGCGAAGCGGAGCACGGCGAATGATCGCGCAATTCGGCGAGTGGCTCGATCTCGCCATGTTCGTCGTGCTGTGCGTGCTGGTTCTGCTCGGCTACCCGATTGCCTTCACGCTCGCCGGCACCGCGCTGATCTTCGGCCTGCTCGGCATGGCGATGGGGGTGTTCGACGCCGACTTCCTGGGCGTGTTCCCGAACCGCATCTTCGGCGTCATGACCAACGAGGTGCTGATCGCGGTGCCGCTGTTCATCTTCATGGGAGTCATGCTCGAGCGCTCGAAGGTCGCGGAGGAACTGCTCGACACCATGGGGCAGCTCTTCGGCCGCCTGCGCGGCGGCCTGGGAATCTCGGTGTCGGTGGTTGGCGCGCTGCTCGCCGCATCGACCGGCATCGTCGGCGCCACCGTCGTCACCATGGGCCTGCTCTCGCTGCCGACCATGCTGCGGCGCGGCTACGACCCCAGGCTCGCCTGCGGATCGATCGCTGCGGCAGGCACGCTCGGGCAGATCATTCCGCCGTCGATCGTGCTGGTGGTGCTGGGCGACCAGATTTCCAACGCGCACCAGGAAGCGCAGCGCCTGCTCGGCAACTTCTCCCCTGAGCCGGTGGGGGTGGGCGACCTGTTCGCCGGCGCGCTGATCCCAGGGCTCGCGCTGGTGGGCATGTACATCCTGTACCAGATCGGCCTCGCCTTCCTCAAGCCGGGCGCCTCGCCGGCGATTCCGCGCGACGACTCGATGCAGTCCGGCAACATGACGGGCCGAGTGATGCACGCGCTGGTCGCGCCGCTGGTGCTGATCGTCTCGGTGCTCGGCTCGATCCTGGTCGGCATCGCCACGCCGACCGAGGCGGCGGGGGTGGGCGCGATCGGCGCCACGCTGCTCGCCGGGCACCGTCTAGCCGAGGGCAAGCCGCTGCCGGTCTACACCGCGGCGGTCAGCCTGATCGGCGTGATCATCCTGACGAGCTTCGTCGACATGCGGGTGACGCGCGACCAGATCACGGCGCTCGAGTACGTCTCGACCGCGCTCGCCATGCTCATGTGCCTCGGCATCCTGTGGGGGCTGCTGGTCGCGCTGGTGCGCGTGTTCCGCGACGACACCCTTGTCCAGGTGACGCGGACCACGGCGCGCCTGAGCTCGATGATTTTCGTCATCATCATCGGCGCGCAGCTGTTCTCGCTCGTGTTCCGCGGCCTCGGCGGCGACGACATGGTGCACGAGTTTCTCGGCGGAATTCCCGGCGGCGCGCTCGGCGCGATGATCGTGGTGATGGGATTGATGTTCGTGATGGGGTTCTTTCTGGACACCATCGAGATTCTGTTCATCGTGGTGCCGATCGTCGGGCCGGCGCTGCTCAAGTTCGGGCTCGACCCGATCTGGCTGGGCATCATGATGGCGGTCAACCTGCAGACCTCCTTCCTGACTCCGCCGCTCGGCTACGCGCTTTTCTACCTGCGCAGCGTGGCGCCGCCCGAGGTCACGACCATGCACATCTATCGAGGCGTCGTACCGTTCGTGATCATCCAGCTGCTGATGCTCGTCGTGCTCGCCCTGTTCCCGGCGATGGCGACCTGGTTGCCGCACGTCATCTTCCGCTAGCCGGCGGAGTTGCTTGGTGCGCCTTGGAGCTACGGCCTTCGAACGCAGAAATCCGGAGACAGGTTGCCCGGATAACGGCAAGTAAATAGGGGGCGTACGGTCATTGACGCGAGCAGATGCGTCGGCTTGATGCGTCCGCTCTCGAGGGCCGCAACGTCTGCCGCGTGTACCTGGTCGATGAAGTCTCTATCCCACGCGCGCTCGGGATCGAAATTCGGTCCGATTCCGCGATCGATGAAGGCATCGAGCACGTTTCGGAACGGAATGAACATCTTGAACGAAAATCTCTCGATGAGCAGGGGCAGAATATCCTGCGCCCGTATTCCTTCGAAGCCCGCCTTGGAGCAATCGTAGTTGACGTATTCCTCGGTAGTGGCTCCGAGCAAGTGGTTGTGACGATAGGACGCCGGAAGCCTGCGCCAGAACTCGTTTACGATCTCGTGCGCTTCGGGCCAGCGCATGTGGCCGTTGCGGCCGATCATGTCGCTGGTGAGGAATATCCCCTCGGGCAGCAGTGCGTCGCGAATCGAATCGAACAGACCCTCGAGATTGACGACGTGATGAAGGGACTGATAGGCGATGATCGCCGTGTAGACCTGCCCCGCTGGCCGCCAGGCATTGAAGTCGCCTCGCAAGGGCACGATAAATTCGCCGACCCCTTGCGATTTCGCCTGCATGGCGCCGCGACGGAGCATTTCGGCGTTGATATCCATGCATTCGATCACGAAGTCGCGCCGGCCCGCCGCCTGCAGGCGCTCGGCAAAACGGATTTCGGTATCGCAGTTTCCGCTGCCAACGCTCAGGATCCGGTGCGGCCCGGTGCATCGCTCCATCGCCTCGACTATCTCGTCGACGAAGAAATCGTCGTCCGTGCGGTAACCGAATGATGCGAGTAGAGGGTCGAGGTACCTCTCCGAGCAGTAATGTTCGATCGGGGGCACATCGTGCACCTGCTCCACGGAGGCATAGATTCCCTGCTCGATCAACAGCTTCAGCCGGTAGCGCAGACCGCTCGCCGGGCGCTGGCGCGCGCCGGCATCGGTTGGCCGGTAGAGGATACGCTTGACCACGGGCAGCAGCCCCGTCCGCTTGAGGATCGACCTGGCGAGGCTGAGGGACCTGACGAGCATTCGCGCCTTCTCTTATCGATTTCGAATCAAATGCCGCAGGGCTCCACCGCCACACCCCGCCGGATCGTGCCGCCGCTCTCGATGCGGCAGTTGAGCCCCGAGCGGTTGACGAGCGGCTTGAACACCTTCTTGCCGAGCAGGTTTTCCAGATACAGGCAGGGCACGTTGAGCCGTTCGCCGTGCAGCACGCAATCGCCGACCCTGAAATAGCGTCCCACCAGGTGGTTGAGCGGCACGCCGCGCGTGGTGAGGTTGCGGCGGTGCTCGTGCGGGGCGAGCTCGATGCCGTGATCGCGCGCGAGGGCCTCGAGCGTTTCAAACTCGATCAGCGTGACCTCGCGGTCGACGTTATGGCGGTCCGAATAGGTTCCACTGCGCGTGGCGTAGCGGTCGCCCTCGATCCCGACGCCCGGCACGAGGCGGGCCTCGGCCAGCGCGCGCATCGGCCGCGACCCGGCGTCGGCGATGTGGATGTGCAGCAGTTCGCCCTTCCAGCTCATGACCGATATAATTGCACACTCCCCTCAAGGCAAGATTCCAGCCCATGAAAGTCCTGGTCAGCGTCAAGCGCGTGGTCGACTACAACGTCAAGGTTCGGGTCAAGTCGGACGGCAGCGGGGTCGAGACGGCGAACGTCAAGATGTCGATGAACCCCTTCGACGAGATCGCGGTGGAGGAGGCGATGCGGTTGAAGGAGGCCGGCGCCGCGACCGAGGTGGTGGTGGTGTCGTGCGGCCCGCAGGCCTGCCAGGAGACGCTGCGCACCGCGCTCGCGATCGGCGCCGACCGCGCGATCCTGGTGGAAACCGCCGCCGAACTGCAGCCCCTTGCAGTGGCAAAACTCTTGAAATCGATCTGTGAACGCGAAAAACCGGGCCTGGTGATCATGGGCAAGCAGGCGATCGACGACGACTCGAACCAGACCGGGCAGATGCTCGCCGCGCTGATGGGCTGGGCGCAGGCGACCTTCGCCTCGAAGGTCAAGCTCGAGGGCGACAAGGCTCAGGTCACGCGCGAAGTCGACGGCGGCCTGGACACCATTTCGATCAAGCTGCCGGCGGTCGTGACCACCGACCTGCGCCTGAACGAGCCGCGCTACGTCACCCTGCCGAACATCATGAAGGCGAAGAAGAAGCCGCTCGAGAATCTCAAGCCCGAGGCGCTCGGGGTCGACGTCGCGCCGCGACTGAAGACGCTCAAGGTCGCCGAGCCGCCCAAGCGCAAGGGCGGGGTGAAGGTGCCCGACGCGAAGGCCCTGGTCGAAAAACTCAGAAATGAAGCCAAGGTGATCTGATGGCCATCCTCGTATTCGCCGAACACGACAACAAGGCGCTCAAGAAGGCCTCCCTCAGCACCGTCGCCGCGGCACAGAAGATCGGCGGCGAAATCCACCTCCTGGTGGCCGGCCACGACTGCGCCGAGGCCGCCAAGGCCGCGGCCCAGGTCGCAGGGGTGGCCAAGGTGCTGCACGCCGATGCGCCGCAGCTCGACGACGAGATCGCCGAGAACGTCGCCGCGCTCATCGTCTCGCTCGCCAAGGGCTATTCGCACCTGCTCGCGCCGGCGACCTCGAACGGCAAGAACGTCATGCCGCGCGTTGCGGCGCTGCTCGACGTGCAGCAGATCTCCGAAATCACCGCGGTCGACTCGCCCGACACCTTCCAGCGCCCGATCTACGCCGGCAACGCGATCGCCACGGTGCAGTCGGCCGACCCGATCAAGGTGATCACCGTGCGTGCCACCGGCTTCGACGCGGTGGCCGCGAGCGGCGGCTCGGCGCCGGTGGAGAAGGTCGACGCGCCGGCGGACAGCGGGCTGTCGTCTTTCGTCGGGCGCGAAGTTTCCAAGTCGGAGCGCCCGGAGCTCACCTCGGCGCGGGTGGTGGTCTCGGGCGGGCGCGGCATGGGCTCGGGCGAGAACTTCAAGCTGCTCGAGCCGCTGGCGGACAAGCTCGGCGCGGCGATGGGCGCCTCGCGTGCCGCGGTCGACGCCGGTTTCGTGCCGAACGACTGGCAGGTGGGGCAGACCGGCAAGATCGTCGCCCCCGAGCTGTACGTCGCGGTCGGCATCTCGGGCGCGATTCAGCACCTGGCCGGGATGAAAGACAGCCGGGTCATCGTCGCGGTCAACAAGGACGAGGAAGCACCAATCTTCTCGGTCGCCGATTACGGCATCGTCGGTGACCTGTTCCAGGTCGTGCCGCAGCTGGTGGAGGAGCTGAACAAATGAGCGCCTACGTCGCTCCGCTCAAGGACATGCGCTTCGTGCTGCAGGAGCTGGCCGGCTTGTCCGCGGTCGCCAAGCTCCCGGGCTACGAGGACGCGACCCCTGACACGGTCGACGCAATCCTCGAGGAAGCTGCGAAGTTCTCTTCGCAAGCTCTTGATCCTTTGAATTTTTCAGGCGATCAAGAGGGTTCAAAGTGGGACCGCGGCGCGGTCACCACGCCGAAGGGCTTCAAGGACGCCTACCGCCAGTTCGTCGACGGCGGCTGGGCCGGGCTGCCGCTGGAAAGCGAATGGGGCGGGCAGGGCCTGCCGAAGCTGGTGTCGACGCCGGTGACCGAGATGATCACCTCGGCCAACATGTCGTTTTCGCTCTGCCCGATGCTCACGCAAGGGGCGATCGAGGCGCTGCTCACCGCGGGCAGCGACAAGCTCAAGCAGACCTTCCTGCCGAAGATGGCGGAGGGCGCCTGGACCGGGACCATGAACCTGACCGAGCCGCAGGCCGGCTCGGACCTGGCGCTGGTGCGCACCAAGGCGGTGCGCGAGGGCGACCACTACCGCATCTCGGGGCAGAAGATCTTCATCACCTTCGGCGAGCACGACTTCACCGACAACATCGTGCATCTGGTGCTGGCGCGCACGCCCGACGCGCCCGAGGGCGTGAAAGGGATCTCGCTGTTCATCGTGCCGAAATTCCTGGTCAATGCCGACGGCTCGCTCGGCGCGCGCAACGGCGCCACCTGTGCCTCGATCGAGCACAAGCTCGGCATCCACGCCAGCCCCACCGCGGTGATGGTGTTCGAGAACGCCGAGGGCTACCTGGTGGGCGAGGAGAACAAGGGCCTGGCCTACATGTTCATCATGATGAACGCGGCGCGCTTCGCCGTCGGCCTCGAGGGCGTGGCGATCGCGGAGCGCGCCTTCCAGCGCGCGCTCGCCTACGCCAGGGAGCGCATGCAGGGCAGGGACCTGGTCGAAGGCGCTCAGACCGTGCCCATCATCCGCCACCCGGACGTGCGCCGGATGCTGATGCTGATGAAATCGCAGACCGAGGCCATGCGCGCGCTTGCTTATGTGGTTGCGGCCGCAATGGATTTTTCAGGTAAGGCTTCTTCTGTTGAAGACAGGAAGAAACATCAGGCCTTCGTCGATCTGATGATCCCGGTGGTCAAGGGCTGGTGCACCGAGACCGGCATCGAGATCGCCTCGCTCGGCGTCCAGGTGCACGGCGGCATGGGCTTCATCGAGGAGACCGGCGCCGCGCAGCACCTGCGCGACGCGCGCATCACCACCATCTACGAGGGCACCACCGGCATCCAGGCCAACGACCTGATCGGGCGCAAGATCGCGCGCGAGGGCGGGGCGACGGTAAAAGGCTGGCTCGAGCAGCTGGCGCAGTTCGACGCCGAGCTGGCGAAATCGGCCAGCCCGGATCTCGCGCGCATGCGCAGCACCCTGGCGGCCGGCAGCGCGGCGGTGGGCGAGGCGGTCGACTGGCTGCTCGCCACCTTCGGCAAGGACGTGCGCGCGGCCTCGGCCGGCGCGGTGCCGTTCCTCAGGCTGATGGGCGTGGTCGCCGGCGGCTGGCAGATGGCGCGCGCCGCGCTCGCGGCGGAGAAGAAGCTGGCCGCGGGCGAGGGCGAGCAGGCGTTCTACAAGGCCAAGATCGCCACCGCCCGCTTCTACGCCGACCACGTGCTGGTGCAGGCGCCGGCGCTGCGCGACACGGTGCTCAACGGCGGCGCGGGCGCGATGGCATTGGACGAGGACCAGTTCCTCGCCGCCTAGTGCTCAGGGGGTGGGCGTCGCCATGTTGTTCCTGTTGGTGATGAGCGAGACCCTCGCTCCTTCGGGCACGCCCGGCACGGTCTTTTCCCACTCGGCGTAGCGTTCGCGCAGGGCGGCGAGCCGCTCGGGCTCGCGCCGCGCGCGGTTTGCGCGCTCGCGCGCGTCGCGCTCGAGGTCGTAGAGGAATTCGCCGTCTTCGGTCGACAGGTATTTCCAGCGCCCGGCGCGCAGCGCGCGCTGGCTGCGGTAGTTCGTGCGCCAGAACAGCTCGCGCTCGAAGGTGCGCGCCGGATCCTCCAGCACCCGCAGCAGGCTCGCGCCGTCGAGCGGGTAGTCTGCATGCGGCGCCACGCCCGCCGCCTCGAGCAGGGTCGCCACCCAGTCCATGGTAATCGCGAGCTGCGGCGTCTCGCCGCCGGCCTTTACCCGCGCCGGCCAGCGCACGATGTAGGGCACGCGGATGCCGCCCTCGAGCAAATCCATCTTCTTGCCGGTGAGCGGCCAGACGTCGGAGAACCGCTCGCCGCCGTTGTCGCTGGTGAAGACGACCACCGTGTTGCGATCCGCGCCGATGTCCTTCAGCGCGGCGAGGATGCGGCCGATGCCCTCGTCCATGTGGTGGATCATCGCCAGATAGGTCTCGACCGAGCCGCCCGACAGATGCCCGATGTGCTCGCGCGTGGCTGCGAGCAGCTTGGCCTCGGCTTCGTCGGCGCGCGTTTCCCACGGCCAGTGCGGCGCGGTGTAGTGCAGCGAGAGCAGAAACGGCTCCGTCTGCCCTCGCCGGCGCTCGAGGTAGTCGACCGCGCGCTCGCTGATCAGGTCGGTGAGGTAGCCGATGCGGTGCACCTCGGTCTCGTCCTCCCACAGGTCGTGCACTCCGGCGGTGTCGCAGTGCGTGAAGTAGTCCAGCCCGCCGCTCATGGCGCCGAAGAACTCCTGGTAGCCGCTCTTCAGCGGCCCGAAGTGCGGCGCGTAGCCCAGGTGCCACTTGCCGACCAGCGCGGTGGCGTAGCCCGCGTCGCGCAAGAGCGACGCCAGCGTCGGCTGCACCGGAGGCAGGCCGAGCACCGGGCCGAGGCCCGGGTCGACGCGCGCGCCGCCGGCGATCGGCTCGTCCCAGCCGCCGCGCAGGCGGTACTGGTAGCGCCCGGTGGCGAGCGCGAAGCGCGTCGGCGAGCATACCGGCGAGTTGGAGTAGCCCTGCGAAAAGCGCAGGCCCTCGGCCGCCATGCGGTCGATATTGGGCGAGCACGAGCCGCCCGGCGCGGCGAGCGAGCGCCCGCCGTAGCAGCCGAGGTCGGCGTAGCCGAGGTCGTCGGCAAGGATAAAGACGAAGTTCGGTTTGTTCACCATTTGATTGACGGTAGCCAGGTGGCGATTGCGGGAAAGGCGAACAGCAGGGCGAGCGCGACCAGGTCTGCTACGACGAATGGCATCACGCCGCGGAAGATCCGCGACAGCCGGATGTCGGGCATCATCGCGCGCACCGTGAAGACGTTCATGCCGATCGGCGGCGTTACCAGGCCGAGCTCGACCACGATCACCATCACGATGCCGAACCAGATCAGATTGACGTCCTGGAAGACGAGGATCGGCAGGAACACGGGAACGATCAGCAGCAGGATGCCGATCGCCTCGAAGATCATTCCCATGACGATGCAGATGACGCAGACGGCGAACACCGTGCCCGCCGGCGAGAGGTGCATGCCGTCGACCATGTCGAAGAGTGCGCCGGGCAGGCCCGAGAGGTTGATGAAGTTGGAGAAGACCTGGGCGCCGAAGATTACGATGAACAGCGCGGCAGTGATGCGGCAGGCCTCGAGCAGGGTCTGGTAGAGCTCCTCGAAGCTGCGCAGCCGGCCGCGCCACCAGGCGAAAGCGCCGGCGCCGGTGGCGCCGATGCCGGAGGCCTCGGTCGGAGTGAAGACGCCGAAGTAGATGCCGCCGAGCACGAGCACGAACAGTACCAGGACCGGCCACACGTTGAGGTAGGTGCGAAAGCGCTCGGCGCGCGGCACCGCGGCGCCGGCGGGACCGAGCGCGGGGCGCACGAGCACCACCGCGAACACCGCCGCCATGTAGAGCGCGACCAGCAGCAGGCCGGGTGCGAAGCCGGCGATGAACAGCCGGCCGATGTCCTGCTCTGCCACCAGGCCGTAGATCACCAGCGGCACGGAAGGCGGAATCATGATCCCCAGGGTTCCCCCGGCGGCGATCACGCCGGCCGACAGCGTGTCGTCGTAGCCGTAGCGCCTCATGTGCGGCATGGCGACCTTGGTCATGGTCGCGGCGGTCGCCAGCGACGAGCCCGAAACGGCGGCGAAGCCGGCGCAGGCGAGCACGGTGGACTGCGCCAGCCCGCCGCGGAAGCGGCCCACCAGGGCGTTGGAGGCGTCGAACAGGTCCTGCGAGATGTTCGCGCGGTGGATGAAAACGCCCATCAGCAGGAACAGCGGAATCACCGACAGGCCGTAGTTCGCTCCGGTGTCGACGATCTGCTGCGCCATCATCGTCACCGCGGCGTGCCAGTCCCAGCCGCGCGTGCCGGCGAAGCCGACCAGCCCGGTCAGCAGCGTGGAGAAACCGAGCGGAAAGCCCAGAAAGCACAGCAGCAACAGGCAGGCGAATCCGAGCAGGGCGACGGTCATCGCCGCCGCTCAGTCGACATGCTGCGCGGTGGCGCCGAGCCGGCCGCGCGTGTGCGCCAGCGCCAGCAGGAGCAGGACGAAGCCGACCAGCGACAGGGCCGCCGCCGACATCGGCTCGATCCATTGCGGCAGGTCGAGCACCGCCGTGCGCTTGCCGCTGTGGAGCAGGTCGATCCCGTGCCTGAACATCTGCCAGCAGATCAGCACGGTGCAGCCGACCGACATCGCGACCGACATCCAGCGCTGCGCGCCCGGCATGAAGCGCGAGATCAGCGGTTCCATCAACGTCACGGTGATGTGCTCGTTCTTCGCCGTGATGAAGGCGAGCCCGGCGAACACGGCGACGATCATCAGCACCTCGATGATCTCGGCGGCGCCGAAAATGGAGTGGTGGAAGCCATAGCGGCCGATGACGTCGACGAAGGTGAGCGCCATCATCGCGAACAGCGCGGCGGCGGCGATCACCCCCAGCGTGCGCGACGCGGTCGCCTCGAAGCGCTGCAGCACCGGCCGCACCGTCCTACTTGCGCTTCGCATCCTCCGCCGCGAGCACGCCTCGGTAGTAGACCATCGCCGCCTTGCCGTCGACGCCCATCGCCGCGACCTTCTTCAGCCAGGCGTCGGTCATCGGCTGGCCGATTGCCTTCAGCTGCGCCAGCATCTTCGGATCGCCCTTGATGGCCTTGAGGCCGCCCTTGAGCAGCTTGGCGCGGCTCCTGTTCTGCACCCCGTCCTGCACTTGCCCGAAATGGCGCGAGATCTTCTCGCCGCTCACGGCGCGGATCGCCCTGCGGTCGGCCGGCGAGATCGAGTTCCACTTCTTCTTGCTGATGAAGAACGAGAAGCTGGGCGTGAAGATCTTGTCGGGGAACACCGTCACTGCCTTGGTGTAGTCGGTCAGCTTGAATGCGGTGATCGACGAGAACGACACACCGACGAAGCCGTCGACGACGCCCTTGGAGATGATCTGCAGCATCTGTACCGCGGGGCCGGCGACCACCGCCGAGCCGGTGGCCTTGATGATGTTGGCGGTCACGCCCGGCAGCGCCCACATCTTGCGGCTCTTGAGGTCGGCGATGCTGTCGATCGGCTTGTCGGTCATCGACCAGAATTCGGCGCCGCTTGATACGTAGTCGGCGAGCAGCACGACCGGGCCGTACTCGTGCTTGTCGGCGAAGAATTTGTGATAGCTGCGCCACAGGGCGACGCTGCCGGACTCGGCGCTCTCGGTGCCGATGAACGGCAGCTGGGCGATCTGGATTCCAGTCACCTTGTTCGAAATGAACTGGTTGAACTGGATCGCGCCGTCCATGACGTCGTTGGCGACGCCGTCGTACTGGTTCGGTGGCGCGGCGAGGCTCTTGGGCGGGATGCTGAATTCGACCCGCCCGTCGGTCGCCTTGGCGATCGCCTTGGACCAGTCGCGCAGCATGACGCGGCAGGTGTAGTGCTGCGGCGGAAAGAAGCAGTTGAACACGATGGTTTGGGCACTGGCGGACTGTGGCGCCAGACCCAGGGCGGCCAGCAGAGCGCAAACGAGCGCCGCCCGTCCTCCGGCGTATCGGTTTTTCATGGTTGTCTCCTCCTCGGCACACAGCCTACCTGCGCTTTGCGAAAACCGGAAGGAGTACGATGACGCATAGCGATAATCAAGGGTTATCAATGCGACTCAGCCAAATCCGCGATTTCCTCGCCGTGGTCGACGCCGGAAGCATGCGCGCCGCCGCGCGGGCCCTCGGCCTCAGCCAGCCGGCGCTGACCAAGAGCATCCGGCAGCTCGAGGAGGAGCTGGGCGGAGTGCTGGTCACTCGCAGCGTGCGCGGCGCCCAGCCGACCGAGATCGGCCGCGCCTTTCTCGCCCGTGCGCGCTCGGTCACCGCCGACCTGCGCCGCGCGCGCGAGGAAGTCGCCCAGCTGCGCGGCGCGCGCGGCGGCAGCCTCACGGTCGGCGCCGCGCCTGCCCCGGCGCTCGGGCTTCTGCCGAATGCTCTCGCGCGGCTGCGGCGCCGCTGGCACGAGGCGAAGATCTGCGTCACGGACATCTCGCCGTCGGAAGTCATGCCGGCGTTGAGAGACGGGCGGCTCGATCTCGCGCTGAGCGTGCGGATCGGGCCCCTCGCCACGCCCGGGCCGGAATACCTGGTCGAGCCCCTCTACCTGAACGAGGCGCGCATCGTTGCCAGGCGCCGCCATCCGCTTGCCGGGGCGCGCTCGCTCGCCGAGCTGGCGGATGCCGAGTGGGTGCGCACCGGAGGCACCGACAACACGTCGAGCCTGCCCGCCGCGTTCCAGGCCGCCGGCATGGAGCCGCCGCGCTACCGCATCGAATGCAGGTCGTTCTTCGCGCTCGCCGAAATCGTCGCGCACAGCGACTTGCTGGCGGTGGTGCCCTGGCAGCTCGCCGCACGCGAGGTTGCCGGCGGCCGCATCGTGCAGGTGCCGATGGAAGACGCGCTCCCGCCGCGGGAGATATGCTTGTTCACCCGCGCCGACGTCCCGCTCACGCCGGTCGCGCGCGAATTCGTCGACGTCCTGCGCGCGGCCGTCAGTTCGCGGCCGGCGAGAGCAGCTCGCGCGTCGCGCGCGTGACGGTGGCGTCCTCGGGGTGGCGCTTGAGGCGGTAGCCGAGCTTGCGCACCAGCGCCAGCATCTGCGCGTTGGTCGACAGGATGTCGCCGTGCATGCGCTTGATGCCGCGCCGGGCGGCTACCCGCTGCAGCTTCTCGAGCATGCGCCGGCCGATGCCGCGTCCCTGCCAGGCGTCGGCCAGCACTAGCGCGAACTCGCAGCTCTCGCCTTCGTCTTCGGTGACGTAGCGCGCGACGCCGATGATCGACTCGCGCTCGCCCAGCATGGTGATGGCGGCGAAGGCGGCCTCGCGCGACCAGTCGAGGTGGGTCAGGCGGCGGATGTATTCGTCGGAGACCTTGATCGCGCCGCCGAGCAGGCGGTTGTAGCGCGATTCGCCCGACAGGCCGCTGACGAAGTCGCGCTCGATGCTCGCGTCGTCGGGGCGCAGCGGGCGGATCGTCACCG
>Ga0315540_10000306_pt1 | contig 27074 bp, 19 predicted proteins | sample SalMarSW160110MG_FD_203677 | JGI IMG/M metagenome (GOLD analysis project Ga0315540, IMG submission 203677) | Salt marsh sediment microbial communities from the Plum Island Ecosystem LTER, Massachusetts, United States - Salt Marsh Sediment SW1601-10 ...
CCATTTCCTGCTCAAGTTGCCCGGCACCCCAACCGGCGTAGCCAAGGGTGATGAGCGACCGCTCAGGGCCTTCATTCCGGGCGATGGCATGCAGAATATCGATGGACGAGGTGATGCCGATGCGGTCGGTAACCTTTAACGTGGCTTCCCAGTTCCCCAGGGGCTCGTGCAGCACAAACCCGCGATCCTGTTGCACCGGACCGCCCAGGTGAACCGGCATCTGGCGAGCCTCCGGCTCGGCATGGTCCAGCTGGATGTGCTGCAGGATTTCGCCCAGGCGCATCTCCAGGGGGCGGTTGACCACCAGGCCCAGTGCGCCGTCGGCATTGTGTTCGCAGATATAGGTGACCGAGTGGAAAAAATTCGGGTCTTCCAGCCCGGGCATGGCAATGAGGAACTGATTGGTCAGGTACTGAGCATCTACCATAGCGTTAGTATCGGCGAGCGGCCCAGTTTGCACAAGGGTTTGGACGGCGCGAATACCCCGGGGTTCAATGGCCTCTCAGGCGATTGCCACTGGTAAACACCCAGGTTCGGGTAATGTACAGGACATCGGTTTCCCGCTTGATACTTTCCGGGAAGGGGGCGAAAGGGGCCGCCAGTTTGACAATCCGTACCGCGGCATCGTCGAGTATTTTGTAGCCGGAGGGTTTACGGATAGTGATCTCGCGGACGCTGCCGTCCGGGTAAACGGCCACCTGGACAATGAGTTTGCCGGACAGGTTCTGGCGGCGTGCCGCATCCGGGTAGTTGAGTTCGCCCACGCGTTCGACCTTGGAGACCCAGTCGCGCATGTAGCTGGCGTATTTGAATTCCTTGGTTCGCGCCGAAATAAACTTGCTTTTCGGCGTCTTTGAGTAGGCCTGCAGCGTCTGATTGATTTGCTGGTTGAGAGTCAGCATTTCCATGCTGCGGTTGATCAGTTCGGCCGCGCTGGTCACCTCGCTTTTCTCATCAGGCTTGGGTTCTTCGGACTTCTGTATTTTCCGGGCGCTGGTATCCGCAGTCATTACCTGTGTCGGCGTGGGGGTGCTCTCGACGGGCGGTGCCGGAGGCGGGGTCTGTGCCATGCTTTCCTGCTGCGGCTGGACCTTATCTTCGGTATTGCCCGCACCATCCTGGCTGGTCTCGGCCAGGTAGTCGTACTCTTCGGGGGGCTTGGTGTCCTGGCGGTTAACCACGGTTATGTCCAGCGTCGGCGCGTTTTGCTCGTCGTTGTCTCGATCAAAGACATCGAAACTGATCCCCAGGATAACCAGCGCGTGAACCGCCGTGGCCAGGAACAGCGTCAACGCCAGGCGGTCGGTGGTCGGCGCTTCAAAGGGTACTTGGGTGGATACATTCATGGCATTCAGTTTCAATAGCGTCCGCTGCCTGTTAACCATGCAGCAATTATACCGTTTTCAGTGTCGCTCGTGCGCCCCCAGCGTAACGGTTTCTATGCCGGTCGGCGGCTGCTCGAAATGCACCAGGCCAGTCAGGGTTTCGGTCATGTGCGCCTGGCCCGTCGCGTCGATGAGCAGCGCATCGTCGATACCCATACTGCGGGCAATATCCTGCCACCCTTCGGGGCCCGCCACAAACAACGCCGTGGCGGCGGCGTCGGCAAGCGAGGCGTCGTTGGCGAGGACTGTCACGGAGCGGGCCCCTTCTGCGGGATAACCGGTCCGCGGGTCGAGAATGTGCGAGTAGCGCTTGCCCTGGTACTCAAAATAGCGTTCGTAGTCGCCGGAGGTGAACACGCAGTGCGCGCCCTCGAGGTCCATGCTCGCGAGTACGCCTTTGCCGTCCGGCGAGCGGATACCGATGCGCCAGGGGCGCTCGCCGTGGCGGCCGCGCAGGCACAGGTCGCCGCCGGCGTTGACAATCAGGTTGCGAATGCCGCGCTGTTCCAGCAGATTAACAGCCATGGCGACCGAGTAGCCCTTGGCGAATCCGCCAAAATCCAGCTTTACCGCCGGGTTGCCGCTGCTGACCCGCGAGCCGTCGATGTGCAGCTGCGCCGTGCTGGGTGCGGCCTGTAGCCACCGGGAGACAGTCTTTGGATCGGGCGGCACCCGGTTGGGCTCGTCCTGTTCGAAACCCCACACCTTCAGCAGGTGGCCGATGGCCGGGTTGAAAAGCCCGTGGCTGAGCCGCTCATAGCGCTGACCCATCTGGATCAGCGTGATGATGCTCGGGTCGGTGTCGACGCTGCGACCTTCGGCGATAGCCTGGTTGAGGTCGTCGAGTTTGCCGCGCTGCCAGGCGTGCCAGTCGTGGTGCTGCTGCTGGAACAGGGTGTCGACGGCCTGTATGGCCTGTCTCGCCTGGGCGGGCTTGACGCCGTACAGCGTGATGTCGACCAGTGTGCCAAATGCGAACAACTGCTGCTGGTAGCTGGTGTCCGGCGGCTGCCCACAGCCGCCGATGCAAGCGATCGCCAGGCCGATGAAAAGGCGCGGATAGTTCACAATCAGGACTTCAGTTTTGCGGCGATCGCGTCCATAAACTGGCCGCCGATATCGAGGCCATAGAGCTTGTCCAGTTCGCGGATACAGGTGGGGCTGGTCACGTTGATTTCGGTCAGGTAGTCACCAATGACATCCAGGCCTACGAAGAGCAGGCCCCTGGCGCGCAGTTCCGGTGCGACCCGGCTGCAGATCCAGCGATCGCGCTCGCTTAGTGCGACGCCTTCGCCGCGCCCGCCGGCAGCGAGGTTGCCGCGCGTCTCACCCTGCGCCGGGATGCGCGCCAGCGCATAGGGTACCGGCTCGCCATCGACAACCAGGATACGCTTGTCGCCATCGCGGATTGCCGGGATAAAGGTCTGTGCCATGGCGGTACGTTTGCCGAGCTCGGTCAGTGTTTCCAGGATCACACTGATGTTCGGGTCGTCCGCCCGCACCCGAAAAACCGAGGCGCCGCCCATGGCATCCAGCGGCTTGAGAATAATGTCGCCCTGCTCGTCGAGAAACCGGCGCAGTCGCGCGGCGTCCCGACTCACCAGGGTGGGGACGCAGCAGTCGGGGAACCAGGCGGTGAAGAGCTTTTCGTTGCTGTTGCGCAGTGCGTCCGGGCGGTTTACGACCAGTACTCCGGTGCGTTCGGCCTGTTCCAGCAAATAGGTGGTGTAAAGGTACTCCATATCCATGGGCGGATCCTTGCGCATCAGGATCACGTCCAGATTCCCGAGCGGTTGCTCCACCGACTCGCCCAGCTCGAACCAGTCGCTGGCCTGATCCCGCACCTTCACACGGCCCATGCGTGCAAATGCTTCCCCGTCCCTGAGATAGAGATCCGGTTGTTCCATGTACCAGAGCTCCCAGCCGCGCGCCTGCGCCGCCAGAAGCATGGCAAAACTGCTGTCTTTGTGGACTTTGATGGCCCCGATAGGGTCCATCACGATGCCGAGTCGAGTGCTCATAAGGCCGTAGGCGACACGTGGAATGTGAACGAATTCATAAATGTAAAGTTTGCTGCCGAGCGGACGATAGAAGCTGGTAGCCGCCATTGTAACGTAAATTTGTCGGCAAATCGGGCGCTTGAGGTCATCGGGGCGCCGGCGGCGGGGCCCGCCGGGGCCGGTGGCCGGCGCAAAACGGGACATCATCAAATGGGTCAGGTACGAGCCGTATGCAAACCATTGTAGATCCAGCAGAAATGGAAGAATTGGAAACACCGGCCGACGACGTCGAGGGTGCGCAGCCGCCGGTGTCTATGCAAAGTCTCAAGGTCATGGTCATTGACGACTCCAAAACCATCCGCCGGACCGCCGAAACCTTGCTGAAGAAGGAAGGCTGCGAGGTGGTCACCGCCACTGACGGCTTTGAGGCGTTGGCGAAAATCGCCGACGAAAAACCGGACATTATTTTTGTCGACATCATGATGCCGCGACTCGACGGCTACCAGACCTGCGCGCTGATAAAGAACAACCAGGTGTTCAAGGAGACGCCGGTCATCATGCTTTCGAGCAAGGATGGCCTGTTCGACCGAGCGCGCGGTCGCATCGTCGGCTCAGATCAGTACCTGACCAAGCCTTTTACCAAAGATGAACTGCTGGGCGCGATCCGTGAGCACGTACACGCATAGGACTCGCACTCACAGCGATGCCAGTGACGGCATTTAGCTGCTGGGAGCTGTAATTAACCAAGGGGTAATACCGATGGCACAAATCTTAATCGTTGACGATTCACCGACTGAAGCCCACGTCCTGAAGGGCATGCTGGAAAAGAATGGCTTCGAAGTCGAAACCGCCGAAAACGGCACCGAGGGCATCGAGCGCGCCAGGGAGATCAAACCGGACCTGATACTGATGGACGTTGTCATGCCGGGTCTCAACGGTTTTCAGGCGACGCGCCAGTTGACCAAGGATCCGGAGACCAAAGATATCCCGGTCATTATCGTTACCACAAAGGACCAGGAGACCGATCGGGTCTGGGGCATCCGCCAGGGTGCGCGAGACTTCCTGACGAAACCGGTATCCGAGAAAACCCTGATGGAAAAAATCAACACCGCGTTGGAACTGGTCTGAAGGATAGCGGATATGTCTGAGCTTGCCTGTCAATCGCCACTGGAATGGCTCGCGCACCTTGAGCGCCTATGTCTGGAGCACGCGCGCAGTCTGCCCCAGCAGGAGCAGAACGACGAGGAGTGGCTCGGCATCGGTTTCCGTCTGGGCAGCGCGCTACTGGTCGCGCCGTTGGCCGAGGTGTCGGAAATTCTCACGCCGCCGAGCCTGTCACACGTGCCGCGCACCAAGCCCTGGGTATGTGGCATCGCCAACGTTCGCGGCAATCTTATGCCGATAATGGATCTGCAAGGGTACCTGCGTGACGAGCCGCCCGCGCTCAACCGGCGTAGCCGGATTCTCGTGGTCAGTCACAATGGTATGTATTCGGGACTCGTGGTGGACGCCGTGCTGGGTCTCAGGCACTTCCGCGATGAGCAGCGTTGCGACGAGTTGCCCGGTGACGATGGGCATATCCACGAATACATGACGCACGGATTCAAGACCGGAAACGAGCATTGGGGTGTGTTCAGCATGCATAAGCTTGCCGAGGCGCCGCAGTTTTTGAAAGCCGCCATGTAGGTGGCGGAAGAACGGGTTCAAGTTAGTTGTTTATCCCTGGGAAGAAGATAGCCGATTAGGTCAGGAGAGGAAACATGAGTACAGCGAAGCAGCCCCACGCGAAGGTGGGTTCACAAAAACGGACAATGTACCTGATCGCAGCACTGCTGCTGTCGTTGGGCGCCATGGTCGCGGTGTTCTGGTACGTAGGTATCCAGGCGAAGTACGACAAGGAGTACATCGGCTATACCAGTGAGCAGCAGGTTCTGTCGCAGCAGGTAGCTAAGTACGCGCTGGAAGCATCCAACGGCGTTGATGCTGGCTTCGAACAATTGGCTCTATACCGGGACCGCTTCGCAAACGCGCTCAACAACGAACGCAACGGCAACGTGGCCACAGGACTTCCGCCCAGCCGTGAAGCGGTGGAGCCGGACCTGGTGGCTCTGGAAAAACGCTGGGCCAGTTTCCGCAAGAGCGTCGACTTCGTTCTCGGTTCGAAGGAGACGGTCGCTGTTGCGGTTTCGGAAATCGGCGACGTTATCAACGAGGTGATTCCGAAGTTGCAGGCCTACGACGAGGAAGTCGTCAACATCCTGCTGGAAAAGAAAGCCGACCGTAACACGATCAACCTGGCGACCCGGCAGCTGATGCTGAGTCAGCGCATTGTCAACAACGTCAACCTTGCACTGAACGGCGAAAACGTGGAAGTGGCTATTGAACGCTTCTCCGAAGATGTGCAGGAGTACGGTACGGTGCTTGACGGTATGGTCCGCGGCAACGACGTCATCGGCATGATCAAGAACGAAGAGGTTCAGGCCAAGCTGTTCGAGACATCGATGCTGTTCAAGACGGTTGCGGACAATGTAGAAGAGCTGCTGGACATGTCCGACGATCTGCTCGAGGTCCAGCGTGCGGCGCGTAACATCTCAACGCAGTCGGACGATCTATACGCGGCTTCGCTGCGCTTGCAGAACGCCTATTCGATGGCCGCGGACGAGCGTCCGATACAGCCGGAAATGGCCTACATGTTCGGCGGTGTCGGCCTGCTTGTGTTGTTCCTGCTGGGTATGCAGGTGTACGGCGACCAGGAATCGCGCCGCCGGCACGCAGAGTTTGAAAACAAGGGCAACCAGGAAGCTATCCTGCGACTGCTGGATGAAATGGGCAACCTGGCCGATGGTGACCTGACCACCTACGCGACAGTGACCGAGGACTTCACCGGGGCTATCGCCGACTCGGTCAACTATACCATTGACGCGCTGCGTGACATGGTAACGACCATTAACGAAACGTCCGGCCAGGTATCCTCTGCGGCCAAACAGACCCAGGAGACTGCGCAGCATTTGACCGAGGCCAGTATGCACCAGGCCGAGGAAATTACCTCGGCGACGACCGCTATCAATGAAATGGCCGTGTCCATCGATGAGGTCTCGAAGAACTCGGAAGAAACCGCGACCAAGGCGTTGCGGTCGGTGGAATATGCGAAGAAGGGCGGTGATACGGTTCGACGCAATATCGAAGGTATGGACCGTATCCGCGAAACCATCCAGGAAACCTCAAAGCGTATCAAGCGTCTGGGCGAAAGTTCCCAGGAGATCGGCGACATCGTCGAGCTCATCAACGACATCGCCGAGCAGACCAACATCCTGGCGCTGAATGCTGCCATACAGGCGGCGATGGCCGGCGAGGCAGGTCGCGGTTTCGCGGTGGTTGCCGACGAAGTGCAGCGCCTCGCTGAACGTTCGTCGAACGCCACCAAACAGATCGAGGCGCTGGTCAAGACCATCCAGACCGATACGAACGAAGCGGTTATTTCCATGGAGCAGAGTACCGCGGGTGTGGTCAACGGTGCACGTCTGGCCGAGGAATCGGGTGAAGCCCTCGAGGAGATCGTTAAGGTGTCGGAAGATCTATCCGGTCTTATCCAGTACATCTCGTCTTCGGCTCGTCAGCAGTCCAAGGCGGCATCGAGCATTTCTGAAACCATGCACGTCATCCAGGAGATTACCACCCAGACGTCCGCGGGTACGAACGAGACATCGGCGTCTATCGGTAACCTTGCCAGCCTCGCCGAGGAAATGGCCAACTCTGTCGCCGGCTTCAAGTTACCGGAGTAAAAACAGGACGCCGTGTTATGGGTGATTCCGCAGGACACGCGCAGGCTCATGCTGAAGCCAGGCTTATGGCCGGGCGACGCCTGGACATGGACGATGAACAGTTCGCCGACTGGGCCCGGCTGCTGGAACGCCGCACGGGTTTGTTCATTTCTCCCGATCGGCGCTCGTTCCTCGCCAGTGGCATTCGCGCGCGTATGCGCGAAAGCGGCTGCAGCAGCTCGCGCGAGTACTACAACCGGCTGATCGCGGGCGGAATCCAGGCGCACGAATGGTCACTGTTGATCGATCGCCTCACGGTGCACGAAACCTGCTTCTTCCGGCATCGTGCCTCGATGCAATTAATCAGGGAGAGGCTGGTCCCCGAAGTCCTCGAAAAGCAGCGAGGGTACCTCGCCTGGAGTGTGGGTTGTGCGACCGGCGAAGAAAGCTACAGTCTGGCGATGCAGATCGACTCGTGCATGGGTGCCGTGGCGGGAGACTGCTATTTCGGAGTTACCGGCACAGACATCAGTCTGCCCTCGCTCAGAAAAGCACGCAAGGGGATTTATCTCAGACGACGCCTGGGCGACATACCGGACGATCTCCAAAACAAGTACTGTGAAACGGTTTCCAGCAGGCATTTCCAGATCACGGAGCAACTGCGCAAGCGGGTATGTTTCGCGCAACTGAATCTGCGCGACGTGGAAACAGCGCCCATGGCCAGGGTCAACCTGATCTACTGCCAAAACCTCTTGATCTATTACGACCGGGGTTACCGCACAGAGATCGTGGATAAACTGGCGGAGTTTCTGCGTCCCGGAGGGGTGCTGATATTGGGATCGGGTGAATTGCTGGATTGGCGTAATTCGAACATGGAAAAAGTGCGTTATCCGGATACCTTGGCGTACCGGCGCACAAACTGACAGCACCCAGTGCGGGATGAAAGGAAATACAATGAATCAAGTCATCGATTTCAGCACGTTAACTTGGGTTAAGAAGGAACTGGATGACACGCTGAAAGAGGCGCGTCAGGCTCTCGAGGCCCATGTGGAGAACCCGCAGGACGAAGCGCAACCCGGCTTTCTCGCGGCTCACCTGCACCAGGTGTATGGCACCCTGCAGATGGTGGAGTTGTATGGCGCATCCCTGCTGGCTGAAGAGATGGAAAAGGTTGCCAGGGCCATTGCTGATCAATCGGTTACTCGACGCGAGGACGCCTGTGAAGTCCTGATGGGCGCAATATTGCAGCTCCCGGATTATCTGGACCGGCTGATCGCAGGTTATCGCGATATCCCACTGGTGTTGTTGCCGGTACTGAACGACCTGCGTGCGGTCCGCGGCGAGAGCCTTTTATCCGAGAACTCTATGTTCGCGCCCGACCTCGGCGCTGCCCTGCCCGAACACCTGTTGCAGGTGCAATCCGAAGGTGATGTTCCTCAGCAGGCGCGAGAATTGCGCCACCGATTCCAGCGCGGTCTGGTTGGCTTGTTCCGCAACAAAGACACCAGGGACTCGTTGGAGGCGCTCCAGCAGGTTCTGGACGGTTTGCAGCAGCTTGGTGGTCATGCGCCGGTCGTTCGTCTCTGGTGGGTGGCGGCAGGTGTGGTAGACGCCCTGCGGGCCGGGACGTTGGGGGACAGTATCGCCTTGAAACGCGTGCTGGGACAGCTGGACCGCGAAATCAAACGTCTTGGCGATGACGACGAAGCTGCATCGCCCGAGGATGGGGATGCCCGCGACGATCTGTTCAAAAATCTATTGTTCTATTGCGCGCAGTCTCCGGCGGCGACGAGCACACGCATCGCCGAGATCCGTGAAACCTACCGCCTCGGCGAGCTGCTTCCTGACGAGGCCGAACTTGCGGCGGCGCGCGAAAGCCTTAGCGGGCAGAATTCCGACCTGTTCGAAACGGTCGCGGTCGCTGTAAAGGAAGAGCTGGCACGCCTCAAGGACAGTCTGGACATCGTACTGCGTAATGGCTGCCGTAACAGCGGTGACCTCGAGCCGCTCATTGCGGCCTTGCGGTCGCTGGGCGACACACTTGGTATGCTGAGCCTGGGCGCAGCCCGCATAGCGGTTGTTGGCAAAGCCGACGAGTTGCAGACATACGTCGCGTCGGGCGATGCGCCGGCCGACACCGTTCTGATGAATGTTGCGAGCACCCTTCTGTATGTTGAGTCGTCGGTCGACGGCATGGGCTGCGGTCGGGCGGTTGCCTCGAACGACACACCGGTCGAAGAACACCTGGCGCAGAGCGAGTACCAGCAGGTGATGGACGTCGTTATCCAGGAGGCCATCGCCGACCTGCGACGCGGCAAAGAGGCGATCGTCAGCTATACGGAATCCGACCATGATGCATCGCACCTGGACGAGGTTCCGCAATGGTTGAATCAGGTCAAGGGTGGATTGCTCCTGTTGGGGGAAACACGTTCGGCCGCACTGGTTGAATCTATTGCGCGGTATGTCGCGACGGCGTTGATCGACCAGCAGAGTCAGGCTTCACAGGAAGAGCTCGATTCGCTTGCCGATGCCGTTTGCGGGCTTGAATACTATCTTGAAAGCCGCAAGGAGCATCGCATGTACGGTGGTTCGGCGATCGCTGCTGCGGAACAGGGTATCGGGCGGCTGGGTTACCCGGCGGAAGAAGATGCCGGGCCGGTCGGGAACGCTGCGCCGGAGGACGCTGGCGAACCGTCGCCGCCGCTTACGGAATTCGAGGGCGACTCCACGGTGCCAGCGGTGAACGACGAGCAGCCGGTTATCGAGGCGGCGCCGGAAGAGGCGGGTTTTGAGTTCGACTTCTCGCTGCTCGACGAAAGCCCGGTTGTCGATGAAGCGATCGATGCAAATGACGCTGCGATGCCGGCCGAGTCCGAGGCGCCCGATACAGAACTGTCATTCGGTGAGCCGGAGAGCCAGGCGTTCGGCGAGACCTCCGACATGGAGGTAGCCGACAACGAGACGTCCGACGCGGTACCTGCCGAAAACGAGCTTCCGGAAGAGCACCCGGTCGACGAGGTGGCGGTAACGCCAGAGTCGGCGAATACCGAGGGCGACGACGGCCTCGCTGTCATCGGTGAAGACGTCGACGAGGAGATTCTTGAGATCTTCATCGAGGAAGCCGAGGAAGAGCTGGCAAGCATGCACGAACAGCTGCCGGCGTGGCTGGCCAACGGCGAAAGCAGTGAATCGCTGGCGAGCATTCGCCGTTCCTATCACACGCTCAAAGGTAGCGGCAGGTTGGTGGGTGCGATGCGCATCGGCGAGTTTGCCTGGGCGTTCGAAAATATGCTCAATCGCCTGATGGACGGGGCAATATCCGTCAGTCCCGCGATGACGGAGTTATTGCAGTCGGCCATGGTTGCGTTATCAGAGCTGGTCGCGCAGATAAAAGACGGCGCGCCGACCGGGCAGCCCGTCGCTCACCTGATGCGCTGTGCGGACGCATTGAGCCAGGGCGAGGCACTGCCCGATGCAGCTCGGGTATCTCAAGCCGCCGTTGAGCCGGATGCCGGCGCGGCTGAAGCCGAGGCCGAGTCGGGCAGTGATGAGAGTGGTGTTGAGTTCGCACTGGAACTGGATACCACGACGTTGCCGATTGATGCAGAGGCGACAGACGGCGAGGATCCGGGAGAGGACCCCGGGTCGTTGTCATACGCCGCGGAGTTGCCCGACAGCGGGTCGCTCACGGTGTCCACCGACAGTGTCATGGATCCGCTCCTTTACGAAATTTTCAGTACAGAATCACGGGCACACCTGGAAGTCGTCCGTCAGTTCCTGAGCTGGGCCGTTGCCGGCGAAACGCAGGTTGACGAGTTGCTGGCGCGTGCGCTGCATACGATGCATGGCAGTGCACATATGGCCGAAGCGGAGGCTATCGCCAGGCTTGCCGGCGAACTCGAAAAGTTGTTAAAGACATTGCTGGGCTTCGGGCGACCTGTCACCGATGACGTGTGCCAGGTGCTTGAGGATAGTGTGGTGATAATTGAATCCATGCTGTCGAGCCTGCCGGCGGAAACCACGGTACCCGAGCGCTACGATGTAACCGTTCAATGGGTGCGCGAGCAGTATGCCGCGCTATCCGCCATTGACCGCGAAGAGGCGAGCTCGGAGCCTATGCAGGACGGTGACTCGGCACTGGGCGAGTCGGAAGAGGTGACCGAAGCGCTGGCCGAAACCGACGACCTCTCCGAGGCCATCGTTGAGGCCGGGGATTTGTCCGAAGCCGTCACCGAACCGGATGAGTTGTCCGATGCCTTGCCAGAAACTGACGACCTGTCAGAAGCCGTCGCCGAGGACGAGTATTTGTCCGATGCCCCCGGTGAGCCGGACGACCAGTCCGAAGCCGTTGCGGTGGTTGAGGATGCCGCCTCCCGGGAGGAACCGGTCGACGACACAATGGCCGATTGCTACGCGGGCCACGACCAGGAGTTGCTGGAAATTTTCCTCGAGGAGGGCGCCGAAAATCTGGAGACCAGCGACGCGGCACTGCACCGCTGGCGAGAGGCGTCAACCGACGGTGAGGCGCTGGCGGAACTGCAGCGCGCGCTGCACACCCTGAAAGGCGGCGCCCGTATGGCGGACCTCGCCGCTGTCGGCGATGTCGCACATGCGGTCGAAGCACTGATTATCAGCATCAGCGAAGGTTGTTGCGGCGTTGGTGACGCTGCTATAGATGCTGTTCAGCGCGCCCAGGACCGTTTGTCCGACATGCTGGATCAGGTTCGGGGCCGGCGCCCGCTAGAGGCGGCACACGAGCTGGTTGCGGAGCTGGATGCGATACGTGCGCAGGCGCCGGATGCGCTTACGCCTGAGGGACAGGCAACTGATGACAAGCCGGAGGTCGAGCCGGCCCAGCGCGGTGATGTGGCCGGCGCGCCAACTGCCGGCGCTGGCGATCCCTACGCGGATGCCGATCCGGAGCTGCTGGAGGTCTTTATCGAGGAGGCCAGCGACATCGTGGAACACACCGAGCAGACGCTGCAGCGGTGGAAACGCGCTCCCTCGGACCGGGCGGTGATGGCGGATCTGCAGCGCGAACTGCATACGCTGAAAGGTGGCGCACGCATGGCGGATATCACCGAGATCGGCGATCTCGCGCACGCGGTCGAGTCGCTGATGGTGAAGGTCACCGAGGGTGCGCTTAGCTGCAGCGAGGCAATGTTCGGGGTGCTGGAACGCGCTCAGGATACGCTGGCAGGTATGGTCGAGCAGGTGCGTAGTCACCAGCCACTGGAAAGCGCTGATGGTATCGTTGCCGCACTCGAGGCGCTGCGCGAAGGCCAGGAGCTCCCGGCAGCCGTTGCCGGCGCCGCGCAAACCAAGGTATCGGCGCAGAAGCCGGCCAAAGCGATTGCGGAAGCCGATGCAGAACTCGAGGAACGCAGGAGTCGGTCGCGCACCGGTCAGGAACTGGTGCGTGTCAAGGCAGATCTCCTCGACAATCTGGTTAACCATGCGGGCGAGGTCAGTATCTATCGCTCCCGGCTCGAACAGCAGGTGGGTGCCTACGGTTTCAACCTGGTGGAAATGGAACAAACGGTGGCGCGCGTTCGGGAGCAGCTGCGCAAGCTGGAAATCGAGACCGAGGCGCAGGTGATCTATCGCTACGAGCGTGAAGGCGAACTGGTCGATGCGGCAGCCGATGGCGAAGATTTCGACCCGCTGGAGATGGATCGTTACTCGCACATGCAGCAGTTGTCGCGTTCGCTCATGGAGAGTGTCAGCGACCTGAGCAGCATCCAGAACATGCTGGAAAATATTACCCGCGAGTCCGAGACGTTGCTGCTGCAACAGTCCCGTGTCAACACCGAGCTTCAGGAAGGGCTGATGCGTACGCGCATGGTTCCCTTCCTCGGGTTGTCGGCCCGTATGCGTCGTATCGTTCGTCAGACCGCCCAAGAGGTAGGCAAGAAGGCGGAACTGGAGCTGTCCGGCGCCGAGGGCGAAATGGACCGCACCGTGGTCGACCGGATTATTGCGCCTATCGAGCACATGTTGCGCAACGCGATTTCACACGGTATCGAGACGCCGCAGGAGCGCCTGGAGAAGGGCAAGCCGGAAGCGGGCACCATTAAGATCACGCTGGAGCGGGAGTCCTCGGACGTGGTACTGCGTATCGCCGACGACGGCGCCGGGATCAGTCTCAAGGCGATTCGCAAAAAGGCGATCGAGCGCGGTCTCATGCAGCCCGACTCCGATTTGACCGACAACGAGGTTCTTCAGTTTATCCTGGAGACGGGCTTCAGTACCGCGGAGAAGGTTACCCAGGTCGCCGGCCGCGGTGTCGGTATGGACGTGGTCAACAGCGAGGTGAAGCAGCTGGGCGGATCGCTCCACATTGACTCGGAATACAACCGGGGCACTATCTTCACAATACGTCTCCCGTTTACCCTGGCGTTGAATCAGGCGCTCCTGATCGAGGTTGGCGAAGATACCTACGCGATTCCCCTATCGAGTATTGAGGGTATCGTGCGCATGCGCCGCGAGGATCTGAAGGCCCACTATGACGATTCCGAGTCACGTTTCGAATACGGCGGGTATGCCTATGAGGTTCGTCATCTGGGTACGGTGCTGGCTACCGGTACGCCGCATCTCGACATCGGTCCGAAACGCGTCCCCGTATTACTGGCGCGTGTCGGCGAGCACTGCGTCGCTTTTCACGTCGAGAACCTGTTGGGTAGCCGCGAGATTGTCGTGAAATCGGTCGGTCCGCAAATCAGCACCGTGCGGGGCGTGTCCGGGGCGACCATTCTCGGCGACGGTCGAGTGGTCATGATTCTGGATGTTGCCGCCCTGTTGCGCGGCGGCAGCAGTGCGCTCGATCAGGTGAACGACATCATCAGTCAGCCGGTGCGCACGCAGGGGCTGACGGTGATGGTGGTGGACGACTCGATCACTGTACGCAAAGTCACAACCCGTCTCCTGGAGCGCAATGACATGAACGTTATCGCCGCCAAGGATGGTGTCGACGCGGTTTCCAAGCTCCAGGAGAATATCCCTGATATAATGTTGCTTGATATCGAGATGCCGCGTATGGACGGTTTCGAACTGGCCACCCATGTCCGCAATGAGCCGCGGCTGCGTGACATTCCGATAATCATGATTACCTCGCGTACCGGCGATAAACACCGCCAGCGCGCCATGCAGATCGGTGTAAACCGCTACCTTGGGAAGCCGTTCCAGGAGGGCGAGTTGCTGGAAAACATTCAGGCATTGTTAGAGGAAACCCGGCTAGATGGATGAAACTTCGCAGGCATCCCTGCGCGTTGCCCTGCTGGCCCAGGACTGTGAACGGGGCGAATTCCGCGCCTTGCTGGAAGATGAGGGCATAGAGGTCGTCGTCGACGGCCGGCCCGACCTGCCGCTGCCGGAAGACTGGCGGGGCGCCGACGTTTTGTTGGTGGACATGGATGATCAGCCGGACCGCGGACAGGTGGAAAGCCTGCTGCGAAATGCACCGGTACCGGTACTGTTGAATGCCGGTGGCGTCGGCAGCAGTGTCATATGGCACCGCAGGCTGGTGGGCAAGTTGCAGATCCTGGCCAATCGTGCGGTGCCGAATGCCCGTATTCGTGCGCCGCGCTCGCGACCGGACCTGCAGCTGGTACAGGGTCAGCCCGATCTCGGGCCGGAAGCCCCCTGGATGGTGGTGCTCGGCGCCTCGATCGGCGGCCCCAAGGCAGTCGCGCGGTTCCTGCAGGCGTTGCCGGTCGATTTGCCGGTGACCTTTCTGCTCGGGCAACATATTTCGGCGGCATTCCAGGGCCTTCTGGTGGAACAACTGGATCGCTGCAGCCGCTGGCCGGTGGCGATACTGGGGGATTCGCAGACCGTCGAGGCCGGACAGGTATGGCTGGTGCCCTCCGAGTGCCGCATCGATATAGACGAGCGTGGCGTGCGTCGGCGCAACGAGCAGGCCTGGCAATCGGCTCAGCGGCCCGATATCGATGCGCTCCTGCATCGCGTGGCACGCGTATTCCGCAGCCGTTGCGGGGTCATCGTGTTCAGCGGCCTGGGCAAGGACGGTAGCCGTGGCTGCCAGGCGATTACCCGCAATGGTGGTTTTGTCTGGGTGCAGAGCTCGGAGAGTTGCGTGATCCCGAATATGCCCGATGCGGTGCGACGCTGTTGCGAGGTCGAGCTGAGCGGGTCACCGGAAGAACTGGCGCGCGCCCTGGCGACGCGCTGCCAGGCTGCACAACTGGGTATGAATTAGTTTCTCATGGAGCGGTGGATATGAATGCTGTAGTGGAATCGGTACGGAGCCTGTGGGTCCCACTGGACGGGATGAACCTTCTGGTGCCGAATGTTGCGATTGCCGAAGTGATCAATTACCAGCCTCTGGATCTTATTCAGGATGGACCCGAGTGGCTGTTGGGTTCACTGCGCTGGCGTGATCAGCAATTGCCGGTGGTGTCGCTGGAGTCCCTGTTTGGTTTCGATCTGCCCCAGAGCGAACGCGGTGCCCGTATTTCGGTCGTCAACTCGGTCAAGGCAGGCTCGCCACTGCCATTCTACGCCATGGTTACGGCGGGAATTCCGCGCTTGTTCAGCGCGGACGCGGATGCGTTGGGCGATTCGCTGCTGGCGACCAGAAACCTGCCGGATACGGTGGCCGATGTTGTCCAGATCGGCAGTGAAGAGGCGCTGATCCCGAATCTCGAGGCGATTGAGCGGTCGATCGGATCCGTCTGGACTGAATTCAGCCGCTGAGCACAGCGTGGACGCCACCACGGACTCGTTTCTAACTGCGGAAATCCCCCCACAACGTCTGTAGCGCGGAAACTGTTGCCAGCGCGGCGGTTTCGGTGCGCAGAATTCGGGGGCCAAGACGCACGCGCTGATAGCCTGCCATCACGGCGTATTCCACCTCTTCGTTGTCGAACCCCCCCTCCGGGCCGATCAGGACGCGCACGCGGTCCCGGCGGCCGAGCTCATGCAATGTCATATCCGCTTCCGGATCCAGCACGATGCCCGCGACAGTTTCGAGGGGGGCTTGCAGCCAGTCCTTGAGCCGGGCGGCATTGTTCATTGCCGGCAGGTGCACGCGGCCGGATTGTTCGCACGCCGCCTGCACAATGCCGCGCCAGTGCGACAGGCGTTTTTCCAGGCGCTGTCCACTGAGCTGCACTTGTGAGCGGCGGGTCCACAAAGGCGTAATCGCCTGTACGCCCAGTTCCACAGCTTTCTGTACCACCAGGTCCATGCGCTCGCCGCGCGAAACGCCCTGCCCGAGGCTGATGTGCAGGTTCGATTCGCGCTGTGGTTCGCTCTCATCGCCCAGTCGCAGGCGGGCCAGTTTGCCATCAGGGCCCTCAAGCGTGGCCCGGTATTCCCTGCCCTCACCGTTGAATACCAGCACCGGGTCCCCGGCCTGAAGGCGCAATACGCGCAGAAGATGATGGCTGGGCGCCTGTTCCAGGACAAGCGACTGCCCGGCCGCGAGCGGCTGGCAGGTGTACAAACGTGGCACACGCATCAGTCCGCCACTGCCTTGTGTATCCCGTCGCGCGCAACCGCGGCGATCATGTCGATCTGTTCGGTGCTGATGACGTAGGGCGGCATGAAATAGACGACGTTTCCCAATGGCCTAAGCAGCACGCCGTTGTCCAGTCCGTGTTGATAAACTTTCAGGCCACGCCGTTCCTGCCAGGGGAACGGCGTCCGGTTGGGTTTGTCGCGGACCATCTCGATGGCCAGTATCATGCCGCTCTGGCGTACCTCGGCGATATGCGGGTGTTCGGCAAACGATGCCGTTGCCTGTGCCATTGCGTCGGCCAGGAGGCGGTTGGCGTTGATCGTATCGTGCTGTTCGAACAACTCCAGGGTCGCCAGCGCTGTCCGGCAGGCCAGCGCATTGCCGGTGTAGCTGTGGGAGTGGAGGAAGGCCCGCAGGCTCTGGTAGTCGTCATAGAACGCCTGATAAACAGCATCACCGGTCAGTACAACCGATAATGGCAGATAGCCGCCAGTCAAACCCTTCGACAGACACAGAAAGTCAGGACTGATGTCGGCCTGTTCGCACGCAAAAAAAGTACCGGTGCGCCCGAAACCCACCGCGATTTCATCGGCGATCAGGTGCACACCGTAGCGGTCGCAGGCCTCGCGCAACAGCTTCAGATATATCGGATCGTACATGCGCATGCTGCCGGCACACTGTACCAGTGGCTCGACGATCACCGCACAGACTTGCTCCGCATGCTGTTCCAGCGCCCGTTGCATGTGACTGAACATGCGCTCGCTGTAGGCGGCGCAGGATTCGCCCGGCTCACGATTGAAACAGTCGGGGGAAGGAACGCTGATGGTCTCCATGAGCAGCGGTCCGTAGGTGTCTTTGTAAAGTTCCACATTGCCTACGGCGAGCGCGCCCAGAGTCTCGCCGTGGTAGCTGTTTTCCAGGGTGATGAATCTGGTTTTGCCGTTGTGCCCGGTGTTGCGCCAGTAGTGGAAACTCATTTTCAGCGCGACTTCGATGGCCGATGAGCCATTGTCGGCATAGAAACAGCGATCCAGTCCTGGCGGTGCCACGTCGACCAGTCGTTCGGACAGCTCGATGACCGCTTCGTGGGAGAATCCTGCCAGCATGACGTGTTCCAGCGTTTCCGCCTGTTTGCGTAGCGCGTTATTGATATGCGGATTGGCGTGGCCGAACAGGTTCACCCACCAGGAACTAATGGCATCAAGGTAGCGTCTGCCGTCAAAATCCTCCAGCCAGACCCCGTCGCCGCGACGTATAGGGGTCATGGGCAGCCACTCGTGATCTTTCATCTGGGTGCAGGGATGCCAGACAACGGACAGGTCGCGCTTCACCAGTTCGGCGTTATTCATGGGTTTTTTCGCCACGGCGGTACGCCCGGGCGCGGGAAGGATTGTTTCTGCGCATAAACCAAGCCCATGTTATAAAGCCCGATATTCCTGTCTGCGAGCGGTACCCCGTCGGCTGTTGCCGGGTGTGGGCTCGTGGCGGCCGCCGCGGGTGGCCCCCTGCTTACTTGCTCAGTCCGAGATTGTTCCAGATTGCCCTGGTGGGGCCGGCCTGGTTCATGGTGTAGAAGTGCAGACCGGGGGCGCCGGCATCCAGCAGTGTCCGGCACAGCCGGGTCACAACCTCCGCGCCAAAAGCGCGGATCGAGTCGCGGTCGTCGCCAAAGCCTTCCAGTCGCTTGCGGATCCAGCGGGGGATCTCCGCTCCGCACATGTCGGAGAAGCGCGCCAGTTGAGTGTAGTTGGTGATGGGCATGATGCCAGGGACAATCGGCAGCGTCACCCCGCACTGTTCGCAGCGACTGACAAAATGGAAATAGGCTTCAGCGTTGAAGAAATACTGCGTGATCGCGCTGTCGGCTCCGGCTTCGACCTTGCGTTTGAAGTTTTCCAGGTCCTTGTCGGCGCTGGGCGCCTGGGGGTGGACCTCGGGATATGCCGCCACTTCAATATGGAAGTGATCACCGGTCTCTGCACGGATGAACGCAACCAGTTCATTGGCAAAGCGGAACTCGCCGGGCAGTCCCATGCCGGAGGGTAAGTCGCCCCGCAAGGCAACGATATGACGTATGCCCTGCGATTTGTACATGTCGAGAATGTCGCGGATGTTGTCCCTGGTGGAGCCGACACAGGACAGGTGAGGTGCGGCCTCGATCCCCGAGTCGCGCTGGATTTCACAGACCGTGTCAAAGGTGCGTTCACGCGTCGAGCCGCCGGCACCAAAGGTCACTGAAAAAAAGCGCGGGTTGAGTTCCGCCAGTTGTTGGCGGGTGGCGCGCAGTTTTTCCATGCCTTCATCCGTTTTTGGCGGGAAGAACTCGAAACTGTATACCTTGGCGTGTTTCTTTTGAGATTCCATAGCAGACTGTTATGCCCTGGCTGGTGGAAGGCTGTGGGTCGACGACCGAACGGTCAGCCGGTAGCGGTCCACGCGCCCCGGCCTGGGCCGGGGCGTCGGTTCGGGAGCCGCGCACCTGGACAGATCAATACCGGTAGTGCTCCGGCTTGTAAGGTCCTTCGGCCTTCAAGCCGAGGTACTCGGCCTGCTGTTGTGTCAGCGCAGTCAGGTTGGCGCCGATTTTCTTCAGGTGCAGGCGCGCGACCTTTTCATCGAGCAGCTTCGGCAGGACGTAAACCTTGTTCCCATAGTTGCCGGTGTTGCTGAACAATTCCATTTGCGCCATCACCTGGTTGGTGAAGGAAGCCGACATCACAAAGCTGGGATGGCCGGTGGCGCAGCCCAGATTAACCAGTCGCCCTTTTGCCAGGACTATGATCTTTTTGCCGTCGGGGAAGATGACATGGTCGACCTGCGGTTTGATCTCCTCCCACTGGTATTTCTCCAGCGATGCGATGTCGATTTCCGAATCGAAGTGGCCGATGTTGCAGACAATCGCTTCGTCTTTCATGGCCTGCATGTGATCGTGCGTGATCACGTGAACGTTACCGGTGGTGGTAACAAAAATGTCGCCGATGGCAGCGGCTTCGTCCATGGTGACGACGCGGTAGCCCTCCATGGTCGCCTGCAGGGCGCAGATCGGATCGATTTCGGTAACCATGACGGTGGCGCCCATGCCGCGGTAGGCCTGTGCGCAGCCCTTGCCGACGTCGCCGTAACCCAGCACCACACAGATCTTGCCCGCGATCATCACATCGGTGGCGCGCTTGATGCCATCGATCAGCGATTCACGGCAGCCGTAGAGGTTATCGAACTTCGACTTGGTGACGGAGTCGTTTACGTTCATGGCGGGGAACAGCAGCTCACCGGTTTCCTGCATGTGGTACAGGCGGTGCACGCCGGTGGTAGTTTCCTCGGTCACGCCTTTGACGCTGTCGGCCATTTTCTGCCAGAAGCCGGGTTTGTTCTCCAGCGTGCGTTTCAGCACAGCAAGAATCGCAACCCATTCCTCGTTGTCGCCCGCCTTGGGTTCCGGGACCGCGCCGGCCTTCTCGAATTCGACACCCTTGTGGAGCAGCAGGGTGGCGTCGCCGCCATCGTCGAGAATCATGTTGGGCATGCCGCCGTCCGGCCAAGTCAGCGCCTGCTCGGTACACCACCAGTATTCGTCGATGGTCTCGCCCTTCCAGGCGTAGACAGGTATGCCGTCGGCGGCGATGGCGGCAGCGGCGTGATCCTGGGTGGAGAAAATATTGCAGGACGCCCAGCGAACTTCGGCACCGAGTGCAACCAGTGTTTCGATGAGCACCGCGGTCTGGATGGTCATGTGCAGGCTGCCGGTGATGCGTGCGCCCTTGAGCGGCTGCTGCGCACCGAATTCCTCGCGCAGGGCCATAAGGCCGGGCATTTCGTTCTCGGCAATGGCGATTTCCTTGCGGCCCCAGTCGGCCAGTTTGATGTCAGCAACCTTGTAGTCGGCGGAAGAACTTAAAACAGCGTTCATGGTTCATCTCCAATAAAGCAAAGATGAGCGCCGTTGTTTTGAAGCGCTGGTTTCCCTGAGCCTGACGGGTCTGCCCCGCTGCAGCGCCCCTCAGGGAACACAGCAAATTGATTTGTGCAATTATCCCGGATTCGACCGGGCAAGTAAAAGGGGGCGGATGCGGCAAGCCATCCTCCCCCCGGATCGGCAGTCATTTCAGGGCTTACCCGCTGAAACCCGCGGGGCGCGCCAGCGGTGTCGCTGTTGTCTCAGAGACCGGCATCAGCGCGCAGCGCTTCGGCTTTGTCGGTTCTTTCCCATGTGAAGCCTTCGTGTTCACGCCCGAAATGGCCATAAGCAGCTGTTTTACGGTATTTAATCTTTTCGGCATTCAGCAGGTCCAGCATGCTGAGAATACCGTAGGGACGCAGGTCGAAATGCTCGCGGACCAGGTTGGTGATGCGCTCGTCGCTGATCTGACCGGTGCCGAAGGTCTCGACCATGATGGATGTGGGTTCGGCCACGCCGATGGCATAGGACACCTGTATCTCACAGCGCTCGGCAAGTCCCGCGGCGACAATGTTCTTGGCCACATAGCGTGCGGCGTAAGCCGCGGACCTGTCGACCTTGGACGGATCCTTGCCGGAAAAGGCACCGCCGCCGTGCCGCGCGGCGCCACCATAAGTGTCGACAATGATCTTGCGGCCGGTCAGGCCGGCATCGCCCATTGGGCCGCCGATGACAAACGCACCGGTGGGATTGATGTGGTATTTGGTGGTGGTGCTCAGCCATTCGCTGGGCAGCACCGGTTTGATGATATGTTCCATGACCGCTTCTTCCAGCTCATTGTGGTCGACATCGGGCGAATGCTGGGTTGATAACACGACGGCGTCGATGCCCACCGGTTTCGCGTCCCGGTAGTGGAACGTCACCTGGCTCTTGGCGTCGGGGCGCAACCAGCTGAGCACGCCGTTGCGGCGCATTTCCGCCTGACGCTGCACCAGGCGGTGCGCATAGGTGACCGGTGCGGGCATCAGCACATCGGTTTCGTTGGTGGCATAGCCGAACATCAGGCCCTGGTCACCGGCACCCTGATCCTCGGGCCTGGCGCGGTCCACGCCCTGGTTGATGTCGGGTGACTGCACGCCCAGTGCCGTCATCACCGCACAGGTCTCCCAGTCGAAGCCCATCTCCGAGCTGGTATAGCCGATGTCCTTGATGCTCTGGCGCATCAGCTGTTCGAAGTCGGGTTTGGCGGTAGTGGTGATTTCCCCGGCAATCAATACCATACCGGTCTTTACCAGGGTTTCGCAGGCGACGCGGGCATGCTTGTCTTCGGCGAGGATAGCGTCCAGCACGGCGTCTGATACCTGATCGGCCATTTTGTCCGGGTGGCCTTCAGAGACCGATTCTGATGTAAACAGGTGTTCGCTCATACATATACCTCGCAAAAAATAAAAAACCCGCTGGAACCGGAGTTCTAGCGGGCCTGGAAAAACCTGACTGTCTCGCTTTAGCGGTATTTATTAAGCGCCCGCAATCTGAACTCAAATCAGCGCTGGGGCGGAATTGTAGGCGAATCCTCCGCCGGAAGTCAAAGCCACCCGCGCCCGGCGCTCAAAGACACCCGCCGCTTAATGGTTTTAATTCTTCCGCGCTGGGTTAGACTGTTTGACCAAGGTTCCTGAAGCGAGGATGGTTTTCTATGGTTTCCCTGGAAACACCTATATGCGATTTCGGTGCGCCGGCGATAGACTTCGAGCTGCCTGGCGTCGACGGCAAGCTGTGGACCCTGGATCAGTGCCGGGGTGACAAGGGCTTGCTGGTGATGTTTATCTGCAATCACTGCCCTTACGTCAAGGCGATACGCGATCGCCTCGTGCGCGATACCCGTGAACTGATGCAGCACGGCGTCAGCAGCGTCGCTGTTATGGCTAATGACCCCACGGATTATCCGGAAGATTCCTTCGAAAATATGAAAAAAGTAGCCGAGCAGGCGGATTTTCCGTTTCCCTACCTGCTTGACGAAACCCAGGCCGTGGCCAAGGCCTATGGTGCTGTTTGTACGCCGGATTTCTTCGGCTACAACGCGGACCTGCAGTTGCAGTACCGGGGGCGTCTCGATGCCAGTCGCAAAGAGCCCGCAGCCGCAGATTCGCGGCGGGATCTTTTCGAAGCCATGCTCGCGGTGGCGCGGACCGGACACGGGCCCGCCGAACAGATTCCGAGCATGGGTTGCTCGATAAAATGGAAGACGGAAGCCGCCTGACGCTTTTTTCTATCCATATATAAGGAGTATTTAAGGCCCTGGACGCTGGTACAGGGCCCTGTCGCGTCTGGGCGATATCCCCGTCAATTCCTTGTCGTCGATTGAAAACAACGGTTGCTACCACCTGCTATCTGGTGGAGAATGGCGCGCTCGAATTTGGCCAGACCGGATGTGCGCCGCCGGACAGGCGGACGACTGCCCGCGGAGCCGTGATCTGGCGCTGGTTTGCCAGGATCCGGTGCCAATACAGTTGAATTCCAAAGTGACCGCATGCCGCGCGCGGAATGGGGGTCGCTTTTGCCGTTATGACACGGCTAATAACAGATTTAAAACGCTGACAGGAGACAGCAATGGCCTCTCGTAAAGACCTTGCCAATGCCATCCGTGCGCTGAGTATGGATGCCGTTCAGAAAGCCAAGTCCGGTCACCCGGGCGCGCCCATGGGCATGGCGGATATCGCCGAGGTGCTGTGGAACGATCACCTGAAGCACAATCCTGCGAATACCAAATGGGCCGACCGTGATCGTTTCGTTCTGTCCAACGGACATGGCTCCATGCTGATCTATTCGCTGCTTCACCTGACAGGTTACGACCTGTCAATCGATGACCTGAAGAACTTCCGTCAGCTGCATTCCAAGACCCCCGGTCATCCGGAGTACGGTTACGCGCCGGGCATCGAAACCACCACCGGCCCTCTGGGCCAGGGCATCACCAATGCCGTCGGTATGGCCATTGCCGAGAAGGTGCTCGGCGGTCAGTTCAACCGCGACGGGCATCACATCGTCGACCACTACACCTGGGTGTTTATGGGCGACGGCTGCATGATGGAAGGTATTTCCCACGAGGCCTGTTCGCTGGCCGGCACACTGGGCCTGGGCAAGCTGATTGCGTTCTGGGATGACAATGGCATTTCCATCGACGGTCATGTCGAGGGCTGGTTTACCGACGACACCCCCGGGCGTTTCGAAGCTTACGGCTGGCACGTGGTCCGCGAAGTCGACGGTCACGACCCGGCGGCGATAGACAAGGCGATTCACGAAGCCAAGTCCGTGAACGACAAGCCTACCCTGATCTGCACCAAGACTGTTATCGGCTACGGCGCACCCAACCTGTGCGGCAGCCACGATTGTCACGGCGCACCGTTGGGCGACGACGAGATCAAGGCGACCCGGGAAAACCTGGGCTGGAACCACGACCCGTTCGTGGTTCCCGACGACATCTATGCGGGGTGGAATGCCAAGGGCAAGGGCAGCGACGCGGAAAAGGCCTGGAACGACAAGTTCAACGCCTATCAGGCCGCGTACCCTGAGCTGGCCTCCGAGTTCGAGCGTCGTGTAGCGGGCGAGCTGCCGATAAACTGGACGGAAGGCGCCAACGGCTTCATCGCTGCGGTCAACGAAAAGGCCGAAACGATTGCCTCGCGCAAAGCGTCGCAGAATGCACTGAACGGCTTCGGTCCGCTACTGCCTGAATTTCTCGGTGGTTCCGCCGACCTGGCCGGTTCCAACCTGACAATCTGGTCGGAGTCGAAAGGCATCAGCAATACCGTGTCGGACGGCAACTACATCTACTATGGCGTACGTGAGTTCGGTATGTCCGCTATGATGAACGGTATTGCCCTGCATGGCGGGTTCATCCCCTACGGCGCAACCTTCCTGATGTTCTCGGAGTACGCGCGCAATGCCCTGCGTATGGCGGCGCTGATGAAGATTCAGAGTATCTTTGTCTACACACACGACTCCATTGGCCTCGGCGAAGACGGTCCGACCCACCAGCCGGTGGAGCAGACCGCGACCCTGCGCATGATACCCAACATGTCCGTCTGGCGTCCTTGTGATGCAGTCGAATCTGCCGTGTGCTGGAAAGTCGCAGTTGAACGCACCGACGGCCCCAGCTGTCTGATTTTCTCCCGCCAGAATCTGGCCCACCAGAATCGCGACGCGGAGCAGATTGCCAACATCGAGCGTGGTGGTTACATCCTCAAGGACTGCGCCGGGGCGCCGGACGTCATCGTCATCGCTACTGGCTCGGAAGTAGACCTGGCCGTGCAGGCCGCCACCCAGAGCGGCAGAAAGGTGCGCGTGGTGTCCATGCCGTCTACCGATGTCTTCGACGCGCAGGACGAAGCTTATCGAGAATCGGTGCTGCCTGCTGCGGTGACGGCGCGCGTGGCTGTCGAGGCTGGTGTGACCGACTACTGGCGCAAGTACGTGGGCCTGAACGGCAGCGTGATTGGCATTGATCGCTTCGGCGAGTCCGCCCCGGCCGGCGACCTGTTCAAACACTTTGGCTTTACGGTGGAGAACGTGGTTGCAGCGATCGACGCGGTGGCCTAGGGCCCCGGAGGCAACCGGATTTTTTCTACGTTCATAGTAAAAATATGGAGAGATAAACATGGCAATTAAAGTCGGTATCAACGGTTTTGGCCGCATCGGCCGCATGGCGTTCCGTGCCATCGCGAAAGATTTCAAGGATATCGAGGTGGTCGGTATCAATGACCTGCTCGAGGCGGATTACCTGGCCTACATGCTGCAGTACGACTCGGTCCACGGTAACTTCGACGGCGATATTTCTGTCGAAGGCAATAACCTGGTGGTCAACGGCAAGAAGATCCGCCTGACCGCCGAGCGCGATCCTGCCAACCTGAAGTGGGGCGACATTGGTGCCGACCTGGTGATCGAATGTACCGGTTTCTTCCTCACCGAAGAGACCTGCCAGAAGCATATCGACGCCGGTGCCAAGAAAGTGGTCCAGAGTGCGCCATCCAAAGACGGTACGCCGATGTTCGTTTACGGCGTCAACCATGCCACCTACGCGGGCCAGGCTATTATTTCGGCTGCCTCCTGCACCACCAACTGTCTGGCGCCTGTTGCCAAGGTTCTTAACGACAAGTGGGGCATCAAACGTGGCCTGATGACCACCGTGCACGCCGCAACTGCCACACAGAAGACGGTCGATGGCCCTTCCCAGAAAGACTGGCGTGGCGGTCGCGGTATCCTGGAGAACATCATCCCGTCCTCCACGGGTGCAGCCAAAGCGGTAGGTGTGGTTCTGCCGGAATTGAACGGCAAGCTGACCGGTATGGCTTTCCGCGTTCCGACTTCCGATGTCTCCGTGGTCGACCTGACGGTTGAACTGAACAAGGACGCAAGTTACGACGACATCTGCGCTGCAATGAAGGCGGCATCTGAATCGGGTGATCTGGCCGGCGTGCTGGATTACACGGAAGACAAGGTTGTTTCCACCGATTTCCGTGGCAGAACGACTCCGTCTATCTTTGACGCCGGTGCGGGCATTGCGCTGGACGGCACCTTTATCAAGGTTGTCTCCTGGTATGACAATGAGTACGGCTACACCTGCAACATGCTGCGTATGGTGCAGCACGTTTCCAAGTAGTTAGTCGCTTGTGAGACTGTGGGGCGTGTCGGGTGCCGCCTGACCCGCCCCACACGCTCTCTCGCCGGTTTCAGAGGCTTTTGGTAAACCCGACGTTTAGCAAGAGATTTTGAACATTATTTTGGAGTGTCTGTCATGTCTTTCATCAAGCTCACCGATCTGGATCTCGCTGGTAAGCGCGTACTGATTCGCGCTGATCTCAACGTGCCTGTCAAGGACGGCAAGGTGACATCGGATGCCCGTATCAGCGCATCCATGCCGACTATCGAGCACTGCATGAAGGCCGGTGCCAGGGTCATGGTCATGTCGCACCGGGGCCGTCCGCAAGAGGGCACCGTGGACGAGGAAAATTCCATGCAGCCGATCGCCGACGATATGTCCGTCAAGCTGGGGAAGACGGTGCCACTGGTGAAGGGTTATCTCGATGCCGCGCCGAGCGTCGCCGATGGTGAGGTGGTGCTGCTGGAAAACGTGCGCTTCAATGCGGGCGAAAAGAAGGACGATGAGACGCTGGGGAAAAAATACGCAACCCTGTGTGACGTGTTCGTAATGGACGCTTTTGGTACAGCGCACCGTGCCCAGGCCTCGACACACGGCGTAGGCAAGTTTGCGCCCGTCGCGTGCGCAGGGCTGTTGCTGGCCGAGGAACTGGACGCGTTGAACAAGGCGCTGGCCAACCCGGCCCGCCCGATGGTTGCGATTGTCGGCGGTTCAAAGGTCTCTACCAAGCTCACCGTGCTGGAGGCGCTGTCCGAGAAGGTTGATCAGCTCGTGGTCGGCGGCGGCATCGCCAACACGTTTCTAAAGGCTACCGGCAAGAATGTCGGCAAGTCGCTATGCGAAGACGATCTGGTAGATACCGCCAAGGCTCTGATAGAAAAAATGACGGCGCGTAG
>Ga0315540_10000308_pt1 | contig 27014 bp, 27 predicted proteins | sample SalMarSW160110MG_FD_203677 | JGI IMG/M metagenome (GOLD analysis project Ga0315540, IMG submission 203677) | Salt marsh sediment microbial communities from the Plum Island Ecosystem LTER, Massachusetts, United States - Salt Marsh Sediment SW1601-10 ...
CTGCGTGCACAGGGCGTGGAGATCGTGTGGCTGGGGACGCGGCGCGGCCTGGAGGCGCGGGTGGTGCCCCAGGCGGGTATCGATATGGAGTGGTTGACCGTGGCGGGATTGCGGCACAAGGGCCTGTGCGGTTGGCTGCTGGCGCCGTTCAATGTCGGGCTGGCGCTGCTGCAGTCGCTCCAGGTGCTGTTGCGCCGCCGCCCCATGGCGGTCCTCGGCATGGGTGGTTATACCGCTGGACCGGGCGGGGTCATGTCTTGGTTTTTGCGCGTGCCGCTGCTCATTCATGAACAGAACGCCGTGGCGGGGTTGACCAACCGCTTGTTGGCGCATATCGCCACGCGGGTCATGACGGCGTTTCCCAACGTCTTTGCACCACGGGTGCGCGCCGTCGAAGTGGGCAATCCCGTGCGTGCGGCACTGACGGCCCTGCCCGAGCCGCGCCAACGTCTTCAGGGACGCGGCGATGCGCTGCGGCTGCTGGTGATCGGCGGCAGTCTGGGGGCGCAGGCCCTGAATGAAGTGGTGCCGCTGGCAGTCCGGTCCATGGACGCCGCCGTGCGCCCGCAGATATGGCATCAAACCGGCGAACTGCACATTGATGCAACCCGCGCGGCCTATGACCAGGCCGGCGTCGCCGCCGTGCACATCGTGCCGTTCATCGACGACATGTCCGCGGCTTATGCGTGGGCGGATATCGTGGTATGCCGTGCCGGGGCGCTGACCGTCGCCGAGCTGGCGGCCGCCGGCATCGGCGCCGTGCTGGTGCCGTACCCCCACGCGGTGGACGATCACCAGACGCGCAACGCAGCCTTTCTGGTGGAGGCGGGCGCGGCGATCCTGGTGCCCCAGGCGGAACTGACGCCCGCGCATCTGTGTCAACTGCTGGAACAATTCGCCGCGGCCGGGCAACGCCAGCGCCTCATGGACATGGCCTGTTCGGCCAGAGCCCTGGCGCGGCCCGACGCGGCTCAACGCATTGCGACAATGTGTCTGGAGGCCGCCCGTGCCTAGTTCCAAGATTCAGGCGTTGGGCGTGTCGCCGGACAGCGAGGTCATACCCATGTCCGATACCCGCGGCAATCACGGTTACTGGGGCCACCCCGGCCGGCGCATCGAGCGCATCCACTTCATCGGCATCGGCGGCGCCGGCATGGGCGGTATCGCCGAGGTGCTGGTCAATCTGGGATACAAAGTCAGCGGATCCGATCTGCAGGAAAACGCCATGACGCGGCGACTCGCCCAACTGGGCGTGCCCATCGCCATCGGTCACGACATGCGCAATGTGGAGGGGTGTGACGTAGTGGTGCGCTCCACCGCCGTGGACCCCAACAATCCCGAATTGATCGCCGCCAAGCGCGCGCGCATCCCGGTGGTGCCGCGGGCGGAGATGCTCGCGGAGCTGATGCGCTTCAGACACGGCATCGCCGTGGCCGGCACCCATGGCAAGACCACCACCACCAGCCTGGTGGCCAGTATCCTCGCCGAGGCGGGACTGGACCCCACGTTCGTCATCGGCGGCCAGCTCAACAGCGCCGGCACCAACGCGCGCCTGGGCACGGGTCACTACCTGGTGGCCGAGGCCGACGAGAGCGATGCCTCGTTTCTGCACCTGCAGCCGATGATGGCGGTGGTCACCAACATCGATGCCGACCACATGGGCACTTACGGCGGGGACTTCAACCGCCTGCGCCAGACCTTCGTGGAGTTCCTTCACCACCTGCCGTTCTACGGCCTGGCGGTGCTGTGCATCGATGACCCGGTGGTGCGCGACATCCTGCCCCTGATCGCCAAGCCGGTGTTGACCTACGGTCTGGACGCCCAGGCCGACGTTCGCGCCGTGGATATCGTGCAGCAGGCGGCGCTGACGCGCTTCAAGGTTATCCGGCCGGGCTTCGACAAGCCGCTGGAGGTCAGTCTCAACCTGGCCGGTCATCACAACGTCCTCAACGCCCTGGCCGCCATCGCCGTGGCCCACGACATCGGCCTGTCCGACGCCGCGGTCCAGACGGCCCTGTCCAGGTTCAGCGGCATCGCGCGGCGCTTTCAGCTCTATGGAGACATCCCCGCCCGAGCCGGCAAGGTGCTGATGATCGACGACTACGGACACCACCCGCGGGAGATCAGCGCCACGGTGCAGGCGGTGCGCCAGGGCTGGCCGGGCCGGCGCCTGGTGACGGTTTTCCAGCCCCACCGCTATACCCGCACCCGTGACCTGTTCAGCGATTTCGTCACCGTACTGTCCACGGTGGATGAGCTGTTTCTGCTGAATGTGTATCCCGCCGGTGAGGCGCCCATCGCCGGCGCCGACAGTCATTCACTTGCCAACGCCATCCGCTCATGGGGCAGGATCAAACCGGTGCATGTGGAAGACGCCCAACAGCTCCCCGCGCTGCTGGGTGACGCCCTGAGCGGCGGCGACATCCTGCTGACCCTGGGGGCGGGGGACATCGGTTATATCGCGTCGCGGCTGCCTGCCCAGTTGGCCGCGCAAGTTGACGAGGCTGGCACACATGATTGATGCGAAGGCGACACGGACAAACGGCCCCGCGGTACCGCGCCTGCGCGGTGAACTGCGCACCGATGAGCCCATGTCCCGCCATACCTCATGGCGGGTGGGTGGCCCGGCACAGCGCTTTTATATTCCCGCCGACATCGACGACCTGCAGGTGTTCATGAGCGGTGTGCCGGAAGGTGAACCGCTGTTGTGGCTCGGGTTGGGCAGTAACCTGCTGGTGCGCGACGGGGGGGTCAGCGGCACGGTCATTCATACCGGCAAGCTCGACGGACTGGCGGTGAACGAAGACGGCACCGTTCGTGTCGAGGCCGGGGTGAGCTGTCCCAAGGCGGCACGCTTCTGCGCGCGTCGCGACTTGTGCGGCGCCGAGTTCCTGGCCGGCATTCCCGGCACCATGGGCGGCGCCCTGGCCATGAATGCGGGGGCATTCGGCGGCGAGACCTGGGAACAGGTGGTCGCGGTGGAGACGGTGGACCGTCATGGCGGGCGTCATGCCCGCAGCCCCGCGGAGTACCGCATCGCTTACCGCGAGGTGGCCGGTCCCGCAGACGAGTGGTTCGTCGCTGCCAATCTGCGCCTGGCCCCCGGTGACGGTCACGCCAGCCAGGCGCGCATCAAGGAATTTCTGAACCGGCGCGCCGAGTCCCAGCCGATCCAGCAGCACAGCTGCGGCTCGGTATTCCGCAACCCCCCGGGGGATCATGCCGGGCGGCTGATCGAGGCGTGCGGCCTCAAGGACGCCCACGTCGGGGGTGCCCGAGTATCCGCCAAGCACGCCAATTTTATCGTCAATACCGGCACCGCCACGGCGGCGGATATCGAACAGTTGATCCACCGGGTGATGGACACCGTCGAGCAAACCCACGGTGTGCGCCTGATCCCCGAAGTGAGGATCGTGGGGGATGCCCGTGACTGATGCACAGATCACCGATGCGCGCCGCTTCGGCAAGGTGGCGGTGTTGATGGGCGGACAATCTGCGGAGCGGGATGTCTCTCTCAACAGCGGCGGTGCGGTGCTGAGGGCGCTGCAGGCCCTCGGTGTGGATGCCCACGGCGTGGATGCCGGACATGATGTGCTGCGGGTCCTGGAGGCGGGTGGCTACGAACGGGTATTCATCATGCTCCACGGCCGCGGCGGCGAGGATGGCGTGATTCAGGGGGCCCTGGACACCCTGGGTCTGCCCTATACCGGGAGCGGCGTGCTTGGGTCGGCGTTGTCCATGGACAAGCTGCGCACCAAGCGTCTATGGCAGGCCCACGGCCTGCCCACGCCGGCGTTCGCCGAACTGAGCGCCGGCGCCGACCTGGCGGCCCGGGTACACGGCGTCGGTCTGCCCATGATCCTCAAACCGGTGCATGAGGGGTCGAGTTTCGGCATGACCAAGGTGCAGGACGTGTCACAGCTGCAGGCGGCGTGGCAGGCGGCGTGCGCCTTCGACGACACGGTCCTGGCCGAGCACTGGATTGACGGTGCTGAGTACACCATGGGTGTTGTCGGGCGTCAGGCGCTGCCGCTGATCCGCATCGAGACGCCGCGGACCTTTTATGACTTCAAGGCCAAGTACGACGCCGATGACACCCAGTACCACTGTCCCTGCGGGCTGGACGCCGCCACGGAACAAACGCTGCAGGCCATGGCGCTGCAGGCCTTCGATGTGCTGGGCTGCACGGGCTGGGGCCGCGTGGATTTCATGTGCGACGCCGACGGGCGGCCGTGGCTGCTGGAGGTCAATACCGTACCGGGCATGACCGACCACAGCCTGCTGCCCAAGGCGGCCCGCCAGGCGGGCATGGACTTCAACACGCTGGCATGGCGCATCCTGGAGACCAGCTTCGCCCGGCGCGATGCGCATCACAGGCCGGGAGGCGGTGCGTCGCCGTCGCCCCTCTACAAGGTGCAATGCTGATGGCTCTGTTGAAAGGCAAAAAGAAGGCCAACCGCCGTAATGAAAAGGTCCGGACCTGGCGCGTCCCGGTACGTGAAATCGTTCTGGTGACGGTGTTTGTCGGCGCGCTCACCTTGTTGTCGTGGGGTGGCATGCGCGTCATGGATCCTACGGTGATGCCGGTCAAGTACGTGGAGGTCAGCGGGGAACTTCATCATGTGACAGCGGCGCAGATCAGAGACAAGGTCAAGCGGGTGCTGGAAGGGAACTTCTTCACCGCCAATACCGCCGTCATCCGGCGCGCGGTCACGGCGCTGCCGTGGGTGATGAGCGCTTCGATCAATCGTGTCTGGCCGGATACCCTGAGCCTGTCGGTGGTGGAACAGCGCCCCGTGGCACGCTGGGGTGAAGACGCCATGGTGAACATGGCCGGCGAGGTGTTTCACGCCGAGATGGGGGACGCGGAGAAGGCCCTGCCCGTCCTGCAGGGACCCGCCGACGACGCCCTTGCCGTGGTGCGCCACTACGAAACGGCGATCGCCGATCTCGGCAAGTTGAATGTGGTGGTTCAACGCCTGAGCCTGGATGAACGCCACGCATGGCGCGTGAATTTGAACAATGGCGTATCCCTGGTATTGGGGCGGCAGGAATATGACACGCGGTTGGCGCGATTCAGCGACGTCTATGCGCGGGTGCTTGAGCCGCGCGCCGACCACATCGATTCAGTGGATATGCGCTACAGCAATGGCTTTGCCGTGCGCTGGCGGTCCTCGCCAAGCGCCTGATTTTTTTGACGCCAAGTACAGTGGAGGCATGAGAATTAAAAATGTCAAAGCGGTCTGAAAAAGATCTGATCGTCGGGCTCGACATCGGTACTTCGAAGGTGGTGGCGATCGTCTGCGAGGTGATGGCCGACGGCACCGTCGATGTCATTGGCATCGGTTCCCACCCCTCGCGCGGTCTTAAGAAAGGCGTGGTGGTCAACATCGAATCCACGGTGCATTCCATTCAGCGCGCCGTCGAGGAGGCCGAGTTGATGGCCGGTTGCCAGATTCATTCGGTATTCACCGGCATCGCCGGCAGCCACATCCGCAGCCTCAATTCCCACGGCATCGTCGCCATCCGCGACAACGAGGTCTCCGACAGCGACGTGGACCGGGTCATCGACGCGGCGCGCGCTGTGGCCATACCGGCGGATCAGAAGATCCTCCACATCCTGCCCCAGGAATTCATCATCGACAACCAGGAGGGCATACGCGAGCCCATTGGTATGTCAGGCGTGCGCCTGGAGGCCAAGGTACACATGGTCACCGGCGCGGTGAGCGCGGCGCAGAACATCGTCAAGTGCGTGCGCCGCTGCGGCCTGGAGGTGGACGACATCATTCTCGAGCAGCTCGCCTCCAGTTACGCGGTGCTGGTGGAGGATGAAAAAGACCTGGGTGTGTGCCTGGTGGACATCGGCGGAGGGACCACGGACATGGCGGTCTTTTCCGGCGGCGCTATCCGCCATACCGCGGTGATTCCCATCGCCGGCGATCAGGTGACAAACGACATCGCCGTGGCGCTGCGCACCCCGACCCAGCACGCCGAGGAGATCAAGATCAAATACGGCTGCGCCCTGACCCAACTCGCCAACTCCGATGACACCATCGAGGTGCCCACCGTGGGCGACCGGCCGCCGCGGCGCCTGGCCCGCCACACCCTGGCGGAGGTCATCGAGCCGCGTTATGAGGAGTTGTTCAGCCTGGTGCAGAGTGAACTGCGGCGCAGCGGATTCGAGGACCTGATCGCCGCTGGCGTGGTGCTGACCGGCGGGAGTTCAAAGATGGAAGGCGTGATTGAGTTGGCGGAGGAGGTGTTTCATATGCCGGTGCGTCTGGGTGAGCCGCAGTTCGTCACCGGGCTGGTGGATGTGGTGCGCAACCCCATCTACGCCACCGGCGTCGGCCTGCTGCTGTTCGGTCACAAGAACCGGCACCGGCGCCATCACGTGGAGGCGACCATGGGTGTGGGTGTCAAGGGAGTCTGGGCGAGGATGAAGCGCTGGTTTCAAGGAGCGGCATAGGTTTTTTCGGGTGTTAATGACATTTGGGTGTTCATGACAATTTCACAAAGAAGGAGACTGCGACTATGTTTGAATTAATGGATGCATACAGCCAGAACGCCGTTATCAAAGTAATCGGTGTCGGCGGCGGCGGCGGCAACGCCGTGGACCACATGGTGTCGGCTAATATCGACGGTGTGGAATTCATAGCCACCAACACCGATGCCCAGGTATTGAAGAATTCATCCGCGCGGGTGGTGCTGCAGCTCGGCAGCAATATCACCAAGGGGCTCGGCGCCGGCGCCAACCCCGAGATCGGACGCGAGGCGGCCCTGGAAGACCGCGACCGCATTATCGACGTGCTGCAGGGCGCCGACATGGTGTTCATCACCGCGGGCATGGGCGGCGGGACCGGCACCGGCGGCGCCCCCATCGTCGCCCAGGCGGCCAAGGAACTGGGCATCCTCACCGTGGCGGTGGTGACCAAGCCGTTTCCATTCGAAGGTAAGAAGCGCATGCAGATCGCCGACAACGGCATTAAAGAGCTCAACCAGTACGTGGATTCCCTGATCACCATTCCCAACGAAAAGCTGCTCAGCGTGCTGGGTAAAAACATCTCCCTGCTGGATGCCTTCAAGGCCGCCAACAACGTTCTGCTGGGCGCCGTGCAGGGGATTGCCGAGCTCATTACCCGACCGGGCCTGATCAATGTCGACTTCGCCGACGTGCGCACCGTGATGGCCGAGATGGGCATGGCGATGATGGGGTCAGGCAGCGGTTACGGCGAGCATCGCGCCCGCGAGGCGGCCGAGGCGGCCATCCACAGCCCGCTGTTGGAGGACATTAACCTGGCCGGCGCCCGCGGCATCCTGGTGAACGTCACGGCGGGCCTGGATATGGCCATCGGGGAGTTCGAGGAAGTGGGCAATACGATTAAAGAATTCGCCTCCGAAAACGCTATTGTGGTCGTCGGTACGGTCATCGACCCGGATATGCAGGACGAGCTCAGGGTGACGGTGGTGGCCACGGGCATCGGACAGACAGCCGCGGCGCACGAGGATAAGCCGGTCAAGCTGGTGCACAAGAACAGCAGCGGCGAGATCAATTACAACGAACTCGACCGTCCCACAGTCATCCGCCAGGCGGTGAATGACCGTTATCCGCCCCATGCGGACGGCGACATGGACTACCTGGATGTGCCCGCTTTCCTGCGCCGCCAAGCTGATTGAAGCGCGGGAAAGAAGGTTAAGACGGCGGCTTCCGTGCGGTATTGACATAAGTCAAATGTGATGGAGTTCACTAGGCATGGCCTTGTGCCTTGTGTTACTATTCGCACGGATTCCAGGGTTATCATTTGGATATTAATCTAAGCAAGGACAATGATAAGACAACGCACTCTGAAAAATGTCATTCGGGCCACGGGCGTTGGCCTTCACACCGGCGAAAAAGTCTATCTCACTCTCCGGCCTGCAGCGGCCAACACCGGCATCATCTTCAGGCGTGTCGACCTCGAGCCCCCCGTGGACATCGTGGCGCGCCCGGAGAACGTGGGTGAGACACAGCTTTCGACCACGTTGGCCAAGGGCGGCGTGCGCATCTCCACCGTCGAGCACCTGCTGTCGGCCTTTGCCGGCCTGGGCATCGATAACGCCTACGTGGATGTCAGCGCGGCAGAAGTGCCGATCATGGACGGCAGCGCGGGTCCGTTTGTGTTTCTTATTCAGTCGGCCGGCATCGAGGAACAGAACGCGCTCAAGCGCTTCATCCGCATCAAGCGGCCTGTTACTGTCGAGGAAGACGACAAGTGGGCCAAGCTCGAGCCCTTTGACGGCTTCCGGGTATCGTTCACCATCGACTTCGATCACCCCGCCTTCAAGGGGCGCAGTCAGCAGACGGTGATCGATTTCTCCACCACCTCTTTTGTCAAAGAGGTAAGCCGCGCGCGCACCTTCGGGTTTATGCGCGAGCTGGACCGCCTGCGGGAGAGAAATCTTGCGCTCGGCGGCAGCCTCAACAATGCTATCGTGGTGGATGATTATCGGATCATCAATGAAGACGGTCTTCGCTATGAAGACGAATTCGCCAAGCACAAGATTCTCGATGCCGTGGGTGACCTGTATCTGCTGGGCTGCAGCCTTATCGGATCATTCAGCGGCTACAAATCGGGGCATGCACTGAATAGCCGGTTGTTGCGCACGCTCCTGGCCGATGAGCAGGCGTGGGAAGTCGTGACCTTCGACAGCGGCAGCGACACGGCGCCGGTATCGTTCATGCATCCCGTAGCGGCGGTCTAAGCCCGCTCTTCCGCAGCTACAGAAAAGCCCGGCCGAGTGCCGGGCTTTTTTATTGCGGCGCCGGTACAGTGTCACGTCGGAGTCAGGGCGGCGGATATCCGCCGATTTCACCGGGTTCGATCACTTTGAATGCTTCTCTGTGCCATGGCCAGCGGCGAATGCCCGGCCATAGGGCGGCCATGGCGTCTGACTAGGGTTTTGGCCCGTGCCTTGCAAGACGGTCCAGGGCCTGCTGGATATCCTGCGGGGGTGACTCACAGGCGCCGTCGGCAACGGATTGTGCGCCGCCGCGGGGCGGCTGGTGTGGCGGCGGCGTTACTTTTTCTATGTGTGGCGCACTGGCGGGACGCACCTTGACGTGGATGTCACGGAGCCACTGGCAGCCGTGCTGGTCTTTCAGTGATGTGGTAAGTGTTGCGGCTAAGTATCTGATCCGCGTCGCCCACGCGGCGGAATCGGCATGCAGGATCAGGCGCCCGCCGGTGACGGCGGCCACGTAACAGTGCTCATTAAGCGGGGCGGGCAACAGGGACGTCACAGTGGACGATAACTGTTGCAGCAGGCGTATTTGGTTTATGATCGAGCCCAGTTGGCCTGAGCCCGGTGTAAGGAGATTATGGATGTGTTTTGGTGACGAAGCGCACATTAATTTTGTCGAGGGATGCCGATAAAAGCTGAGAAACAGGGACTTGTCACATGAAACTGATACTCGTAACCAATCGCCACCAAACACCCGTCCATATCAGCCCCATCAAGTTTACCACCATCGTGGGGTTGGTAGTGCTGGTATTCGGCGCCGGGTTATTGTACGCCGGGTATCAGTTCGGTCTATTCATGTGGAAGAGCGACATTGCCACCCAGCGCAAGGCGCTGGCCGAGATCTCCCAGTCCACCGAACAGGGGCTGAATGCCCTGACCGCCCGCATGGGCCAGCTGCAGTCCCATATGATCCGCCTGGATGCCCTGGGCCAGCGCCTTACCGAACAGGCCAACCTGGACAACGGGGAGTTCGATTTCCAGGACCCGCCGGCCCAGGGCGGCCCTGAAATCCCTACCGTGGTCCAGCAAGTGGACGTGCCGGACCTGTTGGCGTCCATGGAGGAGTTGGGCAAGCGTATCGATGACCGGGCACAGCAGTTGAACGTGCTTGAGTCGCTGATGATGAACCGCCACCTGCAAAAGCAGGTGCGCCCCTCGGGTCGGCCGGTGAAGAACGGCTGGATTTCGTCTTATTTCGGGCGCCGCGTGGACCCGTTCACCGGGCGTATGGCGTTCCACGCGGGTATCGATTTCGCCGGCAAGAGGGGTTCGCCGGTGCTCGCGGTGGCCTCCGGGGTGGTGGTTTATTCGGGAAAACGCTACGGATATGGTAATCTTGTCCAGATAAACCACGGCAATGGCTATGCCACGCGCTATGGGCATTGCATGAAACTGTTGGTCAAGGTGGGGGACAAGGTGAAGAAGGGGCAGGAAATCGCGTTGATGGGCAGTACCGGGCGGTCCACAGGGCCCCATGTGCATTTTGAAGTCCTTCATGATGGTAGAGCGGTCAACCCTGCAAAGTACGTACAAGCGTCCCGTTGATCCCCGCGCGCGGCCGACATCCGAAGTAGCACTAGCCAGCAACCTTTTTCGATGGTTTCCAATTTACTGAGTAAAATCTTCGGCAGCCGCAATGACCGCCTGCTGAAACAGATGCAGCGTACTGTTGAGCAGATCAACAGTCTGGAGCCGCAGTTCGCCGCCCTGTCCGACACGGACCTTCGCGCCAAGACCGCGGAGTACCAGAATCGACTGGCCGGGGGCGAGGGCCTGGAAGCGCTGCTTCCCGAGGCGTTCGCCACCGTGCGCGAAGCCGCCAAACGTACCCTCAACATGCGCCACTTCGACGTTCAGCTGATCGGCGGCATGGTGCTGCATCAAGGCAAGATCGCCGAGATGCGTACCGGCGAGGGCAAGACCCTGGTATCCACCCTGCCCGCTTATCTCAATGCATTGACCGGCAAGGGCGTGCACGTGGTCACCGTCAACGATTATCTGGCACGCCGCGATGCCAAGTGGATGGGCCGCATTCACGAGTTTCTCGGACTGACGGTGGGCGTGATCTTCTCGGGCCAGGCGACCCCCGAAAAGCGCGCCGCATATGCGGCGAGCATCACCTATGGCACCAACAACGAATACGGCTTCGATTACCTGCGCGATAACATGGCCTTCACCATGGCGGACAAGGTCCAGCGTCCGCTGCACTACGCCATTGTCGACGAAGTCGACTCGATCCTCATCGACGAGGCGCGTACTCCGCTGATTATCTCCGGTCCTTCCGATGACAGCTCCGAGATGTACAAGCGGGTCGATGCACTGGTGCCGCGGCTGGTGCGTCAGGAGGAAGAGGAGGGGCCCGGGGATTTCAGCGTGGACGAGAAAGACCGCCGTGTGCACCTCACCGAGGAGGGGCACCAGCACGCCGAGGAGTTGTTCGCCCGGGAGGGGCTGCTCAACGAGGGCGAGAGCCTCTACGACTCGGCTAACATCAGTCTCATGCACCATATCAATGTGGCCCTGCAGGCCCACTTCCTGTACCAGCGCGATGATCACTACATCGTCAGCGGCGGGCAGGTAGTCATCGTCGACGAGTTCACCGGCCGCACCATGCCGGGTCGGCGCTGGTCGGGCGGTATCCACCAGGCGGTGGAGGCCAAAGAGGGGGTGTCGATTCAAAACGAGAATCAGACCCTGGCCTCGATTACCTTCCAGAACTACTTCCGGCTGTATGAAAAGCTCTCCGGCATGACCGGCACGGCTGACACCGAGGCCTATGAATTCCAGCAGATCTACGGGCTGGAGGTGGTGGTGATCCCCACCCACAAGCCCATGGTCCGAGATGACCAGGGCGACCTGGTCTACCGTACCGACAAGGAGAAGTTCGACGCCATTATCGAGGATATCAAAGACTGCCACCAGCGCGGCCAGCCGGTGCTTGTGGGTACTACATCCATCGAGATCTCCGAGCTTTTGTCCAAGGATCTGGCCCGGGACAAGATCAAGCATGAGGTGCTTAACGCCAAGCAGCATGAGCGCGAGGCTGAGATCATCGCCCAGGCCGGTCGCCCCGGCGCGGTGACCATCGCCACCAACATGGCCGGTCGCGGCACCGACATTGTCCTTGGCGGCAATGTGGAGACCGAGTTGGCCGGTCACGCGGACCCGGACGAGGCCACCGAGCAGTCCGTGCGCAGTGCGTGGAAGGAGCGCCACGACCAGGTGATCGGCGCCGGCGGTCTGCGTGTTATCGGCACCGAGCGGCATGAGTCGCGGCGCATAGACAACCAGCTGCGCGGGCGTTCCGGGCGTCAGGGCGATCCGGGTTCGAGCCGCTTTTACGTGTCACTGGAAGACGGACTCATGCGTATTTTCGGTTCGGAGCGCATCGCCTCTCTGATGCAGCGCTTCAACATGCCCGAGGGCGAGGCACTGGAGCACCCCTGGATCAGCCGCGCCATCGAAAACGCCCAGCGCAAGGTGGAGGGCCACAACTTCGATATCCGCAAGAACCTGTTGGAATTCGACGATGTGGCCAATGAGCAGCGCAAGGTCATTTATGAGCAGCGCAATGAATTGATGGCCCATGACGACGTCTCGGATGTGGTGGCCGCGATTCGCGACGACATGGTCACTGCCATCATCGACCAGCACATCCCGCCCCAGAGCCTGGATGAGCAGTGGGAAATCTCCGGCCTGCAGGATGCGCTGGAGGAGAATTTCGGTGCCAAACTGGACATCCAGGGATGGCTGGACGCCGAGGAGGATCTGCACGAAGAGCCGCTGCGCGCCAGGATCATGGAGAAGATCCGCGAGGCCTATGCCGCCAAGGAGGCCATGGCCGGTCCCGCGGTCATGCGCCACTTCGAGAAGGCGGTCATGCTGCAGGTACTGGACTCCATGTGGAAAGAACACCTTGCCGCCATGGACCATCTGCGTCAGGGGATTCACCTGCGCGGGTATGCGCAGAAGAATCCCAAGCAGGAGTATAAGCGCGAGGCCTTCAATATGTTCACCGACCTGCTGGGGCGGATCAAGATGGAGGTGGTGCGTATCCTGAGCCGTGTCCAGGTGAGTGCTGAGGAGGATGTCCAGGCGGTGGAGGAGCAGCGCCGCAGCAAGTCGGAAGTGAGCTACGAACATGCCCAGCCCGCTGCTGCCATGGCCGCCGGTGCTGAAGACGAGCCCCTCGAGGCCGATGATAGCCACCGCCCCTTCGTCCGTGACGGCCGTAAGGTGGGGCGCAACGAGCCGTGTCCGTGCGGCTCCGGTAAAAAATTCAAACACTGTCACGGCCAGCTGGCCTCGTGACCGTGTCTCATAGCGCACCCTCGGCTTCATGGCGGTCGGTTTAACGGACCTGCCCACCCTTTACCCGGTGTCGGGCGTCGCGCTAGGCGTGGCCTGTGCCGGGTTCAAGTCGCCGGATCGCCGTGATCTGGTGGTCATGGCCCTGGCGGAGGGGACCCGCTGTGCGGCGGTATTCACCCGCAACGCCTTTTGCGCGGCGCCCGTTGTCGTGGCGCGCCGCCACCTGTCCGCCGCCGCGCCGCGATATCTGCTGGTCAACACGGGCAACGCCAATGCCGGTACCGGCGAGCAGGGTATTGCTGCGGCGCTGGCTGGTTGCGACCTGGTAGCGGAACACACCGGCTGCCGGCGTCAGGAGGTAGTGCCGTTTTCCACCGGCGTCATCGGTGAGCCGCTGCCGCTGCAGCCGTTTCGCGACAGCCTGCCCATGGCGCTGTCGGCGTTGAGCGAGGATGCGTGGGCGGAGGCCGCCCACGGCATCATGACCACGGATACCGCTCCCAAGGGTGCGTCGCTGCGTACCTCGATCCATGGCGAGACGGTGACGGTGACCGGCATCGCCAAGGGGGCCGGCATGATCCGCCCCGACATGGCTACCATGCTGGCGTTCATCGCCACCGACGCCGCCGTGGCGCCGGACCTGTTGCAGCGGTGTCTGGTGGAAGCGGTGGACGCCTCGTTCAACCGCATCACGGTGGACGGGGACACTTCCACCAACGATGCCTGCGTGCTGGTGGCCACGGGCAAGTCCGGGTGCCCGCCCATGACCGGCAGCGATGATGCGGGCTATCAAGCCTTGTGCGGCGCGGTCCGGGCGGTGTGCGAGACCCTGGCCCAACTCATCGTGCGAGACGGCGAGGGGGCGACGAAATTCATCACCATCGAGGTGCAGGGTGGCCGCAGTGAGCAGGAGTGCCGCTGCGCCGCCTACACTATTGCACAGTCGCCTCTGGTGAAAACCGCGTTTTTCGGCAGCGACCCCAACTGGGGCCGCATCCTGGCGGCCCTGGGCCGCGCCGATCTCCCGGACCTTGATATTGAACGCGTCAGTGTCCATATCAATGGGGTATGCATCGTGCGCAACGGTGCTCGTGCAGCCGATTACACCGAGGAACAGGGCGTGGCGGCCATGCGGGCCGAGGACATCAGCCTATGTATTCAATTGGATCGGGGCCGATATAATAGTCGTGTGTGGACGTGCGACCTGTCTTACGAATATGTGCGTATAAACACGGTATATCGCAGCTGACCGGATCAGACTGGACGTGCTCTACGGATCGGCCTATAGTAGACACACATTTTATACGTTTATAGAAGCGCCAGCGCTAAATTCAGATTGAGGGAAACTTAATGTACGGAATTCTGGACTTGACCCTCGCGGGCTATATCATCGCGACCCTGCTCCTGACCCATGTCACCATCGCCGGGGTTACGATTTACCTGCACCGCCACCAGGCCCACCGGGCGTTAGATCTGCACCCTGTCGTGAGCCACTTTTTCCGCTTCTGGCTGTGGTTGACCACCGGCATGGAGACCAAGGCCTGGGCCGCCATCCACCGCAAGCATCACGCCAAGGTCGAGACCGAGGAGGACCCTCACAGTCCCCAGGTCAAGGGCATCAAGAAGGTGCTGCTCGAGGGGGCGGAGCTTTACAAGGCGGAGGCAAAGAACCTGGAGACCCTCGATAAGTACGGCCACGGCACGCCCGATGACTGGCTGGAGCGCAAGATCTATACGCCGCACAGCGCCAAGGGCATCATGCTCATGTTTGTATTGGACGCGGTCTTATTCGGCATTCCGGGCATCACCATCTGGGCGATCCAGATGATGTGGATACCGCTGTTCGCCGCCGGGGTCATCAACGGCATCGGCCACTGGTGGGGCTACCGAAATTACGAGTCGTCCGACGCCTCCACCAATATCGTCCCATGGGGGATCCTCATCGGCGGCGAGGAACTGCACAACAACCACCACACCTTTGCCAGCTCGGCGAAGCTGTCCAGCAAGTGGTGGGAGTTCGACATAGGCTGGATGTATATCCGCATCCTGGCGTTTTTCGGTATGGCGCGGGTCAAGAAGGTGGCCCCCAAACCCCTGGTCGACCCGAGCAAGCCGCATGTCGATTTCGATACGGTCATCGCCGTGGTGTCGAATCGCTTCCAGGTCATGGCGCAATACAGCAAACAGGTCATGGCCCGGGTTCACAAGGATGAGCTGCGGCGTGCGGACAGTTGGGAGCGTACGGTGCTGCGCCGTGCCAAGCGTCTGCTGTCACGGGATGAGTCTTTGATGGATGAAGATGCCAAGCAGAATCTCGCCTCGGTCCTGGAGCAGAATCAGCAACTGCACACCGTGTATCACTTCAAGCAGCGACTCCAGTCCATTTGGAAGCGCTCCACTGCCACCCAGGAACACCTCCTGCATGCCCTGCAGGAGTGGTGTCACCAAGCGGAGCAGACCGGTATCAAGTCCCTGCAGGACTTCGCCCGGTCCCTGCGCAGCTACACCATGGCGCCGGCGGCGGCAAGGGCCTGACCGCGGCGCACAAGCGGTATACACCGAGGCAATAAAAAACCCGCTCTGAGCGGGTTTTTTATTGCCTTCGATGTTTTCTTGAGCGTGCTTACTTGATCTTCTCTTCCTTGTACGCCACGTGCTTGCGCAGCACCGGGTCGTACTTTTTCATTTCCATTTTATCCGGCGTGTTGCGCTTGTTTTTCATGGTGGTATAGAAATGGCCGGTGCCGCCGGTGGAGACCAATTTGATTTTATCGCGCATGATTCAGCTGCCTCCTTCAAACCCGCTCGCCGCGCAGGCGAATATTCTCGAGCACCGTCTCAATGCCCAATTTATCGATAATACGCATGCCCTGTGATGACACCCGCAATGTGATCCAGCGCCGCTCGTTGGCCACCCAGAAACGGTGGGTATGCAGATTGGGCATGAAGCGGCGTCGCGTTTTGTTGTTGGCGTGAGACACGTTGTTGCCGACCATCGGCCGTTTACCCGTGACTTGACAGACTTTGGACATGGAAGTGACCCTGATACCGTAAATGTTGACCGGAAAAAACGTATATTAGACAGCGCCCAGCGAAAAATTGCAAGGAGAATCCATAAGTTACTCCTTAAGTCAGGCGCCGCCGGCCGGCCGCCGATGTAACCTCATGAACTCCGTGATAAATACTCGTCCATCTCGTTCAGTAGGCCTTTGCAGCTGGCGCCCTGGGAGGAGCCCTCCACCTTCCAGCCGCTGTCCGAGTCATATTTGCATACGAGGTTTTTGCGGTCGGCGTTATCTGTCATGATCATAAAGGTGTTCTTGAAGGGGTTGTATTCAGCAAACACGACGGTACCCACGTAAAAGCGGTAGGTGTTGTCCCGGCTGTGCCACAGGATGCGCGGGTAATGCGCCATCTTCTGTTCAATGGCATTGACGTCCGAGCCGGAGATGCTGGGTTTTTCCGGCGCCGCGGCTGCGGGCGCCGCCGTGGCCGTCTTGTCAGCGGCCTTGCCGGTGTCGCCGGCGGCGGCGTTTGGCTGGGCGGCCGCCGCAGGTGCGCTTGCCTCGCCGCCGGCCGATTGCTCTGCCGCCGCGGCACCCTCAACCTTTTTGTGGCTGGTGGCACAACCTGACAGTGCCAGTATCAGCACGCTTGTCAACCCCACCAGCTTGAATTTCATATCCACCATTCTTGTTCCCCCCCTGATTACGCAGTGCTGCGTACGGACAGTTGTGATAATTAACAAAATCTTAGATGAATTTGAAGCAAAATCATAGCGTACTTGGGAGCGATTTTCATTAGAATGCCGCCATGGGCCGTGATTGCGGGTGCCGTGTTTACCGCCCGCGTGTCGCAGGAATGGTGACGGGTATTGCCGGGGCCGCAAAGACTGATACCTTAAGCGCATACTTGCTGGTACATCCATCTCACGGAATAGGAAAGGGAGCATCATGTTGCCCACAAAACTAACCAAACGCATCGAGAAGGTCGGTGATCACCTGGTGGAGGGGTTTCACCTCTTCGCCTTGTTTGTCATCGGGGCCACCATCGTGTGGTCCGCCGGTTCCCAATACCTGAGCATGATGGCCCACGGCCGGGCCACCCTGCAGGAAATACTGATCCTTTTCATCTATCTGGAGTTGGGCGCCATGGTCGGCATCTATTTCAAGACCAACCGGTTGCCGGTGCGCTACCTGCTGTATATCGGCATCACCGCATTGACCCGCTCGCTGATGGTGGACGTGGAGGCGGAGCGAATCCACATCGTCCTGGTGGTGACCGGCGCCATCCTGATGCTCGCCCTGGCTATCGTGGTGTTGGGTTACGGTACCAGCAGGTATGTCGCCGATGACGTCGATGTGCGGGAAAAGCGTGTCAAAATTGATTGACCTGAGGCCCCGGGCGGCGTGCGAAATGGTGGATTTTTGTTGTTAAACGGCGCTGTTCACATTACACTCAAATCTGGCCTGGATGGCAGGTAACGGCTGTGGAGGGCTGATTTGTCCATAGAACGAAGAAAGCACGCCAGAAAATCCCTCCGCGACGGCACACAGGGGGACGCCGGTATCTTTTTCATTGAAGATACGAAAAAGGCCTACCGCGTGAAGAGTCTGCGGGACATCTCACTCACCGGCGCGGGCGTATGGCTCATGAAGTCGTTCAAGGTGGGCGATCAGATTCAATTCAAATATGACTCCGGCGAGAACCTCATCGCCATTCCCGGCACCATTGTCTGGTGCGACCGCAAGCCCGGCACACGCAGTTGCAGTCTCGGGGTGAGATTCGATCCCGCGGACAAGGCAAGCAATATCCTGCTATTCATGACCCTGCGCAAGCACATCGACTTTTCCAGCGGAGAAGTGGCGAGCCGCTAGCAAACCCCGCCATGGCGCGTATGCACAGCGCGCTGTGCCGCGATGTGGTGGGGGCTACAACTTGAGGTGGGCGTCGCGGAGAATGACGTTCACTCTGTAAATAGATCCTTTACCGGGACACTGAAGGCCCGCGCCAGCTTCTCGATGTTATCGACGCTGACATTGCGTTCCACGCGTTCGATGTCTCCCACGTAAGTGCGGTGCAGACCGCTCTTTTCCGCCAATACCTCCTGTGACCAGCCGCGCGACTTGCGCAGTTGTCGGATGTTGTGCGCCAGAACCTGTCTTGCAGTTGTAGTCATCATGCTATTTGAACGCCGGCGACGACAATAAGTCGACAGTCGATAGGTGGGAAGACTATAAGTGGACATTCAAAAAGTGGCATATTATACTTGCCGCCATGAAGGCAAATCAGCCCCGCACCATATACGTGGTTTCATGTGTTCCGGGACAAGCGGTCAGTCTTACATTAGACCCGGCGGTGGACCCCGCCGCCCCTGTCGGCAGGTTCTTTGACGCCGGGGATATCGACATCATGGTGGCCCGTGGGCACGGCGAGGAAGTCAGGCTGGTTATCAGCGCCAGTCACGATTTCATCCTGCACCGTGACAAACAGCGGTACTGACCGCATCTTCGCCGAACGCCATCCCTCACCACCGCCATTCGCCTGACTATCCATCCCGCGGGATACACAAATCGTCATAAATGGGATTAAATAAGACTGTTGATGCCGAATGGAGGACAGGTGATGTCAGCGGATATTGAGCCCATTATAGGCAACTGGTACAAGGCGGATGACAACAGCTCGTTCGAGGTCATCGCCGTGGACGACGATACCATCGAGATCCAATATTTCGACGGCGGAATCGAGGAGTTTGACGTGGCTACCTGGCGCGAGATGGCCCTCGAGGAAATTGAGCCGCCCGAGGACTGGTCGGGACCCTTCGATGATCTGGAAAAGGATGACCTGGGTTACACGGACATGGATGGTGACGATGAGGGCCCGCCACGCACGGACGAGGGATTCGGCTGATCAGTCACGCTGCCCTATATGACGGGATCCACCGCGGTCGCGCCGGTATTCCATTCACCGCGTGACCACGCGGGGGACGTCGCTGCAAGCCTCTTGTTTCCAGTGTGACTTGAGTTTTTCGGCGGCCTCGATGACGCGCGGTGACATCTCATGGGTTAAGGCTTCCCTGTAGAGCGCCGCCATGTCGTGACCCTGATCGGCGGCCAGGCTGTACCACACGTAAGCCTGTATGATGTCCTGGGTAGCGGTACGCGGGCGCCACTTGACGGCGTGCATATCGTAGAAACGACCCAACTGATACTGGGCCTGGACGTGCCCCTGGAGGGCGGCCCGGCACAGCCATATGCGCGCGGTGACATCGTTGCGCGTCTGGTCGAAGCCGCAGCAGTACGTCATCCCCAGCTGGAACTGAGCCTCGGCATCGCCCTTGTCCGCCTGGGTCAGCAAGGCATGCCGGTAATCGGCAAGTCGACTGTCGGTGCCCATGGTCGTGCATGCAATCATCAGCGATGCCGCCAGCAGCATTACCCCCAATCTGATAATCATGATCCCCATCCCCCCTTATCCGGACCTTATGACCGCCCTTATATGCATCACTGTATCTGGGAACGCAACGACAGCGCCATCTTTTGCAGCGATCGCGGCATGAAGGACAGCAGCCTGCCGCCCAGTCGCCTTTTCTCGATATGGCTGATCCGGTACAGATCCGCGTCGTTGCTGGCCTGAAGCAGGAAATCGTCGCTGGTCATCAGCGTGTCCACCAATCGCAGTTCCAGGGCGCGGGTGCCGTACCAGTATTCTCCCGTGGCCACACGCTCGATGTCCACCTGCCTGCGGTGTGTGGTGATCAGGTCCTTGAACAAGGTATGCGTATCCTCGATCTCTTCTTTTAACTTGGTCCTGCCAGCCTCGGAGTTCTCCCCGAACACGGTCAGTGTGCGCTTGTATTCCCCCGCGGTGACCTGCTCGAACTCGATATTATTCTTTTTGAGCAGACGGTTAAAGTTGGGTAACTGGGCGATCACGCCGATGGAGCCGATGATGGCGAAGGGCGCGGCGATGAGCCGGTCGGCAACGCAGGCCATCATGTACCCACCGCTGGCGGCCACCTTGTCCACAGCCACCGTGAGGTGGATGCCGCGGTCCTTCAGGCGCTGGAGCTGCGCGGTGGCCAGTCCATAGCCATGGACCGTGCCGCCGCTGCTCTCCAGGCGCAGGAACACCTCGTCACGCGAGTCGGCAATGGTCAGTATGGCGGTGATTTCCTCGCGCAGGTTGGTGACGGCGGAGGCCTTGATGTCGCCGTCAAAGCTGAGGATGTATATGCGCTTTCTCGGCGCCGCGCCGCTTTTTTCCTGCTTGAGCACATCCTTTTTTTTGTGTTTGAGAGCCTTGAGTGCTTTTTTATATTCGGCCTTTGATAGGACGGCGGCGTTCAATGCCTGGCCCATGTCCTCGTATTTGTCGTTGAGTTTGCTGACCTCGATGTGATCGTCTTCACGGCGCTTGTTACGCAGCCGGGCGATGAAGATCAGCACCGCCAGTACGGCGATGGCCACGGTGGCCGTTTTTCCCAGAAACAGCAGATACTCAGGGAGGATCTGTCCCATGATCAGCGCGCCGCGCCGGTGATGAGTTTATTGGACATGGTAGTCAATCGCTATATGAGGATCGCCTCGGGGCGTGACCAGGCATGAGCGCCAGGTCACTGATTTATCCATAGATTTATTACACAATCTAGCATACTCCTTGAATTGCCTCCAATGTTTATGTGCCGAAGTGGCTGGACACAGTCATCGCCAATGGGGGTGATCTCCCCTCTGTCTGTGGCGGCTTCCTTGATCTGTGTCAAATCCCTGTAATGAAGAGTATGGAAAATGAAGCTTCTAGGGTGCCTGGTATTGAAAATGCTTGCCGCCGGGCGCGGGAGAAGTATATGGAGGGTGGGAAAGTGTTGGAACGACGCTGGGGTGTGCGAAAGCCTTTTATCATGGCGGTGACGGTGCATTATCAAGACCGGCAGTTGAACAACTGCAAGTCGCGGGATATCGGCGCGGAAGGGATATTTGTAGAGACCGATCCCACGGAGGTGGAGCTTCAGGCCATGCTCGATGTCTTGCTGCCTTCGTCGGTTATCGGCAACGGGCATATGCGGCGCATTCCGGCCGTGGTGGTGCACAAGCGGGTAAACGGCCTGGGACTGATGTTTTGCAGTTTTGATCAACGGCTGCATGACAGACTGAGCGGCTTGCTCGAGTCCCTGCCGACCACGCACGCGGCGTAACCGCCTGATCGCAGGGAATGACATTTACAATACCTATCCCTAACGGACCCATGCGGACGGGATTGCAGCGGGTTAGCCGTGTAAATGGGACAGATGTTTGTCGATGATCTGCTTCCCTTCGTTGAGAAGGTAGTCGCGAAAAGTGCGGGCGATGATGGACAGCTGTTTACCGCTCGGGTAGGCCGCGTACCACGACCTGCGGATGGGAAAACCCTGTACGTTAAGGATGGCCAGTTCTCCGGTGGCCACCTCGGCGGTAATTGTATGCTGGGACAGGGCGGAGAGCCCGAGCCCGCCGATGATGGCCTGTTTGATGGCCTCATTGCTGCCCAGTTCCATGCGAACCTTGACGGATATTTTGTGCTCGTCGAATAAGCGCTGTAATGCCTGACGCGTGCCCGAGCCCGGTTCTCGCATGATGAACGGGTATTCGGCCAGCTGCTTGAGGGTGATGCGCTTGGCCGTCGCTATGGGGTGCTCCGGCGGGCCCACGACCACCAGCGGATTTTCGAGAAACGGGAAATATTCCACGGCGATGCCCTCGGGGGGTTGCCCGAGGATGTACAGATCATCCAGATTGTCACTGAGACGCTGCAGGATGTGCTCGCGGTTGAATACCTCCAGGGTTACTTCGATGCCGGGGTAGCGCTGGCAGAACGGACCCAGCATACGTGGAATGAAATATTCGGCGGTGGTGACCACCGCCAGCCTGAGCTGCCCCTGTTTCAGGCCCTGCATGTCGGCCACAGTCATCTCGAAGCGGTCCAGGCTATGAAAGATGTCGCGACAGGCGGTGAACAATTCCGAGCCCACGGCGGTGAGGTAGATCTTTTTGCCCACCTGTTCGAACAGCGGCTGGCCCACGGCGTCGGTGAGTTTTTTGATCTGCATGGAGACCGTGGGCTGGGTCAGGAACAGTTCCTCGGAGGCGCGGGTGAAGCTGCCGTGACGGGCGATGGCCTCAAAGACTGTCAGCTGGCGCAGTGTGAGGTGTATCATGGGCAGCTCCCCGGCTCTATGAATAGATGATAATCTATGATAATAGACATTTATCTATCATAACAATCAAAAAAAATGACTATTATTGATGATAGATTTCGGTAACATGGCGCCATCACCCAAGCGTGCATTTGAATAACAGATTAGTAACACCGGGGAATGGAAACCGCGGGTCCGGGGGTGGGGACGCAAAAACAGGTTAACTGATTGAAATTTAAAAACTAACGGAGGAAACACCATGGCTAAAGATCAAGCCATCAAAGATCCGAAGAAGCGTTACGCATCAGGGGTCATACCTTACAAGCAGATGGGCTACTGGGAACCGGATTACCAGGTCAAGGAGACCGACGTGGTGGCCATGTTCCGCCTTACCCCCCAGCCGGGTGTGGATCCGGAAGAGGCCGCCGCCGCCGTCGCCGGCGAGTCCTCCACCGCCACCTGGACCGTGGTGTGGACCGACCGTCTGACCGCCTGCGAGCTGTACCGCGCCAAGGCGTACCGCGTGGACCAGGTGCCCAACACTGGTGAAGGCACCAGCACCGAGGCCCAGTACTTCGCCTACATCGCCTATGATCTGGACCTGTTTGAGCCCGGCTCCATCGCCAATCTGACTGCGTCGATTATCGGTAACGTGTTCGGCTTCAAGGCGGTCAAGGCCCTGCGTCTGGAAGACATGCGCATCCCCGTCGCCTACCTGAAGACGTTCCAGGGTCCGGCCACCGGCATCGTGGTGGAACGCGAGCGCCTGGACAAGTTCGGCCGGCCGCTGCTGGGCGCCACCACCAAGCCCAAGCTGGGCCTGTCGGGCCGCAACTACGGCCGCGTGGTATACGAGGCCCTCAAGGGCGGTCTGGACTTCGTGAAGGACGACGAGAACATCAACAGTCAGCCGTTCATGCACTGGCGCGACCGCTTCTTGTACTGCATGGAGGCGGTGAACAAGGCCTCCGCCGCCACCGGTGAGGTCAAGGGCCACTACCTGAACGTCACCGCCGCCACCATGGACGAGATGATCGAGCGCGCCGAGTTCGCCAAGAGCCTGGGCTCGGTGATCATCATGATCGACCTGGTCATCGGCTACACCGCCATTCAGACCATGGCCAAGTGGGCGCGTGCCAACGACATGATCCTGCACCTGCATCGCGCCGGCAATTCCACTTATTCGCGCCAGAAGAATCACGGCATGAACTTCCGCGTGATCTGCAAGTGGATGCGCATGGCGGGTGTGGACCATATCCACGCCGGTACCGTGGTGGGTAAGCTCGAGGGTGATCCGCTCATGATCAAGGGGTTTTACGACACCCTGCGTGATACCCATACGCCGCAGAGCCTGGAGCACGGCCTGTTCTTCGAGCAGGACTGGGCCTCGCTCAACAAGGTGATGCCGGTGGCCTCGGGCGGTATCCATGCCGGCCAGATGCACCAGCTGCTGCACTACCTGGGTGAGGACGTGGTACTGCAGTTTGGCGGCGGCACCATCGGTCACCCCATGGGCATCCAGGCCGGTGCCGTGGCCAACCGCGTCGCCCTGGAGGCCATGATCATGGCCCGCAACGAGGGTCGCGACTATATGAAGGAAGGTCCCCAGATCCTGGCGAAGGCCGCCAAGGACTGCAAACCACTGCAGGCTGCCCTCGACACCTGGAAGGACATTACCTTCAACTACGAATCCACCGACACCGCGGACTTCGTGCCGACGGCCACGGCCAGCGCCTGATCATAAGGAGGACCAATACCATGATGACCAATCCAGGCAATCGCCTTACCCAGGGTCAGTTCTCGTTCCTGCCGGATCTGACCGACGAGCAGATCACCTCGCAGATCAAGTACGCCCTGAAGAACGGCTGGGCGGTGAACGTGGAGTACACCGACGACCCCCATCCGCGCAACACCTACTGGGAGATGTTCGGTCTGCCCATGTTCGACCTCAAGGATCCCGCCGGGATCCTGATGGAGATCAACGAGTGCCGCAAGACATTCCCCAACCACTACATCCGGGTTACCGCGTTCGACAACACCCGCGGCTGGGAAACCCCGCGCATGTCGTATCTCGTCAACCGGCCCAAGCACGAGCCCGGCTTCGGTCTGGTTCGCCAGGAGGTCGACGGCAGAAGCATTCGTTACACCGTCCACAGCTACGCCACGGACAAGTCGGAAGGCGAGCGGTACGGCAAGTAAGTTCTCTGTAGTACTGAGAGGGGGCGGCCTGCAACGGGCCGTCCCGCTTTCGGGTATCCCGTCAACGACAGTCACGGTGTTCGCGTCATGCGGACCGGCACAAGCGGCACGGCGCGTCATGAAAGTTGCCCTGATGTCCGCACCTCAATCCCAACGTAAGCGGAGTGTGTTATGGCAGACGTAAAGGACCACGAAGAGCAGCAGGCAGGCGGCAGCGTGTCCGAGAAAAATGTCCCGGACGACACGCCCATCGATCTGGATGGGGAGTTCCGCAATTCCCAGGTTCAGGAAGTCCTGGACAAGCTGGACCGCGAGCTCATCGGCCTGAAGCCTATCAAGACACGCATTCGCGAGATCGCCGCTTTACTGTTGGTGGATCGCATGCGCCGCAAGCTGGGACTCAGCTCCGGCGCGCCGAGCCTGCATATGTGCTTCACCGGTAACCCCGGCACGGGCAAGACCACCGTGGCCATGCGCATGGCTGAAATTCTTCACCGCCTGGGCTATGTCCGCGAGGGTCACCTGGTGGCGGTGACCCGCGACGACCTGGTGGGCCAGTACATCGGTCACACCGCGCCCAAGACCAAGGAAGTACTGAAAAAGGCCATGGGCGGCGTGCTGTTCATCGACGAGGCGTACTACCTGTACCGTCCCGAGAACGAGCGCGACTATGGTCAGGAATCCATCGAGATTCTGCTGCAGGTCATGGAAAACCAGCGCGATGATCTGGTAGTGATCCTGGCGGGTTACAAAGACAGGATGGACAAGTTTTTTCAAAGCAATCCGGGCATGTCGTCGCGCATCGCCCATCATCTGGATTTTCCCGATTACGCCGCTGACGAACTCATGGCCATTGCCCACCTGATGCTCGATGAGCAGCAGTACCGGCTCAGCCCCGACGCGGAAAAGGCCTTTCTGGACTATATCAAGCGGCGCATGAAAATGCCGCACTTCGCCAACGCCCGCAGTGTCCGCAACGCACTGGACAGGGCGCGTCTGCGCCAAGCCAACCGGCTGTTCGCCAAGACCAAATCAAACCTCACCAAGAAAGACTTGGTGACCATGGAGGCCGAGGATATCCTGGCCAGCCGGGTCTTCAAGGACGGTCTACCCGACAGCGACGCCTCGCCGTAAATTTAAAAGGCTAGACGCCGGTCACATCCCCGTCCCGGGGCGGGTGTACTCTGTACTAAAGTAAATCAGTCTCCTTGTCGATGTACTGATGAAGCTGCCAATTTCAGGCAGTCTATGTACGGAGGTACATATGTCCCGGAGTATCAGGGAGATCATCCCGATAAGGACGCTGCCGAAGGTGATTCAGGCGGGATACTACAACAGGGCGCGGCTGGCCGTGCTGCGATTGGGTAACCCCCTGCGCCTGGAAATGCCGGACCTGCATGGAATCGATGTCATTCTGGACGACTATGCGTGGATGGCCGTGGACAGCAATCAAATCGACATGCCTCTGCTGGCATGGACCGACTTCGATATACGCCGCCGCACGGGGCTGCACCAACCGGTGGCGTGCCGCATGCACCTGTATCACTTTCACGCCGGCTTGTTGATGAGCGAGGTCCTGGATAACCTGGAAATCGCCATCGACGAACGCTTGAGCCAGTGGCGCCCGCGCAATGCGTGCAAGGTGTCTACGCTTGCTGGAAGACTGACATTGCGCTGAAGGCGCAATGTCAGTGTGTCGGGTTACGCGTTTCGGGTTTTGGGTTGAACGCGCAACGACACCAGCGTTGTAACGCCAACAGCGCGGTTGTCGGCTTTACACAAATCCAAGGCCCCCGAATCTGGGCGGCGATTCCATTTCCCTATAAAAGCCCCTGCTCCGCCAGGGACGTGATCTGGCCGTCGCCGACGATCATGTGGTCCAGCACCCGCACATCCACCAACCCCAGCGCATCTTTGAGACGCCGTGTGAGATGAATATCGGCCTGGCTGGGTTCTGCCACGCCGGAGGGGTGATTGTGGGCCAGGATCACCGCCGCGGCGTTGTGGGCCAGGGCCTTTTTGACTACCTCGCGGGGATGGACACTGGCGCCGTCAATGGTGCCGCGGAACATCTCTTCGAAGCGCAGGATGCGGTGGCGGGTGTCCAGCAGCAGGCACGCGAAGCACTCGTAGGGCAGGTCGCGCAGCTGCGCCTTGAGGTAGTCGCGGGTGTCATCGGGACTGCGCAGCGCCCGGTCGCGCTGCATGACCTCCAGCAGGTGGCGCCGGCTCATCTCCAGCGCAGCCTGGAGCTGGACGTATTTCACCGGTCCCAGTCCCGGCGTCTGGCAGAAATGGGTCCTGTCGGCCACCAGCAGACCGCGCAGGCCGGCGTATTTCCCCAGCACCTCGCGGGCCAGGTCCACGGCGGTTTTACCCTTAAGACCGGTACGCAGAAAGATGGCCAGCAGCTCCGCGTCGGACAGGGCGGCGGGCCCCTTTTGCAGCAGTTTTTCCCGCGGGCGCTCCGCCGCGGGCCAATCCGTAATACGCATACCGACCTCCCTGTCTGTTGCGCAAAATGTATAATGGCGAGACTTGGAAGGGATAG
>Ga0315540_10000309_pt1 | contig 26932 bp, 22 predicted proteins | sample SalMarSW160110MG_FD_203677 | JGI IMG/M metagenome (GOLD analysis project Ga0315540, IMG submission 203677) | Salt marsh sediment microbial communities from the Plum Island Ecosystem LTER, Massachusetts, United States - Salt Marsh Sediment SW1601-10 ...
GTGGAGGAGGAAGAGATCTTCGCCATCATCGGCCCCAACGGCGCCGGCAAGACCACGACTCTCAACATGATCTCGGGCCTGCTCGCCCCGACGCACGGCCGCATCGAGCTGGCGGGCCGCGACATCACCGCCCTGAGCAGCGCGGAGCGCTGCCACGCCGGCCTCGGCCGCGCCTTCCAGGTGGTGCAGCCGTTCCCCGAGATGACGGTCGAGGAGAACGTGATGGTCGGCGCGCTCTACGGCACCCCCGGCACCGGCCAGGCGGAGGCCCGTCGCCTCACCGCGGGCGCGCTCGAGCGCTCCGGCCTGCTCCCCCTGCGTGAGGTGCCGGCCGAGGAGCTGACGCTGCTGCAGGAGAAGCGCCTGGAGATCGCCCGGGCGCTGGCGACCGGCCCGCGGGTGCTGCTGCTCGACGAGGTCATGGCCGGGCTGCGTCCGGCGGAGGCACGGCTGGCGGTGCGGCTAGTGAAGGAGGTGCGGGAGCGCGGCGTGACCGTGGTGTTCATCGAACACGTCATGCCGGTGGTCCGCGATCTCGCCGACCGCGTGCTGGTGATGGACTACGGCAGGCCCATCGCGTCCGGCAGCTACCGAGAGGTCACCGCCGACCCGCGCGTGGTGAGCGCCTATCTCGGAGCGGAGGACGGCGATGACGACGACGGCGGCGGCGCCGGCACGGGGGCAGAGGCATGAGCCGGGCCGGCGAGGGTCCCCCGCCCGCCCTCGAGGTCCGGAAGCTGGAAGCAGGCTACGGCAAGATACAGGTGCTGTGGGGCATCGACCTGCAGGTGGAGAGCGGCGCCTTCGTCACCATCATCGGCGCCAACGGCGCCGGCAAGACCACCCTGCTGCGGGCGATCTCTGGCCTCATCCCCCGCGCGAGGGGCAGCGTGCGGGCGTTCGGGGAGGAGCTGCACGGCCACAGCCCGGCGCGCATCGTGCGGCGCGGCGTGGGCCACGTCCCCGAGGGCCGGCAGCTCTTCCCGCTGATGAGCGTGGCAGAGAACCTCGCCAGCGGCGCGGACTACCTGCCGGTGTCCCCGCGCGAGGTCCGCCAGACGCGGCAGATGGTGTTGGAGCTGTTCCCTCGTCTGGCCGAGAGGCAGAACCAGCTGGCCGGCACCCTCTCCGGCGGCGAGCAACAGATGCTGGCCGTCGGGCGGGCGCTGATGAGCCGCCCACGGCTGCTGCTGGTCGACGAGCCCAGCCTGGGTCTGGCGCCGGGCCTGACCAAGGCGGTGTTCCACGCCTTGAAGGCCATCAACCACGGCGGCGTGGCGGTGGTGCTGGTGGAGCAGAACGTGCAGCAGTCCCTCGCCCTCGCCGACACCGCCTTCGTGCTCGAGAACGGCCGCATCGTCAAGCAGGGGGGCGGACGAGAGCTGCTCGAGGACCCGGAGGTGCGGGCCGCCTACCTGTCGCTGTGAGCCCCGCCCGGGACCGTCCCACGTCGGCGAGGAGCGAGCGGCTCAGTCGTCCTCGCCGCTCATCTGCTGGGCGAGGTAGCGCTCGTAGCCGAGCTCGGAGATCAGGTGGAGCTGCACCTCCAGCCAGTCGACGTGCGCCTCCTCGTCCTTGAGGTTGTGCTCGAACAGCTCGCTGGAGGCGTTGTCGCCAGCCTGCCGCGCGATCCGGATGGCATCGTTGTAGGAGCGGACCGCATCCAGCTCGAGCGCCAGGTCGTTCTCGAGCTGCTTCCTGACGCCGTCCCCGATGGTCAGCGCCTCGCGCCCGATGACGGGGGTGGCGTCCAGGAACAGCAGCCGCTCGATGAGCGCCTCGGCGTGCTTCATCTCGTCGATGGCCTGCTGCTTCATGTACGCGCCGCGAGCGTGGTAGCCCCAGTCGTGGCTCATCTCCGCGTGCACGATGTACTGGTCCACCGCCGAAAGCTCCTCACGCAGCGCCTTGTTGAGCTGCTCGACGACCTTGGGGTCTCCCTGCATGGCGTCCTCCCTTTCGCTGGCTGCTCGCCGCCTCGCCGTGAGCGCGCATGCGCCGTCGACCGCAGGCGCCGGCAGCCTTCACCCGGCCGCTCCCCGTCACATCCCATTGTGCGTCCACGCCGAGCGGGGAACAAGCTCGCCCTGGCGCGCCTCGCCGTCAGCGCCGCCTCAGCGCCGCGTCCGACCCCGGGGGTCCAGCACGTCGCGTAAGCCGTCGCCCAGCAGGTTGAAGGCCAGCACGGTCAGCAGGATGGCGATGGCGGGCGCCGAGGAGGCCCACGGCGCCTCGTTGATGAAGTTGCGCGTCTCGGACACCATGGCCCCCCACTCGGGGGTGGGCGGCTGCGCGCCGAAGCCGATGAAGCCCAGGCCCGCGGCGGTGAGGATGGCGCTGCCAATGTCGAAGCTGGCCTGCACCAGGAGCGGGGTGAGCGTGTTGGGCAGCACGTGCAGGAACGCCTGCCGCCAGCGGGCGGCGCCCAGCGAGCGCGACGCCTCGACGTAGTCGAGCGTGCGCACCGCCAGCACCTGAGCGCGCAGCAGGCGCGCGTAGTTGGGCCACGACACCGCCGCCACCGCGATCATCACGTTGCCCAGGCTGGGGCCCAGCGCGGCCGAGATGGCCATCGCCAGGATCAGCGCCGGGAAGGCCAGGAAGATGTCGGTGACGCGCATGAGCAGCTCGTCCCAGAAGCCGCCGAGCATGCCGGCGCTGAGCCCGACCAGCCCGCCCAGGAGCAGCGCCACCGCCACCACCACGAAGCCGATGCGCAGCGAGATGCGCGAGCCCCACACCACCCGCGACCACACGTCGCGGCCCAGCTGATCGGTGCCGAGGATGTGTTGCGCGCCCGGCGCCTGCAGCCGCTCGGCGAGGCTCTGATGCAGGGGGTCGCCGGCCAGCACCGGCGCCAGCAGCGCCACCAGCACCAGCAGCACCGCCAGGGCGGTGCCGATCACGGTACCCGGGTTGCGCAGGAAGCGCCGCGCAGGCTTGCTGCGCAGGATCGCGGCGGCCCTGTCGCGGAAGGCGAGGCGGCGCGTCATGCGTAGGTGATGCGCGGGTCGAACACCGCGTAGAGGACGTCGACGAGGAGGTTGATGAGGCTATAGGCCAGGCCGGCCACCAGCGTCACGCCCATGACCGCCGGGAAGTCCAGACCGATGGCGCTGGAGGTGGCATAGGAGCCGATGCCGGGCCAGGAGAAGATCGTCTCGGTGAGCACCGCGCCGGTGAGGAGGCTGCCGAGCAGGCTGCCCATCACCGTGAGCACCGGCAGGGCGGCGTTGCGCAGGGCGTGCTTGAACACCACCACGCGGCCCGCGAGGCCCTTGGCACGGGCGGTGCGAACGTAGTCCTGGGAGAGCACCTCGAGCATGGCGCTGCGCACCATGCGCGCCACCAGCGCCGTCGAGAACGCCCCCAGCACCGCGGCCGGTAGGACCAGGTGCCTGAGCGCGCTCACGAACACCTGCCAGTTGCCGGCGATGGCGGCGTCCACCACCATCATGCCGGTCACGCGGTGCGGCTCCAGCAGATAGGGATTGAGCTCGCCCGGCCCGGGCAGCCAGCCGAGGCGGGAGTGGAAGAGCTCCAGCGCCAGGATCGCCAGCCAGTACACCGGCGTGGCCCCACCCACCAGGGCGAGCGTCCTCACCACCAGGTCGAGCGCACGGTCCTGGTAGAGCGCCGCGATGATGCCCATCGGCAGGCCCAGGAGCACCGCGAAGGCCATGGCGCCGAGGGTGAGCTCGAACGTGGCCGGGAAGAAGTCCCTGAGATCGGACAAGATAGGCCGCTGTGTCCGCAGCGAGTTGCCGAGGTCGCCCTTGAAGAGGTCGACCATGTAGCGCACGTACTGCTCCGGCGCCGGCAGGTCGAGGCCGTACTTGTGGCGGTAGGCCTCGATCTGGGCGGGCCGGGCGTTGCTTCCGAGCGCCGCCGCGGCCGGGTCGGCCGGCACCACGTGCGAGATGAAGAAGGCGGCGAAGCCGACCCCCCAGACGACGAAGATCAGGTACCCGAGGCGCCTCAGCAGGAAGGCGAGCACGGTTCCTCCGCGACCGGGGCGACGTCATGGGAGGGGCCCGTCCGGGCCCCTCCCATGCGCATCCAGACGGCTGGGATCCAGCTCAAGGCAACTTGCTGATCGCCGCGTAGTCGACGTCGCCCTGGGCGCTCCGGGCGAAGCCCTGGACCTTGGCGGTGGTCACGATGGGCACGTACGGCTGGTAGAGGATGGCGTAGGGCCCGTTCTGCGCCACGTACTTCGTGAGCTGGGCGTAGAGGTCCTTGCGCTGCGCCGGGTCGGTGCTGACCGCCGCCTCGGTCGCCAGCTTGGTGCCCTGAGCGTCGTTCCACACATTGCGCCATGCCAACGACTTGGCGTTGTAGTCGGCCAGCGGGCTGGCGTTGCCGTTGGGATCGGGATAGTCGGGGCTCCAGGCGGCCAGCACAAGCTGGGCGGCCTGCTGCCGGTAGATGGTGTAGAGCTGCGCGCTGGTGGTCTGCTTGATGTTGGTGGTGATGCCGATCTTGGCCAGGTCCGACTGGATCTTGGCGGCCAGGTCCGCGCAGGGCACGCCGCCGGAGCAGGCGCCCGTGGCGATCAGGAACTCCACGGTCATGCCGCCCGACTTGCCGGCCGCCGCCATGAGCTGCTTGGCTTTCTCGATGTCGTGGGTGTAGTACTGGGTCGTGTCCGCCCCCATCAACCCGTACGGGATGATGGTCTGCATCTTGCGGCCCAGTCCAGCCAGCAGGTCATTGATGATGCCGTCCTGGTCGATGGCGTAACGCACCGCGTCGCGCACGCGGTTGTCCGCGAAGGGCGCCCCGGGGCCGGAGTTCATCCCCAGATACGCCATCTGGAAGGTGTCCGTCTTGAGGGTCTTCAGGTCGGGATTGCTCTCCGCCTGCTTGAACGCGTCCGGCGTGAAGTTGTACGCCACGTCGATCTCACCGGAGGTGATGGCGGCGCGCTGGGCGTTCGACTCCTGCATGTAGCGCAGGATGATGCGCTTGATGGAGGGCGGATCGGGGTACTTGGGGTTGGCGACGAGCACCACCTGCGAGCCGCGGTCCCAGCGGTCGAGCATGTAGGGCCCCGAGCCGGCGGAGTGATCGTTGAGCCAGTGCTGGCCGTAGTCGTCGCCCTGGACGTGCTGCTTCACCTCGGTGGCGTCCATGATGCCGCCGATGTTGAACGTCAGCATGTTGAGGATGATCTGCGGGTTGACGCCCTTGGGCAGGGTGAGCTGCACGGTCTTGTCGTCGAGCGCCACGGTAGACCCGACCTTCATGCCTGCGACGTCGGTGAAGAGGAAGGCGGAGGGACCGTTGATGTGGATGACGCGGTCGAACGACCACACCACGTCCTGCGCCGTCACCGGCCGCCCGGTCGAGAAGGTGGCGTCCTTGAGGTGGAAGGTGATGGTGGTGCCGCCGTCAGCGGTGCTGGCGATGTCCCAGCTGCTCGCCAGGCCGGGCACGACGTGCGACAGGTCGGTGCCCTGGAACTCGACCAGGCGCTGGTAGATGTTGTCGTCGATGGGGGTCGACGAGAACTCGTAGGCCACGCCGGGGTCCAGCGTGATCAGGTCGGTCCAGTCCCCGCCGATCACGAGCGTCTGCTGCTGAGCGGGCTGGGCCGCACCGAAGCTGAACAGCCCAACCGCCAGGGTGGCCAGAAGCATCCATGTTAGCCGCAGTCGTGCCATGATCCCTCCTTCAAGGTGTTGGTCCAGCTATCTTACATGGCCGCCCTGCCGGCGGTGCGACGCCATGACAAGCACGCTCAGGTCCAGTCGAGGATCACCTTCCCCGAGCGGCCCGAGCGCATCACCTCGAAGGCACTCTCGAAGTCGTCCACCACGAAGCGGTGGGTGATCACCGGCGCCAGGTCGAGGCCCGACTGCAGCATCGCGGCCATCTTGTACCAGGTCTCGAACATCTCGCGTCCGTAGATGCCGCGAATCTCGAGCCCCTTGAAGATCACCTGGTTCCAGTCGATGGCGATGGGCTCGTCGGGGATGCCCAGCAACGCCAGCTTGGCGCCATTGTTGGCGGTCTCGAGGCTGGCGGAGAGGGCGGCCGGCGCACCGGACATCTCGAACACCACGTCGAATCCTTCGGTCATGCCCAGGCCGGCCATGGCCTCGCGCAGCGCAGTCGCTCCGTCTCCGCCGGAGACGTCCACCGTTCGGTCGACCGCGCCCATCGCCTCGGCCATGCGCAGGCGCTCGCGGTTGACGTCGGTGATCACCAGGTAGCGGGCCCCCACGAAGCGGGCCACGGCTGCCGCCATCTGGCCGATGGGGCCGGCGCCGGTGACGAGCACGTCCTCGCCCACCAGGTCGAAGGCCAGGGCGGTATGAACGGCGTTCCCCAGCGGGTCGAGCACCGCCGCCCAGTCGTCGGGAATGCCGGCGGGCACCTTGAAGGCGTTCCCCGCCGGCAGCACGAAGCGCTCGGCGAACGCGCCCGAGCGGTTCACGCCCACCCCCTGGGTGTTGCGGCAGAGGTGACGGCGGCCGGCGCGGCAGTTGCGGCAGTGGCCGCAGGTGATGTGGCCTTCGCCGGACACCCTGTCGCCCGGCGCGAAGCCCTGGACCTCGCTCCCTACCGCCTCGACCACGCCTACGTACTCGTGGCCGGTGATCATGGGCACGGGGATGGTCCGCTGCGCCCAGGCGTCCCAGTTGTAGATGTGCACGTCGGTCCCGCAGATCGAGGTGTGGGTGATGCCGATGAGCAGGTCGTTGGGCCCGGGCTCCGGCTCGGGCGCGTCGATCATCCACAGGCCGGGGCGAGCCTCGGACTTGGCCAGCGCCTTCATGCCAGCAAGCCCAGGTCGCGGCCGACGCGGGTGAACGCGTCGACGGCGCGCTCCAGCTGCTCACGGCTGTGCAGCGCCGACATCTGGGTGCGGATGCGTGCCTGCCCCTCGGGCACGACGGGGTAGGAGAAGCCGATCACGTAGATGCCGTGGTCCTGGAGCAGGCGCTCGGCCATGGCGGTGGCGAGCGCCGCATCGCCGATCATCACCGGGATGATGGGATGGTCGGCGCCGGCCAGGGTGAAGCCGGCCCGTTCCATGGCGGCGCGGAAGAAGGCGCTGTTCTCGCGCAGCCGCCGCCGCAAGTCATCCGAGCCCTCCAGCAGGTCCAGCACCGCCAGCGACGCGCTCACCACCGCCGGCGCAAGCGAGTTCGAGAACAGGTAGGGGCGGCTGCGCTGCCGGAGCCACGCCGCCAGCTCCTTGCGACCGGCCGTGTAGCCGCCGGAGGCGCCGCCGAGCGCCTTGCCGAGCGTGCCCGTGAGGATGTCCACCCGCCCCATCACCCCGCGGTGCTCGTGGGTGCCGCGACCGTGCTCGCCGAGGACGCCGACGGCGTGGCTGTCGTCGACCATCACCAGCGCCCCGTGACGCTCGGCCAGGTCGCAGATGCCCTCGAGGTCGGCTACCACCCCGTCCATGGAGAACACCCCGTCGGTGGCGATGAGCTTGGTGCGCGCACCGGAGGCCGCCTCGAGCTGCGCCTCCAGGTCGGCCATGTCGTTGTTGGCATAGCGGAAGCGCCGGGCCTTGCACAGCCGCACCCCGTCGATGATGCTGGCATGGTTGAGCGCGTCGGAGATCACCGCGTCCTCCGGCCCCAGCAGCGCCTCGAAGAGGCCACCGTTGGCGTCGAAGCAGGAGGAGTAGAGCACGGTGTCCTCGCTGCCCAAGAACTCGCTGAGGCGCTCCTCCAGGCGCTTGTGGATGTCCTGCGTGCCGCAGATGAAGCGTACCGACGCCATGCCGAAGCCGCGCTCGGTGATGCCGCGCTGCGCCGCCTCCATCACCAGCGGGTGGTTGGCGAGCCCGAGGTAGTTGTTGGCGCAGAAGTTGAGCACCTCGCGCTGCCCTGCGCTGCCGCCGGCCACCGTGATGGCGGCCTGCTGCTGCGAGGCGATCACGCGCTCGTCCTTGTAGAGGCCCCGGCTCCGCAGCTCCTCGAGCTGCGTCCCCAGGCGAGCCAGTAGTTCGCGGTCCATGGTGGTCCTCCCGCGGGCCCGCCTGGCGGCCGCCGTCACGCCCGGGAGGCGCCCGACACGCGCCGATGCCGGCCCGGGTCCAGGCTACCGCTCCCCGTCCAGGCCGCGGCGCGGCCGGCGGCCACCACGGAACACCCGCCGAGGGCGGCCCGGCCCGCGCCGGCCTACTCGCCGTACGGAACCCAGATGTTCTTGACCCGGGTGGCGTGGCGGAGGTAGTCGCGCCCCTCGCCCTGGCGCGCGTCGAACCAGTCGCGTCGCTTGCCGTGGTTGACCCAGGTGCTCTTGAGGTTGTCGGCGCTCTCGCGCTCCACCATGGCCGAGCCCTCGGCGCCACCCACGTACCACATGGCAGCGACGTCGGCGTGGCGCGCGAGCACCTCCGCCAGCTCGTCGCGCACGCCGGTCACGATGTTCAGCGCTCCCGGCGGCAGGTCGCTGGTGTCCAGCACCTGGTAGAGGTCGGTGGCGGCGAGCGGCCAGCGCGGCGACGGCAGCGCCACCACGCGATTGCCCATCGCCAGCGCGGGGGCGGTCAGCGACACCAACGCCAGCAGCGGCGCCTCGTCGGGGCAGGCCAGCGCCAGCACCCCCCAGGGCTCGTTCATCGCCAGCGTCACGTTGCGGTAGGGGGTGGCGTGCACCGCTCCGTCGTACTTGTCGGCCCACGCCGCGTAGCTGAACAGGCGCCGTACGGCGGTCGTCACCTCACGACCGGCGTCCTCGCTCGACGCCCCTGTCAGGCTGCGCAGCCGCTCGCCGAACTCGCGGGCGCGGGCATCCAGGTTCTCGGCCAGGTAGTAGAGCACCTGGGCGCGGGTGTGTGCCGTGGCCTTGCTCCAGGCGCCGCCCTTGCGCGCCGCCTCGACGGCGTCTCGCACGTCCTTGCGGTTGCCGAGCGGGGCCTCGCCCAGGTGCGCGCCATCGGCGCCGATCACCGGGTAGGCGTAGTGGCCGTCCGGCCTCGCCTGCTTGCCGCCGATGTACAGCTTCGCGGTACGGTCGATGCCGGAGGCGCTTTCCCCGCGCTCCGCGCCGCCACCGCCCAGGCCGAGCGCGTCGCCGCCTGCCGGATCGACCAGTGCGTCCTCGCCGTAGGGCTCGAGCTCCACCTCCCACTCGGGCACCAGGTACTCGAACATGCCCTCGCGGCCCCCCTCGCGCCCGAAGCCGCTCTCGCGGTAGCCGCCGAAGCCGCTGGCGGCGTCGAAGACGTTGGTGCAGTTCACCCACACCACGCCCGCCTCCAGCTTGGGCGCCACGTCGAGCGCCAGGTTGACGTTCTCGGTCCAGACGCTGGCGGCCAGGCCGTAGCGGGTGTCGTTGGCCAGCGCCACCGCCTCCTCCGGCGTGCGGAAGGTCATGCTCACGATGACCGGCCCGAAGATCTCCTCCTGGGCCGCGGTGGACGCGGGCGCCACGTCCGCCAGCAGCGTGGGCGGGAAGTACAGCCCCGCCTCACCGTCGCCCGGGCGGGCCGCCCACGAGGGCTGGTAGCAGCGCCCGCCCTCGGCGCGGCACTGCTCCACCAGCCGGGTGATCTTGTCGAGCTGCACCGGTGCGATGATGGCGCCGATGTCCATGGCCTTGTCGAGGGAAGGTCCCTCTCGGAGGGTTTCCATCCGAGCGCGGAGCTTGTCCTCCATGGCCGCCGCCACGCTCTCCTGCACGAGAAGACGGCTGCCCGCGCAGCACACCTCGCCCTGGTTGAACCAGATGGCGTCGACCACGCCCTCCACCGCGCTGTCGAGGTCGGCGTCGTCGAAGACGATGAACGGGCTCTTGCCGCCGAGCTCCAGCGACAGCTTCACCCCGCGACCGGCGGTGGCCTGGCGGATCTGCCGGCCTACCTCGGTGGAACCGGTGAAGGCCACCTTGGCCAGCCCCGGGTGGGCGACCAGCGCCGCGCCGGTGCGGCCGTCGCCGGTGACCACGTTCAGCACGCCCGGCGGCAGCCCCGCCTCCAGCGCCAGCTCGGCGAAGGCCAGCGCGCTGAGCGGCGTGAACTCCGCAGGCTTCAGGACCACGGTGTTGCCGGCAGCCAGCGCCGGCGCCACCTTCCAGGCCAGCATCAGCAGCGGGAAGTTCCAGGGGATCACCTGCCCGCACACCCCCACCCCCCGGTAGCCGGCGAACTCGCTCTCCAGCAGCTGCGCCCAGCCGGCGTGGTGGGTGAAGTGGCGCGCCACCAACGGCACGTCGATGTCCCGCGTCTCGCGGATGGTCTTGCCGTTGTCGAGGGCCTCCAGCACCGCCAGCAGGCGCGCGTGCTTCTGTACGTGCCGCGCCAGCGCGTACAGGTGGCGCGCCCGCTGATGCGGCGGCAGCGCCCGCCACGCCGGCAGCGCCTCCTGCGCGGCGCGCACCGCGGCGTCGACGTCCGCCTCGTCGCCCTGGGCCACGCGCGCCAGCTCGCGGCCGTCGCCGGGGTGGACGGTGGCGAAGCGCTCGCCTGCCGCGGGCTCCACGAAGCGGCCGCCGATGACGTGCCCGAAGGTGCGGCCGTGCCGCTCGAGCCAGGCCTGCGCCTGCTGGTCGCTCTCCGGCGCGGGGCCGTAGTCCATCGTCTCGAAGATGCCCTTCACGCTGTCGCTCGCACTCGGATCGGTGGTCGTGCTCATGCGCTCCGCTCCTCGCGGCGGCCGCTTTCGCGACGCCTCGCCTGCTGGGCCTGCTGCCACTCGGCCCGCATCAGGCCGAAGACCTCGAGGTCGGCGGGGCCATCCACGGCCGGATAGACCGCGCGCAGGGTGCCCTCGTGGCGGAAGCCGAGCCGCTCGGCCACCGCCCGGCTACGGTCGTTGCGGGCGTCGCAGCGGATCTCCAGACGGTCCATCCCGCGCTCCTCGAACAGCACCCGCGCCAAGCCGGCGACCGCGCGCGTCATGATGCCGCGCCCCTCGAACGGCGCGGCCAGCCAGTAGCCGAGCTCGGCCCGGCGCACGTCCGTGCGCACGTTGAAGAGCCCCAGCTCGCCGGCATGGACACCGCCCACCAGCAGCGCGCCGCTGAAGCCGTCGCCGCGCGCGTAACGTTCCAGACCGTCACGGATGAACGCGCGCTCCCCCTCCAGCGTCGCCTCCCGCGCCCACGGCAGGAAGCGCCGAAGGTGCTCACGGTTGGCGTCCACCAGGGCGTAGAGCTCCTCGGCGTCGCGTTCTTCGAGCAACGCCAGCTCGATGTCGTCGTCCAACGCCAGGCGGAACATCAGCCCGCCGGGTGCCGGAAGCCGGCGGAGTAGCGGCCCGTGACGCCGTGCTCGACCTGGCGCTCGATGTCGGCCAGCAGCGAGCTGGCCCCGATACGGAAGAGCGCGGGCTCGAGCCACGGCCGCCCCAGCTCCTCCTTCATGAGCGCCAGCCAGGTCAGTGCCTCCTTGGCCGTGCGCACGCCCCCGGCCGGCTTGAAGCCCACGCGCCTGCCGGTGCGCTCGAGGTAGGCGCGGATGGCGCGCGCCATGACCAACCCCACCGGCAGCGTGGCGTTCACGCTCTCCTTGCCGGTCGAGGTCTTGATGAAGTCGGCACCCGCCATCATCGCCACCAGGCTGGCGCGGTAGACGTTGCGCAGCGTGCCCAGCTCGCCGGTCGCCAGGATGGCTTTGAGGTGGGCCTCGCCGGCGGCGTCGCGGAAAGCGCGCACCTCGTCGTAGAGCGCCTGCCAGTCGCCGGTCAGCACGTGCCGGCGGGAGATGACGATGTCGATCTCGGCGGCGCCGGCGCGGACGCTGCGCCCCACCTCCTCGAGGCGTGTCTCGAAGGGCGAGAGGCCCGCGGGAAAGCCGGCCGACACCGCCGCCACCGGCACGCCGCTGCCTTGCAGCGCATCCACCGCCACCGGCACCATGTCGTGGTAGACGCACACGGCGGCGGTGGTGAGGCCCTGGTCAGCCATGCCGAGACGGGCCAGCAGATCCGCGCGTACCGGCTGCAGCGCCTTGGCGCAAAGCCGCCGCACGCGCCCGGGAGTGTCGTCGCCGGACAGCGTGGTGAGGTCGATCAGCGTGACCGCCTTGAGCAGCCAGGCCAGCTGCCACTGCTTCTTGACGCTGCGCCGCGCCGGCAACGTCGCCGCCCGGCGCTCCACCGCGCTGCGGTTGACGTGCGCCTGCCGCACCCAGTCGAGCTCCAACGCCGTCCCCGAGTTACGCTCCGACCCCTCGTACGGCGCCGCGCCCAGCACGTCCTCTCGGATGTCCATACCGTCGCTCCCGGCACGGGAAAACGCGTCCCGTGCACGGGTCCAGCATACATGCCGGGCGCCTCGCCGGCCGGCGGCGCCGCCCCTGCTGTCACGTCTGTTACTCGCGCGCCGCGGCGGGAGCATCGGTATGATGGGTCCGCTCGTCGGGCTCCACTCGAGTCCCGCGCCGGTTCACCCGCGTGGAACCGCACTCGACGCGCCACAGCCGGGCCGCGGCGAGGGAGCCAGCCGGAGGGAGTCACCATGCACCTGGCGCGATTCCCGCGTCGCCGCTACACGCCCACCGCCACCGCCATCGAGCCGCTCCGTCGCCTGAGCGCGCACCTCGGGGGGCCGAACCTCTACATCAAGCGTGACGACCAGCTCGGTCTCGCCGCCGGCGGCAACAAGACGCGGAAGCTGGAGTTCCTGGTCGCCGAGGCGTTGGCCCGCGGCGCGGACACGCTCATCACCACGGGTGCCGTTCAGTCGAACCACTGCCGCCTGACGCTGGGCGCAGCGGTCCACGAGGGGCTCCAGTGCCGGCTGGTGCTCGAGCAGCGCGTGCCCGGAAGCTACGATCCGGAGGCGAGCGGCAACAACTTCCTCTATCGCCTCCTGGGGGTGGAGAAGATCACGGTCGTGGACGCCGGAACCGACCTGATGGCGGCCATGCGGGCCGAGTCGGACGCACTCGCGGCCGATGGGCGCGAGGCCTACGTCATCCCCGGCGGCGGCTCCACCCCGTTGGGGGCGCTCGGCTACGTGGCCTGCGCCGAGGAGCTGCTGGCGCAGACCTTCGACATGGGACTCCGCCTCGACCACATCGTCGCCGCCAGCGGCAGCGGTGGGACCCATGCCGGGCTGGTCGCGGGCACCTGGGGCGCCAGCGCCGGCATCCCCATCACCGGCATCTCCGTGCGGGCCGAGAGGGCGGCGCAGGAAACGCGCATCCTGGCCCTCGCCCGCGACACCGCCGAGCTGGCCGGCGCGGCCACCCAGGTGCCGGCCGCAGCCGTCACCGTGCTCGACGACTACGTCGGACCCGGCTACTCCTTGCCCACCGATGACATGGTCGAGGCGGTGAGGCTGTTCGCCTCGCTGGAGGGCATCCTGCTGGACCCGGTGTACACCGGCAAGGCGGCCGCAGGCCTCATCGACCTGGTGCGGCGCGGCCGCTTCGCGAGGGACGACAACGTCCTATTCCTGCACACCGGCGGCTCGCCCGCCCTCTACGCCTACCAGGACACGCTGCTGGGATGAGCCGCCCTCGGCGCACCGTGGGCGTGATCGGGGGTCTGGGGCCCGAGGCCACCCTCGACTTCTTCGCCAAGGTCCTGGCTGCGACCCCGGCGGAGCGCGACCAGGAGCACCTCCACCTCATCATCGACAACGACCCTGAGGTGCCCGACCGCAACGACGCGGTCGCCGGGCGCGGCCCCTCGCCGGCGCCCCGGCTCGCGGCCATGGCGCGGCGGCTGGAGGCGGCCGGGGCGGACTTCCTGGTGATGACCTGCAATGCCGCGCACGCGTTCCAGGACGCCATCGAGGACGCGGTCGCCGTCCCCCTGGTGAGCATCGTCGAGGAGACCGTGGCGGCGACCCTGCGGCGCGCCCCGGGAGCGGAACGGGTGGGGCTGCTGGCCGCCGAGGGCGCCCTCGACGCCGAGCTCTACCAGCGTGCCTTCGCGGCACGCGGGGTGCGAGCGCTGGCGCCCGAGGGCGAGGCCCGCGAGCGCTTCATGGCGCACATGTACGCCATCAAGGCCGGCGACAAGGGGGCGACGGTGCGCGCCGGCGTGCTGCAGCTGGCGCGCGAGCTGCGTGCCGCCGGGGCCGGGGCGCTGGTCGCCGGCTGCACCGAGGTGCCGCTCGTCCTCGATGAGAGCGCGCTCGACGCCGTGTGTCCGGGCATGCCGCTGGTCGCGTCGACCGACGCGCTGGTGGCGGCCACCGTGGCGATCGCGCTGGGCCGGCGGCCGCTGCCCTCCCCTCGCTAGCCGGCGCCTTCGGCGCCGCCGGGCAGGGGATTACGCCCGCTCACGCGCGCCATTGGCCGCATTGCGTCCATTTTGTTGACTTGCGTGACGCATTGCTCCTATAGTGAGGTGTCTGTAACCACATCCAGGCGTGAGACATGTGTGCCCCGCGGGAGGCGGCCCGGTCCCGCACCAGCGCGTCATGATGAAGCTCGGTACGTACCACCAGCTCGATCGCGTCGACCAGCAGATCGTCGATCTGTTGCGGACCGACGGCCGCATGCCCTACCGCGAGATCGCCCGCCGGCTCGGCGTGTCCGAGTCGATGGTCCGGAAGCGCGCCGGCAAGCTGCTGGAGTCCGGCTGGATGCGCATCCTCGCCATCAGCGACCCGCTCAAGCTGGGCGTCCCCATCGTCGCCACCACCTACGCCAGCGTGCGGCCCGGGGCCCTCGAGGAGGTCACCGACGCCCTCGCGACGAACGAGGCTGTCCGCTACCTGGCGATCGGGGTGGGCAGCCGCAACCTCGTCATCGAGTCGCTGCACGCCTCGGTCGAGGACGTCCACACGTTCATCCAGCAAGAGCTGGGGAGGGAGGGAGTCTACGAGAGCGAGACGATCCACGTGGTGAAGATCAAGAAGAGCGTCTGGGACTGGCCGTTGCCGACCGAGCCCGACGACGCCGCGCCACCGACACCGAAACGGAGTGACGACGCATGAAACGCCTGATGCTCATCCTCGCCCTGTTCGCGACGCTCGCCGCGCTCAGCCTGGGCTTCGCCCAGAAGAGCGGCGGCACCCTGATCGCGGCATGGGCCCAAGACCCCGTGGGCCTCGATCCGCAGATCGCCAGCGCACGGTCCAGCCTCGAGGTGCTCGAGAACGTGGTCGACAAGCTGGTCGCGCTGGACCCGCAAGGCAAGCTGGTCCCGTCGCTCGCCACCAGCTGGGAGGTCTCCTCCGACGGCCTGACCTGGACGTTCCACCTCCGCCACGACGTCAAGTTCAGCAACGGACGGCCGATGACGGCGCAGGACGTGGTCTACACCTACACGCGCATGCTCGACCCCGCCACGGGCTCGGGCCAGAAGTACCTCCTGGGCTCGACGCAGACGGTCACGGCACCCGACCCCTACACGGTGGAGTTCCACCTCAAGACGCCCGAGGTCGCCCTGCCCGCCCACCTCGCGGCACAAGCGTCGGTCGGCATCATCGCCAAGGAGTCGGTCGATAACGGCACCATCAACACCCAACCGATCGGTACCGGCCCGTTCATGATCGCGGACTACGAGCCGGGCAACCAGGTGGTGCTCAAGAAGAACCCCTACTACTGGCAGAAGGGCCTCCCCTACCTCGACGAGGTCGACATCAAGATCATCACCGACGAGTCGGTGCGTCAGACGAGCCTCATCTCCGGCGACGTGGACTGGGCCATCAGCGTCCCGCCCCAGAGCCTCAGCCAGCTCCAGAACGACCCGAACATCGTGGTGGACAAGACCACCGCGGGCGCGTACTGGTACATCGGCGTCAACCTCAAGCACAAGCCGCTGGACGACGTGCGGGTGCGCCAGGCCATCTCCTACGCCATCAACCGCAAGGACATCACCGACGCGATGACCTTCGGTACCGGCGTCCCCACCCAGGATCCCATCCCCAGCTCGAGCGCTTGGGCGTTCAACTACGCGCCCTACAGCTACGACCCGGCCAAGGCCAAGCAGCTCCTCACGGAGGCCGGCTACCCGGACGGCTTCCGTATGCAGATCATGCCCACCACCCAGTACCCCGAGTCCGTCCGGGGCGCCCAGGTCATCCAACAGGAGCTGGGCCAGGTCGGCATCAAGGTGACGATCAAGAACCTCGAGTGGGCACAGTGGCTGCAAGAAGAGGGCAAGGGCAACTACGACACCTACGTGTGCTCGTGGAACGGCCTGGTCGACCCGTACGACTTCTTCTACGCGCAGCAGCGCACGGGCCAGGTGTTCAACTTCACCGGGTACAGCAACCCCAAGGTCGACGCGCTGCTGGACCAGGGCAACTCCGCGAAGGGGTTCGATCAGCGGAAGGCGATCTACCAACAGGCCAACAAGCTGATCGTCGACGATGCGCCGTACATCTACCTGTACAACCCCGCCAACATCCAGGCGTACCAGAGCTACGTCAAGGGCTACGCCGCACGCACCGACCAGAACATCGACTTCGTGAAGACCTGGCTCGACAAGTGATCGCGATTCCGTGAGTCTTGCGTGGGAGGCGGCCTCGTCCGCCTCCCACCGCCTCGTATCCCGTATCTTGACGTGAGGTACCTGTGAGCCTTCGCTATCTTCTCCAGCGCCTTGCGACGCTACTGTTGGTTCTTCTCGGGGTGTCGATCCTGACCTTCGCGATCATCCCGCTCGTCCCCGGCAGCCCCGCCCGCGTGATGCTCGGCGTGCAGGCAACCGATGCCTCGGTAGCAGCGCTGCAGCACAAGATGGGCCTCGACCGTCCGCTGCCGGTCCAGTACTGGAGCTGGCTGTCCGGCATCGTCCTGCACGGCGAGTTCGGCAACAGCCTGATCAACGGCAAGCCCATCTCCGAGCAGGTGCGGCACCGACTTCCCGCCACCCTGGTGCTCGCCTTCGCCGCGCTGTTGATCGGCCTGCTCATCGCCCTGCCGAGTGGCATCATTTCCGCTTTGCGCCCCGGAGGCGCACGCGACCTGGGCGTGTCCGTGATGAGCCAGATCGGGGTATCGATCCCGGACTTCTGGCTCGGCATCCTGCTCATCCTGGTGTTCGCGCAGTACCTCCGCTGGCTGCCCTCGACCGGCTACGCCCCGATATCCGACGGTCTCTGGCCCTACCTCAAGCACATCATCCTGCCCGCGACCACCGCCGGCGTCATCAGCGGCTCCATCATGGCGCGCTTCGTGCGCTCTGCCATGCTGGAGGTGCTCGGCAACGACTACGTGCGCACGGCCCGCGCCAAGGGCCTGGGCGCCCGCCGGGTGATCGGCAAGCACGTGCTGAGGAACGCCGCCATCACGGTGGTGACCATCATCGGCCTGCAGATGGCCACGCTGCTCTCCTCCATCGTCGTGGTGGAGATCATCTTCGCCTGGCCGGGGCTCGGCTCGATGGCACTGAACGCCACGCTGCAGCGCGACTACCCGGTGTTGCAGGCGTCGGTTCTGCTGTTCGCAACCTCGTTCGCCGTCATCAACCTGCTGACCGACCTGTCGTACGTGCTGCTCGACCCCAGCGTGGAGTACGCGTGACGATGAACGCGAGAGGGACGCGATGAGCGCCAGCGCCACCACCGCCGGCCGGACCGAGCGCAGCAGCGAGGGAGCCCGCCGCTCCCTGTGGCGCCGCGCCGTGCGGCACCCGCTGGTCGTCACCGGCGGGATCATCGTGCTGGCGCTGGCGGTGGTGGCTGTCTTCGGCCGCTGGCTGGCGCCCTTCGACCCCACCGGGATGAACTTCGCGGCGCGCTTCGCTCCGCCGTCCCTGACGCACCCCTTCGGCACCGACGACTTCGGGCGCGACGTCTTCTCTCGCGTGCTCTACGGCGCGGCCGTGTCGTTCAAGGTGGCGTTCATCGCGGTGGGCATCTCGGGAACCGTCGGGGTGCTGCTGGGGTTGACCGCCGGCTTCCTCGGGGGCTGGGTCGACGAGGTGATCATGCGCGTGATGGACATCCTCTTCGCATTCCCGGCGGTGCTCCTGGCCATCACCATCATGGCCATCCTCGGTCGCGGCGTCGGCAACGCCATGGTCGCGATCGCCATCGTCTACATCCCCATCTTCGCGCGCGTGACGCGCGGCGCCGTCATCAGCGTGCGAGGCCGCGAGTACGTCACCGCGGCCCGTGCCATGGGGCAAGGGTCCTGGCGCATCATGCTCAGGCAGGTGCTGCCCAACTCGCTCGGGCCTATCATCGTGCAGACGTCGCTGAGTCTGGCGTTCGCCATCCTTGCCGAGGCGGCGCTCTCCTTCTTCGGGCTGGGCACGCAGCCTCCGGAGCCGAGCTGGGGGCGCATGCTCTCCGAGGGTCGCTCGTTCCTGCAGCAGGCGCCCTGGATGGGCATCTTCCCCGGCCTCGCCATCATGGTCTCGGTGCTCGGCTTCAACTTGCTGGGCGACGGCCTGCGCGACGTGCTCGACCCGCGCTCCTCGCGTTGAGGGCAGCGCCCGCAGGGGCACCGCCGACCGGCAGCGCCCACCCCGACGCCGGAGCGGGCGCATGGCTGGCCGCCGGCGTCTCGCTGCTGGCAGCCACCGGCCTGCTGCTCGAGATCGCGCTCACCCGGGTGCTGTCGCTGCTGTACTACAGCCCCTTCGTCTACGTGCTGCTGGCCGTGGCGGTGCTCGGATCCGGTGTGGGGGCCGCGGTGGCCACGCTCGCTCCGGCCACCCGCACGCGCGTCGGCGCGGCGCTCTCCGCCGCCGCCGGCGCGCTGGCCACCCCGCTGACGGCGGCGTTGCTGCTGACGCTCGCCACCACGCCTGCCCGCGCCCTGGCCTTGCCGCTCTGCGCCCTGCCCTTCGCCTTCCTCGGCCACGCCCTGGCCACCCTCTTCGCGCTGCGCTCGCGCCGGAGCCCGCGGCTCTACCTCGCCGACCTGAGCGGCGCCGCCGTGGGTGCGCTGGCCGCCGTGCCGGCGCTCGATCTCCTGGGCCCGGTCGGCGCGGTGATGGCAGCCGGCGTCCTGGCGGGAATCGGCGCCGTTCTGCTGGCCCCGCGCGAGCTTCGCGCCCCGGCCGCCGTGGCCTGCCTCGCCGTCGCCGCCTTGGTGGCGGTGCACTCCGTCACCGGCCAGCCCCAGCCGCCACTGGCGAGCCTGGCGTCGGCGAAGCCGCTCACCCGACAGCTCCAGTCCGGCGCCGTGTCGGTGGCCCACGCAGCCGACGCGCTCGGCCGCAGCGATCTGATCCGCCGTCCCGACGGCAGCCTCTACCTCTATCTGGACGGCGGCGCGGGCTCCCTGGTGCCCGACACCGCCGACCCTGGCAGCTACCTCCACGACGTGGGTGCCTTCGCCTACGCCGTCACCTCGCCGGACAGCGTGTTCGTCATCGGGCCCGGGGGCGGGTTGGACGTGGCCCTCGCGAAGGCCTTCCACGTCCGAAAGGTCACCGCGGTGGAGCTGAACGGGGCCGGGGTGCGCCTGGCGGAAGGTGCATCGCGGTCGGGGCTGGTGAAGGGAGCCCCCGCGTACGCCGGCACCGACCTGCACATCGACGAGGGGCGAAGCTTCCTGCGCCGCCAACGCCGGCGCTACGGCCTCATCCTGCTGTCGCAGGTGGTCACGGACGCCGCCGAGGCGCGCTCCTACGCGCTGGTGGAGAACGGCGTCTACACCGTCGAGGCGTTCCAGGACGAGCTGGCCCACCTGGCACCCGGCGGCGCCATCGCCCTCAAGCTCTACGACGAGGTCACCCTGACGCGTGCGCTCACCACCGCGGTGGCGGCGCTGGCGGCCCAGGGCATGACGCAGGCCGACGCGCTGCATCACACGCTGGCCGTGCTGGACGCGCGCGGCAGCCGGCCCATCCCGCTGCTGATGGTGTTCGATCACGCCCTGAGTCAGGCCGAGGCCACCCGCTACGGGCGGCTGGCGGTGGCGGCCGGGCTCCGGCCGCTCTACCTGCCGCACGTGGTCGAGAACCCTCCGCTCGACGCCGTCAGCGCCGGCAGCCTCCATCTGAGGGACCTCGAAGCGCGCAGTGGCGGCGTCGACATCCGCCCTACGCACGATTCCAGGCCCTTCTTCTTCGACTTCGAGCCTGGCCTGCCTCGGCCCCTGCGCAACCTGCTCGTGGCCCTGGCCGCCGTGGTTGCATCCGGCGCGGCGCTGCTGTGGTGGCGCCAGCGCGGGCACAGCGGGCCGGCACACGTGGCTCCCTGGCTGTTCGCCTTCCTGGGCGCGGGCTTCATGCTCCTCGAGGTCGGTGCGCTGCAGCGCCTGCGGCTCTACCTGGGGCACCCCACGCTGACGCTGTCGCTGGGGCTGGCCGCCCTGCTGGTGGGCGCCGGGCTCGGCGCCGGCTCGGCCGCTCGCGCCGCCCGGACCACGGCCGCCGCGCTGCGAACGGCGAGCTGGGCAGCCGCGGCAGTGGCAGTGCTGGCCCTGCTGTGGTCGCTCGCCTACCCGCTGTGGGCGACGCCCACCCTCGCCTGGCCGACGCCCGCCCGCGCCGCCCTGGCAGCACTCATCTTGCTGCTGGTGGGGTTCCCGATGGGGATGCCGTTCCCCCTGGCGCTGCGCGTCGTCGGCGAGCAGGGGTCGGCCGAGGTGGCGCTGGGATGGGCGGTGAACGGCCTTGCCGCCGTGGTGGGCAGCACCGCAGCCACCGCGGTGGCGCTGGCGTGGGGCTTCCCGCTGGTGCACCTGGTGGCTGCCGGCTGCTACCTCCTGGCGGCGCTGGCGGCCACCTGGATGCTGGGGCTGGCGAGCACCGTCGACTGACCTCGGCGCGGCAGGCTCAGGTCCGCACCAGAACCACGCTCGAGCCCTCGAGGAGCGAGCGCTCCGCTGCCAGGCACAGCGCCACCGCCGCGCGCCCATCGCGGCCGTCGGCCGGCACCGGCGTCCCCTCCGTCACCGCCTGCAGGAACGCTGCGGTCTGGCGCGGCAGATCGAAGGCGTGGCCGGTCTGCTGCGGCACGGCGACGGCACGGATGCCGTCGCCGTCCTGCGCCCACAGGCCTACCGTGGGGGCGTCGTCGGTGTCCCGACGGCCGTCCCAGCGGGCCCGCAACGCGCCACCCACGGCGTTCAGGTCGCACCGCAGGTGATGCTCGAAGCCGGCGATGGTGCGCGTGACCATGGCACGGGCGCCGCTCGCGAACGTCAGCCGGATGTCGAGGTCCTGGTGGAGCCCCTCGAAGCCCGGACGGCTGACGGCCCACGCCTGCACCTCGATCACCTCGCCGAGGAGCCAGCGCGCCAGGTCGAGGTAGTGGATGGGCTCCTCCAGGATGCTGCTGCCGAGCTTGGCAGGATCCTGCTTCCAGCCCGACGCGCCGGAGCGGTGCGGGCGGCGGAAGAGCCTGAGGTCGAGGTGCAACGGCGCGCCCAGCCGGGCCGCCTCCTCGCGCAGCCGCTCGAACAGGGTGAACACGCGCATCTCGTGACCCACGGCCAGAACCCGGCCGGCGCTCTGGGCCGCGGCCACCACCCGGTCGCAGCCGGCCACCGTGATGGCCAAGGGCTTCTCCACCAGCACGTGCTTGCCCGCTTCCAGCGCGGCCTCCGCGTGCTCGGCGTGGAGGTAGTTGGGGCTGGCGACGATGACGGCGTCCACGCCGGACGCCAGGAAGGCGTCCAGGTCGGTGGTGACGGGCACGTGCCAAGCGGCTCGCAGCCGCCGGGCGCTCTCCTCGCTGCGGACCAGCACGCCCGCGAGCGACACCCCGCACGCCTCCAGCGCGCTGCGGTGCATCGCCGCCCAGCGGCCGCCGCCGATGACGCCCACACGCGGAGCCGGCGCGCTCATTGCGCCTCGCCCGCCAGCGACGGCGGATCGCCCGTCACCTCGGCGGGCACCACCTCGCGGTCCTCGGCGATGGAGGTCAGCACCGCCAGCGAGGTCCTCAGCGCCCGCAGGCCATCCTCGATGGTAGCCAGCGGGCGATGCCGCTGCCCGGCCAGCTCCGCGTGGAAGCTCGCGATCTCCTCGCGCCACGGGTCCACCGGCGGAGCCTCCCAGCGCAGCGCACCCTCGGACGTCTGCAGCGACACCTGCTTCGGCCACTCGACCGCCACCGCGCCGTCCGGGCCCAGGTAGTTGTGCCTTTCGGTCGCGGGTATGCCCGCGGGCAGGCCCCATGACACCTGGATCTGCCCCACCCCGCCCCCGGGGTAGCGCAGCGTGATCACCGCACTGTCGACCGCCTTGTGACGGATGCTGGCGAGCTGCGGCTTGTCGGCGCCGAAGGTGTAACCGTAGGCGCGGACGCTCTCGGGCTGACCGCCGAAGAACGCCTCCCACTGGTCGAAGAGGTGGCAGCACATGTCGATGATGGGCCCGCCGTTGGCGCCAGCGTCGTGCATGAGCAGCTTGGGGCGGACCCCCGCCGCCAGCGTGGCCTGCGCCAGCACCGGCGTCCCGATCTGCTGGCCGAACGCGCGGATGCGGGCGCTGGCCGGATCGAAGCGCCGCATGAACCCGATGCGCAGCCGCCGGCCGCTGGCCGCCTCGGCGCGGCGCATGGCCTCCGCCTCGGGCAGCCGCAACGCCGCGGGCTTCTCGCACAGCACGTGCTTGCCCGCCTCCAGGGCCTGCACCGTGTCGCGACCGTGAAGGTAGGTGGGGGTACACACGGACACCGCGCCGACGTCGGCGCGGGCCACGGCCCCCGCCAGCTCGTCGAGAGCCACCGCGCCGTGGGCGGCCGCCAGCCGCTCGGCACGGGCGGCGTCGGGGTCCACCACGGCGACCACCCGGGCCCCGGCCTCGGCCCACCAGCGCGCGTGGCGCGCGCCCATGTCGCCGGCACCGACCACCACCACACCGAGCGCATCCAACCCAGACACATCCGACCCAGACACATCCGACCCAGACACATCCGACCCAGACACATCCGACCCGAGGGCGCCGGTCGCGACCGGCTCGCGCGTCACGCGCCGTACCCCCGGTGCCAGCCCTCTCCGGCACCAGCCAGCTCCGCCCGGCCCCCGAAACGGCGGTGCGCCGTCCACGGCCGTGCTCGGCCCGCCAACCCCGAGATGGCCCGCAGGTAGGGCACGGACCGCGTGCGCAGGCGCCGCTCCACCTCGGCCAGGTCGGGGTAGGCGTCGAAGGCGGCCAGCCACACCGCTCGGCCGGCCAGGAAGCCGCTGGCCCCGGCCTCGACCGCCAGCTCGAGGTCGGCGAGGAACTCGTCGGGGCCCGCACCGGCGCTGAGGAGCACCCAGGGCGCGGGGACGGCATCGTCGAGGTCGCGAAGCAGGCGTCGCACGTCCTCAAGGGTAAAGAGGTCCGGGCGCTCGCGTCCATCGAAGGCGCCACCGTGGTAGCCGCGGCAGTGCTTGAGGTCCGCCGGGAACTCCAGCTTGTAGACATCCACGCCGAAGCGAGGGTCGGCGAAGCGGCGGATCGACGCCAGCACCAGCTCCGGCCGCCGTGCCTGGTAGGCCGCCGAGGCCGGGTCCTCGCCCGGTAGCGGGTACACCAGTAGCTCGAGCACGAAGGGGACGTCGTGCTCGCGGCAGGCCGCGCCGACACGCTCGACCAGCGCCTCCTGGTGCGCCCGCGTGGCCGTGGAGGCGTCGGGGCGGTACCAGGCCAGCAGCTTGACGCCGGACGCGCCGCTGCGCTTGATCTTGCCCACGTCCCAGCCTTCGATCAAGCGGGAGCGGAGCTCGCCCGCATCCTTCTGGACGCCGTAGTCCTCGAGGGTGCTGAGGATGGCGGTTCCGCCAGGAACGTCCTGCAAGGCCGTGGCCTGGGTCCACACCGGATCGATGAGGATCGCGCCGGCCTCGGGCGCCAGCACGCGCGTGAGCATCCCCTTGGCGGCCGCGATCTCCCCGAAACCCAGGCTCGCCGGATCGCGGCCGCCGGGGCGTGCCAGGGCGGCGAACAGCGGCGGGCGCTGGTCGACCGCCACCATCCGGAAGACGCCGTCGTCCGAGGCCATGGTGGTGAGTCCGCGGAGCTTTCCCGCGCTCAGGCTGGTGTCCATTCTTCGCCTCTCCTTCCCCGACCCACGCGCCGCACATGCTCGGCCCGTCATGCCGGCAGGCGCACCGTGGGCATGGCCTCACGCAGGAAGTCCCGCGCCTCGGCGTCGGACGGGATGCCGGTGCGCGCGCCGAAGGTCCGGCACGCCATGGCGGCCACCGCCACGGCGTACGCGGCCGCCTGTCTGGCCGCGAAGCCGCGAGCCAGTCCGGCGGCGTAGGCACCGTGGAAGACGTCGCCCGCCCCAGTGGTGTCCACCGCCTCCACCGTGGGCGCCAGCAGCCTCACGGTGTCACTTCCGTCGTCGAGCAACACGCCGTCGGCACCCAGGGTGATCCCCACCACCTGGTCGGACCGCTGCCGCAGCCGCGTGAGCGCCGCGGCCGGCTCGTCGCGGCCGAGGAGCTCCGCCGCACACTCGCGCGACACCAGCAGATGATCGGCCAGGTGGGCGTGCTCGAAGTGGCGCAGGTTGCCGTAGTCGGCAACCACGGCCACGCCCTCCGCGCGCGCCGACTCCGCCGCGGCTCGGCACAGCCTCGGGTGGCGCAGGTCGATGACCAGGGCGCCGGCGCCGGCGAAGCTGACGCCCGCCAGCCAGGCGGGGTCGTCCTGCAGGCCACGGCCGCGGTAGGGGAAGATCCAGCGTTCGCCGTTCCTGGCCACCAGCACGGCGCTCACGAAGCTGAGCGCGCCCGGCAGCCGGCGCACCGCCGACACCTCCACGCCGTGGCCCGCCAGCTCGGCCAGCAGCGTCTCGCCCGCGGCATCGTCGCCGTGCAGCGCCACCAGCTCGGCCCGGACCCCCAAGCGTGCGGCCGCGACCGCAGCGGTGGCGGCGGGGCCGCCTCCTTGGACGCGGTAGTCGCTGGCGTCCGTTCGCGACGCCACGGGCGGGAATCGCTCGACGCGCCAGACGTGGTCCAGGCACGACAGCCCGACGCACACCACGCGAGCCCGGCTCATGGTCGCAGATAGGGGACGGGCGCGAGGGCCGGCACCACCTCGGCTCGCAGCTGTGCCGCCAGCTCATGGAGCGCGTCGTCCAGCTCGCCGCGGCCGAAGGCGAGGTGGTGGGGCAGGCGCCGGTCGAGCAGGTTGGCGACGAAGGCCCGCACGTCCAGCGGGGTGGCCGCCCAGGTGAGGTCGCCGATCCAGCCGCGTACGCCGTCGAAGCCCGGCTTGCCCTCCCCGCGCACCGTCCCCCCGACGATCACGGCGCGGCGTCCGGAGGAGAGCAACCGGAAGCCGGCCACCGGCCCGGGTCGCAGGCGCATGTCACGCACCACGCCGGTGCCGTCGCGGTTGAAGTGCGTGGTGAGGCGCGAGCCCGGCCCGCCCGACGGACCCGCCGCCGCCCAGGTCGGCGGGGCGTTGCCGCAGTGCCATGCCTGCAGGCTATCGTCCGACTCGTCGACGTCCGAGAGGTCCATCAGGATGGCCGGCTCGCCGGTCACGCCCTGCAGGGCCAGCATCGACAGCGCCCCCATGACGTCCCCCTCGCAGGCGGCCGGTGTGTCCCGCCCGGAGGCGTTGCCCATGGCCGCGCAGGCCATCGCGCCGCAGCGGTCCGGCAGCTCGGGCCAGCAGCGCACGGCCAGCGCCGACGCGCCCACCTCCCTGGCCATGCGCTCCAGCGCCAGGTCGATGCGCGCACCCGCTCGAAGCTGCTCGGCGCCGACGTCTGCCGGCTCTCGCGCTCGCCAGGCGCGCACCCGAGCGTCGGCGTCGCGGTCGCTCACCGAGGCGATCGCCTGGAACAGGTCGTCCAGGTCCCGCCGCAGCACCGTCGCCCCCTGCAGCGTCGGCGTCTCCTCGAGGCCGTAGAAACCCGGCGCGGTGCCGCCGATGGCCAGCACGCGCGCATCCTGGAGCGCCCGCAGGCCCCGCAGGGCAGCCACGGTCGCGGCCAGCCTGCGCCGGAAGCGGGAGTCGCGGGCGTCGCCGTAGAACCACTTGACGGGCTCGCGCTTGCCCACCTGGGGCGTCCCCAGCAGGGAAAGCGTCATGCTGAGCCCGCACAGCGAGTTCAGCGGTAGCGGACCGCCGGGCCCGCGACCCGCCTCGCGTTCGGGCAGCCCCCACAAGCCCGAGCGTGGGACGGCCGCCAGCAGCGGCGCGACCACCTCGCCGGTGGCGAAGGTGGTGAGCTGGATCAGCAGGTAGTCGAGGCGCTGCCCGGCCACTGCCCTGGCGGCCGCGTCGGCGCCGGCAACGTCTTCCACCGGGCGGGGCGCCGCCACCAGCTCGAAGCCCAGCTGCCCGGCCAGCTCGATCAACGCCTCCGCGCTGCGTCGCGCGGCGCCGGCGCCGTTCCCCTTGAAGGCGGGCCGGGCGACCGACACCAGGCCGATGCGGGGCGTGATCACGACGCGCCGGCCCCCCGGCTCGTCCGCCCGCGCCCCGGGCCTCGCGGCTGCCGACGGCGCGCCTCCGGAAGGCCGGGGGCGGCGCCTGTGGACGGCTCAGGCCGCACCCGGACCTCCCTGATGCCGGCTCGTGCTGTCCCTCACGATCAGCCGGGTCGCCAGTCGGACCGAGCCGACCTCGCCGCCCGCCATCAGCCCGAGCAGCGCGTCGAAGGCCAGCTCGCCGAGCCGGCGCGTGGGTTGACGGACCGTGGTGAGCGCGGGGCTGGCGACCGCGGCCAGCGGGGTGTCGTCGAAGCCGATTAGCGAGACGTCGCCGGGCACCGCCAGACCCTCGGCCCGGAGGCCGTCGAGGGCGCCCAGCGCCACCAGGTCGTTGTCGGCGAGGACGGCGTCGACGTTCATGCCCCGCCTCACGAGCGCCTGCGCTGCGGCCGCGCCGCCCTCGCGGCTGTCGTCGGTGGCGACGACCAGCCCCCGTTCCGATGCCAGCCCGAGAGCGCGCACGTCCGCTCGGTAGGCGCGCACGCGGCGCTCGGCGTAGCGCGATCCGCGCGGTCCGGACAGCAGCGCCACGCGCCGGTGCCCTAGCTGTTGCAGGTGGGCGAGCGCCTGCTGCACGCCGGCGCGCTCGTCGCTGCCGATGCTCACCGCCTTCAAGGCGCGCGGCCCGGCATGGATGGCAACCACCGGGAAGTGGGCCTCCACCAACGCGTTGAGACCGGCTACGTCGGCATCGCTGAC
>Ga0315540_10000310_pt1 | contig 26923 bp, 19 predicted proteins | sample SalMarSW160110MG_FD_203677 | JGI IMG/M metagenome (GOLD analysis project Ga0315540, IMG submission 203677) | Salt marsh sediment microbial communities from the Plum Island Ecosystem LTER, Massachusetts, United States - Salt Marsh Sediment SW1601-10 ...
GCCGGTGAGGGCTTTGAGGACGTTGGCTTTGTGGACGATGGTGATTTTCTTGCGGCCGTTTTTCACTGCGTAGTCGTAGGCGAATTTGGCGATGCGCTCGCCGCCGGCGCGGGTGTTGACGCCGGAGGAGATGGCGACGGCTTGCGGGTCGTTGCCGATGGCGAGGTAGTGTTCCCAGGCGAGGTAGAGGCCTTCGATGTTTTCGCGGATGAGGACGAGGTTGATGTCCTCAAAACGTCCGCCGGGGACGATGCTCTTCACCGGGCGCACGTTGGCGAACAGGCCGAATTCTTCGCGCAGGCGCACGTTGACGGAGCGGAAGCCGCCGCCGACGGGGGTGGTGAGCGGTCCTTTGAGCGCGAGGCCGGTGCGGCGGACGGAGGCGAGCAGCTTGGGCGGCAGGGGGTCGCCGTGTTTCTTGATGGCGGTCATGCCGCCGTCGTGGCGCTCCCAGGCGAAGGGGGCGCCGGCGGCTTTCAGGATCTCGACCACCGCGGCGACGATTTCGGGGCCGATGCCGTCGCCGGGGATGAGGGTGGCGGGAATTTTCTTTGCTGCGGGTGTCATATAAGCGGGTCCTTTCGCGCGCCAGTATAGGCAGCCGCGCCTCCCGCGGCTTGACCGCAGTCAATCGTTGGCGGCGACCCCATGCCGGATAATGGCCGCGAACCAAGGAGGCGCAGCAGCCGTGAAGCAAAAGGGAAAAGGCCGGGTCCGCTCGACGCTCAAGGGCCGCACGGTCGATCCGCAAGCCCTGGCGGAGGTGCGCAAGCTGCTCGGCAAGGCGCCGCGGCGGCGCGATCTGCTGATCGAGCACCTGCACAAGATCCAGGATGCTTGCGGCCAGCTGTCGGCCGCGCACCTGGCGGCGCTGGCGCAGGAGCTGCGCATGGCGCTGGCCGAGGTGTACGAGGTGGCGACCTTCTACCACCACTTCGACGTGGTCAAGGACGGCTCGAAGCCGGCGTCGGTGACGGTGCGGGTGTGCGACTCGATCGCCTGCGAGCTGGCGGGTTCGCACGAGCTGCTCCACCGCCTGCCCGAGGTGCTGGGGGCCGAGGTGCGGGTGCTGCACGCGCCCTGCGTCGGGCGCTGCGAGGCGGCGCCGTGCGCGGTGGTGGGGCAGAACCCGGTCGGCGAGGCGACGGTGGAGAAGGTCGCGCAGGCCGTGGCGAAGAAATCGCTCGCCTGCCCCGAGACCAAATACATCGATTACCAGGCCTATCGCAAGAACGGCGGCTACCGCCTGCTCGCGGACTGCCTCGCGGGCAAGCGCACGCGCGACGAGATCACCAAGGTCATGGAGGACTCGGGGCTGCGCGGCCTGGGCGGCGCCGGATTCCCCGCCGGGCGCAAGTGGCGCCTGGTCGCGGCCGAGCCCGCGCCGCGCCTGATGGCGCTCAACATCGACGAGGGCGAGCCGGGCACCTTCAAGGACCGCTGGTACCTCGAGCGCGATCCGCACCGCTTCCTCGAGGGCATGCTGCTCGCCGCGTGGTGCGCGGGGGTGGGCGAAATCTACATTTACCTGCGAGATGAATACGCGGGTTGCAGAAAGATTCTCGAGGATGAAGTTCGAAAACTAAAAGCAAAACCGCCCTGCGCGCTGCCGCCGATCCACCTGCGCCGCGGCGCGGGGGCCTACATCTGCGGCGAGGAGTCGGCGATGATCGAGTCGATCGAAGGCAAGCGCGGCATGCCGCGCCTGCGCCCGCCGTACGTCGCCCAGGTCGGCGTGTTCGGCTACCCGACGCTCGAGCACAACATGGAAACGGTGTACTGGGTGCGCCAGATCGTCGAGCAGGGCGCCGCGTGGTTCGCCGGCCACGGCCGCCACGGCAGGAAGGGGCTGCGCTCGTTCTCGGTCTCGGGCCGGGTGAAAAAGCCCGGCGTGCACCTCGCGCCGGCCGGGATCACGCTGCGCGAGCTGATCGACGAGTATTGCGGCGGGATGCAGGACGGGCACGAGCTCTACGCCTACCTGCCGGGCGGGGCCTCGGGCGGCATCCTGCCCGCCAGCCTCGCCGACGTGCCGCTCGATTTCGATACGCTGCAGGCGCACGGCTGCTTCATCGGCTCGGCGGCGATCGTGGTGCTGTCGGACCGCGACAAGGCGAGCCAGGCGGCGCAGAACCTGATGCGGTTCTTTCGCGACGAGTCCTGCGGCCAGTGCACCCCGTGCCGGGTCGGCACGAGCAAGGCGCTCGCGCTGATGGGCGCGCGCAAGTGGGACCAGGCGCTGCTCAAGGAGCTGTCGCAGGCGATGATGGACGCCTCGATCTGCGGCCTCGGGCAGGCGGCGCCGAACCCGGCGTTGAGCGTGATGAAGTTCTTTCCGCACGAGGTGAGCTGATGGAACGCGCAAGCTCGGATCAAATCGCCACCATGCCGATCGAGTTCAAGCTCGACGGCAAAACGGTCGTCGGCCGCCCCGACGAGCCGATCATCGAGACCGCCGCGCGGCACGGGGTCGAGATCCCGCGCCTGTGCTACAAGGCGGGCCTGCGGCCCGACGGCAACTGCCGCGCCTGCGTGGTGGAGATCAAGGGCGAGCGCGTGCTCGCGCCTTCGTGCTGCCGTTTCCCGACCGCGGGCATGGAGGTCAGCACCGCTTCGGCGCGCGCGCGCGCCTCGCAGAAGATGGTGCTCGAGCTGCTGCTGTCGGACATGCCGGAGAAGGAATACCGGCTCGACTCCGAGCTCGACCAATGGGCGCGCAAGCTGAACCTGGGCTTGCCCAGATTCCCCTCGAGAACCCAACCCCCCGCGGACGTATCGCACCCCGCGATGGCGGTGAATCTGGATGCCTGCATCCAGTGCACCCGCTGCGTGCGCGCCTGCCGCGAGGAGCAGGTCAACGACGTGATCGGCTACGCCTTCCGCGGCGAGCACTCGAAGATCGTGTTCGACTTCGACGACCCGATGGGCGAGTCGACCTGCGTCGCCTGCGGCGAGTGCGTCCAGGCCTGCCCGACCGGCGCGCTGATGCCGGCGCGCGAAGCGGGCCTCGCCAAGGTCGACAAGACGGTCGAATCGCTGTGCCCGTTCTGCGGCGTCGGCTGCCAGCTGACCTACCATGTGGGCGACAACACGATCCGCTTCGTCACCGGGCGCGACGGCCCGGCCAACCACGGCCGCCTGTGCGTCAAGGGGCGCTACGGCTTCGACTACGCCCACCACCCGCACCGGCTGACCAAGCCGCTGATCCGCAAGGAAGGGGTCGCCAAGGGCGCCGACTTCGTGGTCGATCCGGCCGACTGGTCGGCGGTGTTCCGCGAGGCGACTTGGGAGGAAGCGCTCGATGTCGCTTCCAGGAAATTACTCGAAATAAGAAATCAGGATCGCTACGCATTGGCCGGCTTCGGCTCGGCCAAGGGCTCCAACGAGGAGGCCTACCTGTTCCAGAAGCTGGTGCGCGCCGGCTTCGGCACCAACAACGTCGACCACTGCACGCGCCTGTGCCACGCCTCGTCGGTGGCGGCGCTGCTCGAGGGCGTCGGCTCGGGCGCGGTGTCGAACCAGGTCAACGACGTGCTGCGCGCCGAAGTCGTGTTCCTGATCGGCTCCAACCCGACCGTCAACCACCCGGTGGCCGCGACCTGGATGAAGAACGCCGCCCAGCGCGGGACTAAATTGATTGTCGCCGACCCGCGCCGCACCGAGCTCGCGCGCCACGCGACGCACTTCCTGCAGTTCAACCCCGACACCGACGTCGCGCTGCTGAACGCGATGATCCACACCATCATCGACGAAGGACTGGTCAACAAGGACTTCGTCAAGCAGCGCACCAGCAACTTCGAGGCGCTGAAGGAAAACGCCAAGGATTATTCGCCCGAAAAAATGGCGCCGGTGTGCGGCATCCCGGCGCAGACGATCCGCGAGGTGGCGCGCATGTTCGCGACCTCCAAGGGCTCGATGATCCTGTGGGGCATGGGCATCTCGCAGCACGTGCACGGCACCGACAACGCGCGCTGCCTGATCGCGCTCACCCTGATGACCGGCCAGGTCGGGCGGCCGGGCACCGGGCTGCACCCCTTGCGCGGGCAGAACAACGTCCAGGGCGCCTCCGACTCGGGGCTGATCCCGATGATGTATCCGGACTACCAGCGGGTCGACAGCCGCGAAGCGAACAAGCGCTTCGAAGCTTTGTGGGGCGCCGAGCTCGACCTCAAGCCCGGCCTGACCGTGGTCGAGATCATGAACGCCGCCAAGGCGGGCAAGATCCGCGGCATGTACATCATGGGCGAGAACCCGGCGATGTCGGACCCGGACGTCGGCCACGCGCGCGAGGCGATGGCGGGGCTCGAGCACCTGGTGGTGCAGGACATCTTCCTCACCGAGACCGCCTACATGGCCGACGTGGTGCTGCCGGCGACCGCCTTTCCGGAAAAGGACGGCAGCTTCACCAACACCGACCGCATGGTGCAGCTGGCGCGCAAGGCGATCGAGCCGCCGGGCGAGGCGCGCGAGGACCTGTGGATCATCGTGCAGCTCGCGCAGCGCCTGGGGCTGGACTGGAAGTACTCGCACCCGAAGGAAGTCTTCGCCGAGATGCGCCAGGGCATGAACTCGATCGCGGGCATCACCTGGGAGCGCCTGGAGCGCGACTCGTGCGTGGTCTACCCGTGCGAGAACGAGGGCGACCCGGGCGAGCCGGTGGTGTTCCGCACCCACTTCCCGACCGCCACGGGCAGAGCGAAGTTCGTCCCGGCCGACCTGATCCCGGCCGACGAGCGCCCGGACCGGCAGTACCCGATGGTGCTGATCACCGGCCGCCAGCTCGAGCACTGGCACACCGGCGCGATGACGCGCCGCTCCGGCGTGCTCGACGCAATCGAGCCCGAGCCGATGGCCTCGCTGCATCCGCTCGACCTCGAGGCGCTCGGCGCCGGGCCGGGCGAGGTGATCACGGTCGCCTCGCGCCGCGGCGAGATCGCGCTTTACGCGCGCGCCGACGAAGGCACCCCGCGCGGCGCGGTGTTCATCCCGTTCGCGTTCTACGAGGCGGCGGCGAACCTACTCACCAACCCGGTGCTCGACCCGTTCGGCAAGATCCCCGAGTTCAAGTACTGCGCGGTCAAGGTGAGCAAGGGCGGCGAACGGCCCGGCAATCCGGGCTACGGCAAGGGCGGCACGCTCAAGCTGATGTACGGTTGAATGTACGGCTGAACGAAAGAAGAATTCCACCGAAAGGGAGTCAACGATTCATGGCGTCTGATATCGAAATCGCGCAGGCCGCGAAACTGCAGCGCATCTCCAAAGTCGCGCTCGACAAGCTCGGCATTCCGGAGGATCACCTCGAGCCCTACGGCCACACCAAGGCCAAGATCTCGCTCGAATACATAGAGTCGCTCAAAGGCAAGAAGGACGGCAAGCTGATCCTGGTGACGGCGATGACACCGACGCCGGCGGGCGAGGGCAAGACCACCACCACCGTGGGCCTGGGCGACGCGCTCAACAGCATCGGCAAGAAGGCGGTGATCTGCCTGCGCGAACCTTCGCTCGGGCCGGTGTTCGGGATGAAGGGCGGCGCGGCCGGCGGCGGCCACGCCCAGGTGGTGCCGATGGAGGACATCAACCTGCACTTCACCGGCGATTTCGGCGCCATTGGGCTGGCCAACAACCTGCTCGCGGCGCTGATCGACAACCACATCCACCACGGCAACGAGCTCGGCATCGACGTGCGCCGCATCGCCTGGAAGCGGGTGGTGGACATGAACGACCGCGCGCTGCGCGATATCACCGTGGCGCTGGGCGGGCCGGGCAACGGCTACCCGCGCCAGGACGGGTTCGACATCGTGGTCGCCTCCGAGGTGATGGCGATCTTCTGCCTCGCGACCTCGGTCGAGGACCTGAAGAAGCGCCTGGGCAACATCGTGGTCGGCTACACGCGCGAGCAAAAGCCGGTGACCGCGCGCGACCTCAACGCGCAGGGCGCGATGACGGTGCTGCTCAGGGACGCGTTGAAGCCCAACCTGGTGCAGACGCTGGAGAACAACCCGGCCTTCATTCACGGCGGCCCGTTCGCCAACATCGCGCACGGCTGCAACTCGGTGATCGCCACCCAGTCGGCGCTCAAGCTGGCCGACTACGTGGTGACCGAGGCGGGCTTCGGCGCCGACCTCGGGGCGGAGAAGTTCCTCGACATCAAGTGCCGCAAGTCCGGGCTGCGCCCGAGCGCGGCGGTGATCGTGGCGACCATCCGCGCGCTCAAGTACCACGGCGGGGTGGACGTCAAGGAGGTCAACAAGGAGAACGTCGCGGCGCTCGAGAAGGGGCTGGTCAACCTCGAGCGGCACGTCGAAAACGTGCAGAACGTGTACGGCATCCCCTGCGTGGTGTCGATCAACCGCTTCAACTTCGACACCCCGGCCGAGATCGAGCTGGTGAAGGCCAGGATGGCCAAGCTCGGCGTCGCGGTCGTGCTGGCGACGCACTGGTCCGACGGCGGCAAGGGCGCGGCCGAGCTGGCGAAGATGGTGGTCGCGATGTGCGACAAGCCTTCCAAGCCGACCTTCGTCTACGACGACGCCGACAGCCTGTGGGACAAGATCGGCAAGATCGCGCAGAAGGTGTACCGCGCCTCCGAAGTCACCGCCGACAGCAAGGTGCGTAACCAGATCAAGAAGCTGCAGGAGGACGGCTACGGCCACTACCCGGTGTGCGTGGCGAAGACCCAGTACTCGTTCTCCACCGACGCGCAGAAGCGCGGCGCGCCGTCGAACCACGTGATCAACGTGCGCGAGGTGCGTCTGGCCGCGGGCGCCGAGTTCATCGTCATGGTCTGCGGCGACATCATGACCATGCCGGGCCTGCCCAAAGTGCCCTCCGCGAGCAAGATCGACATCGTCGACGGCAAGGTCGTCGGCTTGTTCTGAGCCCCGTGCACGGCGAACAATGCTCGAATCGTTCGCCGATTTATCGTTCTGGAGGGCGCTCGGCGCGATCATATGGGTCAACCTGCTGCTGTCGGGGGATAACGCGGTCGTGATCGCGCTCGCGGCGCGCTCGCTGCCGAAGGATCAGCAGCGAACCGCGGTTTTCTGGGGCAGCGCGGCGGCGATCGTGCTGCGGGTGCTGCTCACGATCTTCGCCGTGGCGCTGCTGCAGCTGCCGTGGCTCAAACTGGCGGGCGGGCTGCTGCTGCTGTGGGTCGGGGTCAAGCTCCTGCTGCCGGAGGACGGCGAGGACTCGGTCGACGGCGCGGAAAGCCTGCTGCAAGCCATCAAGACCATACTTATTGCGGACTTGGTGATGAGCCTGGACAACGTCATCGCGGTCGCCGCGGCCGCCGAGGAAGGCCCGCCGCACGCCAGGATCGCGCTGCTGGTGCTGGGGCTGGCGATCTCGATCCCGATCGTGATCTTCGGCAGCACCCTGATGCTGGGGCTGATGGAGCGCTTCCGGGTTATCATTATTCTTGGAGGAGGGTTGCTGGGCTACATCGCGGGCGATCTGATGGCGAACGATCCGGCGATACATGACTGGGTCGGGACGAACGCCTCGTGGCTGGTGGACTACAGGGCCGCCGCCGCGGCCGGCGCGGCATTGGTCGTCGGGCTGGGCCTGTGGCTCGCCCGCCGTTCCGAGGCAGCGTCCCGGCGCACCGCCGAAGCAAAGCACCCAAACTCTTGACCGCAGTCAAGGCGCAAGCAGGCACGCTGTATCGACAATCGCAAAGCTTGGCAGTCCAACTAGGAAGGAGGAGGGGATCATGAACAAAGCATTCACCCGAGTATTGGGCGCCGCGCTCACCGCGGCAGTGGTAACGGTGTGGCCGGCGACCGCGCGAGCCTGGGAGCCGACCAAAACCGTCGAATTCATCGTGCCGGCCGGCATCGGCGGCGGCGCCGGTCAGATGGCGCAACTGATCCAGGGCATCATCACGAAGCACAAGCTGATGCCGACCTCGATGGTCGTGATCAGCAAGAAGGGCGGTTCCGGCGCCGAAGGCTTCCTCTACGTGAAGAACGCCAAGGGCGACCCGCACAAGATCATCATCACCCTGTCCAACCTGTTCACCACCCCGCTCGCGACCGGCTCGCCCTTCAGCTACAAGGACTTCACGCCGATCGCGATGATGGCGCTCGATGAGTTCGTGTTCTGGGTCAATTCCAAGACCGACTACACGACCCCGGTCCAGTACCTCGCCGCGGTCAAGAAGGCGCCGGGCAAGTTCAAGATGGGCGGCACGGGCTCGAAGCAGGAAGACCAGATCATCACCGCCGCAATCGAACAGCACATGGGCGTGAAGTTCACCTATGTGCCGTACCACGGCGGCGGCACGGTCGCCACGCAGCTCGTCGGCAACCACATCGACTCGACGGTTAACAACCCGATCGAGCAGGTCGCCCACTGGCGCGCGGGCAACACGCGCGCGCTGTGCGTGTTCGACGCCGAGCGCATGCCCTATACCGCCAAGCTGGCCGGGAACCTGTCGTGGCACGACATCCCGACCTGCAAGTCGCAGGGGCTTGATGTCGAGTACCTGATGCTGCGCGGCATCATGACGGCGCCGGGCGTGTCCCAGGATGCGGTCGACTACTACGTCAAGCTGCTCGAGAAGGTCCGCTCGGAGCCTGAGTGGAAGGCCTTCATGGAAAAGGGCGCGTTCAATCAAAGCTTCATGACCGGCGAAAAGTTCAAGGAATGGATCGCCAATGCGGCCAAGATCCATTACGACCTGATGAAGAACGCCGGCTTCCTGCACAAGTAAGCTGCACGGAATCGCGGGGGCGCCGCTGAGCCGGCGCTCCCGCAGTTTGTTGCCCGTTTCCGGTTCCTAACATCTTCCTGACGAATTCGCGTCGTCAAGAAAACATCGAGTTTCGCGCAATGTCTGAAGGTCACGACAAAGAATCCCAGGGGGAGCACGGGAAAGCCGTCGTTACATATCGCACCATGAACGTCGTGGTGTCGCTGACCCTGATGGCCGTCTCGGCCGTGGTGATGGTCGCGAGCTACCGGCTCGGCAACGGCTGGGCCAAGGACGTGGGACCGGATTCCGGCTACTTTCCGTTCTACGTCTCGCTGATCATGTTCTTCACCAGCGGCGTCACCCTGCTGCAGCACGTGATGACGCGCCACCGCGACGGCGAGCGCGTCTTCCTGCATCACCGGGAGCTGATGATGGTGCTGCAGGTCCTGGTCCCGACGCTGATCTTCGTCGTGCTGTCGATCTACATCGGGATTTACATTTCGATGGCCCTGTTCATCGGCTTCTTCATGATGTGGCACGGGCACTATCCCTGGTACAAGGCGGTGCCGCTGGCGGTCACGGTCCCGGTGCTGCTGTTCATCGTGTTCGAAATCTGGTTCCTGGTGCCGCTGCCGAAAGGCCCGTTCGAGGCATGGCTCGGCTATTGACCCCGGCGCAGCGCGCCGGTCGCGGAGAGGGGGAGGGCTAGTTGGACGCGTTTTTCTCGTTGATGCACGGCTTCGAGGTGCTGCTGACGGTATCCAATATCGGGTACATGGTGCTCGGTATCCTGTTCGGCGTCCTGCTCGGCTTCCTGCCCGGGGTTGGGGGGGCCAACGGCATCGCCATCCTGCTGCCGCTGACGTTCTCGATGCCGCCCACCACCGCCATCATCATGCTGGCGGCGATCTACTGGGGCGCGCTGTTCGGCGGCTGCATCAGCGCTATCCTGTTCAACATCCCCGGCGAGCCCTGGTCGGTGGCCACGACCTTCGACGGCCACCCGCTGGCCAAGCAGGGCCGCGCCGGCGAGGCGCTCACGGCATCGCTCACCTCGTCCTTCATCGGCGCGCTGATCGCGACCATCGTGCTCACCTTCCTGGCGCCGATCGTGGCGAACTTCGCGCTCGCTTTCGGTCCGCCCGAGTTCTTCTCCGTCTACCTGCTGACCTTCTGCAGCTTCGTCGGCATGGGGCGGCAATCGCCGTTCAAGGTGATCTCGAGCATGATGCTCGGCTTCGCCTTCGCCTGCGTCGGCACCGACGAGATCACCGGCGGCCTGCGCCTGACCTTCGGCACCGAGACGCTGCTCACCGGGTTTCACTTCCTGATCGCGGTCATCGGCCTGTTCGGCATCGGCGAGATCCTGGTGACGATCGAGAAAGGCCTGCAATTCGAGGGCCAGAGCGCGAAGATCAACCCGTTCGTCGTCTGGCAGACTTGGAAGAAGCTGCCCAAGTACTGGGCCACCATCATCCGCGGCACCGCGGTCGGCGTCTGGCTCGGCATCACGCCCGGCGGCGCGACCCCGGCCTCGTTCATGAGCTACGGCCTCGCCAAGCGCTTCTCGAAGGACGGCGCCAAGTTCGGCACCGGGATGCTCGAGGGCGTGGTGGCGCCGGAGACCGCGGCGCACGCCGCCGGCACCAGCGCCCTGCTGCCGATGCTCACGCTCGGCATTCCCGGTTCGCCCACCGCCGCGGTGCTGCTCGGCGGCCTGCTGATCTGGGGCCTGGACCCGGGGCCGCTGCTGTTCGTCGAGCACAAGGACTTCGTCTGGGGCCTGATCGCCTCGATCTACCTCGGCAACCTGGTGGGCCTGATCGTGGTGCTCTCGACCGTGCCCTTGTGGGCCAGCATCATGAAGATCCCGTTCGCGATCATCGCGCCGATCATCATCGTGATCTGCGGCATCGGCTCCTACACGCTGTCGAACGCGCCGGCCGACCTCATCTTCATGGTGATGTTCGGCGTCATCGGCTACCTGTTCAAGAAGCTGGACTATCCGCTGGCGCCGATGGTGCTGGCGATCGTGCTGGGCGGCCGTACCGAAAACTCGTTCCGCCAGGCGATGCTCGGCTCGCAGGGCGACCTTTCCACCTTCTGGTCGAACGGCCTGGTCGGCAGCATCACGGCGCTCAGCATGGTCATGCTGTTCTGGCCGTTGATCATGTGGCTGTACCGCAGGCTGCGCTAGCGCGCTAGCGCCGGCTGAGCTTCTGCTTCAGGCGCGAAAGGGTCTCGGGCGTGAGGTTGAGGTAGGCCGCCAGCTCCTTCTTCGGGATGCGGCCCGCGAGCTCGGCGTGCTTGCGCTGGAAGCGCGACAGGCGCCCGGGAGCGTCGAGCAGGTGGAGAGTGATCGTATGCGCCATCACCTCGGACATCAGCTTCATGACGTCGTACTCGAAGCGCGACATCACGGCAGGGTGCCGCTCCATGAACTCGACCCACTGCGGCAGACCGAGCTCGACCGCGCGCACCTTGGTCACCGCGACGATGCTGTAGGGCATCGGCGTGCCCAGCCGCCAGGCCGCGTAGGAGGTGTCCATGTCGGCCTCGCCGGCGAAGCGCAGGATCATCTCGCGCCCTTCGGCGTTGGAGACCACCCGCTTGAGCATGCCGTCGAGGATGAAGAACTGCTCCATCTCGGTGTCGCCCTGGCGCACCAGCAGGTCGCCCTTGCGGTACTCGGCGACCGCCAGCAGGGGCTCGAGCTCGTCCCACTGCGAGGCGCTCATGTCCTGCAGGACCGGGTTCTGGCGCAGCTGCAGCCGGATGGTGTTGCGCTGCGGGTGGGTGGCGAGAGTTGCCATTCGCGGAGACGCGCCGCGGCGGTGCCGCAAAACGGACATTCTAGACGATTGAAACCCTTGACCTCAGTCAAGGGCGATCCGGCGCCACTGTCACTACCATAACGACCTTCCCGCAGGGCGCAACCTCGGCACCACAGGAGACCATCATGGCCGGTACCGCAATCGAGCCGAACGTCACGCCGGACGCAAGAGCGGTGGAAGCCATCGACGGCTTTCACCTGGTCATCGAGGCCCTCAAGCTGAACGGCATCGACACCATCTTCGGCCTGCCCGGCATTCCTATCACCGACCTGACCCGCAAGGCGCAGGCCGCCGGCGTGCGCGTGATCTCCTTTCGCCACGAGCAGAATGCCGGCTACGCCGCTTCGATCGCCGGTTTCATGACGCAGAAGCCGGGAATCTGCCTCACGGTGTCGGCGCCCGGCTTTCTCAACGGCCTGACGGCGCTCGCGAACGCCACCACCAACTGCTTCCCCATGATCCTCATCAGCGGCTCGAGCGAGCGCGAGGTGGTCGACCTGCAGCAGGGCGACTACGAGGAGATGGACCAGCTGGCGATCGCCAAGCCGGTCGCCAAGGCCGCCTTCCGCGTGCTGCACGCCGAGGATATCGGCGTGGGCGTCGCGCGCGCGATCCGCGCCGCGGTCTCCGGGCGCCCGGGCGGGGTCTACCTCGACCTACCGGCCAAGCTGTTCCCGCAGTCGGTCGACGCCGAGGCCGGCCGCAGGTCGCTCATCAAAGTGGTCGATCCGGCGCCGCGCCAGATCCCGGCGCCGGAGGCGGTGCAGCGCGCCCTGGATTTGCTTCGTTCCGCAAAGAAACCGTTGATCATTCTCGGCAAGGGCGCCGCGTACGCGCAAGCCGATTCTGAAATAAGAAATCTGATCGAAAAAACGGGGATTCCCTATTTGCCGATGTCGATGGCCAAGGGCCTGTTGCCCGACACGCACGAGCAGTCGGCTTCCGCGGCGCGCTCCTACGTGCTGCCCGGCGCGGACGTAGTGATGCTGATCGGCGCGCGCCTGAACTGGCTGCTGTCGCACGGTAAGGGCAAGACCTGGGGCGGCAAGAGCGCGAAGGACTGGGGCGGGCAGAAGTTCGTCCAGCTCGACATCTCGCCGCAGGAGGCCGACAGCAACGTGCGCATCGACGCGCCGGTCGTGGGCGACATCGGCTCGTGCGTTTCCTCCTTGCTGGCTGCCATGGGAGGCAATTTCTCGAAACCTCCTGCCGAGTGGCTAGACGCGATCGCCGAGAGGAAGACGAAGAACGTGGCCAAGATGGCCGAGACGCTGGCAAAGAACCCCTCGCCGATGAACTTCCACAGCGCGCTCAACGTGGTGCGCGACATCGTGAAAGCCAATCCGGACGCCTACCTCGTCAACGAGGGCGCCAACGCGCTCGACTTCACGCGCAGCATCGTCGACATGTACAAGCCGAGGAAGCGCCTCGACGTCGGCACCTGGGGCGTGATGGGCATCGGCATGGGCTTCGCCGTCGCGGCGGCCGCGGTCGGCAAGCAGCAGGTGATCGCGATCGAGGGCGACAGCGCGTTCGGCTTCTCCGGCATGGAAGTCGAGACCATCTGCCGCTACAACCTGCCGGTGTGCGTGGTGATCATGAACAACAACGGGGTCTATCGCGGCGACGAGAAGAACCCGAGCGGCGGGCGCGATCCGGCGCCGCTGGTTTTCGTCAAGGACGCGCGCTACGAGAAGCTGATGGAGGCCTTCGGCGGCGTGGGCGTGCATGCGACCACCCCGGAGGCGCTGCGCAAGGCGATGGAAGAAGCCATCCGCTCGCGCAGGCCGACGCTGATCAACGCCATCATCGACGAGACCGCGGGCACCGAGAGCGGCCGCATCACGAACCTGAACCCGAGCGCCAAGAAAAAGTGAGATTCTGGAGATCAGCATGGAAGCCTTGAAAGACGTTCGCATCCTCGACATGACCCACGTGCAGGCAGGCCCGACCTGCTCACAGCTGCTCGCCTGGATGGGGGCCGACGTGATCAAGTTCGAGAATCCGCAGGGCGATGCGACGCGCGGCCAGCTGCGCGACGTGCCGAACGCCGACAGCCTTTACTTCACGATGCTCAACTGCAACAAGCGCTCGATTACCGTCAACATGAAGAGCGCCGAGGGCAAGCAGGTGTTTGCCGACCTGCTGAAGAAGTGCGACATCATCATGGAGAACTTCGGCCCCGGCGTGCTGGAACGCTTCGGCTTCGGCTGGGACAAGATCCGCGAGGTCAATCCGAAGATCGTCATGGGCTCGATCAAGGGCTTCGGCTCGACCGGTCCCTACTCCGACTTCAAGGCCTACGAGAACGTCGCGCAGGCGATGGGCGGCTCGATGAGCACCACCGGCGTGCCGGATGGCCCGCCGTTCGTCACCGGCGCGCAGATCGGCGATTCCGGCACCGGCCTGCATCTGGCGATCGGGCTGCTCGCCGCGCTGCACCAGGCGCGCCGCACCGGCAAGGGCCAGTACGTCGAGGTGGCCATGATGGACGGCGTGATGAACCTGTGCCGGGTCAAGTTCCGCGATCACCAGCGCCTGACGCGCGGCGAGCTGTCGGAATTCTCGGTGCCGACCTACAAGGGCATGGGCGAGACCCCACGCGCCGGCAACGACTCCGGCGGCGGCCAGCTCGGCAACGCGATCCACTGCAAGCCGCACGGGGCCAACGACTGGCTCTACATCGTGGTGCAGGAAGCGGTATGGGATGCGCTCGCCAAGCGCATCGGGCCCGATATCGGCATGCCCGAGCTCGCGAGCGACCCGCATTTCGCCAAGATCGGCGAACGGCGCAAGAACCAGCAGCTGATGTGGACCCTGATCAACAAGTTCGCCGAGAAGCACACCAAGCGCGAGCTGATGGCGATCCTCAACCCGCTCAACGTGCCTTGCGGGCCGATCATGTCGACCGAGGACCTGGCCAACGACGAGCACGTGCGCGGGCGCGAGATGTGGGTCGAGCTCGACCACCCGCAGCGCGGCAAGTGGTTCAACGTCGGCATGCCGATCAAGCTCTCGGACTCGCCCGCGGCGATCAAGCGCTCGCCGCTGCTGGGCGAGCACACCGAAGAGGTGCTCAAGGAGGTGCTCGGCTACGACGACGCCAAGGTCGGCGCACTGAAGACCGCCGGGGCGTTCTCGGCTCCTCCCAAAAAGGCGGCCTGATGAAAATCGCGATTATCGGACAGCAGGATTTCGGCAAGGCGGTGCTCGAGGCCTTCCTCGCCCGCGGCGACGAGGTGGCGGGGGTGTTCTGCGCCCCGGAGAAGCCGGGCGCGCGGCCCGACGTGCTCAAGGTCGCGGCGCAAGAAAAAGGGGTGAAGCTGTTTCAATTTGCCTCTCTCAAGAGCGACGAGGCGAAAAGTGCGCTCAAAGGCCTGAATGCCGAACTCGGCATCATGGCCTACGTGCTGCAGTTCGCGCCGCAGGACTTCGTCACCATCCCGAAGCACGGCACGATCCAGTACCACCCCTCGCTGCTGCCGAAGTACCGCGGCCCGAGCTCGATCAACTGGCCGCTGATCCGCGGCGACGCCAAGACCGGGCTGACGATCTTCCGCCCCAACGACGGCCTGGACGAGGGCCCGGTGATCCTGCAGAAGGAGACCGCGCTGAGCGCCGACGATACCCTCGGCACGGTGTACTTCGACCGCCTGTTCCCGATGGGGGTGGCGGCGATGCTCGAGGCGGCCGACCTGGTGGTCGCCGGCAAGCACCGCGAGACGGCGCAGGACGAGTCGCAGGCCACCTACGAGGGGTGGTGCCGCGAGGCAGAGGCGCGGATCCACTGGCACAGCCACGTGGACTTCGTCTACGACCTGATCCGCGGCTGCAACCCGGCGCCCGGGGCCTGGACCACGCTCAACGGCCAGAAACTGCAGATTTTCGACGCCAGGAAGCACCCGGTGCGCACCTTCGGCGCGGTCAAGGGCAAGATCGGGGAGGTGGTCGAGGTCGGCGCGACCAGCTTCCAGGTCACCGCCCAGGGCGGCCGGATCGAGGTCCTGCGGGCCAAGCTCGGCGACGGCAAGAAGGTCGCTGCGGCCGACCTGCTGGGGGCCGGCCAGATCAAGTCAGGGATGCTGCTGGGCACCTAGGGCGGCGCAGCGCACCTCCCCGGGGCCGGTCGGGCCTCGCTGCAAATATTTGACGCAGCTTATATCCGACTGCAACAATGCGCATTAGGCTTTTGATTCTGGGGGTAGTTTGAGGGCCGCGGGCGCATGAAGTCGGGTTTCTGGAAGTCTGACTGGTTCCTCGGCTTGGTCGTGGCGCTGCTGGTGTTCGTTGCCGGCGGCGGCGACTTGGTGCCGTTCACCAAGCCCGGCAACCTGCTGCCGCAGGACGAGGTGGTTTCGATCGTGGCGCGCGTGGCCGAGGCGCTCGGCTACGCCCACCGGCAGGGCGTGGTGCATCGCGACGTGAAGCCCGCGAACGTCATGTACTTCCCGGATACCGACGCGGTGAAGGTCACCAACTTCGGCATCGCGCGCCTGACCGACAGCTCCAAGATAAAGACCGGAATGGTGCTCGGCACGCCCTCGTACATGTCGCCCGAGCAGCTCGCGGGAAAGAAGATCGAGGGCCGCAGCGACCTGTTCTCGCTCGCGGTCAGTCTCTATCAGCTGTTGTGCGGCAGGCTCCCGTTCGAGGGCGAGTCGATGGCGCAGCTGATGTTCAAGATCTCGAGCGAGCGGCCGACCGACATCATGTCGGTCAACCCGGCCGTGCCGCCGGCGCTACTCACTTTCCTCGCGCGCGCGCTGGCGAAGAATCCCGACGAGCGCTTCCAGACCGGCGAGGAATTCGCGCAGGCGCTGCGGGAGGCGGGCGGCCCCGGCGCCGGCGCTTCGGCCCACCCCCCGGTCGACATCGAGCTGTGAGCGCACCATGGACCTGAGCCGCGCACTCCAGATCGTGAGCAGTACCGATCCCGGCATGGTGCGTGCGCACAACGAGGACGCGGTCGTCTCGGACCCGGCGCACGGGATCGTGGTGCTGGCCGACGGCATGGGAGGCTACAACGCGGGCGAGGTGGCGAGCGGCATGGCGACCACCGTGATCGCCACCGAAGTGGCGCAGGCGCTGGCGAGCGTGAATCCGCAGGATGTCGATCCCCAGACGCGCCGGCCGCAGGCGGAAAGCCTGCTGCGCGAGCAGATCCTGAAGGCCAACACGTCGATCCACCAGGCGGCGCAGAGCCAGCCGCAGTACGCTGGAATGGGCACCACGCTGGTGACCTGCCTGTTCTACGACAACCGGATGATGGTCGCGCATCTGGGAGACTCGCGCCTGTACCGCATGCGCGACGGCGCATTGACGCAGGTCACGCGCGACCACTCGCTGCTGCAGGAGCAGATCGATTCCGGGCTGCTCACGCCCGAGCAGGCGAAGACCGCGCAGCACAAGAACCTCGTCACCAAGGCGCTCGGCATCGATCCCAGCGTCGAGCCCGAGATCCGCGAGTACCGCACTGCGCCCGGCGACATCTACCTGCTGTGCTCGGACGGTCTGTGCGACATGGTGAGCGACGAGGACATCGGCATGGCGCTGGAAGCGCTCGGCGCGAACCTCGAACTGGCGGCTCAGCAGCTGGTGCAGATGGCCAATGACAACGGGGGGCGCGACAACGTTTCGGTTATACTCGTACGCGTCCTGCGGGAGTACCCCGCGGCCCGCGGCGTTATAGCCAGGTTCTTTGCATGGTTAAAATAACCCCCAGGGGTCAGCTATGGCGAAACTGATACTCAGCATGGACGGGTTGGTGCTCAAGGAGATTCCCTTGGTGAAGGAGCGCACCACCATCGGCCGCAAGCCGCACAATGACATTCAGATCGACAACCTGGCGGTCAGCGGCGAGCACGCAGTTATCGTCACGATCCTGAACGACTCGTTCCTGGAAGACCTGGGCAGCACGAACGGCACGCTGGTGAACGGAAACGCGGTCAAAAAGCATTTCCTGCAGAACAACGACATCGTCGAACTGGGCAAGTACAAGCTCAAGTACCTCGCCGAGCCCGGCCAGCAGCCCGCGGCCACGGCGGCCGATTTCGAGAAGACCATGGTGCTGCGGCCCTCCGCGATGAAGGCCGCGCAGGATCAGGCGCGCGCCATGGCGGGCGGCACGCACGGCCAGCCACAGCCGCAGGCGGCCGAGGCGGCGCGCGCGAGCGCGGCGCAACAGGCGGCCGCGAGCGCGGCTTCCACCGGCACGGCGAGCGCGACGGAAAAGGAAAAGAGCCCGGCCGCGTCGCCGGGCGCGACGGCGCCGATGACCGCGCCTTCCACCGCCGCGGCGGCGTCCGCCGCGGCGACTGCGTCGCTGCCCCCCGCGGCGACATCGGCCGCCCCGGCGGTTCCGAAATCGGGGCAGATCCTCGGCGCGATCCAGATCCTGTCGGGCGGCAACGCGGGCAAGGAGCTGGAGCTTGCCAAACCGCTGACGACACTCGGCAAGCCTGGCGTGCAGGTGGCGGTGCTGACGCGCCGTCCGCAGGGCTACTTCCTCACGCACGTCGAGGGCGCCAAGCAGCCCACCGTCAACGGGCAGTCGATCGGCGCCGCGCCGCACATGCTCAAGGACCACGACGTGATCGAGATCGCCGGCGTCAAGATGGAGTACTTCGTCAAGAGCTGACCCGCCAGGGTCAGCTCTGCGTTCGCTCCGGCCCTCCAACGGCCAACTCTCGACCGCCGGAGGCCGCCTGAAACAGCATATCGTTCGGATCGCCATCGGGCTGGTGATCATGCTGTTGTTCGCCGGCCAAGCGGCGCGCTTCTACAACGTCGGGCTGATCACCCAGCTCGACAACATCATCTACGACACGCGCATGCGGCTCACGATGCCGAATACGGTCGATCCGCGCATCGTGATCCTCGACATCGACGAGAAGAGCCTGCAGCAGGTCGGGCGCTGGCCCTGGCCGCGGGACGTCATGGCGCGCCTGATCGACAAGCTGTTCGTCGAGTACGGCGTGGCCCTGGTCGGCTTCGACGTGGTGTTCGCGGAGGCCGACTACTCGTCGGGAATCCGGGCGCTGGACGAGCTGGCGCAGAACCAGTTCAAGCAGGTGCCGGGGTTCGAGGAGCTGTACGCGCGCATGCGCCCCGGGCTGGACAACGACGGGCTGTTCGCGAAGGCGATCAAGGGCCGGCCGGTGGTGCTGGGCTATTACTTCAGCAGCGAGGAGGATTCCCCCCGCACCGGCGCGATCCCCGCGCCGGTACTGCCCAAGGGCACCTTCACCGGGCGCAACATCGGCTTCACGAGCTGGGTCGGCTACGGCGGAAACCTGCCGCAGTTCCAAAAGAACGCCGCCTTGGCGGGGCACTTCAATCCGGTGGTGGACTCCGACGGCGTGGTGCGCAGAGTGCCGATGCTCGCCGAGTTGGACGGCGCCTACTACGAGTCGCTGTCGCTCGCGATGCTGCGCACGCTGATCGCGCTCAAGGACGGCGGCAGGTTGCCCAAGGTGCAGCCGGGATTCGCGCCGAATTCCATGCTCAACAAGGGCTACGCCGGGCTGGAATGGCTGCAGGTGGGCGGGGTCCGGATCCCGGTCGACGATACCGCGAGCGCGTTGATTCCGTTCCGCGGCGGGAAATACAGCTTTCACTACGTATCGCTCGCCGACGTCCTGTTCGACCGCATCAAACCGGAGGCCCTCAGGGGCAAGATCACGCTCGTCGGGGCCACCGCACCCGGTTTGCTCGACCTGCGCTCGACGCCGGTCGACAGCGTCTACCCGGGAGTCGAGATCCACGCCAACCTGATCGCCGGCATGATCGACCGCGAGATCAAGCAGAAACCGCCGTACATGCTCGGCGCCGAGGTCGTGCTGCTGGTGCTCGGCGGGGCGGTGCTGTCGGTCCTGATCCCGATGCTCTCGGCGCTCTGGGCGACCGCCGCGACGCTGCTCGCCGCCACGCTCATTTCGTCGCTCGACGTCGCGATCTGGATGCAGGCCAACATGGTGCTGCCGCTGGCCGGCTCTTTGCTGATGATCGCCGCTCTGTACACGATGAACATGGCGTATGGCTACTTCGTCGAATCGCGCTCCAAGCGCCAGTTCACCGAGCTGTTCGGTCAGTACGTGCCACCGGAGCTGGTCGACAAGATGGCCCTGGATCCGGAGAAGTACAGCATGGAGGGCAAGGAGGAGGTGCTCACGGTGCTGTTCTCGGACGTGAGGGGGTTCACCACCATCTCGGAGAGCCTTAGCGCGAAGGACCTGTCGGCCTACATCAATGACTATCTCACCGCCATGTCGCTGGTGATCCGCGGCAATCACGGCACCCTGGACAAGTACATCGGCGACGCGATCATGGCGTTTTGGGGCGCGCCGGTGGAAGACCCCGTTCACGCCCGCAACGGCGTGCTGACGGCGCTTCAGATGCAGCAGCACGCCGTGACGCTCAACCAGGAATTTCGCGCCAAGGGCTGGCCCGAGTTCCACATCGGCATCGGTGTCAACTCCGGCCGCATGCGGGTGGGCGACATGGGCTCCAAGCTGCGCAAGGCCTATACGGTAATGGGCGATCCGGTGAACCTCGGATCGCGCCTGGAGGGCATCACCAAGCAGTACGGTGTCGGCATCCTCGTGGGCGAGGACACGCGCAAGGCGGTCAAGGACATCGTCTTCCGGGAGGTCGACCGGGTGCGGGTAAAAGGCAAGGACGAGGCGATCGTCATTTTCGAGCCGCTCGGACTCGAAGGCGAGGTGGACAAGTCGATGCACGACGAGATCAGGCTCTGGAACCAGTGCCTCAGGCACTACCGTTCGCAGGACTGGGACCAGGCCGAAGTCGCGCTGCTCAATCTGCAGCGCATGCGTCCGGACTGCCAGCTCTACCAGACCTACGTCGAGCGCATCGAGCACTACCGCCGCGAACCGCCCGAGCCCGGCTGGGACGGCGTGACCAAGTTCGCGACGAAATAGGGGGAGAGGCGATGCGGCTGCGCGTTCTCGGCTGTTCCGGCGGCATCGGCGGGCGGCACCTGCGCACCACCTCGTTCCTGGTCGATAGCGACGTGCTGCTGGACGCGGGAACCGGCGTGGGCGACCTGTCGCTCGCCGAGCTGTCGCTGGTGGACCATATCTTCATTACCCATTCGCATCTCGATCACGTCGCCAGCATTCCGTTCATCGTCGATACCGTGGGCGGGATGCGGGTGCGGCCGATCACGGTCTACGCGACGCGCGCCACGATCGAGATCATGCGCAGCCACCTCTTCAACTGGGCGATCTGGCCCGATTTCGCCGAGATTCCGAGCCCGGAGGCGCCGTTCATGCGCTATCAGGAGATCGAGCTGGCCAAAACGATTTCCATCGGCGGGCGCGAGATCACGCCGCTGCCAGCGAACCATACCGTGCCGGCGATCGGTTTCCAGCTCGACAGCGGCCTGGGGAGCCTGGTGTTCACGGGCGACACGGGGCCGAACGATGCGCTATGGAGGCTCGTCAACCGGATCCAGAATCTGAAGTATCTGATCGTCGAGACCGCGTTTTCCAACAAGGAGCGGCAGCTCGCGGCGGCGTCCAAGCACCTTTGCCCCGAGACGCTGGCCGACGAGCTGGCCAAGCTCGAGCGCAATCCCGAAATCTACATCACGCACCTCAAGCCGGGCGAGATCGAGCTGACGATGCAAGAGGTGGAGGAGTGCGCGGGTGAATTCCGCCCGCGCATGCTGCAGAACAACCAGGTGTTCGAGTTCTGATGCCGGCATGAACAGCGCTGCCTCACGCCTGCCCAGAGTCACAGCGGAGCAACTCGCCCGGCTGGCGCCGCTCGACACGCTCTCGGCGGACAGGCTGAACGAGCTCGCGGCGGTGGCGACGATCGAGCGGGCCGCACGCGGCGCCGACCCGCTCGCGGCCCATCGGTCGGATGCGCAGTCGGTATTCCTGCTGCAAGGGGAAATGCTGCTCGTGTATGCAAAGGGCGGCACGATAGTGGTCGTCGGCGGCACGGAAGATGCCCGCCATGCGCTCAACCGGCGCGACGAACCGCTCATGCGCACCAAGGCGATCACCGACGTCGAGCTGCTCGTCGTCGACAGCGACATGCTGGACATCCTTGCGACCTGGGACGGGGTCGCGGCCGCGGCAACCAGCGGCCAGGAGTCGGCGGCCGCGATAGCGAGCGCGGCGCTGCGCGGCGGCGCGTTGGCGCAGCTGCCTGCGGCCCATATCGACGAGTTGATGAACCGATTTGTGAGGCTCAAGGCGCGCCGCGGCGACGTGGTGATCCGCGAGGGCGACGAGGGCGACAGCTACTTCGTCGTCGCCTCCGGACGCTTCCAGGTGGAGCGCACGATAGGCGGGGTCAAGGTGGTGCTTGCCGAGCTCAAGCCGTTCGATGCCTTCGGCGAGGAGGCACTCGTGTCGGAGGCAAAGCGCAACGCAACCGTGGTGGCGAGCGTCGACGGAGAGCTGCTCAAGCTCGGCAAGGTCGATTTCGACCAGCTGCTGCGCGAGCCGCTGCTGCGGCGAGTGCAGTTCGCGGAGGCGCGCGAGCGGGTGCGCGAGGGCGCGGTGTGGCTTGACGTGCGCTATCCGTCCGAATACCAGTACGACAAGCTGCCGGGCGCGATCAACGTGCCGCTATCGGAAGTGCGCAACATGTTCGCGCTGCTCGACCGCTCGCGGGATTACGTCGTCTATTGCCAGAGCGGACGGCGCAGCGCGGCGGCGGCGTTCCTCTTCGCGCAGCAGGGATTTCAGGTCTCGCTGCTCGAAGGCGGGCTCTGGGGCGCGGGCAAGCGCGACTAAACTCACAAAAGCTTGTTAAAAATCATGGGGATTGCTGTTGAATGTTTAATGTCCAGAGGCTAGGATAGGCTCTGATCGGAGGTCCGCAATGAGCGCTGTACTCAGCCAACAAGCTGCGTCGCAGACGGACGTCAACGCGCGTCTGGCGTTTCAGAAGCAGCTGCAGGCAGTCACCAACAAGATCCACGCCACGAACAACGTGGACGAGATCATTTTGGAGGTGAGCGCGGATATTTGCGCCCTGTTCAACGCCGACAGGCTGACGATCTACATCGTCGGCGAGGACAAGCAGGCGATCGTTTCGAAGGTCAAGACGGGCCTGAATTCGTTCAAGGACCTCAAGCTGCCGATCGCCGAGCATTCCGTAGCGGGATACGTCGCTCTTACGAAGAAGGCGATCAACATCAAGGACGTCTACGACGAAGGCGAGCTCAGGGGGATCAACCCGAACCTGCGCTTTCTGCAGGAAGTCGACAAGCGCACCGGTTACCGCACCAAGCAGATGCTGGTGGCGCCGATTCTGGAGCAGGGCAGCAGCGAGCTGATCGGCGTCATCCAGATCATCAACAACAAGGCCGGTGTGCCGTTCGGCACGCTGACCGAGGAGGGCGTGGCCGAGCTGACGCAGACGCTGGCAATCGCGTTCCGCCAGCGCCAGAAGCCGCAGCTGGTCAAGACCAAGTACGACTACCTGATCTCCGACGCGGTGCTGTCCGCCGGCGAGTTCGACCTGGCGTCGCGTCAGGCGCGCAAGAAGGCGGTCGACGTCGAAACCGTGCTGGTGGACGAGTTCCAGGTCAAGCTGCCCGCCATCGGGCAGGCGCTGTCGAAGTACTTCGGCGTTCCCTACGAGCCGTTCAAGGGGGATCGGATCAAGCCGATGGACCTGCTGCGGAACCTCAAGCGCGAATACGTCCAGGCGAACCAGTGGTTGCCGGTGGATGACAGCAAGGAGGGGCTCGCCGTGCTGTGCCTCGACCCAGAGCGGGTGCGCAACTCGCGCATCGCGTCGAACGTGTTTCCGAAGGCGAGGATCATCTACAAGGTCACGACGCAAAAAGAGTTCAAGGACACGGTCAATCAGTTCTATGGCCAGGAGGCCGTAGATTCCGGAGACATCGATGACCTGCTCTCCGGCATGGAGGACGAGACCATCGACAGCGACAGCGGCGCGGACGACGTCTCGGCCGCGGCGGATAACGAGCTGGTCAAGCTGGTCAACAAGGTCATCATCGACGCCTACCACCAGGGCGCTTCGGATATCCATATCGAGCCCTATCCGGGCAAGGCGAAGACCGAGATCCGGTTCCGCAAGGACGGGTCGCTCGGGCCCTATATCGAGGTGCCCGCGAGCTACCGCAACGCCATCGTGGCGCGCCTCAAGATCATGTGCGACCTGGACATCTCCGAAAAGAGGCGCCCCCAGGACGGCAAGATCAAGTTCAAGAAGTTCGGCCCGCTCGACATCGAGCTGAGGGTGGCCACGATCCCCACCGCCGGGGGGGTCGAGGACATCGTCATGCGTATCCTTGCGGCGGGCGAGCCGATCCCGATCGAAAAGCTGGGGCTGACCCAGAAGAACCTGGACAAGCTCAAGACGACGGTCGCAAAGCCGTATGGCTTGTTCTTCGTCTGCGGGCCCACGGGCTCGGGCAAGACGACCACGCTGCATTCGGTGCTCGGTTCGCTGAATACCCCCGACACCAAGATCTGGACCGCCGAGGATCCGGTCGAGATCACGCAGAAGGGTTTGCGCCAGTGCCAGGTGAACAAGAAGGCCGGGATGGATTTTGCGACGATGATGAAGGCCTTCCTGCGCGCCGACCCGGACATCATCATGGTCGGCGAGATGCGCGACAAGGAGACCACGTCGACCGGCATCGAGGCTTCGCTCACCGGCCACCTCGTGTTCGCCACCTTGCATACCAACTCGGCGCCGGAATCGATCATCCGTCTGCTCGACATGGGGATGGATCCGTTCAACTTCGCGGACGCCCTGCTCGGAGTGCTTGCGCAGCGTCTTGCCAGGCGCCTGTGCGCGAAATGCAAGCAGGCCTACACGCCCGAGCCGGCGGAGATCAAGTCGCTGCTCAACGAGTATTGCGAAGAGCTGATGAGCACCGAGCCCTTCAAGAAGGACGCGAAGGGGGCGGTGGAGGCCGTCTACAAGGAGTGGGTCAAGATCTACGGCAACGACAAGGGGCAGCTCACGCTCTATCGGCCGGTGGGCTGCGATACCTGCGGCGGGACCGGCATGAAGGGCCGGCTCGGCCTGCATGAGCTGTTGATCGCGACCGACCGGATGAAGAAAGCGATTCAGGAGCACGCGCGCGTGGCGGAGATGCTCGCGCTCTGCCTCGAAGAGGGCATGCGCACCCTGAAACAGGACGGCATCGAGAAAGTCCTGATGGGTCTTACGCACATGAAGGAAGTGCGCACCGTTTGCATCAAGTGAAACGGCGCGTGCCCGGATGAGCATTCCGATCGACCACACGCAGACCCTGAGCCTTACCGATCCGGGCATGGTGCCTGTAGAGGACGACGTTCAGCGCCTCGAGCAGCTGAACTCGATCGGCGCGTCGCTCTCGGCAGAGCGCGACATCAACCGTTTGCTGGAAACGATCCTGACCGCCGCAAAGTCGATTACGCGCGCGGACGGCGGAACGCTTTATCGCGTTACCGATGACCGTAGACTGCAATTCGAGATTATGCGTACGTCTTCGCTAAAGTACTATCACGGCGGCACGACCGGCAGCCCGGTGCCTTTCTACCCGATTCATCTGTACAAGGACGGCAAGCCGAACCACAGCATGATTGCCGCACACGTGGCGCTTACCGGGAAGACGGTAAATATCCCGGACGCGTATACGGCGGAGGGGTTCGACTTTTCCGGCACGAGAGCGTTCGACAACAAGACGGGATATCGCTCGAGGTCGTTTCTCACCGTGCCGATGCGGAACCACGACAACGAGATCATCGGCGTCCTGCAGCTGATCAACGCGCACGATCCGAGTTCCGGCGAAATCGTTCCCTTTTCTTCCTCGGACCAGCGCCTGGCCGAGTCGCTTGCCTCGCAGGCCGCGATCGCTCTCACCAACCGGATGCTGATCAACCAGCTCGAGGAGCTGTTCGAGTCTTTCATCAACCTGATCAACTCCGCGATCGACGAGAAGTCGCCCTACACTGGCGGGCACTGCCAGCGCGTGCCGATGCTGACCATGATGCTTGCCGAGGCGGCCACCGAAGCGAAGGACGGGCCGCTGGCCGGATTCAGCATGAACGAGAAGGACCGCTACGAGCTGAAGATCGCCGGCCTACTGCACGATTGCGGCAAAGTGACCACTCCGGTGCACGTGGTCGATAAGGCGACCAAGCTGGAGACGATTTTCGATCGCATCCATCTGGTCGAGACGCGTTTCGAGGTGCTCAAGCGCGACGCCGAGATCGAGCTCCTGAAAGCGGAGGCGGAGCTGACGGCGCGCTCGGCGCCGCGGGTCGAATTCGAGGCGGCCGAAGCTCGCCACCGCGACCGCGTGCGCCAGCTCAACGAGGACCGCTCCTTCCTGCGCGCCTGCAACATCGGCGGCGAGGCGATGCGCGAGGAGGACATCGCGCACGTGCGCGCGATCGCGCGCTACCGCTGGACCGACAGCGCGGGCCACGAGGCGAACTTCCTGACCGAGGACGAGCTGAAGAACCTGATCATCCGTTCGGGCACGCTCACCGCCGAGGAGCGCCAGGTAATCAATCACCACATCGTGGCGACGATCAGGATGCTCGAGTCGCTGCCCTGGCCAAAGCACCTCAAGAACGTTCCGGAATACGCCGGCGGGCACCACGAGCGCATGGACGGCAAGGGCTACCCCAAGGGGCTGACGCGCGACCAGATGTCGATCCAGGCGCGCGTGATGGGCATCGCCGACATTTTCGAGGCCCTGACCGCCAAGGACCGCCCGTACAAGCGGGGCAAGACGCTGTCGGAATCGCTCGAGATCCTGGGCCGCTTCAAGCTGGGCGGTCACGTCGATCCGGACCTGTTCGACATCTTCGTGCGCAACAAGGTCTATCAGCGCTATGCCGAGATCTTCCTCGACAAAGAGCAGATAGACGCGGTCGACGAGTCGAGTATTCCCGGGTACCAGCCCTAGCTTCGCGTTTTACGGCGGAATTCGGAATTTTCCGCGAGCCGCTATTCGGCTTGCTCTGGGCGGCGCGTGGTGACCGAATTTGGCAGGTCCGGACGCAAATGAGCAGCCGCGGATCCCTCGTCGGACGCTTGGATCGGCCAAATCCCGTGCCAGCGTGACTTACTTCACCTTTTTCGGCCATTCGCGGACGCCCGGCGGCTGGCACGGCGATTGCTCTTACAGGTGCAGGCCAGGCTTCGATGCTGGTCAAAATTTTCCAACGGGACAAGGGGTATTGTATGAAACGGCTTCAAAAAGGCTTTACGTTGATCGAACTGATGATCGTGGTTGCGATCATCGGTATTTTGGCCGCGGTAGCGCTGCCGGCGTACCAGGACTACACGATCCGGGCGAAGATGTCGGAGGTGATTCTCGCCATGAGTGCGTGCCGCACCTCGATCACTGAGGTGTATCAGTCGGGTCCGTCGATCG
>Ga0315540_10000311_pt1 | contig 26913 bp, 25 predicted proteins | sample SalMarSW160110MG_FD_203677 | JGI IMG/M metagenome (GOLD analysis project Ga0315540, IMG submission 203677) | Salt marsh sediment microbial communities from the Plum Island Ecosystem LTER, Massachusetts, United States - Salt Marsh Sediment SW1601-10 ...
CCTTGATAGGCGCGGGATTCTGCATGGCCGCTGCGCACGGCGCGCTCTATGCGTTCTTCACCTTGCACCTGCAGCGACTCGGCTACAGCGGCACGTCCATCGGCGCGCTGTGGACGCTCGGCGTGCTGGCCGAAATAGGCGTCTTTCTCTACCTTCCCGCTCTGTTCCGCCGCTTTTCGCTCCAGAGCATCCTGCTCTTCAGCCTGCTCGCAGCCGTCGTACGCTTCGCGGCGATCGGCTGGGCCGCGGGCTTCCTCGCGGTGCTCGTGGTCGCACAGCTGCTGCACGCGGCGACTTTCGGCGCTTTTCACGCCGCATCCGTGGCGACGGTCCAGCGCCTGTTTCCCGCCGCTGCGCACGCTCGCGGACAGGCGCTGTTTTCCAGCCTCGCCTACGGTGGCGGCGGGGCCGCGGGCGCCCTGCTCGCGGGCCGCGCGTGGGAGACGGGCGGGCCTGCGCTGACCTTCTCGTTCGCCGCCGGTATCGCCGCGGTCGGCGCCGCACTGGTGTTCTGGCTGCGTCCCCCGCAGCTTTGCGACGCCGCGCGTGTGCGATAATTTGCAGCTTCGATCGGTCACTTTCGCGCCCGAATACGCATGGCACAGACGCTCTACGACAAGCTTTGGAACAGCCACGTGGTGCACGTCGATAGCGACGGCACCGCGTTGCTCTATATCGACCGCCATCTGGTGCACGAAGTCACCAGCCCGCAGGCCTACGAGGGTCTCAAGCTGGCGGACCGCAAGCCGTGGCGCATCGGCTCCGTGGTGGCGACGGCCGATCACAACACCCCGACGACGGGCTGGGAGCAGGGGATCGATGGCATTCGCGATCCGATCGCGCGCCTGCAGGTCGAGACCCTGGACAAGAACATGCGCGAGTTCGGCGCCAAGGTCTATTTTCCGTTCCTCGACAAGCGCCAGGGCATCGTGCACGTCATCGGGCCGGAGAACGGGGCGACGCTGCCTGGCATGACCGTGGTCTGCGGCGACTCGCACACCAGCACCCATGGCGCTTTCGGCTGCCTGGCGCACGGCATCGGTACCTCCGAAGTCGAGCATGTGCTGGCGACGCAGTGCCTCGTCACCAAGAAAATGAAGAACATGCGCGTGCTGGTCGAGGGCCCGCTGGCACGCGGGGTCACGGCGAAGGACGTTGCGCTCGCGATCATCGGCCGCATCGGAACTGCCGGCGGAACGGGCTGTGCGATCGAGTTTGCGGGCAGCGCGATCCGCGCGCTGTCGATGGAAGGCAGGATGACCCTGTGCAATATGGCGATCGAAGCCGGCGCGCGCGCGGGCATGATCGCGGTCGACGAGACCACCATCCAGTACCTAAAGGGGCGGCCTTTTTCTCCCACCGGGCCCGAGTGGGACCAGGCGGTGGCCTACTGGCGCATGCTGTGCAGCGATCCCGACGCCAAGTTCGACCGCGAAGTCTCGCTCGATGCGGCGGCGATCAAGCCGCAGGTGACGTGGGGCACCTCGCCGGAGATGGTGGTGCCGGTCGACGAGCTGGTGCCCGATCCGGACAAGGAAAAAGACGCCACCAAACGCGACGGAATTGAACGCGCGCTGGCGTACATGGGTCTCAGGCCGCGCACCCGCATGAGTGACATCAAGCTGGATAAGGTGTTCATCGGATCGTGCACCAACTCGCGCATCGAGGATCTTCGCAGCGCGGCTGCGGTGGTGAAGGGCCGCCACGTGGCGCAAAACGTGCGCCTTGCGATGGTGGTGCCGGGCTCCGGGCTGGTGAAGGCCCAGGCCGAACGCGAAGGGCTGGACCGGATATTCATCGAAGCCGGTTTCGAATGGCGTGAGCCGGGCTGTTCAATGTGCCTCGGAATGAATGCGGACCGCTTGGATCCCGGCGAGCGTTGCGCTTCGACCTCGAACCGGAATTTCGAGGGCCGGCAGGGAGCCGGCGGGCGCACACACCTCGTCAGTCCGGCGATGGCGGCTGCGGCGGCGATTGCAGGGCACTTCGTCGACGTGCGCTCGGCATTCTAGGGTGAGCGCGATGAAGAAATTCACGCAACTCAATGGCTTGGTAGTGCCTCTCGATCGGGCGAACGTCGACACCGATGCCGTCATTCCAAAGCAGTTTCTCAAGTCGATCAAACGCACGGGCTTCGGGCCCAATCTATTCGACGCCTGGCGTTATCTCGATCACGGTGAGCCGGGGATGGATCACTCCAAGCGGCCGCTCAACCCGGACTTCATCCTTAACCAGTCGCGCTACAAGGGGGCCGAGATTTTGCTGGCGCGCAAGAATTTCGGCTGCGGATCCTCGCGCGAACATGCGCCCTGGGCGTTGCTTGACTACGGCTTCCGTTGCGTGATTGCACCGTCATTTGCCGACATCTTCTTCGAGAACTGCTACAAAAACGGTCTGCTCCCGGTAGTGCTGACCGAAGCCGAAGTTGACGCACTGTTCTACGACTGCGCGGCGTTCCCTGGGTTTCGGCAGGTGGTGGACCTGGAGCAGCAAACGGTGTCGAACACCGACGGCTCGCGCCGCTATAGATTCGAGGTCGATCCCTTCCGCAAGCATTCGCTGCTGAACGGCCTCGACGAAATTGCTCAGACGCTGCAGCACGCTGACGAGATTCGCGCTTTTGAGGCCAGGCGACGCGACCAGTTTCCCTGGCTGTTCAGGTAGGCCGCGATGAAAATCGCGGTCTTGCCGGGAGACGGTATCGGAAGCGAAATCGTCGCGCAGGCGCTCAAGGTCTTGCGGCGGCTGGCGGAGGACGGCTTGCGTCTGGAGCTCGAGCAAGCGCCGGTCGGCGGGGCGGGCTACGAGGCCGCAGGAGATCCTCTGCCCGAGGCGACGCTCAAACTCGCGCAGCAGGCGGATGCAATCCTGTTCGGGGCGATCGGCGGGCCGCAATATGACGTGCTGCCTCGCGACAAGCGCCCGGAGCGAGGACTTCTGCGTTTGCGCAAGCAGCTCGGATTGTTCGCGAATCTGCGCCCTGCGATGGTCTACCCGGAGCTTGCCGCCGCGTCCTCGCTCAAGGCGGAGATCGTCGCTGGCCTAGACGTGCTTATCGTGCGCGAGCTGACGGGCGACATCTACTTCGGCGAGCCGCGCGGAATCACGACCTTGGCCGGAGGCGAGCGCGAGGGCGTGAACACGATGCGCTACCGTGAGAGCGAGATCCGGCGCATCGCGCAGGTCGCTTTCGAAGCGGCGCGCAAGCGCGGCAAGCGCCTGTGTTCGGTCGATAAAGCCAACGTGCTGGAAACCACCGAGCTGTGGAGGGAGGTGGTGACGGACATCGGGAAGTCCTATCCCGATGTCGAACTGACGCACATGTACGTAGACAATTGCGCCATGCAGCTGGTGCGCAATCCAAAGCAGTTCGACGTCATCGTCACCGGCAACCTGTTTGGGGACATCCTGTCCGACGAAGCATCGATGCTCACCGGGTCGATAGGAATGCTGCCTTCGGCATCGCTCGACGCTATAAGCAAGGGGCTGTACGAGCCGATTCACGGCTCAGCGCCGGACATCGCCGGCAAGGGCGTGGCAAACCCCCTGGCGACGATCCTCTCGACGGCGATGATGCTGCGCTACTCGTTGGGCAACGAGCAGGCGGCAAGTCGCGTCGAGGGCGCCGTGCGGCAGGTGCTGCGCGAGGGCTACCGCAGCGCGGATATCCATACGCCGGGCACGCGTTTGGCGGGCACGAACGAAATGGGCGACGCGGTGATCGCCGCTCTCTGAGGAAAGGATCATGTTGAGGGTCGGTATCGTTGGTTGGCGCGGGATGGTTGGTTCAGTGCTCGTGCAGCGCATGCGCGACGAGCGCGACTTCGACCACATCGAGCCGGTCTTCTTTTCGACTTCCCAGGCGGGCGTCGAGGGCCCGAACATAGGCAGGGACAGCGGCCCGGTACTGGACGCCAACGATCTCGCAGCGCTCAAGTCTCTGCCGGTGATCGTTTCCTGCCAGGGGGGCGACTACACCAACGACGTCTACCCGAAGCTGCGCGCCGCGGGCTGGAACGGCTACTGGGTCGACGCGGCGAGCGCGTTGCGCATGAACGACGACGCGGTAATCGTGCTTGACCCGGTCAATATGCCACTGGTGAAGGATTCGCTCGCCAAAGGCGGGAAGAACTTCATCGGCGGCAACTGTACGGTCAGCCTGATGTTGATGGGAGTTTCCGGGCTTTTCCAGCACGACCTGGTTGAGTGGATGACGAGCATGACGTACCAGGCCGCCTCCGGCGCCGGCGCCGCGAACATGCGCGAGCTCGCCCAACAGATGGCGCGCGTCGGCGACAGCGCGAAGAAGCTGCTCGCCGATCCCGCGTCGAGCGCGCTGGATATCGACCGCGCCGTGACCGAGGCAATTCGCGCGCCGGGCCTGCCCAAGGCGAGCTTCGGCCAGCCGCTCGCCGCCAGTTTGCTGCCGTGGATCGACAAGGACCTCGGCAACGGCCAGAGCCGGGAGGAGTGGAAGGGCCAGGCCGAGACCAACAAGATCCTCGGCCGCGCCGACCGGCCGGTGCCGGTGGACGGTATCTGCGTGCGTATCGGCGCGATGCGCTGTCACAGCCAGGCGCTAACGATCAAGCTGCGCAGAGACGTCCCGCTGGACGAGCTCGAGGGAATGGTCGCCGAGGCCAATGAGTGGGTGAAGGTGGTCCCGAACCGGCGCGAGGAGTCGCTCGCGGAGCTGACCCCGGCTGCCGTCAGCGGCAAGCTCTCGGTGCCTATCGGGCGCCTGCGCAAGCTGCCGATGGGCGGAGACTACCTGGCTGCCTTTACGGTCGGGGACCAGCTGCTGTGGGGGGCGGCCGAACCGCTGCGGCGTATGCTGCGCATACTGCTCGATTCAGGTGTCGGGCGGTGAGGGCGAGCGGCCTTGACCAGCGGCATCGAAGCGGCAGAATTTCATAGCAAGTTCCGGTGCAAAGGTGAAAGAATCGAGAAAATCTCTCAGCTTGCAAGCCTAACACCATGATGTTATTTTACTTGGGGACCGCAAATTGAGTCAGGGTGGGACCGTGGGCAAATCCATCACAATGAGAATTTTCGCCGCGGCGCTTCTGGCCGTTCCCTTGATCGCGCATGCCGTGGGTTTGGGGAATTTGCGCGTCTTGTCGGCGCTCGGGCAGCCACTGAACGCCGAGATTCACATCGTATCGGAGCAACCCGACGAGATGAACTCGGTGACTGCGCGCCTGCCGTCGCAGGATGCATTCCGCCAGGCGGGCATCGAGTTCAATCCGGTGCTGCTCGGCATGAAATTCGACGTGGAGCAGCGCAACGGCAAGTCGGTGCTCAAGCTCACCACCACGCAACCGGTAAACGAGCCGTTCCTGGATATTCTGGTCGAACTGCAGTGGTCGAGCGGGCGGCTTGTGCGCGAGTACACGTTCCTGCTCGATCCTCCGGAATACAAGGCGACGCAGGCGATCAGTCCTGCGCCATCTGCGACGCCGATGGAAAAGTCTGCGCAGGCGCCGGAGGCCCAGGCGCCGGTCCAGGAGCGGCCGCTCGAGTCGGCCCCCGCGCCCGCGGTCACGCCTGCCCCCGCGCCTAGTCCCGCGCCCAAGCCGGCGGCAGCGCCGGAGCCGAAGTCCCCCGCCACGCGTGAAGTGAAGAAGGGCGATACCTTGGGTGCGATCGCGCGCGAGAACCTGACGCGCGGCATTACCTACAACCAGATGCTGATCGCGCTGTACCGCGCGAACCGCGACGCTTTCATTCGCGACAACATCAATCTGGTTCGCGCCGGCCGAATCCTCGAAATACCCGATCAAGAGGCCGTCGCGGCAATCGACCCGGAGGACGCAAGGCGGCTGGTGCGATCGCAAATGGCCGACTTTGCCGCCTATCGCCGCAAGCTCGCGGCGGCCGCGCCCGCGACGAGCGCTGGCGCCGGAGAGCGTGCAGTCAGTGGACAAATCAGCTCGACACCGGAACAGCCGGCACCGGCCACGCAGAAGGACCAATTGAAGCTTTCGAAGACCGACACGGGGTCCGGTCCGATGTCGCGCGCGGCGAGCGAGGATGATCAGGCTGCGCGCGAGCGCGCGCTGCAGGAAGCGCAATCGCGCGTTGCCGAACTGGAGAGGAACGTCAGCGATCTGCAAAAGCTGGTCGAGCTGAAGGACAAGGCGCTCGACGTGAAGAGCAAAGAGCTTGCGGAGTTGCAGCAGAAGGCGGCCGCGGCCCCGGCTGCGCCGATCCCCGCCTCGGCAGTCCCCGCCGCACAGCAGCCCGCGGCAGCGCCCGCCGGCGCGGCTGAGGCGCCCAAGCCGATGGCACCGCCCGCCAAGCCGGCGGTTGCGCCGGCTCCCAAACCGGCCCCCAAACCGGCGCCGAAGCCAGCGCCCAAGGCGAAAGCGCCGCCGCCTCCGAGCCCGCTTGATGATTTGCTAGACAACCCGGCCGCAGTGGGCGGGTTGGGCTTAGTCCTCGTGCTCCTGCTCGGGTACGGCGCCTGGACGTGGCGCCGCAAGAAGAAGGCTGCGGCGCTTCAGGGGGGCGGGTTCGACGCGGCGGCCGGCGCGGGCGGAGCCTCGTCGGTCTTGAGCGCGGCGGGGACGCCGTCCGTGCGGGCGGACGTGGGCAGCCAAGCCTCGGTTAGCCAGGCGAGCGTCGGCGGCATGGAGGCGGACGAGGTCGACCCGATCGCGGAGGCTGACGTCTATATGGCGTACGGGCGCGATTCGCAGGCCGAGGAGATCCTCAAGGAAGCGCTGCAGAAAGACGCGAAGCGCCCGGCGATCCATGCCAAGCTGCTCGAGATCTATGCCGGGCGGCACGACGCGCCATCGTTCGAACAGACGGCGCGCAAACTGCAGGCACTCACGGGTTCGGGCCCAGAGTGGGAGAAGGCCGCGGCGCTTGGTCGCAGCATCGATCCGCAGAATACGCTCTACGGCGGCGCGCCAGAGGCGGGAGAGACCCGTACCGGCACCCCGGCTGTGGAGGCCCCTGCAGAGCCTGCGCCGGCGCCGAATCTGGATTTCGATCTGGACGCCGCATCGACCCCCGTAAGTCCGGATATTCCCCTGGACGTCGGCGAGGACGAAGGCAAACAGCAGGCTTCGGAAGCGCTCGACTTCGACATCGGTTCGAGCACCGACACGATGAAGGCGGGCGATTTCGCCAAGGGCGGAACCCTGATCATGGACAAGAACGCCGAACCGAAGACGGAGCCGGCGGGTCTCGATTTCGATCTCGGCCTGGGCGGGGGAGATGCCCAGAAAACAGCCGAAAGCGGGGGGGGTAGCTTCGAATCCCCGGCGACGCCGGAACCCGCGGCCGCGGATACGCTGGGATCGATGGATTTCAATCTCGATCTCGACACCGCCGACACCAAGCCCATGCCGGCGCCTTCTGCGGAGCCGGCGCCACTGGACCTGTCCTCGATCAGTCTGGACCTCGGAGCGCCGGGCGAAGGCTCGGCCGCAACCACGAGCACGGATCCGAAGTGGCAGGAAGTTGCCACCAAGCTCGACCTGGCCAAGGCATATGAGGAGATGGGCGACAAGGACGGTGCGCGCGAGTTGCTGAACGAGGTCGTAAAAGAGGGCGACAACGCGCAACAAAGCCAAGCCAAGCAGATGCTCTCCAGCCTCGGCTGAGAGCAAACCCCCTACAATTAGCCACGGGCCGCGCCCCTGCGCGACACCGTGGCTAAACTTTTTCCGGCATGCGACTCGCGCTCGGCATCGAATTCGACGGCAGCCGATTTCTGGGCTGGCAGACTCAGCCGGGCGGCCGCACGGTGCAGGATGCGGTGCAGGCGGCGATGGCGGCAATCGCGGGCGAGGAGGTGAAGGTCACCTGCGCAGGGCGAACCGATCGCGGAGTGCATGCGTGCGAACAGGTGATCCACTTCGATCCCCCCGTGGCGCGTCCGGACAGCGCGTGGATAAGGGGCGCAAACGCGATGTTGCCCGACTCGATCGCGGTGCTGTGGGTGCGGCGGGTTGACGAGGCGTTTCATGCCCGTTTCAGCGCGATATCCCGCAGCTATCGATACGTCCTGCTCAATCGCGGCGTCCGGCCCGCGCTCGCCGCGCGCCACGCCGGGTGGTTCCATCGCGCTCTCGACGTCGAGTCGATGCACCGTGCGGCCGAGTTTCTCGTCGGCGAACACGACTTTTCCGCTTTTCGTTCCGCCGAGTGCCAGGCGAAGACGCCGGTGCGGCGCGTGAACCGCCTCGAAATCGAGCGCGTTGGCGAACGGATCGACTTCGTCATCAGCGCCAACGCGTTCCTGCACCACATGGTACGAAATATCGTCGGAACGCTAGTGTACGTCGGCATGGGCAAGCATCCTCCGCCTTGGGTGCGCGATGTGCTGGCGTCGCGTGAGCGCGCGCGCGCCGCGCCGACTTTCGGCCCCGAGGGCCTCTATCTCGAAGCCGTCGACTACGCCCCTAAATGGGGTCTGCCGAGTGGGCGTCGTGCGCCGATCGCGCTGCCGGTCGAGCTCTGAGCGATGCGCACTCGGGTAAAGATCTGCGGCATAACGCGCGCCGAGGATGCGCGGGCCGCCTGCGAGGCGGGGGCGGACGCCATCGGGCTCGTGTTCTATCCCGCCAGCCCTCGCTTCCTGTCGCATGAGCAGGCGCGCATGCTGCGTGACGGGCTGCCCGCGTTCGTCACGGCGGTGGCGCTGTTCGTGGATCCAAGCCGCGACGAGGTCGAGCGAGTAATCGACCGCGTGCGCCCGGGCGCGCTGCAGTTCCACGGCGACGAGCCGCCCGAGTTCTGCGAGCGCTTCGGACTTCCCTACCTCAAGGCCTGTCGCGTGAAGGAGGGGGTCGATTTGCTAGAATACCTCCAGCCTTACATGGGCGCGAGCGGCTGGCTGGCGGACGCCTACGTCGAGGCGTACGGCGGTACTGGAACCAGCTTCGATTGGTCCGTGGTTCCTCGCCAGCGACCCCGTCCGCTGATCCTGTCGGGCGGCCTGACGACCGAAAACGTTTGCGACGCGGTCCGTCGCGTCCGGCCATGGGCGGTAGATGTTTCGAGTGGGGTCGAGTCCGCCAAGGGCATCAAGGACTCGGCCAAGATAGCAGCCTTCATGGCAGAGGTCAGAAATGCAGATGGATGAGCTTCCCGACGCGCGCGGACACTTCGGCCCCTACGGGGGGGTGTTCGTCGCCGAAACCCTGATTCACGCACTCGACGAATTGCAGCAGGCGTACGAACACTGCCGCAAGGATCCGGCGTTTGCGGCGGAATTGCGCTATGAGCTGAAGCACTACGTCGGTCGGCCAAGCCCGGTCTACCACGCGAAGCGTCTGTCGCAAAAGTATGGCGGTGCGCAGATCTATCTCAAGCGCGAGGACCTGAATCACACCGGTGCGCACAAGATCAACAACACGGTAGGCCAGGCGCTGCTCGCGCGCTACATGCGCAAGCCACGGGTGATCGCGGAAACCGGTGCCGGGCAGCATGGCGTCGCCAGCGCAACGGTCGCGGCGCGCTACGGCATGGAGTGCGTCGTCTACATGGGGTCTGAAGACGTCAAGCGCCAGGCCGCGAACGTGTATCGCATGAAGCTTCTGGGCGCTACCGTGGTGCCGGTCGAATCCGGATCCAGGACGCTCAAGGATGCGCTCAACGAAGCGATGCGCGACTGGGTGACGAACGTCGAGAACACGTTCTACATCATCGGCACAGTCGCCGGGCCGCATCCGTATCCAACCATGGTGCGCGACTTCCAGGCAGTCATCGGGGAAGAATGTCTGCAACAGATGCCGGAGATCGCCGGGCGCCAACCGGATGCCGTGATCGCCTGCGTGGGCGGCGGCTCGAACGCGATGGGAATCTTCCATGCCTACCTGCCCGACGAATCGGTGCGGCTGATCGGCGTCGAAGCCGCGGGAGAAGGGCTCGCTACAGGCAAACACGCGGCCTCCTTGTGCGCCGGCACGCCGGGGATACTGCACGGCAACCGCACTTATCTGTTGCAGGATGCCAACGGTCAGATCATCGAGACGCATTCCATCTCGGCGGGCCTCGACTACCCTGGCGTGGGGCCCGAGCATGCCTGGCTGAAGGACAGCGGCCGTGCCGAGTACGTCGCGATCACCGACAACGAGGCGCTGCAGGCGTTCCATGAGCTGTGCCGACTGGAGGGAATCATCCCGGCGCTCGAATCGAGCCATGCCGTCGCATACGCGACCAAGATCGCGCCGACGCTCGGCCGCGATGCGATTCTGCTGGTCAATTTGTCCGGGCGCGGCGACAAGGACATGCACACCGTCGCCCAACGCTCGGGGATCGAGTTCTAGCGATGTCGCGCATCCAATCGCGTTTCGCGGCGCTCCGCAAGCGGGGCCGCAAAGGTCTGATTCCGTACATCACGGCGGGCGACCCGACACCCGCTCTCACGGTGCCGCTGATGCGAGCCCTGGTCGAGTCCGGAGCGGACATTCTCGAGCTCGGGGTGCCGTTCTCCGATCCGATGGCCGACGGACCCGTGAACCAGCGCTCGTCCGAGCGCGCCCTGGCGAACGGCGTCGGACTTGCGGACGTCATCGGCATGGTGCGCGGGTTTCGCGATCACGATGCGGATACCCCGGTGGTCCTGATGGGTTATGCCAATCCGATCGAGGCGATGGGCGGCGAGAAGTTTCTTGCCGCCGCGACGAGCGCGGGCGTCGACGGCGTAATCGTCGTGGATTACCCGCCGGAGGAGGCGGCACCGTTCGCGGCGCTGGCCAAGAGCCGCGGGATCGATCCGATATTCCTACTTGCGCCCACCTCCACCCCGAGCCGGATCCAGGAGGTAGCCCGCATAGGGGCCGGCTACTTGTACTACGTTTCCCTCAAGGGCGTGACCGGTGCGGCGAGCCTCGATTTGACGGACGTCGCGAAGCGCATCCCCCTACTGCGCGCGGCCACGCAGCTGCCGATCGGCGTCGGTTTCGGGATACGCGATGCGCAATCCGCGCGACGCGTGGCCGAGATTGCCGACGCCGTCGTGATCGGCAGCCGCATCATTCAGGAAATCGAAGCTGCAGGCCCCGAGCAGGCGGTCGCCCGCGTCCGGGATCTGATCAGGCCGATCCGCGCGGCGCTTGACGCTTGAGCGGGATAAGCGAGGCTGGGCGCATATGAGCTGGCTACAAAAGCTTCTTCCACCCAAGATCCAGCGCACCGAACGCGGCGCGCGCAAGACCGTACCCGAGGGCCTGTGGACCAAATGCCCGGCGTGCGACGCGGTGCTCTACAGCACGGACCTGCAGAAGAACCTGAACGTATGCCCGAAGTGCGGGCACCACGAGCGGCTCGACGCGAGGGCGCGCCTCGACGCACTGCTCGACACCGAAACGCGCTTCGAGATCGGTGCCGAGGTTCTGCCGGTAGACAGTCTCAAGTTCAAGGACTCGCGAAAATACCCCGAGCGTCTGTCCGAGGCGCAGGAGCAGACGGGAGAGACGGACGCGCTGGTCGTCATGCAGGGGGCGATCAAGGAAATCGGCGTGGTCTGCGCCGCATTCGAGTTCGAGTTTATGGGTGGCTCGATGGGTTCGGTGGTGGGCGAGCGCTTTGTTCGAGGCGTGCGCGTCGCCATCGAGCAGAAGCTGCCGTTCATCTGCGTGTCGGCCTCGGGCGGCGCGAGGATGCAGGAAGGCCTGCTGTCGCTGATGCAGATGGCGAAGACCACTGCCGCGCTCACCGATCTTGCGGAACGCAGGCTGCCGTTCGTGTCGGTGCTGTCCGACCCGACCATGGGCGGCGTGTCGGCGAGCTTCGCCATGATCGGGGACATAGTGATTGCGGAGCCGAAGGCGCTGATCGGCTTTGCCGGCCCGCGCGTGATCGAGCAGACGGTAAGACAGAAGCTTCCGGAGGGGTTCCAGCGCGCCGAGTTCCTGCTGGAGAAGGGTGCGATCGACATGATCGTCGACCGGCGCCAACTGCGCGACACGCTCGCCTCGCTGCTGGGGATGCTGCAGGGGCTGCAGGCCGAGCAGCCGTCCTGAGCCCGCACCCGGCATCGTCTCCCGTCGTGGCGTCCCGCACGCTCGCCGAGTGGCTGCAGTATGTCGAGGGACAGCACCCGCAGCCGATCGCGCTCGGGCTCGAGCGCGTCGCGCAAGTGCTCGCGGGCCTGGATACGCGGATCGCGTGCCCCGTATTCACCGTAGGCGGCACCAACGGCAAGGGCTCGACCTGCGCGATGCTCGAGGCGATATTGCAGGCTGCCGGATTCCGAACCGGCCTTTACACCTCGCCGCATCTCGTGCGGTACAACGAACGCGTACGGATCAACGGCCGGGAGGCCGAAGACGCCGAGCTGTGCGAGGCGTTCGCGGCTGTCGACGCGGCACGGGCTGGGGTTCCCCTGACCTATTTCGAGTTCGGCACGCTGGCGGCGATGTGGCTGTTCGGGCGGGCGGACCTGGAGGCCGTCGTCCTGGAGGTGGGGCTGGGCGGCCGTCTGGATGCGGTGAATGTGCTCGATGCTGATTGCGCCGTGCTGACGAGCGTCGGCATCGACCACGTCGAATTCCTTGGCGCCACGCGCGAGGCGATCGGACGGGAGAAGGCAGGCATTTTTCGCCCCGGCCGCGCCGCGGTCGTGGCGGACCCGTCGCCGCCGCAGTCGGTCCTGCAAGCTGCGCGAGCGTCGGACGCGCGCCTGCTTCTGGCGGGGCGCGACTTCGGCTATGTACGGGAAGACGGACAATGGCGCTATTGGGGGCCGACGGGGACGCGCGCCGGGCTCGCTCACCCCGCGCTGCGCGGCGTCCTTCAGCTGCGCAATGCGGCGGCGGCAATGTGCGCGCTCGACAGTCTGCGCGAGCGCTTGCCGGTGGGCATGCAGCACGTTCGCCAGGGCCTGGCGCAGGTCGCGCTCCCGGGGCGGTTCCAGGTCCTGCCGGGGCGGCCGCAGGTGATCCTGGACGTGGCGCACAACCCGCAGGCGGCCCAGGGGCTCGCGCAGGACCTGGCGGGAAGCGGCTTCGCGCCCGAGACGATCGCGGTATTCGGCATGCTGCGCGACAAGGATGTCGCGGGCGTAGTGCACGCACTCGCGCCGCGGGTGACTCGCTGGCACCTGGCGACACTCGACGGGGAGCGCGGCGCGAGCGCGGCCGAATTGGCGGCGATCCTGCTGGCAGAGAACGTATCGGCTCCGGTCGCGCAGCACGGCTCGGCGGCGCAGGCGTTCGCTGCGGCGCGGGGAGAGGCGACCGAGAATGATAAAATTCTCGTCTTCGGCTCTTTCCTAACGGTCGGCGAAGTGATGACGTATCTCGAGGCGGATCGCGGCGGCGCGCGCAACCATGGCTGAAGCGCAGGACGTCAATACGCTCAAGCGTCGCGGGCGCAGGCGCCTGGTCGGCGCCATCGCCCTGGTATTGCTCGCAGTCATCTTGTTGCCGATGGTTTTCGATTCCGAGCCAAGGCGGGCCAATTCCCCGGTCGATGTGCGTATCCCGAGCGAAGACACGAAATTCGCTCCCAAGCTTCCCGTGCCGAAGGCCGAAAAGCCTGCGCAGAGCCCTTCTACCCAACCTGCCGCGACACCGCACAAGCCAACCGCGAGCGCGCACAAGGAAACGCCACCCGGGCCCAGCGCGGCCGAACGCGCGCGCGCGGAAGCGGCCTTGGCCGGCATCGAGTACGTCGTTCCGGTCGCGGCGCTGGCAGACCCCGAGCGGGTCAAGGAGCTCACGTCACGCCTGTCCGCCGCCAAGCTTCCCTACTACACGGAGCGGATCGCCACCGAAAAGGGTCGGGTGACCCGCGTGCGCGCCGGGCCTTTCACCAGCCGGGCGGCCGCCGAGAAAGCGCACGCGAAGCTCAAGGGCCTTGGACTCAAGCCCGGAAACGTCACCACCAAGTCCTGATGACCTGGCTGGACTACGCCGTGCTCGGCGTGATCGGGGTCTCGGTGCTGTGGGGTCTGTGGCGCGGGCTGGTGCGCGAGGTGATATCGATCGCCGGATGGATGCTCGCTTTTATTGCCGCATATCTGTTCGCGGCTCCCCTCGCGGGCGCCTTGCCGCGCGCTATTCCCACTCCGGAACTGCGCATGCTGACGGCATTCATGTGCGTTTTCATCGCCGCGCTCGTCGTTGCGACTCTTTGCGGCCTGTTGCTGTCAAAGTTGGTGAAAGCGGCGGGTCTGGGCGGGCTGGACCGCGTGCTGGGTTCGTTGTTTGGCTTGGCGCGCGGGCTGCTCATCGTGCTTGCCTTTGCGCTGGCGGCGGGCCTGACGGCCGTCCCGCGACAGGTATATTGGCGCAATTCGTTCAGCGGGGCGCCCATGGCCCGGACGGTACTGGCGATTCGGCCTTGGCTGCCGCCGTCGTTGGCCATGCGCCTGCGCTATCATTGAGGCCCGAAAACCGGTAGGCGGTCCCTATGTGTGGCATTCTCGGAATCGTCGCGCGTTCGCCCGTCAACCAGCTGCTCTACGACGGGCTGCTGTTGCTGCAGCATCGCGGTCAGGACGCCGCTGGCATCGTTACCAGCGAGGGCAAGACCTTTCACATGCAAAAGGGCAACGGCATGGTGCGCGACGTGTTCCGCACGCGCAACATGCGCTCGCTGCCGGGCAACGTCGGCATCGCGCACTGCCGCTACCCTACCGCCGGCTCGGCACGCAACTCGGCTGAAGCTCAACCGCTCTACGTCAACTCGCCGTTCGGGATCGTCCTCGGACATAACGGCAACCTGACCAACGCCGACCAGCTCAAGGACGAGATGTTCCGCCAGGACCTGCGGCACATCAACACGAACTCCGACTCCGAGGTGTTGCTGAACGTGCTCGCGCACGAACTGGAGAAGACTTCGGTCAAGCTGCGGCTGGATCCCCAGACCATCTTCGCCGCGGTGTCGAATGTCCACCGGCGCTGCCGCGGCGCATACGCGGTGATCGCGATGATTTCGGGTTACGGCGTGCTCGCGTTCCGCGACCCTTATGGAATCCGTCCTGCGGTCATCGGCTACAACGAGACCGATGGCGGCACCGAGTACATGGTTGCGTCCGAATCGGTCGCGATCGATTCTCTCGGGTTCGAGGTGCTGCGCGACGTGGCGCCCGGGGAGGCCGTCCTGATAGACGAGGATGGCAATTTCTACAGCCAGCAGTGCGCGCCGCGTACCAGCCTCAATCCGTGCATCTTCGAGTACGTCTACCTGGCGCGGCCGGATTCGCTCATCGACGGTGCGTCGGTGTACGAGACGCGGCTGACCATGGGCGAGAAGCTGGCCGAGAAGATCCGCCGCGAATATCACCATCTCGACGTTGATGTGGTGATTCCGATCCCGGATTCCAGCCGTCCTTCGGCGCTGCAGCTGGCGCTCGGCCTGGGGGTGCCCTACCGCGAAGGCTTCGTGAAGAACCGTTATATCGGCCGCACTTTCATCATGCCCGGCCACTCCGTGCGCCGCAGGTCGGTGCGGCAGAAGCTGAACGCCATATCGATGGAATTCAAGGGTAAGAACGTGCTGCTGGTGGACGATTCGATCGTGCGCGGCACCACCAGCCGGGAAATCGTACAGATGGCGCGCGAGGCCGGCGCACGCAAGGTGTTCTTTGCATCGGCGGCGCCGCCGGTGCGCTTTCCGAACGTGTACGGCATCGACATGCCGACTCGGGCCGAACTTATCGCGGCGCACCGCAGCGAGGAGGAGGTCGCGATCGAGCTCGGGGCGGATGCGCTCATTTACCAGGACCTCGAGGCGCTCGAGAGCGCCGTGCGGCAGATAAACCCGAAGCTGACGCACTTCGAGACCTCCTGCTTCGACGGCAACTACATCACGGGCGACGTGACCAGCGATTACCTGCTCGCGATCGAGACCCGGCGCGATGCCGCGCGCGATTCCGGCGACGATGCCGAAGGCGCCCAACTCGACTTGAATCTGGTCACGGCGGAATAGCCGGCGAGCGCGGATCAACCCCATCTTTACGGCGGCCTTCGTTCGCGCTAGCATAACGTCTGCGCCGATTTGAAACGACAGCTTGCGGGCGCGTTAAAAATGCTGCTAAAGCGTGCCGCCAAACCCGGTTCGCGCAGCCGGGTTTTTTTGTGCCCGCAGGCGAAGGATGTAAGGTCATGAAAGACACATTCGAGCTTGCGACACTTGGTGTGCGCGCCGGTCAGGCGCGCACGGAATTCAACGAGCATTCGGAGGCGCTGTTCCTCACCTCCAGCTTCGTCTTCGACAACGCGCAGCAGGCGGCGGCCAGGTTCGCCGGCGGTGAAGACGGCTTCATTTATTCGCGCTTCACCAATCCTACGGTCAGCATGATGCAGGACCGGCTTGCCGCCATGGAGGGCGGCGAGTCTTGCGTGGCGACCGCTTCCGGAATGTCGGCCATCCTCGCCATGTCGATGGCACTGTTGAAGGCCGGCGACCACGTCGTGTGCTCGAACGCGGTGTTCGGCGCCACCGTACAGCTCTACGCGGGGATTCTCGCGCGCTTCGGGGTGGAGACCACCTTCGTTTCGCCGCTCGACGCGGGCGAGTGGGAGCGCGCGGTACGGCCGCGCACCAGGCTCTTTTTTCTTGAGACGCCGTCAAACCCGCTAACGGAAATCTCGGACGTCCCGGCGATCTCGGAGATCGCCAAGCGCGCTGGCGCGCTGCTGGCGGTCGATAATTGCTTCTGCTCTCCGGCGCTGCAGCGCCCGCTCGCACTCGGCGCGGACCTGGTAATCCACTCCGCCACCAAGTATCTGGATGGCCAAGGCAGAGTGCTGGGCGGAGCGATCGTCGGACCTCGCAAGCTGGTCATGGACGGCATCTTCGGTTTCCTGCGAACCGCCGGGCCGTCGCTGTCGCCGTTCAATGCCTGGGTCATCCTGAAGGGCCTGGAGACTCTCGAGCTGAGGATGATTGCGCAGTCCGCCTCGGCGCTCGAGCTTGCCCGCTGGCTTGAAGAACAGCCGGGTGTGGCGCGCGTGTACTACCCCTGGCTGGCATCGCATCCACAACACGCGCTTGCCACGCGTCAGCAGCGCGCCGGCGGCGCGATCGTTTCCTTCGAGCTCAAAGGCGGGCGTGCCGCTGCCTGGAAGCTGATCGATGCCACGCGACTTATCTCGATCACCGCCAACCTTGGGGACACCAAAACCACGATCACGCATCCGGCCACCACCACACACGGGCGCATCTCGCCCGAGGCGCGCGCGGCGGCAGGGATCACGGATGGATTGGTGCGCGTCGCAGTCGGCCTGGAGAGCCAGGCGGACCTGCGTGAGGACCTCGTGCGCGGCCTCTAGCGCGCGGCGGGCGACAAGTCGATCAGGCGAGCCGTGCCGTCTTCGGCTCTGAGGTAGCCGCCGGACTGGTACCAATCGGGCAATACCCAGCGCTCGCAGCGTTGCCCATCGATCTCGAGCTCGTGCCGCCCGGGGCGATGGGTATGGCCGTGTATCAGGCGCGTGACCTTGTGTCGGCGAAACACCTCGCGCACGGCATCTGGACTGACATCCATGATCGCCATGCTCTTGGTCCGCTTGCGTGCCTCGCTCTCGAGCCGCAGCGCACGGGAGCGGCCGCGCCGCTCGTCGAGCGGCGCGGCCAGAAAATCGGCTTGCCAGGCCGCCGAACGAGCTTTGCTGCGCCACGCCATGTAGTCCAGGTCGTCGGTACAGAGCGTGTCGCCGTGCATCAGCAGGGTCCTGACGCCGCCCACGTCCGCGATCGAAGGGTCGGCGAGCGGCAGCGCGCCGCAAGCGGAAAAGAATCCGCTTCCGAGCAGGAAGTCGCGGTTGCCCTGCATCACGAATACTGCGGTCCCGCCGCGCGCCAGCGCTTGCAGCGCGGCGACCACCCCGCTCGCGAGCGGGTCGGCCCCCGGCGCGCGCAGCTCGTCGTCGCCGACCCAGTAGTCGAACAGGTCGCCCAGGATGTAGAGCGTCCTCGCCGCGGCCGCCTGGTCGTTCAGGAATGCGCGGAAACGGTCGGTGATAAACGGCCGCTCTTGCGACAGGTGCAGGTCCGAGATGAGCAGGTCCGGGCCCACGCTGCCGTCTAGTTGCCGTCGACCAGCGACATCGATTCGATGACGATCGGGTCGCGCGGCACATCGCTGGCGAAGGGACCGCCGCGTCCGGTCGGAGTCTTGGCGATCTTCGCGACGACGTCCATCCCCGAGACCACCCTGCCGAAGACAGCGTAGCCGCTACCGTCGCCACGCGGGTCACCCCAGTTCAGGAACGCGTTGTCCGCCAGATTTATGAAGAACTGTGCGGTCGCGGAATTCGGGTTGGAGGTGCGCGCCATGGCGATCGTGCCGGCGTCGTTCTTCAACCCCGCCTTCACTCCGGCCTGGGCTTCATTCGGGATGGGCGCGCGCGTCGGTTTCTGGTTGTAGCTGCCGTCGAATCCCCCGCCTTGAATCATGAAGCCGTCGATCACGCGATGGAAGATCGTGTCGCTGTAATGGCCTTCGTGCACATACTGTAGGAAGTTCGCCACCGTCTTCGGCGCCTTTGATGGATAAAGCTCGAGCCGGATAGTACCGAGATTGGTCTTTATATCGACGTGAGGCGTCGCGGCGGCCGCCGGAGAAGCCGCGGCGGCCGAGAGAATGACGAGGGGTTTCCAGAGCTTGAACAGGTTCATGGGTGTTTCCACAGAAAGGCGCCGTGAGTGGCGCCGGGGGAGGACTCAGCCGGCACCCTCATAGAGGATCTTCCAGCTGTCGTTTTCCTTCGATCAATAAAAGCGTACCCGCGGATGCTGGGGCTTCGCCGCGACCGCCTCGTTCACGCGCTCGAGCACCTGCGGATAGCTGCCCGCCTTGAGCAATGCGTTCGTCTTCCCCATGTCGTTTGCACGCGCCGCGGACGCGCCCAGCAGGACGCCCAAAAGTAGCGCCCCGACGATGCATTGGAATGCCGTGCGACACGGAACAGAATCGACCATTGTGTTATACTTTTCAAGGCTCTACGAAACGACGCATTCTAGACTAGCCCCCGGCCTGCGACAACTTCGAACGACTCTTCTGCACTGCAGCGTGCGGTTGCCGAGGTTTTTGAATGGGTGTGCTGCGCACAGTTCCCTCGACCGGCACGCGAACGCGGCGAGCATAGTGGCTCCGGATGCTCACGATCTACAACACACTGGGTAGAAGAAAGCAGGACTTCGCGCCGATCCACGCCGGCACCGTGCGCATGTACGTCTGCGGCATGACGGTGTACGACTATTGCCACCTGGGACATGCGCGAGTGATGGTGGTGTTCGACGTAGTGCGCAGATGGCTGCGCGAAAGCGGCTATCGCGTCACGTACGTGCGCAACATCACTGACATCGACGACAAGATCATCCGGCGCGCGATCGAGAATCGCGAAACGATAGGCGAGCTCACCGCGCGCTACATACGCTACATGGACGAGGACGCGGCGGCGCTAGGCGTCGAAGCGCCCGATCACGAACCGCGCGCCACGCGCTTCGTGCCGCAGATGCTCGACATGATCTCCGCCCTCGAGCGCCGCGGCCTTGCATATCGCGCAGCCGACGGCGACGTCAATTTCGCCGTGCGCAAGTTTCCAGGCTACGGAAAACTTTCGGGCAAGTCCCTCGACGAGTTGCGCGCCGGCGAGCGGGTCTCGGTGGACGCTTCGAAGCAGGATCCGCTCGACTTCGTGCTCTGGAAGCGTTCCAAGCCGGACGAGCCGAAATGGCCGTCGCTGTGGGGGGAGGGACGCCCGGGCTGGCACATCGAGTGCTCGGCGATGAGCTGCGCGTTGCTCGGCGAGCACTTCGATATCCACGGTGGTGGTGAGGACCTGCAGTTTCCGCACCACGAGAACGAGATTGCGCAATCCGAGGGTGCCAGCGGCAAGACTTTCGTCAATTTCTGGATGCACAACGGCTTCGTGCGCGTGGACGAGGAAAAAATGTCCAAGTCGCTGGGCAATTTCCGCACGGTGCGCGACATCCTTGCGTCGTTCGATTCCGAAGTGGTGCGTTTCTTCATCGTGCGTGCGCACTACCGCAGTCCGCTCAATTACTCGGATTCGCACATGCAGGACGCGAAGGCCGCACTGACGCGGCTTTACACCGCGCTCAGAGGCAGCCCTGCAGCGCCTGCGCCGGTCGACTGGAGCGAGCCGCACGCGGTCCGATTCAAGTCCGCCATGGACGACGATTTCGGCACACCGGAGGCAGTTGCGGTGCTGTTCGACCTCGCGAACGAAGTCAATCGGGGCGCCGCCGCGCTTGCGCCCCAACTACGCGCGCTAGGCGGCGTGCTCGGTATCCTGCAGCGCGATGCGCAGGAATTTCTGCGCGCCGGTCCGGGCGCCACGCTGGACGATGCTGAAATCGAGCGCCGGATTGCCCGCCGCGCGGCGTTCAAGAAGGAGAAGAACTACTCGGCGGCCGACGCCGAGCGCGGCGCGCTGGTGGCCGCGGGCATCATTCTCGAGGACGGGCCCGCAGGCACTACCTGGCGCCGCGGCTGAACGGTTCCGCGGCGGGATCAGTCCTTGAAACCGCCGTCGCGGCCGATGATCGTCAGGTCGACGTACATCGACCCGTTGTGCTTCTTGGGCGAATAGCTCACCGCGAATCCGCCGAAGTCGACGTCGTTCATCGTATTCAGCGCGTCGATGAATCTCTCCCGGGTCAGGTTCTTGCCCGCACGGCGCAGCCCCTCGACCGCAACCTTCGCGACCAGGAATCCCTCCAGACTGGAGAAATTGACGTCGACTTTCGCCTTCTTGGCCAGTTGGTTGAACTCCTCCACGACCGGAACTTTGAGGCTCCAGGGGAATGGAACCACCTGCGAGATGGCGACGCCGACGCCGTCCTTTCCGAGTTCGTTCGCCAGCGCCGTCGAACCCACGAACGAAACGTTATAGAACTGGCCGTCGTAGCCGTCCGTCTTCGCCATCTTGATGAAGGCGGCGATCGACTTGTAGGCGCTGATCATGATCACTGCGTCGGGCCCCTTGGGCAGGATCGCCTTCACGGCCTTGGCGACGTCCACCGTGTTGCGCTCGACGGTTCCGGTGGCGACGATCTCGCCGCCGCGCTTATGCACCGCGATCTGGACCCCGGTCAGACCGGCCAGGCCGTAGCTGTCGTTCTGGTAGAACACCGCAAAGCGCTTGCTTCCCGTGGTAAGCAACTGCTCCACGATCCGGTCCGTCTCGTCGTAGTAGCTGGCGCGGACGTTGAATACGTAGGGATTGACGGGGGTGCGCAGCAGCTCGGCGCCGGTGAACGGGCCCACGAATGGGACCTTCGCCTTGGTGAACACCGGCAGCGCGGCCTTGCTGGTCGGGGTACCGACGTAGCCCACCAGCGCGAATACCCGGTCGTCCTCGATCAGCTTGCGCGTGTTCTCCGCCGCCCGGTCGGATTCGTAGCCGTCGTCGCGGGTCGTGAGGCGGATGGTGCGACCATTGACGCCGCCTTGCGCATTCACGTGATTGAACCAGAGCATCATGCCATCGCGCATCTGGATACCCAGCTGTTGCGCCGGTCCGGTGAACGCGGCCGATTCGCCGAGCAGGATCGAGATCGACGTCACCCCCGGAACCGGCTGCGCGCTTGCGGCACTCACAGCCAGGCCCAGGGCGCAGGCGCAGGCAAGTCGGGTCAGCAGTGTCTTCATGGTTCAACGGCCTTGTTGCAGAAGCCTGCATCTTAAGCACATCAGAGCAGCCGGTGGGCGGAACTATTCCCTCGCGCTCAGCGAGTTGTCGATCACGGACGGAGGAGCCGGCACGCCCATGGTCCTGAACGCGGCCGCTTCGTTAACCACGTATAGGGCATCATCCGGCCAGTCCACCGCTACCGCTGCAGCAATTTTCACTGCCAATCGGAAGGCAACCTGCGCCGAATGCAGGGACTGGAGTTGCCCCGTTTCCGTGGACGATTTAGCGCTTGGAACGCAACCGAGCGCGTGGGCCTGCGGGTAACCGCGTGCTCGTGGTGCATTGAAAGAGGTCGCTCGAACTCGATTGGCGAGATCCGGCGGAGACTTGAATAGCGCCGCGTGGGGGCGTACCACCCTTCGATGAAGAACTGCCGTGACACGCGATCGGCAGCACGGCGCGCATTCTCATCGTGCGCGCTCGTTCTGACCCGCTTCCTGCGGCCCAGGCCTTCGAATCGGTCGACTCTCACGAGGCGAGACGTGCGACGCGCTTTCTCGCCAAAAAGCTTTGTTCGTCAAATAAATCAACTAGTTGACAACGCTTCTGCGAGTGGCGCAGACTGAGGCTATGCTTGAACGAACGGTGCCAAGCGGCTGCGCGTGGCGCTACCAGTATCCGATCCGGTTGACCACGACTCAACCTGTATAGACCGCATCGTGGCTGCTGAAAAGAAGAGTAAAAATACGCGCTTCCCGAAGACTGACGACAAGCGAAGCCGCGTCTCGCTATCGGCGGCTCAAATGGCCGCACCCTATCTGCAGGCGGCAGCCCGACTGCGCCAAAACGGGCGCATCACCGAATCCCTGGCGCCGCTACAGCAGGCGGTACGCGTCGATCCTGGCAACGCCGCTGCTCAGCACGATCTGGGGCTCACGTACCTGAACTGTGATCGGGCCGAAGAGGCAACCGCTTGCTTCCGACGCGCAGTTGCCCTCAAAGGTGACTTCGCACATGCCCACTACCGGCTCGGCATCGCGCTCGAGTTGCGGGGTTGCGACAACGAGGCGATCCAGTCTTATCAACAGGCGGTGGCGCAGCGGCGCAAACTCGCCGACGCCAACACCCGACTCGGCAATCTGTTACTAAAGCATGGAAGGCGAAAGGAATCGATCGATGCCTTTCGCGCCGCGGCAGCTGATGCTCCCAACTCGACGGAGGGACGGCTCAACCTCGTCAAGGCACTCCTCATCGAGGAGAAGGACGCCGAAGCGGAGGTGGCGGTGCGGCGTGTCCTCGCGCGCGACGAGGACAAGAATAGCAGCCCCGCACATTGGATGCTCGGCACTATCCTTGCCGAATCGGGCCGCTTCAACGAGGCCGTCGCGGCTTTCGAACGATCTATCGCGCTTGGGTCGCAGCAGGGCATTGGTTATTACGATTTGGCGCGCGTCCGCAGTTTTACGGATGCTGATCGTCCGTTGATCAAGCGCATGCTCGCCGTCGCGCAGACCTTGCGCAACGCGGATCAGCGCGTGCTGCTCCAGCTGGCACTCGGCAAGGCATACGACGACCTTAAAGACTACGGGGCGGCGATGCGGCATTTCGTGGAAGCGAATAACATAAAAAAAGCACTCACGCCATTTGATCAAGCGGCCTTCTTACGCCGAATCAACGCGATTATCAGCCGCTTTACCGCAGAACTAATTGCCGCGCATCGTGGGAACGGAAGCGAATCTTCGCGTCCGATCTTCATCGTCGGCATGCCGCGCTCAGGTACGACGCTGGTGGAGCAGGTCGTCTCCAGCCACAAGGACATCGCAGGTGCCGGCGAGTTACGCTTTTGGACGCAGCGTGGCGCGGCCTTCGAGCGGCTGGCCGAGACCACCGCGATCCTGCGCATGCAACGGCAGGTAGCGGATGACTACCTCTCTCTGTTGCACCGCATCGCGCCCGAGGCGGCGCGTGTTACTGACAAAATGCCGTTCAATTTCATTTGGGCCGGGCTGATCCATTTGGCGTTTCCGCACGCCACGATCATTCACTGCCGACGTAATCCGATCGACACTTGCTTGTCCGTGTTCTCGACCTACTTCGCGCCGCGGGCGGATTTCTCAACCGACAGAGACGATCTCGTTTTCTACTATCAACAATATCTCCGACTCATGGCGCATTGGCGGGCGATTCTGCCGGCTGATCGCTTTATCGAGGTCGATTACGAACTGCTCGTAGGCGACCCTGAACCGGTGTCGCGCCGCCTCATCGCCGCTTGTGGTCTCGACTGGGATCCTGCCTGCCTCGCGCCAGAGCGCAACGATCGGCTGGTTAAGACTGCGAGCAAATGGCAGGCGCGCCAACCGATCTACAGCAGCGCCGTGGAGCGCTGGAGGCACTACGAGCCCTGGATTGGGAGCTTCCGCAATCTTCTGTTGGAGAGTGGAAGCTCGGACTAGTTGTCCACGCCTTGCAAGTCAGCCAGTGCGCCGAGATGGCGCGAGTAATGGCGCCAGCGTCCGACCGCATGGCGGTAAAGCGGCTGGCGAACTTGCCAGCTACTGGCAGTGACGACCGTCCGCTCGGTGCAGTGGAAGTCGAGGCAGGCGGGCTCCCAGTGAAGGCCAAGAAAATCGATAATTCGTCGGCTTTCGCGTTCGAGACGAGCGACTACCGCCTCCAGGTCCACGATCAGGACCGCCAGCGGTAGGACACTATGCAGTTGCGCAAGACGTCGGCGGCTGGGCGTTCTATCTTCTCCCCCGGATCTGTCGAATTTGCTTACACATGGAAGCGGGAAGATATATTATAACGTACTAACCCGTTGATATATAGTGATATACACAAGATGGTCTCAAATTTGCTTACGAGTCGGTGGTGGGAGTTTACTTAACGTTTCGACTAGGGGGAGAAGCTATGAAATTCAAGAGGAAACTGGCTGCATCCTGCATCGCTGCGAGCTTTGCGCTTCTGGCCCCGAGTGCGGCCAACGCGGCGCTGACCTACGGTCCAAGTGGAGTATGTCCCATCGACGGCACCTTCACCACCGATTGCAACCTGTTTGTCACGTTCAATGCCGACGGCAGCATTAGCACAGCCCTGGGCGCGCAAGATACGTCCGGGAACTACACTTATGACAACGTTGAGGACGCGCTGATCGGTGTCTACAACAATACCTTACAAGCCATTAGCAGCTTTTCGATCTCCAGTACTTCCTCGATTGGCATTTTCAATTTTGAGGGTGATGGCATCGCCTCGTATACCGGGGTCGGCAACGCCATGGATAACTCAGGGTATGGCGGCGAGAACGCCTATTTTACTAACATCGCCGCTGACTTAAACCACGGAATCGTGAATTTCCTCACCCCGATCGCCGCCAATGGGGGAACGTCTTACTTCTCGCTCGAGGACGCAATCGACGTCAATGCGCCGCCCGTGATCGGGAGAGCGCCGGAGCCTGGAACGCTTTCCGTGCTTGCCCTTGGGCTTGCCGGTCTAGGGTGGTCTCTGCGCCGGAAGCGCTCGGCTAAGGGCTCGGCGAAGCTTTAGGCGACCATCTGACGTGTTCAAAGAGGTGATCCTTCGGGATCACCTTTTCTTTTTTGTGTTCCGCAACCGAGTTCGATCCTGTTGCGGCTTCGTTTCGCGTTCCCCGGGCCCGACCCTGAGCCTGGTTTAGCTTAACGCTCAGCCCTCGAAGAACTCTTTCACCTTCTCGAGCCAGGACTTGCCGCACAGGCGGAAGACTTTGCCGCTCTGCGTCTCGGCCGGGACCTTGATCCGGGCCGACCCGTCCAGCGTCGGGATCTCGATCTCGCCCCCGAGCGCGGCGGTGGCGAACGAGGCCGGCATCTCGCAGTGCAGGTCGTCGTGGTCGCGCTGGAATACCGGGTGCTGCTTGATCTGGACCTGGACGTAAAGGTCGCCCGCCGGGCCTCCGTTCACGCCCGGCTCACCCTCGCCCGAGAGGCGCACGCGGTCGCCCTCGCGCCCCACACACCTTGGGGGATCGAGCCGTAGTTGAACGGGCATGGCAGCGGCGAGATGAAGTCCAGCCGCCCGGAAGATCCACGCTTGACCAAGCTGCCGCGCGGGATCTCGATCACCACCTCGAGCACGTGCGGCGCTGTGCTCCCGCGCGGGAATCGGCTGTGCTTCGCGCGTCGCGGGGCGATTGACAAGGTGATCAACTGGATCGGCTTTTACATTCATTGCCGGCTGCATTCGAGCCTGGCCTAAATCGGTCTGATGCAGGTCGAGCAACGCTGGGCGCCAATCAGCTGAAACGGGCTGCACGACCGGCTCGGCTACGGAATGCTGAAAACTAAGGGGTAAGGTTCAGCGCCATGCCCTGCGCGTCGGTAATTCTTACATTTTCTTTCAAATCATTCGAGAAAGCTTTAATCGACGATGCTTAAAAATCTTTAATGCCTATGTTTTTAAAGTGTATTTTGTTCTTATATTGGATTCTGGCACAGGTGTTGCTTTTGGACGACGGAGTGTGAAGTGACCGAGGACACCCGGCCGGGGGGCGGGGCTGTAGCACTGATCTCGGTATTGCTGTCAGACCCCTCCATTCAGGTATTGAGAGGAGACGCAAAATGAAAAAACTGTTACTTGCCGCCGGTGTCGCCGCGTTGTTCGGCATGGTGAGCACGGCCAATGCCCACTTGGTGGCCTTCGGCTGGAAGGACCAGGGCAATGGCACGATCGTTATGTGGGGCGAGCATTGGCATGGTGATCAGACGTCGCCTTACAGTGACAATGGCGGCGTCAGGATTGGCGTCTACGGTACGGACGACAGCTTGTGGCCATTGTTCCAGTGGACCGGTGTTCAGAACAACATGGGCGGAACCACGGCGTTAATGGACGCCATGGTGACAGGCGGCATACTTGACGGGTATGCCATAGAACCGGTCAACTTTAGTAATAGTCCATCTGAGAACGACTGGTTCTACACCGATCCTCTCGTATTGGGGAATGGTACCTGGGGGCTGTTTACGGGCACCGCCTGCTGTGTCGATACGATGAGCGCGCCGGGGCAATTCGTCATCACGGGGATTACAAGCGTGCCTGTCGGCACGGGTCCTGGGAACGGTGGCGGGAGCGTTCCGGAACCTGGGTCCCTGGCACTGCTCGGCATTGGCATCGCGGGCTTGGTTGCCGCGCGTCGTCGCAAGCAGATGGCTTGACCTGTCGGATTGCATGACAGCAAAACGGCGGCCTTGGCCGCCGTTTTGCTGCGCGCCCAGCCCGGGCTGCTATGCCCGGAAGGGGACGACGCTCAGCCCTCGAAGAACTCTTTCACCTTCTCCAGCCAGGACTTGCTGCGCGGGTTGTGGCG
>Ga0315540_10000312_pt1 | contig 26910 bp, 16 predicted proteins | sample SalMarSW160110MG_FD_203677 | JGI IMG/M metagenome (GOLD analysis project Ga0315540, IMG submission 203677) | Salt marsh sediment microbial communities from the Plum Island Ecosystem LTER, Massachusetts, United States - Salt Marsh Sediment SW1601-10 ...
CGCCAGCCAAATATCGCCCCGGTAAGTGAAAGCTACCGTCGCACCGTCAGGTGACAGGGCGGGATAGCGGGCGTAGCGAATGTCAGTGGCTTTCGCACCACCTGCCAGAAGCAGGAGTAGCGCGGCGATGAAGAAATGGAATTGCAGGTTTCGACACATATCCAGGAAACTCCCGTTAGAAATCACAGCTAGTTCAAGACAGCACACAGCCAGCGATCGCGCACAGTCATTGAGTAAACCAGATCAGGTAAGTTATGCTATAAGGAAAATTCGATCAAGTCGTTTGCAGTGCGATGCTCTCTGAGGCAGAGAGTACGACGAGCGTGAAATAAAAACCCGGCCCTTCTTAACGAAGAGCCGGGCTCATTTGGCTTGGTTGAAATCGAGAGCCTTTTGTCTCGTTGTCTACTGAATCAGGGCGCGAAGGCCGAGCAGCAGGGAGTTGCTCTCCTGCTCATTGATATAGCTGTTGTCAACCACGTGGTTTTCAGTATCGCGACGGATGGAGATTGCCAGCTCGTAACCGTCAACCGGCTCATAGGAGACGCCGGCAATGAGATAACGCGCATCACCCTCATCAGCCAGCAGGGGATCCGTTGCATTTCTGTTGCGGTCGATCCATTCATACTTGGAGAAGACTCTGACGCGCGCCAGCCACGTATCGGAGGTGGCAATGTTTACGCGTCCAAAGAGCGAGAACCCAACCGCCTCGTTAACATACTGCGGGCTCTTATCGTTGGTCCAATTCTGGTCATCCTTGGTCTGGAAAACTTCGGCAAAAGCTCTCAGCCAGTTGCGATACTCGAAAATCGCCGCGCCATTCAAACGATTCTTCTCGGTGTTTTTCGGAAAGCTAACGCTGCCGCTGTTGTCCACGATATTCGGCCAACCGATGTAGGCCTGACCCAGAAGTGCAACTCCCGAAAAATCGGGGCTCTTGGGGAAGGGCCGAATGTCGGCAACAATGGCAAAGTCTTTGTATTTATTCAGCTCGCGTTCGGTGTAGGAAGCACCGTTGAGAACCTGCACAACCAGAACGCCCCAGTCTCCGGGACACTTGCCGATCAGGGTTACACCGAGATCTGCTTCCGGTAAATACCCCAGCTTGTGGAGTGAAACCTCGTCGACAAAGCGATAGCCCCAAGCCTTCTCGACACGGGCAATATAGTAGTTGTCGACCATACCAGCCTGGGCATCGACATAGCGAACCAAGCCGTTCACCTGCAAGTAAGCATGACGAAGCCGCATGGTCCAGCCGGTGTTGTTGCTTTCATTGCGCATGGGATCGTAAGCTTCGAGAGTCAAGCGGGCTTCATAGCGATCACTGAAAGTGTGATGGACCCAGAACCAACCACGCTTAACGTTGAACTCGTTAAAGCTCTTCCCCATTCCCTGGTCATTTAAGTGCAGTCTGTGCTCGACATGAATCTCCGCCCCATAATTAGTTTCGCCGTCGGCTAGAACCGCTAACGGAGTGATTACAAGAATGGCACTTACTGTGAGCAGCAGGATGCAGATCCTTTTCATAGCTTCTCCTTGATTCACAAAAACTCCCATTATCCCAACCAAGAGATCAATATTGGCGTTACCGTCTCATTTTCGGCATTGCCGCAATCCTATGCCTAAAACTGAAGGGCAACTTTAATACAATCCCAGAACTATGTCAACAGTTATTTTCGTCACAACAGGGCACTTAAAATCACGCACTAATTTCTCTACGTTCCACGATCTTGTTTACACGCAACAGCTTGGCGAAACGGCGGCAAAGCCTTAAGTGGACTATTTTGTAGTTATTAACCGTCCCCGAAGCAGGTCGGTCAGGAAGTGGGCAATCAGCGAATGTCCGACTTCCGTCGGGTGGCAATGATCGATAAAATACTCGTTTTCGGGCAGGCCATTGAAGAGTGAGTCGACATTAGCCAGCACCAGTGAGTGCGATTTTGCGAAAGAGAGATAGAGGTCATTATAGCCTTTCTTGATCCGCAGCGAGTAATTATCCAACTGCTTCGCTGAATCGAGGTATACCTTTGCTGAGTCACGCACGGAACGATAATCGACAATGCCGCGATTGTAAAACGGCACCGGGTTGGCGGGTGTCATGGTAGCTACCCGAGCAAGAATCGAATCAGATGATTGACCGGCATACCACCGGGCAACCGCAAAATTGTTCAGCAAGCGAGGATCATCGGGAGAAGCCTTGAGTTGATCTGCGTACAGTTCCGCAACCCGACCGGGATCACCGAGATCGCGGTAGGCTGTTTGATATACTTGCTGCGTCCACTCATCGGAACGGCCCGGAAGCAGGAGGGTGTCGAGGCAGAGTGACCAGTGTTGCTCGAGGTCCTGCTGCATCCGGGATGCCATCACCAGGCGGCCCTCACTGTCGCGCCCGGTAGTGAAGATCTTAAACTCGATTCCCGGCGGCCACAGGTCCGGCGTCGGCACCGTACAAAGGACCAGGGAGACATTTCGCGACCTGCACCAGTGATAGATGAATTCCAGATTCTCCTTCGCTTGTGCCAGCGGTACACGTGGTGTCAGGGTTTTCTCTCCTGTGGGAGTCGGTTTAAGTCCCAGCACTACCCCCTTGAGCAGTTGATAGATGTACGAGTGCGCCAGCAGCCGATTCAACCAACCGGAATGGCTGGTCTGGCGGTACAGCTCTTCATCAGTCAGGTAACCGTTTATCGAGGGATCATTGTTCCCAAAGTAGGTGATGACCATATCGGGATGCAGTCTGTCACCGTCAAGTTCTAGTTGCTTGCGGCACTGCCAGCTGGTGTAGCCGGCGACCGAGCCGTTGATCACCGTCACGGTTTTATCCGGCAATTGCTGTTGCAGCATCGTCTGCAATTGCCGGACGAATGTCAGGTTTGCCTTGGGCAGCCCCAAACCGAGGGGTGTAGAGTCACCGAGAAAGAAGATGCGGAATTCATTCGCTTGCTTGGGTTTGATCTCCGGTCCCGCAAAGCCGTCGGAGTCGATTGAAATGAAATCGCTCTTGTAGCCGGGCTTCAGCCGCCAGAACAGTTGCGGATCAGGCTCATTCATTCCCATGAAGGAATCGAACAGGTGCATTTGCCAGAGTTTGTATTCGAAAGTGATGTCCTGCCTTTTTGAAATATACCCGACAGAAATCGACACCACAGCCCGCAGGGTCAACTCAAGGACAACGAAAAGAATAACAACAGCCGCAATTGAAAATAGCAGCATGCGGGCACGGGAATGAGTGGAAGCCATAACGACTGATATGAAGCAGGATTAGTAGCTGTCGGTCAAGGTGATTTCGCCGGAGCTGATTGCGATCCGTTCTCCGTTCAGATCGACCAGCAGCTGACCTGATTCATCGATATCGACTGCCGTGCCTTCGGCATTATCCCCCCGATAGGAGAAGCGAATCCTCTTGCCGAGGATGGAGGAGTAGCCGCGAATTGCCTTTATTTGACCGGCGATGCCGCTATCGCAAAAATCGTGATAGCGTGCTTCGAAGTGACTTAAGATTCCTTGCACCAAAGCAATGCGATCGGCTTTGTCACCGGAGGCAATGCGGATCGAAGTAGCGCGGCTGTGGATCTCTCCCGGGAAGTCAGCTTCGGTCATATTGATGTTGATTCCGATTCCGACAATCACATAACGGACGTGGTCAAGTTCGGCGGAGAGTTCGGTAAGTACGCCGGCGGCTTTCTTGTCGTTGATCAATACATCATTGGGCCACTTGATTGCTGTTTTGAGCTTGTAGAGTTTGCGGATTGCCTCAGCGACACTGACCGCCGCAATCAGTGACAACCCGGGGGCATAGGTCGGCAAAATCTCAGGCCGCAGGATAATCGACATGTACGCGCCGGTGCGCGCCGGAGAGTGCCAGCTTCTGCCCAGACGGCCTTTGCCCGCAGTCTGCCGGTCAGCGATTACAACGGTGCCTTCAGCCTCACCCCGTTCGGCATACTTGTGAGCCAGGGTGTTGGTGGAGCCCACGCGGTCAAAGCTGTAAATGTTGAACCCGAACGATTCTTCATCGCGACCGAAACTGATTTCGTGGGGAAACAGAATGTCGGGAGAGGCGATATACTTCACCCGCAGCTCACTTTTCTGTGTAGATTTCTGCTCAAGCTGATAACCCCAATTGAGCAGCTCCCTGAGGGCAGCTTTGACCCGCGTCTTTGAGATCTCTAACTCGCGGGCAATAATATCAATTCCGACAAACGAACTTGCGCGTTCCTTCAGTTCGTTAAGGACATCGATTTGCGTCTGGGTAATGTCTTTAGCCATATCCAGCTAATCTTTCGTGACAGAAAATTACAGGGGGGTAATCGTCATTGACAAATCAAGTGCCGGAGCGGAGTGAGTAATCGAGCCGACGGAGATGAAATCGACTCCGGCGTCGGCATAGGCGCGTACATTGTCGAGCATCATGTTCCCGGATGCCTCGATCTCCAGGTCTGGCTTGACGCTGCGAATTAGTTTTACCGCGACGGCGGTTTCCTCCACGGAGAAGTTGTCGAGCATGATACGGTCGATATCAAGCGCGCAGGTTTGTTTAACTTCATCAAGGTTTCGCGTTTCCACCTCGATCGCAAGGTTTTGGATTGCCATCGTTTCGTTGTACTCAATGGCGGCGGCCACGGCGCGTTCGATTGAGCCCGCTGCTGCAATGTGATTCTCTTTTATCAGGATCATATCATACAACCCAACCCGGTGGTTACTGCACCCACCCGCCACGACGGCGCGCTTCTCCAAAAGGCGCAGGCCGGGAGTGGTCTTGCGGGTGTCAAGGATTTGGCAGCCGGTGCCCGCGACCTTCTCAGCAAACTTCGCGGCGGCTGTGGCTATCCCGGAAAGACGCATCAGGAAATTCAAAGCCGTGCGCTCGCCGGTCAGCAGGGCGCGCATTTCGCCGGTCAGGCTGAGGATTTCATCGCCCGAATTGACGGTTGTCCCTTCGACGACATGTTGCTGCAGCTCGGTCCTGGAATCAAGCCGATAGAAGACTAGCGTGGCGATATCAAGACCGGAGATCACCCCCGCTGATTTTGCCCTGATAACACCGCTCCCGCGCGATTCCACCGGGATAATACAATTGGTGGTGACATCGCCCTCTTCGACATCCTCAGTCAGGGCGCGGTCGACGATCCCCAGCAATTGTTCGTTGGTCAGTTCCATCTGCGCGGCTAGGGTATCGTATTCAAATGATAGAGTCAAGATGCATTCGGAAGTCGCGCGTATAATAGCTTTGTGGTTGACTTGCACACCGGGGCAAACTACCATGACCGCCTATGACTGAACCTCGCGCCCACAGCAGGAACCTGCAATCATTGAGCTGGCTTGAAATTGATGCCGCCGCGTTGCGGCATAATGTCAAAGCGCTGCAATCGAATCTCGCCGAGGGTTGCGGGCTGGTTCCGGTGGTCAAAGCCAACGCCTACGGGCACGGCTATCTCGAAATAGCCCGCATCCTCGATCGGGATGACTTCCCCTTCCTGGCGGTGCACAATCTCGCGGAAGCTTTTATCCTGCGAGACGGCGGCATCAAAACCGCGCCGCTGATTATGGGCTACATTCCACTTTCGGACTTGCACGAAGCCGCCGCCGCAAGGTTTGATTTTGTCGTATACAACGAGGAATCGCTGCGCAAACTGACTGAGGTAGCAAAGCCGGAGAAACCCGCGCGCTGCCACCTGAAGCTGGAGACCGGCACCAACCGTCAGGGTGTGAATCGTGAGCAGCTTCCGGGGATGCTCGAGTTGTTCAAAGCGAACAAGCAGCTTCAGCTTGTCGGGCTCTCGACTCACTTCGCCAACATCGAAGACACCACCGACCACTCCTACGCCGAGATGCAACTCAAACGGTATGTTGCAATGAAAAAGTTGGTGGAGTCAGAAGGTTTCACGATTCAATATGCCCACACTGCCTCATCTGCAGCGTCACTACTGTTCCCGCACACGCATTTCAACCTGGCACGGGCCGGTATCGCACTGTATGGCATGTGGCCTTCAAAGGAGACCTATGTCTCTTACCGCCTCAAGGGAGGAGAGAACCAACTTCTCAAACCGGTGCTGAGTTGGAAGTCGCTGATCGCGCAGATCAAGGATATTCGCAAGGGTGAGTATGTCGGCTACGGCACCACCTACCGCGCTACTGCGGATTCGCGAATTGCGGTGATACCGATCGGCTACTTCGACGGCTACGACCGGCAGCTTTCGAATGTGGGGCACGTGCTGGTCAACGGGATGAGGGCGCCGGTACGGGGACGGATTTGCATGGATATATTCATGATCGATATCACCGACATCCCCGATGTCGCCCTCGAATCAGAGGTCGTGCTGATCGGCAAATCGGGCGAGGAGCGTCTGCGGGCTGAGGATATCGCCGGCTGGGCGCAGACGATCAATTATGAGGTGGCGGCGCGGATCGGGTCACACCTTGAACGCAGAGTTATCAACGAGGATTAAAAACAATGCCTTACCTTGAGCAGGAAGATCGCAAACTTTACTACGAACAAACCGGCAAGGGTGATTTAATCATCCTGATTCACGGAATCGCACTTAGCTCGGAGTCGTGGCTCGATATACCGGAGTTGCTCGCGAGAAATTACACCGTCGTCACCTACGACCTGCGCGGACACGGCAAGAGTTTCGCACCCGATACCGGTTACTCCTATCGCGACCATGTGAACGACCTCAAGGCGTTAATCGCCGAACTCGGCAAGAAGCGGGTGCATCTGCTGGCGCATTCGCTCGGTGGGGCGATCGCGGTTAAGTATGCGCTCCATCAACCGGATGCCGTGAGATCGTTGGTTCTAGCGGCGCCGCACGTCGTCGGTTACCGCGACTACCAGAACTGGCCCAATGTTTACCGCACGGCGCGCAACATCGATATCGATCAGGCGCGCATCCAGTGGGAGACGTTCCGGCTCTTCAGCCGCGTCGACCGCGAGTCGGCTGAGTGGAAAGTGTTCCTGAAATGCCTCAAAGCATTTTCCGGCAAGCCGTGGACCGACCCGGAGGCTTTCAAGTACATGGATGAAAGCGACATGAAGTTGCTCGACAAACTCACTATGCGCACGCTGGTGTTGTGCGGGCGCGACGATGTTGACTTCCTGCCGCTGGCCAAGCTGGTCAACGCCCGTCTCACGAACGGCTCACTCTACGAAATTCCCGACTGCGGCCACATGATCCATTACGAGAAACCGGAGATTTTCAGGCGTGAAGTCGGCGCGTTTCTGCACCTGGAGACGGGGTAGATTACCATTCTCATCCCCCTTGCCCTCAAACTAACAATCACATTATCTTCCCTCCATGATGGCATTTATTCCGTCACAGCGTGAAGGCAGCCGCCTGCGCGATTACCACTCCGCCGAACGGCGGTTGCGCTGGCTGGTGACGATCCTGGTGCTGACTGTGGCAGTCAGCACGCTGGGATATCGGATACTCGAAGGGGGCTCTATCATCGACGCCCTTTACATGTCAATAATCACAATTGCCACCGTCGGTTTCCGCGAGGTTTACCCACTGACCGATGCCGGCAAGGTGTTCACGATCTTTGTAATTGTTTTCTCAGTCGTAATTTTGGCATATACTATCGGTACCCTGGGACAATTGTTCGTGGAAGGACAAATCCGGGAGATATTGGGACGGCGAAAGATGGAAAAACAAGTCAGTAAGCTCAAAGACCATTTCATAATCGTCGGCTACGGCCGCGTCGGACAGATGGTTTATTCGGAGATCAGCAAAGCGGGGGAGAAGGCGGTGGTAGTCGAATCTGACCCCGAAATCCTCGAGCAACTCATCCGCGACGGTGCGCTCTATGTGGAAGGCAGCGCTATCGAGGATGACGTACTTCTCGACGCCGGCATCAAGGAAGCGCGCTGCCTGGTCGACACGATCCCCGATGAAGCGGACAGCGTGTTCATCTCCCTCTCCGCACGACAATTCAACCCCGGTCTTTACATCATCGCCCGCGCCGACTCCAAGTCAAGTGAGAAGAAATTGCTGCGCGCCGGCGCCAACCGCGTGATCCTGCCTTATGAGATCGGCGGCAAACGAATGGCGATAGCGTCGCTGCGGCCTAATGTCGTCGATTTCATGACCCTCGAATCGTTCGGGGCTCAAATGGCGCTGAGCATTGAGGAGGTCGAAATCCTGCGTGATGCTAAGCTCGAAGGTAAGACCCTCAAGGAAGTTGACCTGCGCTCCAAGTATGGCCTGACTGTTATCGGCATCAGAAAACCAAACGGTGATCTGAAGATGCATCCGCCTGCCGAGACCAAAATGGATGAGGGCGATATCCTGGTCCTGATCGGCAAGACCGAAAACCTGGAGCAGCTCTCGGAGCTGTGCGGGGTTAAACAGGACTAACCCGCCTCTAATTCATCGTCCCTAACCCCTTCGCCAAAGCGATTGACCTTGATGCCGCATCTCCATAGATTGGGCGGCATGGCGAAGGACTACGAGAAAATTTACAGCAAACCGGAACTCTATTGGGGGAAGAAGCCCTCGGAACTGACAAAACGCTTTGCCGAACTGGCCCCCGAAGGTGTAGCGCTCGATCTGGGCATGGGGGAAGGGCGCGATGTGCTGTACCTGGCATCCGAAGGCTTTGAAGTGATCGGCGTGGAGTCGACTCAGGCCGGCGTCAATAAGTGTGAGCGGCAGGCTCATGAACAAGGTCTGAATATCAAAACCGTGGTAGCCGACGCGCGCGAGTTTAAGATAGCGAAGAATAAGTACGCCATCATCGTCGCGATGAATCTGTTTCAGTTTATGCATAAGAAAGAGGCAGCTGACATCTGTAGTCGCGCGATCGCCGGGCTGAAACGCAAGGGTTTGTTCATTGCCCAGACCTTTACGATAGATGACCCCTCTTACAAACCACATAAACGCAAGTCGCATGAAATCGCGCCGGGGGTTTTCCGCGATGGTTCGGGCGTAATCTACTCACTTTACAACTATGGCGAACTACTTGAGATGAGCCAACCGCTCCGCCCCATTTACTATGCCGAGTATGATTACTTTCACGCGCACGGTGGAGTCGGTCACTGGCATGGTGTCGCGGATTTGGTGGGGAAGAAGATATAGGCCTTCTCCGTTGCGGCAGGCGTTGACTGCTGCGCCGCAGGTGCAGTCTTTTGAACTTGAGCGGCTTTACACAATCCATTAAGCTCTAGTCACGATCATTGAGCGGGAACTGCCTGACAAAACAAGGCAAGCTGTTCTCAACCGACCAATGAAGCGACGCTTACCCAGGCGCTGCCGCAAGAATGAATCGCACAACGTGTTACAGAGAGGTTCAGTGTTTAAAAGCATAGCTGTGAATTGGTTGTTAGCAACGGTAGTATGCTGTACCTCTGCTTGCGCTGTCACTGACTCTACCTTCCTGTTCGGTGTTTGGAGCGAGGACGTACCTCATCTGACATGTGCGGACAGTAGCGCCATTCTCTCCGCACTTGCGGATACTCTGCATATGAATGCTGTGGTTGGGCAGTGCTACACCTCCACGGACTTAAATGCCTACCGAAACGCGGGACTCCGCGTAATAGTCTTCAACGTTCACTCGCATCCGACAGTCTCCAAATGCGCAGAGGAAGCAGAGATTGATTCGTCATTTGACTGGCCTTACATATATGCACGCTCAACCTACCGGGTGTGGAAGGCTGCAGAAAATGCCTTTGACGACTGCAACCTCTGGCATGACAACAGAGCAGTACCGATGCACGACGATGGGGATTATCTGCTATTTCGGGCTTCTGATTTCATGGGCACACCTCCATTCTCAATCGAGGCAGGGCCGGATCCGAGGTCTTGCTGCTACTATCAGGAATTCAGTTGGATCCCCACGATCATGGAGCCGCTTGACAATACGCACTATTATGAAGTCACGATGAGAATCAAACTTGGGGAAGATCGGACACCGGCCACGATCGATACGATTGCGCGGATTTACGTTGATATAGACAGTTTGCCAAACTCGTGCGCGACCAAAGATGAGATACTTCAATCCGACACCGTATATGTCGTCGATACGACTGACGCCGGTTTCTATTTCACTCCCCCGCTTCACTATCACTTCCATGAAGTTGACGTTTGCGATGACGGGTCGCATCAATATCCGGATGATTGCTACCCATGTGACCAAAGCTGCAAAACCTGCAAACATCTCTTCAAAATTGCCAACATTGGCTACCATGTTGACTACTACGGAAACAGAGATCTCTCAATCGACCGGGTGAAACTGATTGATCAGTTTTCGCCTGATTTATGGGAAGACTCCGGCGAGACAGCGAAGCGTCATCTCAAAGAATTTACGAATCAGTATTTCGACACCAGCAACACTGTGCTCGGGTGGTATATCTTCGATGACCAGGAACTGTGTTTCAACCGGAATAACATGTTGTCAGCAAAGAAAGTTGATTCACTGCTGGTCGAGCTTACCGGGAAACCAGGTTTCATGTGTCCGGCGAGTTGGGCCACCGACGTACAATCATATTATCAGGGTTCCACGCAGTTTGACTTTAATTACCCGGTGAGGCATATGCATACCACCGAGAGCAGAGATATCGACAAGTCCGTCAAATCAATTCAGGATGCCTGGGAGGGCGGTAACTACTCGTACATCAAGTATCTCGATATCAATAAGCGGATGTCACTGGCAAGGCAGGTGAATTACTATGTCACCTTGCAGGGGTTCGAGGATCGTGTGGCAACACCACAATCTTCCCGACGCCTGACCGCAGAGGAAAACTTGTGCATGGTAAATCTTGCCCTGGCATATGGCGTTAAGGGAATCTTCTATTGGCACCTCATCTCGACCCGGTTTTCGGGGTTTCTACAAGGGTTGAACGAGAACTCACCACCTACTCCGACCTGGAAGCAAGTGGATACACTCGTTGGTCCGTGGGTGGAAGCAATTGGTCCCCGACTTGTGGCACATAACTGGCTGGGGGCTTGCCGTTGGACGGATGTTCGCGACAGCAGCTTCAGCTTCATCGACTCACTGAAATCGCGAGAGTTTGCTGATGATTCAATGTATGCTCAAGTAGGTTTCTTCGGGGAGGATACGTCTGCTGCCAGATGTCTGTTCCTGGTGAATCGGCGTTGCCTGCCATCCGAAACTCAGACCATGAGGCTGCATCTCGGGGACTCAGAGTATCCCATCCTCCCGGCAGCAAGCCGGCAGAGACGGGTACTGGTTGACGAAGTAGCAGGAGACACGCTGATTGAACGCTGGCAGAACAGCAACGATTTTGAGGTCACGGTAGGTCCCGGCGCGGCGAGACTACTCAGGATAGAGACCGTTCCTGTTGGAGAAATATCCGGGTCTGACTAAGATCACCTCAGTCGCTGTCATCGCTGCAGGTAAGTGACGATCGTCGACTCTGTCGAAAATCCCAATGTGATTCGGGAGTACCCGTAACCCATGAGGGTGTGCTTCAAATCGACAGCGCCAATGGCGTACTGCACATCACCATCAGGCCTCGGGAACGGGCCGAATCCAACCTGGTACGAACCGACGCGATTGGCCCACTGAAACGCGCCTCCCCTGAAGTCCAGTCTGACGGCATCGATATTATTCGCCACACCGCCGCGTCGCTTATTGAAGTAACATTCAATCGTCAGGTATCTCCCGTGAATATCAAGGTTGCCCTGCTGATCACTGACGAAGACATCATAATACTCCAAAGGCGTGCCCATGAAATCGAACTGAAACGCCGGGGGATTCTGGTCAATATCCTGCCTGAGGCGGGGGTCGTCTTTGGCATAAACGTGTTCGATGAGACTGTCTGTTCGCTCGAATATGGTAATGGAAATCAGATTGGGATCGTCGAGAAGACCTGTTGTGCCGGAGGGTGAGTCAGCCCGGAAGAGACTCTGTTCCGAGGCTCGCAGGGATGAATGTCCGGAGACGCTCAGAGAAATAAGAAGCGTCACCAGGAGCATCGACAGCACGACAACCGCCTTTTTCAAGTAACCTCCCGGAGCGAGTTTTAGCGTCCTCTTGTTTTATATAGCCAATGCTTTATACGTGTCAAGGCGCAAAAGGAGGCTGTCAGGCGCCGTCCTCTTCAACTTTTTTATTGACACAATTGATAACGCCCAATAGCTTATCAATGTAACAGCGATGCAAATGTATGCTTAGCTCGGGAAGGAGAGTTCTACATGAGAGCCATTGTGAGGAAAGAGAGGTATCTCAAGGTATAGTTACAGCTAAATGCCGGCTGGTGATAATTTCATTCAAGCCGACCAAACTGTTCGTGAACTCAACTTCCGCAGGCATTTAGTGTCTGCGTTTTTTTGTTTACAGGAGAATCTTGACAATGTCAGATGATTTGTCAAATCGAGACAAGAAAAGAATCGAGAGATTTCTAAACTACGATTTCGAGAAAGAAAAACAGCGCCGCAAAGAGAGAAGGCGCGAGAAGGCACAACGTCGCAAGAAAGATCGCCACAAATCGAGGCGGCAGGAAATAGAAGAGCTTATGGAGCAGGGGTTCGAGGACGAACCCGATTATGACGGGTAGGGTCATAAGGGGGCACGGCAAAACCTTCATCGTCTTGTCACAGGGGCGTGAGTACGCCTGCGAAGTACTCGCGAAGGTGAAACAGCAGGTAAGCAAGAGAACGCCGGTGGCGGTCGGGGATGTTGTTGACTTCGTCTTTGAAGGTGAAGGACCGGGGGGAATAGAGGGGGTGCATCCGCGCTCGTCGAAGTTTTCCCGCCCCAAGGTCGGTGTTGGCTCCGACGCCTATGAGCAAATCCTGGTCAGCAACGTTGACCAGATGGTGATAGTGACCTCAGTTGCACACCCCAGATTCAAACAACACCTGCTTGACCGTCTGATAGTCGCCGCCTACAAAGGTGGTCTGCAGGCGGCGGTAGTGATTAATAAGGTGGATCTCAAACACAAGGTTGACCTGGAGCACGTCAAAGAGATCTATGGCTCAATCTCTGTGCCGGTCATCACCTCCTCTGCGTCAGACGGTACCGGTATCGGGGAGTTGCGCACCATCCTGCGTGAGAAAGAGTCAATCTTTGTTGGGCATTCGGGAGTCGGGAAATCATCCCTGCTCAACCAGGTGCAGCCCGGACTTAAGTTAAAGACCGGTGAGATCTCCGACTCTACCGGCAAGGGACGGCATACTACCACGACGATAGAGTTGCATCCGCTGGCAGAGGGTGGGTTTGTCGTCGATACGCCGGGACTTAAGGTCTTGGGCCTCTGGGACATCACTCAGGAGGAGTTACAGCACTACTTCCCCGAGTTTGCTCCTTATGTAGATGAGTGTAAATTCAACAGTTGTTCACATACGCATGAGCCGGAATGCGCTGTTCAGCAAGCACTTGAGGAAGGTAATATTTTTCAGGAACGTTATCAGAGCTATGTCCGGCTCTACCAGGCGCTAGGGTAAAATACAAAGTCGGACAACAAGTTATTACCAAGAAAGGGGTTACTGTTCGGCAAAACTTTTCGAAAGTTTTTGTTGATCGAATCGGGCGCTAAGCGGAAACTTCACTCAGCCATAAGGCTAATGCTTTTGGACAATTGCGGAGGAAAGTGAGAGCGCAACTTGAAGTTGGAGATCGGCGTTTGACCGGAGCGTCGAAGTTTGGGCCATTGTTCCGCCCGGACGGCGGACGCAGTCATGCAAGTTTGCCTGGCGATTTTGATCGGGCCTGTGGTAATGGGCGCGAGGCCAGGCCTTTTTTCACATTTCCTGAGTCAAAGCTGCAGTTATCACGTACTATGAAAACAAACGATTGCTATAGAAACCTTGAATCTTGTCATTTCGGTGTCGAAGCCGACACGGGAAGGAGTAGTCTATCGGAGCTTTGCGATCGCACGGGGAAATCTCAATCACATCAGTTGGATTGCTCTCAGGGTCTGTTTCACTTTCGGCTGTTTCAGAAAAAAACCTCCGCAAGGTGTAAAAATTTGAAACAGTCTGCCGATAGTCAAAGATACAAATCGAAGTTTGAATCATGGTTTGTTGGAGTCAACTATGACGCCCTTAATGTCCATGATTTGAACAGCAGGTGGAACGCGGTAAGTGGAAGTGAAACAAAGTTTTTTCTTGACAGTCTTGGTCAAAGAAATTACCATGACCGGAAATTTTCGGGGGATAATTCTGTTAGTGCAGTTAGTGCTTTTTTTCACTTGCACGCGGGTGAGCGCAACCCGGCAGAGTTATCACCGTTCCGGTTTGAGAGTCTGGGCGATGGGAAAGCGATCCTACGTGCCCGTTATTTCGTACGGTTGGAAGAGGCAGAAAGCCGTAAGCGGAGACTATCAAAACTGTCAAAAGACAATCAGCCAGCAAGATTGACTGAGGAACTTGAAACGCCGACTCTGGCGTTTCCTCAAGTTCTTTTGCTTTTAGGGAAGAAAGCGGCAAATAGAATGAATTTATGCAAATTGGAAGCAGCAGGGAAGGGGGGCGATTATTGATCATTTGTTCATGGGAAGACGATAGAATTGAAGACATAAACTATGGACTTCTAAACCGAGGAGAATTCATGGAAGATCTTAACCTGCGTGGGAAAGATTGGAAAGGAGGGTATTGATCGTAATGCAAATCAATGCCGAAAAAGAAAGATCACTTAAGGAAAGACAACGAGTAACAAAGGATTGTCGAATGAATGCTATTCGAAATCTGATTGTGCTAACTGTTGTTCTGACCTTAACGTTGGCTTTATTCGCGCCTGTTGCATTCGCAGACCGCAATATTAACGCGGTAGATCCTTTGACCAGGTACACTGGAGTGCCGGATAACAGCTCTCTGGTGATTGGCCCGAATCAAACGGATGTGATACTGCTGATGGGCGCTCTTGACAGTCTGGTTGCTGGAGATTCGCTCTCAGCCGTGGCTGTCAAAGCCTGCATAGAGTCAGAATTTGCTGTTAGCAAGTTGTATGTAAAGGTTAAGAGTGGAAGTGATGGCACGATATCCACCCTTGCCACAAAAACCCTGACGAGCGTTTTTGAAGAGGATTCGCTGATTTACTTCACCGGACTCCACTTCCCGGTAGCCGATGGTGACACACTGATGCTTTCGGTAGACGTGTGGACCGATTCGGTACTGGCTAACGCGGCCGACTATAACGGCACCGGGCTTGACCTGGCGATCCTGCCGGACGGCGTCGACATCGTCAGAAACGATAGCACGGCCAGCCTGTCGAACCGCGTCGGCGGCTCCCTTGGTACCGGCGGTTACTTGCATAATCCCGGTTGGGATCCACTCAACTGCGAGTCGGCCGGCGAGGCTTACACCGCTATCCTGGATCTCGAGCCTCCGGATCTGACGTTTACAGGTGGCATTTATGACATGACCAACTGTAACGCGCGGACGACGTTCAATATCGGCGATTCACTGCTCGTAAACGTGACTAACTCCAGCGGTGATTTGGACTCGAATTCGTTAAGAGCCGATCTCTCCGCTTTCGACATGGGGAGTAATGTAACGTTGCTGACGAGAGAGTCGGGCCCGGCAGTTGACACTTCATTCGTGATCGACCCGGGAACGCTCGATATCATCTATCCGTTCTCAATTGGCTTGACGGCCGCGGATACGTTAGGCAACTCGACCAGTTTGACCTACGTCTTCAATACCCAGTACATCGATAATATTGCTCCTGATATCGACTCGGTGAAGTTCGCGATCTATGCGAACCATACCGGACCGGCAGACGGCGCTGCTATCGGTGACGAGTTGGTATTGTGGGTCTATACCGGCTCCAGCGGCTTCTTTGAAGTCGACGACGTCGTTGCCGACATCTCCCGCTTTGTGCCTGGTGCCACGGCGGAAAACATGACTGATGTGACGACCGGCGCGGGAGTGTGGCGCTTGATCTTCGAACTAACCGATCCGATACCCGTGGATCTTCCCTCGGGTGCGGATACTGCGAAGGTCGCGATTGTCACCGCTGTTGACAACGGCTGTAACACGGCAGTCGACACAGTTGACTTCCTGCCGGCTCTTGACCTTGAACCGCCAGTTGCTTCTGCTACCAAGTATCAGACACTGGCTGACAATGATGCTTCCGGGTGCACCAACCTCGGTGATGAAGTCCGTATCGAAGCCGACCTCTCCAGCAGTGATGATGTCGCTTCGGTTTGGGGCGACCTGTTCCACGGCGGCATCGGCGGAGCTTCCAATACCGCCTTCACCGACGAAGGCAGCGGTATCTGGGCGTATGAGAAGACGATAGGCTCCGCTACCGATCCGGCACAGGATCCTCCGACACTGCAGGCAAAAGACGCCAACAGCGACCCGGTGGATGCCGACTTCACAATCTGGATCTATTTCGAGGATGATGCCGGTAACATAGATTCAGTGCAGACTTCACCGCTTCGCAATACAACCTACACCGCTACCGTTCCGCTGGATACTCGTCGTCCGACGGCGATCATTCAGGATTCGGTATTTGTCGAGAGACTGCCCGGTGGTGAGTTGCAGTTGAAGTGGAACAAGGCTGCACAGGCCGGTGACGCGACTAACTTCTATGTTTATGTCGATTCCACCGGTGATGACATCAATTACAGCAATGTTTTCGGGACCACCTTCAACGGTGAATTCCCTGATCCGACCTATAACTACTGGAAATCGGGTCCCTTGACTGACGGGAAGACCTACCGCTTCTCGATCCGTACTCAGGACGATTGCGGTAACTTCGAGTTCAACAAGGCGATCTTCGAGGGTATTCCGGATGCCCAGGCGCCGACAGCTTGTGTCGAATTCCCGACCACTGGCGGCAACTACGGTCCGAATAACCCGCTGACGATCACCGCGATTTCCTCTGATGTGGATATCGATGCGGCTTACGCCGTTTATCGTTTGAAAGACCAGGGTGATGGTAATCCGGGTCCGTGGATTAACTATCCGATTTCGACCCCGATGACCAAGAACGGATTGACCTTCACGCAAACTATCAACCTCGGTTCTGCTCCCAGCACCGAAGGCACCTATGAGTTGAGAATCATCGGCGTCGACGAGGTCGGCAATGAATTGTCGCTCGACGATGCTCTTGCCAACTGCGGTACCTTCGAATTCACCTGGAATCCGAACGCACTGGTTTGCGATGTTCTTACCATCAACGGCGCCGGGGCTCCGCAGACTACCTGTGGATTCGACGTCACCCGCGATGATCTGAACACCGCTGAGGTCTCGATCGTTGATCCCGACACCGGCCCATATTATACGGTCGATGTCTGGGTACTGGTCAACGACGTCCGCACCCGTATCGAGTATGCAAAACACGCCGAACTGCCGTACTCCTTCATGTTCTCAGCCGTTGACTGGCCGAAGACTCAGGGTACCGGTGACGAAGCGTTGATGTATGTCACGATCACCGACGAACGCAGCGGTAACGACTGTGAGACAGACGTTAATCTCTGCGTACCGGATCAGATCGCTCCGGCGGCAATGATTGTCGATCCGGTCGGTTACTCTTGTGTACCGATCGTGCTGCCGGCTGGTGATCCGATTCCGATAACCGTTCAGGTCGATCCCAACGCCTACGACAACTCAGATGCCGTTCGTGCCGAATTCTATTACAGCCTCACCGGCAGTACGGAAGACGGTGTTCAAATCGGTGTCGAGCCTTTCGATGAAGATGAGGCGACAGTAGACTGGGATAACTCGGCTCTCTCGAGCGGTTATGTCTGGCTGTATGCCATCGTCTACGACGGTCTCAACAACGCCTACACGACGCCGTTCGTGAAGATCTGCGTTGATGGCGATCTGCCGCAGATGACAATGTCCGTCAAGGAAGGGAAATTCGTTTCCGTTTGCGGCGGGCCGTCAATGTGGCGTCTGGGACCGAACCAGAACGACGGCATTATTAGCATCGAAGCCGATCCGGTGAATCTGGATGCGATTGATATCAACGATCCGGTACGCCTGTACTTCTGCGATGTCAACGATCCGGATATCTTCTATTACTATGACCAGAATCCTCACTACACGATGGATTATGTCAATAATAATTCCATCTGGGTCTACCCATGGCAGTATGGTGAGGATCTCGAATGCGGACATACCTACCGCGTTCGTCTGGCAGTCAAAGATGCCGCCGGCAATTGGATGTTTGATTACGACGGCGACGGCAACTTTGATGATTACACCTTTGACGATGCTCAGAACAACGGCTCGGGCATGCTGGTCTACTACGACTGCACCGCTCCGCAGCCTGCGTTCAGCTTATATCAGACCGACGGTACGGAAACCCGTACCTGGGTCAATCCTTCGACGAGATTGAACGGTATCGGTGATGTCTATGCCCTTCCGGGTGAGGACATCACGGTCCAGTTGATGACGATTCCGGCTGATGATTCCTGCGAAGTCTCCAGAGTTGACTATTACCTCTGCGAAACCTTCGTTGGATCCAGCACCGATTACCAGGGCAACTGGCAGGTGACATTCAACCCGGTTGAACTCGGGCTGTTTACACCTGAGGATGCTCAGGACTTCGGCGGAGATTGCACCCTCCATGCCGTTATGTATGATCAGGTTGGTAACAGTGCATCGGATGATATCGATGTCTACTTCCTGGACAACATTCCGGCCAACTTCTATATCACCGATCCGCATGATGGTGATTGCGTAGCCGGCGATGTCACACTCGATGGCGTTGTCTTTGACAACCAGCCGATCAAGAAGGTAGTCTGGTACTACTGGCCTGTCGGCGGTACCGACACCACGATGATTGCGGAAGTTGCCTACAATCCGTTGGATAAGGCAGCGACCGCTAATGGCTCCGTCGTCGGCCCGTTCGGCGCTGTCTGGCATACGCTGAATTCTGTACCGAACGGTCAGTACGTGATTGCAGCTTCAGTCTGTGATATTAGTGACAACTACACCGACAAGACGCAGGCGATGATTACCGTAACGGTTGCCAACGGGCTGCCGACGGTATCGATTAATTCGCCCGCCGACGGTGGCTTCTTCTGCGAAGGCGAGTATTTCTGCGCTGACGCGGATCCGGGTGATGGTTGTCCGATTGATAACGTTCAATTCCAGTTCAAGTCGTCCTTCGACAATGAATGGACTGACTTTGATAATGGTCCTGATGCCCAGGCGCCATGGTGCGCAACGCTGGCCGATGAGGAAGGCTATATCGACAGTGACGGATGGTACGATTTCCGCGCTGTTGTTACCAACACCTCCGGTGTCAGTGTAGCAAGCGATAAGATTACGCTGTTCTACGACGGCACTAATCCTCGCGGCACGGCGGTCAGTGCGACCGACGGCACCAACACCTGGGATCTTGAGAATTCGAATGATCCGGGTCTGACGATCCCGGTGGGTACCAAACTGCTCACCTTCACGCTCTTCGCGGCAGATGATCAGTCGTCACAAGGTACCTCACCGACGTTTAACTCCGGTATTTCGAAGGTCTGTCTCTCAGTCGATGAGTCACAGACTTACGATGTCTGTCTGGATGTTACTCCGGATGCCAACGGGTACTTTGATGTACCGTGGGATCCGAGCGGTCTTGGACCGGGCGAACACCAGTTGGCATTCACCGTGTACGACAACGCTTGTGGCTCTACCACATTCAGCACGTACCTCGATATCGAGGATACTTCCGCTCCATGGGGTATGATCGCCGGCTGTTGGAACGGTTATGTTTATGGCATGACCTGGACCGGTCAGCAGGTACTCTTCGAGTACACCACTGACGGCACCAACTGGATTCCGATCAGCGCCGCTGATCAAATCGGTAGTGCCTCGCAGTTGCTGCTGCCGAACGGCTCCTATACGACCAAGTCGTACAGAGTCTACCGGGCTGCGTGGCAGCCTGCCGACGGTAGCTACCAGGTGCGGATGCATGTCGAGGGTGGCGAAGCAATGCCGGCCCTGGGCATCGACGTAGCCAACGGTACCTGCACCGTTACTTCGAATCCGGAAGACTTCGGTCCCGGAACGATTGAGCGCAACCTTGAGAATGGTTGTGACAATCTCGAAGGTATCGGTCGCTTCGGTTCCGCATACGGAATGCCTTACGGAATCGCTGTTTCTTACAACATTCCGGATGATTCCTACGACGCGAACATCATTCAGTTCAGCACTCTGCCGCAGCAGGGTACGACCACGCAGTATGCCGGAGCGTTCCAGTTCTGGGCTTTGACAGAAGGCGGTTTTGGCTGGGGTCATCTCTTCTTCTTTGATAGTGATGATGCCGGTGACGTAGCCTACTCGTCAGAAGCTCACTACGAGACTTACTGGGTCAACCGCGACTTTGGAACCGGTGGTATGGTTACATACGCCGACGGTTCGGTTACGGTCGAGATGCCTCCGCAGGTGACCGATAATACCGGCACTGCGGCTAATTCGCTGGCAATCTGGAAGTCACCGGTGGTTCGCCCCAGTGTCTACCAGGATTGGGAAATCACGCCGATTGGTGACAACAACGGTATGATGACCTATCTGAGTGATCCGTCGTGCAATGACATTTGTTTCGACGATGGGCAGTACGCTATCGTCGATATGCAGTACGATAACAACGAAACCACCGATCCCAGCAAGCTGAGTGTAGGCTGGTGGGATGGTGAAGGTAACTGGCGCAGTGACAACATCTTCTTCCCGTCAACGGTTCGTGGCTTCCATCAGGAAAATGGCCAGAACTGGGTTGAGTTTGCGGTCACGTGCTTTGGAGCCGAAGAAGAGTCTGGTGACGCCTGGTATTCGGTGATTAAGCGCACCCAGTACGATGGTCAACCGCTGATCACACGTTACTCGATGTCGCCTGACTGCGACAACTATACCAATGGTTATCCGACCTTCTGGTATCAGCTCGATGAGACGTTTGCCGGTCAGTTGGATTTCAGCACGCTTGAAATCTGGCTGGACGGAACGCCGATTTGGGAGTATGCCAGCGACTCCACCTCGGTCAAGGTTGGCAACACACCTGCGGCGAACGGCAAGAAGGGCACATTGTTGCCGAACTCCATTGCCAGCAGCCCGCAGTTCGTTGACGTCGCCTGGGATGAGACTACAAACCGTGTCCGGGTAGACTTCAATTACTATGGCACGTATTCGTCTGAGAACGATTATGCCGACTATCCGCCGCTGGCTTGTGGCGAGCACACCTTGAAGGTTAGAATTGCGGATCAGCAATCGCGCCCGCAATACATCGAAGACGACTTCATGGTTGATTGCCAGCCGCCGGATGTGAACTTTGACAACTACTTCACCGCCAAGAATCCGGTAATCCAATTCTCGATTACTGATGATGCTTCCGGTGTGGATTGGGACAACGTTCACGCTGACGTGTTCTTCGTAACGAAGGCAAACCTTGACGGCACCAATCAGACCCCGAATGAGAAGGTCGAATTCGTCCAGACGTTCTTCCCTGATCAGATTAAGGATTATCTGCAGGAGGACGGCCAGACGGTAAGGATTCCGACGTCCTATGATCTTGAGAATCGTCGCGCCATCATCGTGGTGGTATTCGACGGCTACTACGCTCACCAGATCAGCGTCGATCTTTACAACCTGCTCGAGGGTCTTTTCGATCAGGGAATTGGCGGAAGCGATCCGTCGTTCTACAGTGCCTTTAATTACTATTACTCCACGGATGACGGTGTCTGGGATTGCGTAGGCAACTGGGCAACGCCGCATGTGCAGTACATACCGGTCGATGCTGAAGCTCCGGTCGTCGATGTTGACGACAGCAGGCTTCCGGTGCGTATCCAGGTAACTGACAACGGCAGCGGATTAGACGCTTCGTCGATGCAGATCTACGAGGATGGCGTACTGGTAACCAGTGAGGCTCAGTCATCAGCGGGTGCTGTTGACCAGCCGGGCGAGTGGTACTTCGAAACTACCAGCAATGGTGGTATCCTTTGGTACTATCCGAAGGGTGACTACGAGGTTCGCTTCTCCGATATGGCCGGCAACGAGACCGAATACACCGGCAACGGCGGCGGCGCTATTACCGGTGGATCAGTTACCGGATGGGCAGGCCCCAACCCGTATGATCCGACGATGGATGGTGATATGACCATTCATTACGGAGTCGCGCAGGGTAAGGTAACTACGGTAACCTGTACTATCTATGACCAGGCAGGCTCGATGGTAGCCTCTCTGGCGCCGCAAAGTTCGGCTAACGGCTCCTTCACCTGGGGCGGTACCACGAACGGCGGCACAAGGGTTGCAAGTGGAGTTTATTTCGCCGTAATCCAGGCAACGGGTAGCGGTGGTTCATCGGCTGTGGTGAAAATCGCAGTTGTTGAGAAGTAAGTTAGGTTTGAAGATACTGGGAAAGCTCTGGAAGCAGGGCTTTCCCTCTGAAAACTATGAGAATACTATTTCATGATAGGAGGGGAGATCTCAACATGAGAAATCACCTGATCAAGATTGTGATCTTCGCCGGTTTGCTCTCAATTCTCCTTATGGGAATAAGCAGTCAAGCCTTTGCCGATGACAATCACGCTTTTCCGATCTTTCGAACTGGCGTGAGCGCTCGTGCACTGGCTATGGGTAACGCCTATACGGCCGTTGCCTCTGACGCTACCGCCGGGTATTGGAACCCGGCCGGTCTCACCGGTGTCGATAAATTCAGCCTCACGGCAATGATGTCGGACAACATGTCGCTGGATCGTCAGCACCTTTATGCCGCTCTGGCTTATAACTTCGGAACTGCCGGCTGGGGAGGATTCTCCTGGGTCAACTCCAGCGTTGACAATATACCCGGAGCAACCGCCAGCGGTTTGACCGGTTCGTCATTCAATGCCGACGACCATGGCTTCCTGTTCAGTTATGCCAACAGAGCAGGTAACCTGGATGTCGGCGCCAGTTTCAAGGTGGCCTACCAGAAGATTGATACATACTCGCACACCGGTGTCGGACTCGATCTCGGCGCCAATTACAAAGTGAGCGATATGTTCCATCTCGGTTTCACCGCCCGTGACCTGGGCACCAAGGTCGGCCGTGACAATGTCCCGGTTACCTTCCGTCTGGGCATGGCGGCGTATGCCGTGCAGGGCTTCACCTTTGCGGCTGATGTCGAAAAGGTTCAGCATCGGGACAATGTCTCGTTCTATTTCGGCAGTGAATATGACTATGAGTTCGCCGACAACTACTTCGCCGCACTTCGCGGTGGCGTGTCGGACGGCGACTTCTCAGTCGGCGCCGGTCTCACAATTGACCGTCGCTATATGATTGACTACGCTTACGTGACCGAAACCCAGAACTTCCTGGGCGAGAATCACCGCGTGTCACTCAGTTTCCTCTGGTACTAGACGATCTTAAAGTCTAAACCGGAGTAAGTACGATCAAGTAGAGATATAATCTCTCTTTAGGACGCCCCTTCCATCCCACGCAGGTGGAAGGGGCGTTCGCCTTTTTGGGGGGAGCCTGAAATGAAGGGGCAGTAAATCGCAGGCCGTCGTTCCCGGCCGCCGGCAACTACCCGATTCCGTAGATCTCCCGATACTTACTTCGCAGGTAATCAATCAAAGGCTGGTGCGAGAGTGGCTTGCCAGTGACCCGTCGGCATAGCTCTGCAGATCGATAGCGGCTGCCATGAATATGTATATTCTCACGCAGCCACTTCAACAATCGACAGAAGTCGCCATGAGCAAAATCGGATTCGAGCCCAGGCAGCTCCTCATTCGCTTTTGCGTAAAACTGGGCGGAGTAGAGGTTGCCGAGACAGTAAGTCGGGAAGTATCCGAAACAACCGATTGACCAATGGACATCCTGCAAGCATCCGTTGGAGTCTCGATCCACCTCCAGCCCAAAGTAGTCCTTGAACCTCTTGTTCCATTCGCCCGGAATGTCTGCAACCTGAAGGTCACCTCTGATCAGGGCTCGCTCAATATCGAAACGGAGCATTATGTGCAGGTTATAGGTGGCTTCATCTGCTTCGACCCTGATGAAGGACGGCGCGGAGTAGTTCATTGCGTGGTAGAAGTCTTCCAGGGTCACCTCCTGAAGCGAATCTCTGAACATCCGCTGTGCTTGTGGGAAAAAGTACTCCCAGAACCCTCGGGAGCGTCCAACCTGGTTCTCCCACAAACGCGACTGTGATTCATGCAGTCCCAGCGACATTGCATCCCCGCACGGCAATCCGTATTCCTCGCGGTTAAGACCCATGTCATACAGGGCGTGTCCCGCCTCATGGACGGCTCCGGTTAGTCCTTCGGCAAGATCTTCAGGATAGTATCTCGTGCAGATGCGGTGATCTCCCGGACCGAAAGAAGTACAGAAGGGGTGCGCGACTTCATCGATGCGACCCTCATTGAAATCATACCCGATGGCATCTACTACAATCTCCGCAAAGAGCCGTTGTTTGGTGACGTTGTATGGCCGCTTCAGAATTCCGATATCGGGGTGGCGCGGAGCGTCTCTCAATTCGGCATTCAGACTGACAAGCTCCGGGAGGAGCGATTGAAACACCCGCTCGATCTCCACCGCAGTTGCGCCTGGCTCGAACTCGTCTATCAGCGCGTCATAGGCTTCGTGCTCATAACCGTACAAATCCGCTTTCTCGCGCTGCAAATCCAGGGTCCTCTCCAGGTATGGCGCAAACAATGAGAAATCTGATTTCTTGCGTGCCTCAACCCAGGTCTGGCGAGCCTTTGACTTTAGCTCGGCCTCTTTCTCAACGAATTCTTTTGGTAGTTTGGTCCGACGGTCATAGAGCCTACGCAACCCCCGGATATTGGCGGCCTCAATTGTATCGCCTGCGGCCAGATCGGAGCTTTCGCACTCGCTCAGCCAATCATCGACTTTTGGATCCGTAGACATCTCATGCGAGAGACGTGCGAGCATTCCCAGCATCCGTGACCTGGATTCACCGCCGCCCGCGGGCATATAAGTTTCCTGGTCCCACTCCGCCAGAAACGAAGCTGACCAGAGCATCCAATGGTCTTTCATATGTTCGGTCAATTGTCGGTATGAGTCGCGTGCTGTCATTGCTCAACCTCCTTGCGATTTTTGTCGGCCTGCCCAATTTCCACTCTTCAGAAAATAATTTATCGTGCCGAAGACCTCCAGAAGAAATGACGGAAGAGGATAATCGGCGTTTTGCTGCTCACGCCGCGGTTCCGAATCGTCTTGCATTTGTCGAGTATTTGCTTAAGATTCGACCGTTGGCTTACGTTGACATAAGCTAAGTCTGTGACAAGCACTAGATCTGTAACTAACAATTGCGCTGAACAATCCTACCCCGGCGGTATGCTATGAGAGATTACGAAGATATAATATCGTGTGAAGTCCCCGAAGAAATCCCGTTGCTGCCGTTGACTTCGGCATCAGTGTTCCCCTATGCGGTGGTGTCGCTGCAGGTGCGGCTGGAGCGGTCGCTGCGACTGATGGAGAATGGCACCAACGAGAATGACATCATCGGTACAGTTATCACCCGGAAAGGCATCACGCTGGTCAACAGCATGGAGGATGTCCATGAGATCGGCGTTGCGGCGAGAATCGTCTCTAAAGTCAAGATTCCCAATAACACCTACCAGCTGGTAATTCAGGGGCTGAGGCGCATCAAGATTGACCGTCTGATTCAGACGGACCCCTTCATAGTCGCACACGTGGACTGCTACCCCAAAGAAGAGAACGATGAACAGGTGCTCAAGGAGAATAAGCAGGAACGGGCGCTGAGCCTGTTCCAGCAACTAACCGAGTACGACAACCGCTACGCTCCGGAGATGGTGCACATCATGAAATCAAACAGCGAGGATTTCGGACGCTTCGCTGATCTGATGGCGAGCTATCTTCATTTCGGGTTGGGGCAGAAGCAATACCTCGTAGCTGCAACTGACCAGAGCGAGCGCTATGATCGTCTGATTGCCTTGCTCAAAGCTGAAGTGCAGCGTCTCAAGGTTGCGGTTGATGTAGAACGCCAGGTCAAGGTGGATGTCGACCGCACCCAGCGCGAGTACTACCTGCGACAGCAGTTGGAGGCGATCAAGAAAGCACTCGGCGAGGATGAAACCGGCGACCTGCAAGTGCAGGAGCTTAGAAAGAAACTGGAGGAGAAGGATCTTCCGGAGGAGGCGCGCAAAGCTGCCGATCGGGAACTGGAGCGACTCTCCAGTATCTCGCCGATGTCGCCTGAATACAACGTGATTCGTACCTATCTCGATTGGATCGTCGAGCTTCCCTGGTCAGAGTCCACCGAAGACAAGATTGATATCAAGGAGGCGCGCAAGGTTCTGGAGGAGGATCACTACGGTCTCGAAAAGGTCAAAGAACGGATTCTTGAGTTTCTGGCGACGCGTCACCGCACGTCGAATCCACACGGTCCAATCCTCTGCTTCGCCGGCCCTCCCGGAGTCGGCAAAACCTCGCTGGGGCATTCGATCGCACGCGCGCTTGGCCGCAAATTCGAGCGCATTTCGGTGGGTGGGATGCGTGACGAAGCGGAAATTCGCGGACATCGGCGCACCTATATTGGCGCCATGCCGGGGAAGATCATTCAAGAGATTCGCAACGCGGGGGTCAATAATCCGCTCTTTATGATCGACGAGATCGACAAAATGGGCTCCGACTTCCGGGGTGATCCGTCTTCCGCAATGTTGGAAGTTCTCGATCCGGAACAGAACAACAGTTTTCGTGATCTCTACCTTGATCTGCCCTACGATCTGAGCAAGGTATTCTTCATCACGACGGCGAATCTGCTGCAAACTATCCCTCAACCGCTGCGAGATCGCATGGAGGTTATCGAAATTTCCGGTTACACGCCGCATGAAAAGGTCGAGATTGCCAAACGCTATCTGGTGAAGCGGCAGATGGAAGCTACCGGTCTGCGTGAGGCGGAGTTTACCATCACAGATGATGCTCTCATGGCGATCATCGAAGGCTACACTTATGAAGCCGGCGTGCGCAATCTGGAGCGGGAAATATCGAGCCTGTGTCGCAAGAGCGTCGTGCGCATTCTCGAAGAGGGGGCCAAGAAGGTCGAAGT
>Ga0315540_10000314_pt1 | contig 26839 bp, 22 predicted proteins | sample SalMarSW160110MG_FD_203677 | JGI IMG/M metagenome (GOLD analysis project Ga0315540, IMG submission 203677) | Salt marsh sediment microbial communities from the Plum Island Ecosystem LTER, Massachusetts, United States - Salt Marsh Sediment SW1601-10 ...
GCTTGAGCTGGCGCAGGAGGGTGAGCAGCGCGGTCCGGCGGATCCAGAAGTCGTCGTCGCGGATCCAGCGGTCGCGGATGGCGTCGGCGGCCTGGGGATGGCGTTCCAGCAGCGGTCCCACCACGTCGACGGCCAGCCCGTCGATGAGCGCCCAGGTGTGCGAGCGGCGCAGCAGCGGCTCGAGCCAATCCAGATCCTCGAGGTCGAGGTCGCCGGCGCGAGCGGTGAGCAGCTCGGTCGCCGCGAAGCGCAGCTCGAAGACGCCGCGTGCCCACAGCGCCTCGGTCAGCGCCTGCAGCTCACCGGAGGTGAACTCGGCGCCGACGCGCTCCCGCCGCTCCTGCAGGAAGGCCAGCACCACCCGCCGGTTGGCCGGCACGGTGACCCCGTAGTGCGCGAGCTCGCTCTTGAGGTAGCGCTTCTCCTGCTCCGCCCTCTCGGGGGTGCCCTCGGCGCGCAGCGCCGCATCGAGGCGGGCGACGTCGTCAGCGACCGCCGCGCCTGCTGCCGCGGGGGTGTGCGTGGCCATGGATCACTCTAGGCCGTGGCACCGGTGCCGGATGTCCCGGCCCCGCGGGCGACGGGGCCGGGACGACGGGGCCGGGACGACGGGGCCGGGACGACGGGGCCGGGACGACGGGGCCGGGGCGGCGGCGGGCGGGGCGAGCTAGGGGACCTGCGGCCGCCCGCCGAGGTCCGGCGACCCGTAGAGCCGCTCGCGGGCGCGCGTCAATGCCGCGCGCGAGAGGCTCTCCCAGTCATCGCCCTGGTGCCGCAGGCGGGCGAGCTCGAGGTCGATGCTGGCCTCGGTCTCCCGGGCGCGACGGAGGTAGTGGCGGCTGTAGTCGAAGTGCTGTCCGGCGCGGACGGCGTCGCCGTACGACAGCGCGTCCTCTCCGACGCGCGTCTCGACCAGGGCGCAGTCGCGCAGGGTCGAGGCCTTGGTGTAGAGACCGACGAGGTGATCGTAGGCGCGCGCGGGCGGGCGGCCGACGCCCCCGCCGGTCGACGTTGCGCGCTGCGGCCGAGAGGCGCTCGCGCGGCGCACCGGCGAGGTGGGTAGCAGGCGCTGCAGCCAGGCCCATGGTCGGCCGCGGCGGCGGGCGCTCCGATCGATAGGGAAGGTTTCGAGATGCTTCATGTGCAGCTCCGGGTCGAGGGGTCGGCCGGCGGGCTGCCGGCCGCGCTGCCCGCTCCAGCCGGCGGCGGGATCCTGGGCATCGAGGTCGAGGACCGAGCTGTCGCTGGGCCCGCGAGCCTTGTCGGAGGATAGGCAGCCGCTGCATGAGCAACAAGCAAGGCTGGGCCAGGGGCCCTTAACGCGACCGGGCGGCGGCTCTCATGAGGCAGGCGGGCGGGCTCGACGCCGCGGTACCGTAGCGGAGTCGCCGCCGTACGCCTGGCGGCGGCGAGGAGGAGCCGCGTGAGCCACGACGACGCCGGTACGCCGGGTGCCGGTACGCCGGGTGTCGGTACGCCGGGTGTCGGTACGCCGGGTGAGGGCACGCCGCCCGGGGCGCCCGAGGTGCTGCTGGTGCCGCCGGGAAGCGTCGTGCCGGCGTTGGGCGGCGCCCTGGCGATCACCCCCAACGCGCGCGCCGCCCACGCGGCCGGCGCCTCCGCGCTCTCGCTCGATGGCCTCGCCCGCAGGCTGCTGCGCCCGCAAGGGCTCCAGCTCGCGCCCGTCCTGGCGCGGTGGCGGGCGCTTCGCTGGGCGGTCGCGCAGGTCCTGCAGGTCGACGACGTGGATGGCACCGCGCGCGCCATGGCCGCGACCGTGCGCGAGGTGCTGCGCGCCGGGCTGCCGGCAGCGGCCGGGCCCATCGACGACGGCGCCTCCCCCAGGCTGGCCGGGGTGCTGGGCGTGGTGCGCGCCTACCGCGGCCGTCTGAGCGACGCCGGCCTGGTGGACCCGGCGGAGGCGTCGTGGCGGGCGATCGCGTGGGAGCGTCGCGGTGATCCGGGTGGCGGTGATTCGGGTGGCGGCGGTGCTGCTGGCGGCACGAATGGCGGCGCCGGTGGAGATGTCGCTGGAGATGGCGGCGGGAACCGCGGGCCTGGCCCGTTGCGGCTTCACGTGGCGGGCTACCCCCGGATCGGCGAGGCGGAGGTGGCGTTGCTGGCGGCGGTGGCGGGGCCTGGCAGCCGGCTGGTGCTGCCTGCCGGGCCCGACGCCGTGTTCGAGGACAACCGTGCCGTGGCCGCCGCGCTCGCGGAGCGCGGCTGGCGGGTGCGCGAGGTGCCGGCGGACGGCCGGACGCCGCCGCCCGCCGCCGTCGGCCCCACCCCGGGCGAGCGCTCCGGGCCGCCGGACCATGCCATCCCGCTCGCGGAGTGCGGTGGCGCCACCGACCGCCGGGCGCTGCGCTTCGGCTCCCGCGACGCCGAGGTGCGCTACGTGCTCGGCGAGGTCAAGCAGCTGCTGCTGGCCGGCGTGCCGCCGGGCGACATCGCGCTGGTCGCGCGCAACGAGGTGGACTACGGGCCGCTGGTACGGGACCTCGGCTGGGAGCTCGAGCTGCCGGTGAGCGTGGCCTACGCCACGCCGCTGCGTGACACGCGTGTCGGCGCCTGGACCGCGCAGCTGCTGGAGGCAGTGCGCGAGGAGCTGCCCTTCGAGGCCACCGCGCGGCTGCTGCAGCACCCGCTCGCCGGGGGGCTGGCGCCGGCCGTGTGGGATGAGGCGCGTCGCAACCACACGCACGGCGCCGAGGCGTGGGAAGGGCTCGAGCCCCGCACGCAGGCCTTGCGCTGGCCGCCGACCGCCACCCGCGGCGAGCTGCTGGCTGCGCTCCGCGGCGCCTGGACCGCCTTCGGCCTGCGCTTGCCGGAGGCCGGTGAGGCCGCTGCGGGCGGCCCGCTGCCCGCGCCGCCGACCCCGGCCCTCGCCGGCGGCGACGCGATCGCCTTCCAACGCCTGGCGGTGGCCGCCGAGCCGCTCGGGCGTCCCGCGGACGAGCCGCTCGGCCGGGCCGCGTTCATCCGCGAGCTCGAGGCGTTGCTGACGCTGCTCGCCGTCCGGGGAGAGCGCAACCAGCAGGGCGTGACCCTGCACACCCCGCTGGCGAGCTACGGCGCGCGCTTCCGCCACGTGTACGTGCTTGGCGCCGCCGAGGGCGTGCTGCCCAGGCCGGTGCGCGACGACCCGGTGCTCGACTTCGTCGAGCGGCGGGACGCTACGGCGGCGGGGCTACCGCTGGAAGGGGCGGCGCAGGCCGCACGCCGCGAGGCGTTGTCCTTCCGAGCCGTGCTGTGGACGCTCGCCGCGGAAGGCCAGCACGCCAGCCTCACGCTGAGCTACCCCGAGGATAGTGGCGACGCGAGCCCCTACATCGCGGCGCTTGGGCTCGTGCCGCGCACGCCCGGGCCCCAGCCGGCCGCCAGCGACGAGGACTGGCGCCGCCGGCGCATGCTGCTGCCGGCCGCTGCGGACGGCGCTGCGGACGGCGCTGCGGACGGCGCCGCCGACGCGGTCCTGGCCCACGCCCGCCATGCCTGGCGGGTGGAGCGGCGGCGCGAGGAGGCGAGCGCGCCGGACGCGTTCGACGGCGTGGTGGGCGAGCGCTTCCCGGAGGAGGCGCACGTGTTCAGCGCCACCCAGCTCCTCGACCTGGGGCAGTGCCCGTTCCGCTGGCTCGCCCGCGGCCCGCTCGGCCTGAGGGAGCCTGAGGAGGCCGACGAGGACGTCACCCCGCTGTTGCGCGGCAGGCTCTACCACAAGGCGCTGGAGCTGGCGCTGCGCGCGGGGCTCGAGGCGGCCGGCCCCGCAGCCGGCGCGGCCGCCGTGCGTGAGCGGGCCGCCGCCGCCCTCGACGCCGCCTTCGCGGCGGCCGAGGAGGCCGTGGGCGCGCCGGCGGTGCCCGCCTGGCCGCAGCGGCGGCACCAGCACCGGGAGCAGCTGCGGCGCGTCATCTTGAGCCCCGGCCTCCTGCCCGATGGGGCGGAGGTGCTGGCCCTGGAACGGCGCTTCCCCGAGCCGGGGTCGCCGCCGCCGAGCTGGCGGGGCTTCCCCGTCGGCGGGGTGGTGGACCGTGTCGACCGGCGCCGCGGAGGTCTGGTGCTGGTCGACTACAAGACCCGTGCCACCCCTCCTCCGGGCGTGCAGGACGCCGCGGGGAAGGCCAGGCTCGATCTCCAGCTGCCCCTCTATGCCGAGGCGGCCGCGCCCGCCCTGTTCGGTGGCGAGCAGGTGGCCGGCGCCGAGTACTACTCGCTCACCAAGGCCGAGGTGTTGGATGAGGTGCGGGTCGATCCCGGCCTCGCCAAGGAGCTCGACGCCTTCGCCGAGCGAGCCCACGCCATGCTTTCGACCGGCGCTTATCCGGTCGCCCCGGACGTCGACCTGACCGCCTGCCGGACCTGCGACTTCGACCTGCTGTGCCGCAAGGGGCCGCGCACGGAGCGCATGCGGAGCGCCGGCTCCCTCACCGCCCCGAGTGGCGCGGCCGGGAGCGATGAAGGGCCGAGCGGAGGCGCGCCCGAGGAGCGCGAGCGGTGAGTCCCGCCGGCGACGGCCTGCTCCCCGAGCAGCGGCGGGCGGCCACCCATCCCGGCAGCGTGGCGGTGGTGGCCGGCGCCGGAACGGGCAAGACCCACATGCTGGCGCACCGCTTCCTCTACCACCTGGAGAGCGGCCTGGACCCGCTGCAGGTGGTGGCCGTGACCTTCACCGAGCGCGCCGCAGCCGAGCTGCGGGCGCGCATCCGCGCGCTGGTCGCCGGGTCGACGTCCGCCCGCCCGGGGGCGGCGGCGCTCGAGGCGGCGCAGATCAGCACGCTGCATGCGCTGGCGGCGCGCATCTGCCGCGACCACCCGGGTGCGGCCGGGGTGCCGGCCGACTTCAGCGTGCTCGACGACCTCGAGGGCCAGCTGTGGCTGGCCGAGCGGCTCGACGACGCCCTCGCCGCGCTTCCCTCCGAGGTGTTCGAAGCGCTCGCCTACCCCGACGTGCGGGCGGCCCTGCAGGCGCTGCTGGCCGCTCCCGCGGATGCCCGCGCGGCCTTCGAGCGCGGTCCCGAGAGCTGGGGCGAGACGCTGGCGGCCGCCCGACGCGAGGCGCTGCGCGCGCTCACGAGCGCAGCGGGCTGGACGGATGCGCAGCGGCTGGTGCGGAGCTCCCGCGGGGCCGATGACGACAAGATCGAGCTGGCGCGCGGCCAGGCGGCCGACGGCCTGGCACGGCTCGAGCGCGGTGAGGTGGAGGCCGGGCTCGCGGCGCTGCAGGGCGTGCCCTTGCGGGGCGGCCGGCAGGCGGCCTGGCCCGGCGGCGAGCTGGACGCCGTCAAGGACGCCCTGCGCCTTCTGCGGGGCGCCACCCGCGAGGCGCTCGCGGAGGGCCTGGTCACCCTCGCCAGCGGAGTGGCCGACGAGCGGCTGGCCGAGCTTCTGCCCCACCTGCAGAGCGCCTTCCAGGCCGTGCAGCAGGCGTTGGCGGCGGAGAAGCGGCGCCGGCGCGTGCTCGACTTCGCCGATCTCGAGGTCCACGCCCTGCGCGCGCTCGAGGACGCTCCGGTGCGCGCCCACTACGCCTCGCGCTGGAAGGCCGTGCTGGTCGACGAGTTCCAGGACACCAATCCGGTGCAGGAGCAGCTCCTCGAGCGAATGTGCGGCGGCATGACGGTGACGGTGGTCGGCGACGAGAAGCAGAGCATCTACGGCTTCCGTGGCGCCGACGTGGCGGTGTTCCGGCGCTGGCGCGCGCGCATCCGCTCGGCGCCGGGCGGGGCCGAGGTGGCGCTCGACCGTAGCTTCCGCGCCCACGGCGCGTTGACGGCCACCCTCAACCACACCTTCGAGAGCGTGCTGGGGGAGCTCCATCAGCCGCTGGCGGCCACCCGCGCCGAGGCCCCGCACCCCGGGCCCCACGTCAGCCTCAGGCTGCTGCGCGGCGGCGGCAGCAAGGCGCAGCGTCAGGTGAGCGAGGCGCGCATCATCGGCCGCACCCTCAAGGCCTTGCTCGATGCCGGCACGCCGGTGTGGGATGACGCCCGCGGGCAGACTCGGCCGCTGCGCCCGGACGACATCGCGGTCCTCACCCGAACCTGGCAACCGCTCGCCGTCTACGGCGAGATCCTGCCGGCGCTGGGCGTCCCGGCCGTGCACAGCGGTGGGGGCAACCTGTTGGACACCCGGGAGGCCAAGGACGCGCTGGCGGTGTTGCGCTTCCTGGCCGACCCCGGTGACGACCTCGCGCTGGCGGCGCTGCTCCGCGGTCCCTTCATGGCGGTCGACGACGGCACGCTCTACCGCTTCGCGCGGGCGCTCCCGCAGGCGGACGATGCGGCGCGGCGCTCCGGACGGCGGAAGCTGCCGTGGTGGCAGGCGTTGGACGGCTCCGACGCTCCCGAGCCGCCGCTCGCCGCCGCCCGCGACGCGCTCCGCGAGTTGCTGCGCACGCCCGACTGGGACGCCGTCCGGCGGCTGCAGCTGGCCGACAGCCTCACCGGCTACACCGCGGTCCTGGCGGCCATGCCGGGCGCGCCGCGGCGTCTCGCCGACTGGAGCGGCTTCCTGGAGCTGGTCCGCTCACTCGCGAGCGGCCTGGGCGATGCCTTCAGCGTCACCCGTCGGCTTCGGCGGCTGCTGCGCGCCGGGGTCGAGGTGCCGCGGCCGACGCTGCAGGCGGAGGGCGCGGTGACGCTCCTGACGATCCACCGCAGCAAGGGCCTGGAGTGGCCGCTGGTGGTGGTGGCCGACCTGGAGCGCGGCAGCCGCCGGGACGCCCCCGCGATGCTCTTCGACCGCCGGCTGGGGGTCGCGATGCGCCCGCTGGACGCAGGCGGCGAGCCGCTGGAGCCGGCGCTCTACACGCTGTTGAGAGCCCGGCAGCGCCGGCGCGAGGAGGCGGAGGCGCGTCGCCTGCTCTACGTCGCCCTCACCCGCGCCAGGGACCGGCTGCTGCTGACCGCCGCCGCCGAGCGGCGCGGCGCCGTGGACGTGCTGAGGCCCGCTCTGGACGGAGCCGGGATCGCCGCCGAGATCGCGGACCATGACCCGGCGGATGCCGCCTACCCGGCCCCGCCGGCGCCGGAGGCGGGCGGCACGGAGGCCGCGCCGCTGCGCTGGGGGGCTGACGAGCGGGAGCGCCTCGGGGGCGCCCTGACGCCCAAGCGTCCCGCGACCGAGCCGGCGTCGGGCCCCGGCCGCGCCGCCGCCTGGCCGGCCGCGCTGGCGCTGCTGGCCGCGGTCGACGACAGCTGGCTGGCGACCGGCGAGGCGTTGCGAGCGGCCGGCCTGCCCGCGCCGGACCTCGAGCTGGTAGGAGCGGAGCTCTCCACCCCGGATGGCTCGGGGGGGTACAGCATGGCGCTCGGCTGGCGCAGGGCCGACCGGCTGGTGGCGCTGGCGGACGCCGCCACGCCCCACGGCGCCTTCGGGGCGACCGTGGTACGCGCCGACCCCGACGCGCCGCAGGCGGCGGTGGCGGCACTGCTGACGGCCCTCCGCTGACGGCCCTCCGCTGACGGCCCTCCGCTGACGGCCCTCCGCTGACGACGCTACGCTGACGGCCCTACGCGAACCGCCCTGCGCTGTCGACCCTGCGCTGTCGGCAGGTGCCCGGGGGCGCCGGTTCGGTGTCCATTCCGCGGTGGCGGTCGGCCACGGCGACGAGTAGAGTGCCCCATGACCGAGCCGGCCATCACCCCCACCGGCGTGCCCGCCGCGGCCGCAGCTGCGGCCGGCGCGCCCGCCGCCGACGTTCCGGGCAGGCGCGTCGCCGAGCTGCCGCCGCGGGCCATCTTGCTGCGGGCGATGAACGCGCGCGACCGGCGCTTCGACGGTGTCGCCTTCGCCGGCGTCACCTCCACCGGCATCTTCTGCCTGCCCTCGTGCCCGGCTCGCAAGCCGAAGGCCGAGAACGTGCGCTTCTTCGCCAGCGCTCGGGAGGCGCTGGCGGCAGGCTTCCGCCCCTGCCTGCGCTGTCACCCGCTGGAGCCGGCCGGCGAGACCCCGGAGGACATCCGGGCCCTGCTGGCCGAGGTCGAAGCGGAGCCTGCGCGGCGCTTGCGGGATGCCGAGCTGCGCGAACGCGGGCTCGAGCCGGCCCGGGTGCGCCGCTGGTTCAAGAAGCATCACGGCATGACCTTCCACGCCTACCAGCGTGGCCGCAGGCTGGCCCGCGCCATCCACGACCTGCAGGCCGGGGCGCCGGTGGCGCACGCCGCGTTCGATCACGGCTACGAGTCGTTGAGCGGCTTTCAGGACGCCATCAAACGCATCACCGGGGGCACCGCCACGGCCAGTCGCGGGACGCGTCTGGTGCACCTCTCCACCGTCGCCACCCCGCTCGGCCCGATGCTCCTGGGCGCCACCGACGAGGCGGTGTGCCTGCTGGAGTTCACCGACCGCCCCATGCTCGAGACGCAGCTGGCCCGGCTGGCTCGGCGCCTGAGCTGCACCTTCGTTCCCGGAGCGACCGCCGCCGGCCGGCGGCTCGATGCCGAGCTCGCCGCCTACTTCGCCGGCGAGCTGCGCACCTTCGAGACGCCGCTGGAGACCGCCGGAACCGACTTCCAGGAGAGCGTCTGGCGCGAGCTGCGCAGCATCCCGTACGGGGAGACCCGCAGCTACGCGGAGCAGGCCCGGCGTATCGGCTCCCCCACCGCCGTGCGCGCGGTGGCGCGGGCCAACGGCGACAACCGCATCGCCGTGGTCGTCCCTTGCCACCGCGTCATCGGTGCCGACGGCAAGCTGGTCGGCTACGGCGGCGGGCTGTGGCGCAAGCGCTACCTGCTGGGCCTCGAGCGGCGGGCCGCGGCCCCCATTTCCTGAGCTCGCCGGTGCGTGTGGCCGTCGGGGGTGCCCGGCGGGGCGACTAGGGCGGCACCGGTCCGGCCAGGGGCGGCTCTCGGGCCTCGGCCAGGAAGCGGGCGAGCCGAGTCAGCGTGGCCTCCAGGCGCGCCGCGGCCTGGTCGCGGGCGGCGCCGGTGCCGGGCGCTCGCCCTCGGGAGCCTGCCAGTGGCCTGGCACGCACGATGAGCATGCTGCGGCCGCCGGTGTCGAAGAAGCTCAGGGTGGTGAGCACCTCCCCCCACGGCCCGGCGTCCGGGTCGACGACGGGCTTGCCGCCCTCGTCCGCGGCGGTTGCCAGGAACACCAGGCGCTCGGGCGGCAGCACCTCGCGGTAGGTCAGCTTCGCCCAGCGGACCTCCCCGGCCGCCTGGCGGACGCCGTAGTGGTAGGCGCCGCCGGGCTGCGGCTCGAGCCTGCGGGTCTCCACGGCCGCGCCGGCCGGCCCCCACCAGTACGCCAGCTTCCGAGCGTCGGTCCAGGCGGCGAACGCCAGGTCGGGCGGCGCGTCGAGCAGGCGCGCCGCCACCAGCTCGCCTTCGGAGGCCGGGGTGGTCTCGACGGCGAGGAGCTCGGCCAGCCGGTCGTAGCCTTCGGCCGCGACCGCCTCGAGGCCGGAGGCACGGTAGGCGTTGCGCTCGGCCGGTGCCGCGAAGGCGGTGGCGTTGGTCAGCAGCGTGACGCCGCCCTGCTCGGAGAGGGTCACCGTCACCTGGATCTCGTTGCCACGCCAGCGCGCCACGTCGTAGACCAGGCTGTAGACCAGTCTGGTGGGCGCCGCGACCACGCGGAAGCGCCCGAGGAACGGGTGCCTGTCGCCGTTGCGGTCCCGTAGGGCGAAGCGCAGGTGACCGCCAGGTCGCACGTCCATCTGGCAGCTGACGAGCTCCGCCCCGCGCCCGCCGAACCAGCGTCCGAGCTTCCCGCAGCTCGTGAGCGCCTCGAACACCAGCTCACGCGGCGCGTGGAAGGCACGCGTCCGGACCACCTCGGCGTCGGAGGTGAGGGTGAGCTGCGCGGCGTAGGGGTCGTCGCCGCTCACGAGGGAGCCCGTCCATCGTTCACCTCTCCAGGGTAGGCGAGCGCGCGCTCGTTCGCCAGCGGAAGGCGGCTTCGACGCCCCGCAGCGCTCGCGGCCCGCCTCAGCCGAGCCGCTTGCCGAACCAGAGGGCGTGGTCGCCCGGCATGCCGCGCAGCGACGCGAAGCCGAGGTGCCGGTAGAAGGCCGCCGCGCGCCGGTTGCGCTCGTCCACGCCCAGATGGACGCCGGCCGAGCCGTCGCGGCGCAGCCTGTCCAGGAGCGTCTCGAGCAGCGTGCGGCCGAGGCCGCGGCCCTGGGTGCGGGGCAGCAGATCGATGTGGAGGTGCGAGGGGTAGGGCGTCAGCTCGCTGCGCAGGGCGAGGGGGAAGGCGGTCTCGGGATGGTGCAGGACGCGCATTGCGCGCTGGTCGGGCGACCAGCCGGCGGGGTCGCCCGCGGGGTCGGGGTAGCGGGCCGCCAGGCCCGGGAGCCACTGCGCGCGAACGCGCGCATTGAAATCGCCGGTGTCCAGCGCGCCCACGACGTAGCCGCACACGCCCTCGGCATCCTCCAGCACCAGCGCGTGTTCCGGCTCCAGCGCGGCGTAGGGCCCGACGTAGAGATGGCCGAGCAGCGCGGTGTCGCGGAAGAGGGGAGTGGCGTCCTCGCCGGCATCCCCGGTTCGCAGGCAGATGCGGTAGAGGGCGGCCCGGTCGCCCGCATCCGCCAGGCGGATACGGGCGCCGCCGCGCGTCATCCGGGGCGGGAAAGGCTCAGTCATCGGGCGGCCGCCCCGCCGTCCGGGGCGCCCGCAGCAACCGCTCCAGCTCGCCCGCGAAGCCTCCCCGGCGGACGTTGGCGATGCCGTCCCTCGGCGCCTCGGCGCCGGCCCCGAGGCGTCGCGCGGCCAGCCCCCTGGCGGCGGCCCCGACCTGGCCGAGCACCTCCAGCAGGTAGGGGTGCAGGCTGGCGAGCAGCTCGCGGTCGCGCAGGCCGGCGAGCCTCTGCAGCAGGCCGGCGAGCCGCCCGGCGGCGCTCGCGACGGACGCGACGTCCCCCTCCCAGGCCGCCGGCGGAACGGCGCCCAGGTAGGCCACGTCCTCCAGGAACGCTTGCGCGGCCGGCCCGTGCTCGAAGGGCAGGTACAGGAAGTCGGCCAGGAACGCCAGCTCGTCCGGGTCGAGGCGCTCGCCGCCCGCCAGCTCGAAGCGGTCCGACCAGCCGGCTACCGCCTCCAGGAAGGCCTCGCGCGGCCGGTAGTCGTCGGTGCGCAGGTAGCTCGCCAGCGTCGCCAGCGGCACGGTGTTGGCGGCGCACTCGCTGTTGGGGTTGCTGAGGATGCCGGCCACCTCCGCCTTGAGCGCGGCCGGGCGGCCGGCGTAGGGGCCGAGGTGCAGGCGCCGGGGGTCGTAGTCGTTGGCGTGCAGGTTGTCCCACAGCAGGGGCAAGCGGCGCAGTGCGCCCGCCACCTCGCGGGCGTGGGACGGCGTGATGCGCTCCGAGATCACCTCCGGGCCGCTCCACAGCACCTCGATGGCCGGTACCAGGCGCTCTCCCAGCTCCCGCAGGTAGGGGCTCTCGGCGACGCTGGGGCGGGCCATGGCGCCGCAGTAGTCCGTGGGGCAGAACAGCAGCGCCTCGCCGCCGGCCGCCTGGAGCTGCGCGTGGACGGCATTCGCGACCGCCGCCTGAGCCCCGGCAAGGGTGCCGAATCGCTCCGCGTCCTCGGGCCGCAGCCGGCGCGGCACGTCGTCGAAGAGCACGGCAAGGGTGCGAACGCCCAGCCCCAGCACCTGTGCCAGCTTGCTCTCCAGCGCCGCCGCGTCGTCCTCGTCGGCGTAGCGCAGGTCGAGTCCCGGCGCCAGGCCGTAGGCGAAGCTCACCCCGGCCGCGGCGGCGCCCGCTGCCAGCCGCTCGAGCGCCGCGAGCTCGTCGGCGTCGTACGGCTCGCGCCAGGCCGCGCGGTGCTTGAGATCGTCCTTGGGGGCGTAGAGGTAGGTGGTCAGGCCCCAGCGGCCCAGGTCGGCGAGCAGGGCCAGGCGCTCGCGCTCGCTCCAGGGCCGGCCGTAGAAGCCCTCGATGACGCCGCTGCGGAAGCCGCCCGAGGGTCTGCTCGTCGGTCCGCTCAGAAGTGGACGTTGACGCCGAAGCGCGTCGCCACGAGCACGCCGCGGAAGGTGAAGGGCACCCCCGGCTTCAGCTCCAGGTAGATCCCCGTGGTGGGGCCGACCGGCAGCTCCACGCCCCCCGTCAGGTGGATCCCGCCCGTCAGCTGCGGGCTGACCGTCCCGATCGAGGTGTAGTAGAGGTCCGGTCCTCCACCCGCGTACCACACCGGGCCCGAGGCGGGGGCCGAGGTGTAGAGGACGTCGCCGCCGGCGTCGACGAAGTCGACCACCAGGGCGAAGGCGTCGATCGAGGCGCGCATCTCGACGTGCGGCGCGACGATGCCGCCCGCTTGCAGGCTGACCGCGGGGATCACCACGTCCTCGAGGGCGATCCCGCCGCCCGCGAAGGCGTCTTGCGCGTGCGCCGAGGCGGCCGCGACGAGGATGAGGAGCGCGGCGGCCACCGCGGGCACGATGTGCCGGCGCGGGGGGCGCCGCCGCAGGCCCGCGGGCACTGCGACGGCGCGCACTGCGGCGGAGGCAGAGGCGGGTGGGGTCGAGTCGAGCATGGCTCCCTCCTCCTGGTAGCCGGTCGGCTGGCTCCGAGCCGTGCCGGAGCACCGAAAGCTGGCGTTCTCCGCCATCCTCGCACACCGGCGCCGCCTCTGCCCCGATGCCGGTCGCCTGCACCCGCGCCGGCGCTGCCGCTAGCTTCGTTCGGCGTTCGCGCGGATGGCGGCCGCCACGTAAGCGGCCAGGCCGGCGGCGCGGTCTTCGTAGTGCCGGCGGAAGCGCGGGTCGGCCTGGTACATGTCCGCCAGGCCCACGTGCATCTCCGTTCCGCAGTCGTAGAACCAGCGCGAGATGTGCTGGCGGTGCGCGTCCGCTGCGGCCATGGCGCGGGGGTCGTCCGCCGGAACGCCGGCCTGCAGCAGCTCGGCGAAGCGTTGCTCCACGGCCTCCATCTCGTCCCGGATGCGCACCCACGCCTCCTTGTCGTAGCGGCGCGCGCGCCGCTGGCTCTCGCGGTAGGCCTCGGTGTCGCCCCAGCGTTCCTCGGCCTCGGCCGCGTAGGCGGCGGGGTCGGCGTCGCCGAACACCTCCAGCATCTCTTCCGGGTTCAGCTCGATTCCCATCTGTCTCGCCTCCATGGTCCTCTCCAGCGCCCGGCGCATCGCGGTAAGGCGCTCCAGGCGGGCGTCCAGCAGCGCCTTCTGGCGCCGCAGGTGGGTCACCTCGTCGTCGCTCGGATCGTCGAGCATGGCGCGGATGGCATCCAGCTCGAAGCCCAACGCGCGGTAGGCGAGGATGCGCTGCAGACGTCGCAGGTCCCCAGCGCGGTAGCGCCGGTAGCCGTTCTCGCCGCGGCGCCCAGGCGTCAGCAGCCCGATGGCGTCGTAGTGGTGCAGCGTGCGCACGCTCACCCGGGCGAGCCGCGCGACCTCGCCGACGGTGCGATCGCGGGCCCGCTCGGGCGTGCCGGGATCGCGTCCGCGCGCGGCGGCGCCGTCCCGGCCGCCTCCGTCCCGCCTTCTTCCGCTCGGCGGCACGCTCCGGGAGCCGTCCTGTGCCATGTCGAACCTCCTTCCCGAAGCGTAGCCTAGGGGCTCACGTTACGTGAGGGTCAAGGGGGCCGGGAACTTCGCTGGCGCCCCGTGACTCCAAGGGGGTAGAGGCCCGCGACGCGGGCCGACAGCCGTCAGGAGGTACTCCGTGTACCACCGCTATCGCGCCCTTCGCTGGCTTCCCGTTCCCTTCCTCGTCATCGCCCTGGTGGCGCTGAGCTTGCCGGCGACCGCGGTGTCGCAGTCGCTGCCGCCGGCCGCCCCCGCCGCGCAGGCCCGCGACGCGGCGGCGCCGTCCCCGGTGGCGGCGCCGTCGCAGACGGCAGCCGCCACGCTGCTGAGGCGCATGCTGGCCGCCGAGCGGACCCTCGAGGTGGCCGGCACCACCCGCGAGCGCAGCGCGCTCCCCGGCGTGCAGGCCGATCGGGCCGGGCGGGGCTTCGCGCTACCCGTCGGGGTCACCCCGGAGTTGCTGGGGCGGGCCTTCACGGCCACGCTGGGCTCGCCGCTGCGACTGGCAGGACGCGAGGTACAGGTCCTCGAGCTCCATGGCCAGGGGCCGCTGACGCCCGACTGGACCTTCTGGGTCGACCGCCCCCTGCTGGCCCGGCTCATGAGCAAGGGCGACGTGCCGGCCGGATACGTGCCCGTGGGCGTCAAGCGCATCGAGGTGGGCAAGGGCCGCGTGCCGGCGCTGCGGCTGACCTTCTGGGACGGTCTCGACGGCCTGGTGCTGCTGGTGTACCGCCGCCAGGCCCGGCCTCCGGTGAGCGACAGCGCCCACGTCGCCAGCCGCCAGCTCGGTCGCTTCACCGTGAGCGCCATCGGGCCGGCACCGAAGGCCGCGCTGTCGGACTGGCTGGCGCGCCTGGGCTCGAGCCCGCTGGCTCGGCTGGCGCCGCGCGACGCCCTCGGCGCTTCCGCCCCCTGAGGCGGGTACGATTCGGACCATGGCAGGAGGGGTGCGCGCGCCCTGGTGGGGTGCGGCCGCGTGGAGGTGGGCGCTGCCGTGATCTTCGCCTGGTTGCTGCTGCTGGTGCCGCTGTCGCTGGCGAGCAACACCCTGCTCCACCTGGCGCCGCTGTGGGTGTTCGCGCTCGGCATCCTGGCGATCGTGCCGCTGGCGGAGTGGATCCGCCGGGCCACCGAGCAGCTCGCGCGCCTCACCGGTCCGGCGGTCGGCGGCCTGCTCAACGTCACCTTCGGCAACACGGCCGAGCTGGTGCTGGCGCTGTTCGTGCTGCAGGCCGGCCATACCGACGTGGTCAAGGCGCAGATCACGGGCTCCATCGTAGGCAACTGCCTGCTGGGCTTCGGGCTGGCGGTGGTGGTCGGGAGCTTCGGGCGCCAGCAGCAGCGCTTCAGCAAGGAGCGCGCGGAGCTGCTCTCGAGCCTGCTGATCATGGCGGTGCTGGGCTTGCTGGTACCGGCCCTGTTCGACCTCACCGAGCGGACCGCCGGCGTGGCCGCCGTCGGCGCGCTCGACGAGCGGCTGAGCCTGGGCGTGGCGCTGGTGCTGATCGGCGTCTACGTCGGCAACCTGGTCTACACCCTGGTCACCCACCGCGACGTGTTCGCTCGCCGGCAGCCGCGCGAGGGCGCGGCGTGGGGGCTGTGGACGTCGCTGGGGGTGCTGCTGGCCGCCACGGCCGTCACCGCCTGGGTGGCGGAGCTGATCTCGGGAGCGCTCGTCAGCACCGCCAGCAGCCTGGGTCTCACCCCCTTCTTCCTCGGCATCACGGTGCTGGCCGTGGTCGGCAACGCCGCCGAGTACATCTCGGCGATCTACTTCGCGCGCCGCGACCGCATGGGCCTGGTGCTCTCCATCACCGTGGGCTCGAGCATCCAGGTGGCGCTGCTGGTGGCGCCGCTGCTGGTGCTGGTGTCCTACCTCATGGGGCGCCCCATGGACCTGGTGTTCGCGAACCCGCTCGAGCTGGTGGCGATCGCCGGCGCGGCGTTCATCGTGAACGCCATCGCCGAGGACGGCGAGACCGCCTGGTTCGAGGGCGTGCTCCTGCTGGGCGTGTATGCCGTGCTGGGGCTGGCGTTCTTCTTCACCGCGCCCTGACGCCCGTGGCCGGGTCATTTGCCGGTAGACAGCGGACCCATGCCGCTCCAGAATGCGGTCGGTCCCCACGAAAACGAGGCTTGAGCAAATGAGGTGTCCTACGGGGACCGGAAGGAGCGGGTCATGGCCATGAGACGTTGGCAGGTGTGGGTAAGCCTGGTCGCCGGGGCCTGGCTCTTCATCACGCCCTGGGTGCTCGGCTACACCGCCGCCAGTGGCGGCGCCTGGACCGCCTACATCCTGGGCGCGCTGGCGGTAGTGGTGGCGGTGTGGACGCTGGCGGCTCGCAATCCCCGGACCGGCGAGGCATCCGGTGCGCTGATCGGTGCGCTGGCGTTCGTGGCGCCGTGGGTCTTCGACCTCACCGGCTTCGCGTGGGCGCGGCTGGATCTCTGGATCGTGGGCGCCGTGATGGTGGTGGCGTCGCTGTGGGCCTACCTGGATAGTCCGGGCGCCCGCGAGCGGCGGCAGCCCAAGCCGCTGGCCTGACCGGGCCGCGAAGCGGCTGCGGGCCGCTGGTGGCGCCCGCCGCGCACCCGCGTGGCGGGCGCCGGCACGTGCCCGCCTAGCGTGCCGGCGGCGCGCAGCTGCCGCGCACCAGCAGCTGCGCCGGGAACACCCTGCGAAGCGGGGTCTGTGGCGGCTCTCTCGCAGCCATCAGCTGGAACAGGATGTCGACGCAGGCGACCGCCATGTCGTCGATCGGCTGCTCGATGACGTCGATCTGTGGCTCGACGAGCTGCGTCCAGGAGTAGTTGTCGAAGGTCACCAACGACACGTCACGCGGCACGCTGAGGCCGGCTTCGCGGATGGCGCGGTAGGCGCCGGCCCCCTGGCTTCCCGTCAGGGACAGGATGGCGGTCGGGGGTTGCGGCAGTGCCAGCAGGTCGCGGGTGAGCTTGTAGGCCTCCACCTCGGTCAGCTGGATCACCCGTCGGTACTCGGGGTGGACGCGCAACCCGACGTCGGCCAGCGCTCGCTCGAAGCTGAGCGAGCGGTCCTCGGGGTTGCGCTCGGGGTCGAAGGCGCCGAGCGAGGCGATGCGGCGGTGGCCGAACGACGCCAGGTGCCGCACCCCCTGCTCCACGGCGCCGGTGTTGTCCAGCATGACCCAGCTGAACGGGCTGTTGGCGTAGTGGTAGTCGATCTCGACCACGGCCGTGCCGTTGGCGTGCAGGCGCTGCAGGTAGCCGAGGTTGGGCTCGCCGTAGCCGGAGCGCAGGATGATGCCGGCCGCGCGCTGGCTGTGCAGCATCTGCAGGGCGTCGAGCTCCAGATCGGTGCGGTACTCGTTGTCGGCCACCAGCAGGCTGTAGCCCTGCTGGTGGAGGCGCTTGGAGATGGTCCGCGTCAGCTGGGTGAAGAACGGCTCGAGGACGTTGCCGACCACCAGGCCGATGGTCTGGGTTCGGCCGCGCCGGAGCGCTCCGGCGACCGCATCCGGCACGTAGTTCAGCTCGTCGATCGCGTGGCGGACGCGCCGCAGCGTGGCGTCCGCCAGCAGGTCGGGCTCGCGGATGGCGCGCTTGGCGGTGGTGGGGGACACGCCGGCCCGGCGAGCGACGTCCTTGATGGTGGCCACGTGGCCAGTCTAGCATCCGGTTCCGGGCGCGCCTTGACAGGGCGCGCTCCGATGCCGTATGGTGATGGCCACGAGTCCATTTCGTCGTCTCGGGGGAGCGCCAAGCCGGGCGAGCTCTGTCTTTCGCGGCAGGGACGTGCTTTAGTGCTTGCCGGCTCCCGGAAAGGGGTGTTGTGAACAGATGCACAAATGGCCACGTGGCCAAAGCGCAGGGACGCTCGTGGGCGGGAGGAAGGCTCTTCGCCCGGACACCCACCGCTAGGGGAGGCAAGGCATGAGACGACTGATCCTCTTGATCGCCCTGCTGTCGGCCGCGAGCGCGGCGCTGGCGGCGACCACCATCACCATCGCGACGGTGAACAACCCCGACATGGTGGTGATGCAGAAGCTCACCCCGCAGTTCGAGCAGACGCATCCCGACATCAAGCTCAACTGGGTGGTCCTGCCGGAGAACGAGCTGCGCCAGAAGGTCACCACCGACATCGCCACCAACGCCGGCGCCTACGACGTGCTGACCATCGGCACCTACGAAGTGCCGATCTGGGCGAAGAACGGCTGGCTGCGGCCGTTCAACGATCTGCCCGCGAGCTATGACGTCCAGGACCTCCTCAAGCCGGTACGCGACGGACTCTCCTACAACGGCACGCTCTACGCCGTTCCCTTCTACGCCGAGTCGTCGATGACCTACTACCGCAAGGATCTGTTCGCCAAGGCCGGCCTCACCATGCCCGAGAAGCCGACCTGGGACCAGGTGAAGACCTTCGCGGCCAAGCTCAACGACCCCGGCAACAACGTCTACGGCATCTGCTTGCGCGGCCTCCCCGGCTGGGGCGAGAACATGGCCGTGTTCGACACCATGGTCAACGCCTTCGGCGGGCGCTGGTTCGACATGAACTGGCAGCCGCAGCTCACCTCGGCCGCCTGGACCAATGCCGCGACCTTCTACAAGGACCTCGTCACCAACTACGGTCCTCCAGGCGTCACCTCCAACGGCTTCACCGAGAACGAGACCCTCTTCGCCAACGGCTCCTGCGCCATGTGGGTCGACGCCACCGTGGCCGCGGGCTACCTGTCCAACCCCGCCAACTCCAAGGTGGCGAACCAGGTCGGCTTCGCCTTCGCGCCGCACGAGAAGACCATGAACGGCTCGCACTGGCTGTGGTCGTGGTCGCTCGCCATCCCCAAGTCCACCAAGAAGGAGGCGGCGGCCAAGACGTTCGTGGAGTGGGCCACCTCCAAGCAGTACATCGCGCTCGTCGCGAGCAAGAACGGCTGGGCCTCGGTGCCGCCCGGCACGCGTGACTCCACCTACAAGAACCCCAACTACCAGAGTGCAGCCCCGTTCGCCAGCATCGTCGAGCAGAGCATCCAGACGGCAGATCCCACCCACCCGTCGATGGACCCGGTGCCCTACACGGGCGTGCAGTTCGTCGGCATCCCCGAGTTCCAGGCGCTCGGCACCCGCGTCGGCCAGATCCTGGCGAGCATCGCCGCCGGCAAGGCCACCGTCGCGGACGGCCTGAAGCAAGCCCAGGACTACGTCACCAAGACCATGAAGGACGCCGGCTACATCAAGTAGGCAGTAGCCAGCAGCGCGTCGACCGAAGCCTGTGGGGCCCGCCGAAGCGGCGGGCCCCACCCCCGCGCCACCGGGGCTAGAATGCACGGATCGCCGAGCAGCCACCGGGGCACGATAGGGGGACCCAGACGATGTCCACGGCCACGAGCCATGTCGAGGTCAGCCGCCGGCGGAGGAGAAGCCGCAGACGCCCGAATATGGCGCTGCTGCTCGGGCCTTCGGTCGGCTTCCTGTTGCTCTGGATGATCGTGCCGCTGGCGCTCACCCTCTACTTCTCGCTGCGGCACTACAACCTGCTCCAGCCAGGCCGGCGCGGCTTCGTCGGCCTACACCAGTACGGTGCCCTGCTGGCCGACGCTACCTTCTGGACGTCGCTCTACAACACCATCGTGCTGGTCGTCGCCTGCCTGGTGCTCACGGTCGTCATCGGCCTGGCCCTGGCGCTGCTGTTCGACAGCGACTTCTTCGGTCGCGGGGTGGCGCGCACGCTGGCGATCTCGCCGTTCTTCGTGATGCCCGTGGTGACCGCGCTCATCTGGAAGAACATGCTGATGCACCCGGTCTACGGGCTGTTCGCGGCAATCTTCAAGGCGGTCGGCCTCAAGCCCGTCGACTGGCTGGCGACCTACCCCATGCCCTCGATCGTGGCCATGATCAGCTGGGAGTGGGTGCCGTTCGCGCTGCTGGTGCTGCTCACCGGCCTGCAGTCGCTGCCCGCCGAGGAGATCGAGGCCGCCTCGCTCGACGGCGCCGGCGCCTGGCAGAAGTTCCGCTTCATCACGGTGCCCCACCTGGGCCAGACCATCTACGTGGTGATCATGCTCGAGAGCATCTTCTTCCTCACCAAGTTCGCGGAGATCTACGCCACCACCTCCGGAGGCCCGGGCCTGGCCACCACCAATCTGCCCTATCTGATCTTCCTGGAGTCCTTCTTCCAGTACGACATCGGGACGGCCTCGGCGATCGCCATCTTCGCCGTCATCCTGGCCAACATCGTGGCCATCTTCCTGGTGCGCTTCGTGGCGTCGAACCTGGCCGAGGGGGCGCAAGCATGAGCGCGCCCGGCCTCGCTCGTCAGCTCCCGCAGGACCGCTCGCGCGGGCGCAAGCTCCGCCGCAAGTGGCTCCTCACCGTGGTCGGCTATGCCGTGGCGCTGCTGTTCTTCTTCCCCATCCTGTGGATGCTGATGACCGCGTTCAAGAGCGAGGCCGCGGCCTTCACGGTGCCGCCGCACTTCTTCTTCCACCCCACGCTGGCCAGCTTCGGCGAGGCGCTCGCCCGCGGGGACTACCTGCACTACGCGCTCAACTCGCTGGGCGCGTCGCTCATCTCCACCGCTCTCGGGGTGCTGCTGGCGGTGCCGGCGGCCTACGCCATGGCCTTCTACCCCACCCGCGCTACCGACGGCACGCTGCTGTGGATGATCAGCACCAAGTTCATCCCGGCCGTGGGCGTGCTCATCCCCATCTTCCTGGTCTACAAGGACCTCTCGCTGCTCGACAACCTGTGGGGCCTGATCCTCGTCTACACCGCCATGAACCTGCCGATCATGGTGTGGATGATCTACTCCTACTTCAAGGAGATCCCCGCCGAGATGCACGAGGCGGCCCAGGTCGACGGCGCCAACACCGCACAGGTGATGGCGCGGGTGGTGCTGCCGGTCGCCATCCCGGGGTTGGCGTCGACCTGCCTGCTGGCGATCATCCTGGCCTGGAACGAGGCCTTCTGGAGCATCAACCTCACCAACACCGCCGCGGCCACGCTGCCGGTGTTCATCGCCAGCTTCAAGACGGCCGAGGGCCTGTTCTGGGCGAAGATGTCCGCCGCCTCGGCGCTGGCGGTCGCGCCCATCCTGGTCTTCGGCTGGATGGCGCAGCGCCAGCTCGTCCGCGGCCTCACCTTCGGGGCCGTCAAGTGAGCCGCCGCGCCCTTCCGGACCTTCGTTCATCCTGTCCCGCCTAGGAGGCTCGCATGTCCGACACCAACCCTCTCGATCTCACCGGCCGGGTCGCCGTCGTCACCGGCGCCGGTCGCGGCATCGGCCGCGCGGTGGCGGCCGCCCTGGGTGCCGCCGGGGCCGCCGTCGGGGTCGCCGAGTACCAGGAGGAGGCCGGCCGGGCCAGTGCGGCCGCCCTCGCCGAGGCCGGCGTCGACAGCGCCTACCTGAGCGTGGACGTGCGCGACCCCGGCAGCGTGCGTGCCATGGTCGCCAGCGCCCTGGAGCGCTTCGGCCGCATCGACATCCTGGTCAACAACGCCGGCGTCGCCACCAACACCCCCGCCGAGGAGATCCCCGACGAGGAGTGGCTGCAGGTCATGAACGTCAACCTCAACGGCGTCTTCTGGTGCTGCCGCGAGGTGGGCCGCCACATGCTCGAGCGCGGCAGCGGGGCGATCGTCAACATGGCCTCGATGTCCGGCATCATCTCCAATGCGCCCCAGCCGCAGAGCCACTACAATGCCTCGAAGGCGGGCGTCATCCTGCTCACCAAGTCGCTCGCGGGCGAGTGGGCGAAGCGCGGGGTACGGGTCAACGCGGTCTCGCCCGGGTATATCGGCACGGAGATGACCAGGCAGGGCATGAGCAACGCCGAGTGGTTCAAGGTGTGGCTCGACATGACGCCCATGGGGCGGGTCGGCGAGCCCGACGAGATCGCCCGCGCGGTGCTGTTCCTGGCGTCCGACGCGGCGAGCTTCGCGACCGGCACCAACCTGGTGGTCGACGGAGGTTACACCTGCTGGTGAGCATCCGCCCGGCCGCGAGAGGATGGTGAAGCGTGCGGCAAGTCGTCATCCCGCAGGCGGGCACGGTCGACGTGACCGAGGTCGAGGCGCCCCGGCCCGCGGCGGACGAGGCGCTGGTGCGGGTGGAGGCCGTGGGCATCTGCGGCTCCGACATCCACACCTTCCAGGGGGAGCACCCCTTCGTCAGCTACCCGGTGTGGCCCGGCCACGAGCTGGTCGGCACGGTGGAGTCCGTCGGCGAAGGGGTCGACCTGGCGCTGCTGGGCATGCGGGTGGCGCTCGAGCCCTCGCTCCCCTGCGGCCGTTGCCCCCGCTGCCTCGAGGGGCGCTACAACATCTGCGAGAACCTGGCGGTGCTGGGCTTCCAGGCTCCGGGCGGGATGGCCGAGCGTTTCGCCGTCCGGGCCGACCGGCTCCATCCGCTGCCCGATAACCTGCCGCTGGAGGCGGCGGCGCTGGTGGAGCCGATGGCGGTGGCGGTGCATGCTGCACGCTTGCCCGGCTCGCTGGCGGCGCGCAGCGTGGGCGTGCTGGGGGGCGGCGCCATCGGCCTGCTCAGCGGCGTGGCGGCGCGGGCCTACGGCGCGGCACGGGTGCAGCTGGCCGACCCGCTCGCCGAGCGCCGCGAGGTGGCCGAGGCGCTCGGGCTGCAGGCGGTGGAGGCGCTCGCGCCGGGCAGCTGCGACGTGGTGTTCGAGTGCGTGGGCAACGAAGCCGCCCTGCGCGCCGCCGTGGAGGCCTGCGTGAAGGGCGCCACGGTGGTGGTGGCGGGCGTGTTCGGGGCCGACGCACGCGTCCAGGCTGGCCTGGTGCAGGACCGCGAGCTGAGGCTGCAGGGCAGCCTGATGTACCTCTCCAGCGACGTCCGCGACGCCATCCGCCTGCTGGCCGAGGGGCGGGTGGATGCCGCCCGGCTGATCACCCACCGCTTCGGCCTGGCCGAGGCGCCGCGGGCCTTCCAGGTGGCTGCGGGGCGCGGCCAGGCACTCAAGGTGCTGGTGGTGCCCGAGGACGAGCCGATCGGGCCCCCTGGTAGGCCGGACGCTTGACACATCGAGATGGTGCTGGCGGCCGGCTGACGGCCGCGGAGGGAGCCCGGACGACGTGAGCGACAGCTTGGAGACCGCGGTGGCCGCCGCCCTTCGCAGGGGACGCAGCGTCCCCCCCGACGAGCCTCTGCACCCGCTGCAATGGATCGGCGGCCGTGCCGTTCAGGCGGCGTCCGGCGACACGCGCGACGTCCTGGAGCCGGCGACCGGGCGGGTGTTGGCGGTGGCGCCGGAGGGAGACGCCGACGACGTCGATGCGGCCGTGGCCGCTGCTCGTGACGCCTTCGAGACGGGCGCCTGGCCGCGGCTGCAGCCGCAGCGGCGCGCCAGGGTGCTCGCCCGGGCCGCCGATCTGATAGACGCCCACCAGGACGAGCTCGCCCACCTGGAGACCTGGGACACCGGCAAGACCCTGGCCGAGAGCCGCGACGACATGGTGCAGGTGGCGGAGGCGTTCCGCTACTTCGGGGCCCTGGCGTCCACCCAGGCGGGCGACGTCAACCCGGTGCGCGCCGACGCCCTCAGCCTCACCCTGCACGAGCCGGCGGGCGTGGCGGCGCTCATCACGCCGTGGAACTACCCGCTGCTGCAGGCGTCCTGGAAGCTGGCGCCGGCGCTGGCGGCCGGCTGCACCGTGGTCGTCAAGCCGAGCGAGCTGACGCCCCTCACCACGGTTCGCTGCGTGGAGCTGCTCCATGAGGCAGGGGTACCGGCAGGCACGGCCAACCTGGTCCTGGGTGCGGGTCCCACCGTGGGCGCGGGGCTGGTGAGCCATCCGGACATCGACGTGGTGTCGTTCACCGGGGGCATCGTGACCGGCCGCGCCATCGTGCGGGCCGCCGCCGACGGCGCCAAGCGGGTGGCGCTGGAGCTCGGCGGCAAGAACCCCAACATCGTCTTCGCCGACGCCGACTTCGATGCGGCGCTCGATCACGCGCTGAACGCGGTGTTCTACCACGCCGGGCAGGTGTGCTCGGCGGGCTCGCGCCTGCTGGTTCAGGAGCCGCTCCACGATCGTCTGGTGGAGGCCATCCTGAAGCGGGTGCGGGCCATCCGTCTGGGGTACGGCTGGGAGGCGGGGACGGAGATGGGCCCGCTCATCTCCGCTGAGCACCGTGACAAGGTGGAGCGGCTCGTCGCGCTGGCGCAGGCGGAGGGGGCCAGCCTGCGGCTCGGCGGCGGCCGCCCCGAGGGGGAGCGCTTCGCAGCCGGCAACTTCCTGGAGCCCACCGTCATCACCGGCGTCCGCCGCGACATGGCCATCGCGCACCAGGAGATCTTCGGCCCGGTACTGACCGTGGAGCGCTTCACGGACGACGCCGACGCCATCGCCGCGGCCAACGGCACGGTGTCGGGCCTGGCGGCCGCGGTGTGGACGCGCGACATGGCCCGCGCCGTGCACGTGGGCAAGGCCCTCCGCTTCGGCACCGTGTGGCTCAACGACTTCCACCCCTACTACCCCGAGGCTCCCTGGGGCGGCATGAAGCAGAGCGGGGTGGGGCGAGAGCTGGGCCCGAGCGGCCTGCGCGAGTACCAGGAGGAGAAGCACCTCTACCTCAACCTGAAGGTCGGGCCGGTGGGGTGGTTCGGCGTGTCGGGCGACGGGGGCTGAGCGGCGGTGGCGGACGGCCGCGGCGTGCCGGGGGCCACCTGCCGGCGGCGACAACGGCGCACCGCGCTGCTGCTCGTCCTACTCGGGGCCGGCGCTCTCGCGGGCCTGGCCTCCTGCGGCGGGAAGCGAGGGAGCGGCCCGGCGGCTCAGGCAGGGTCGCCGGGCGCCTCCGCGAGCCCGAGCTCCACCGAGGCGCCCTTCCCCTGCAGCGGCTGGCCGCAGGCGCCCGCCACCGTATACGAGCGCGCCAGCACCCGGGCCCGGCGCTTCGGCAGCGTGGCGCCCGGCGACCCCGTCGCCATCGTGGGGAGGAATGCCGCGGGTTGGTGGGCCATCGCGCCGGGGACGGCTCAGGCCGCCAATGTCGGACCCTTCCGCCTGCGCTGGCTGCCGCCGGACACGCCCTTGCGGCTCGCGGGACAGTGCGCGCGGCTGCCCCGGCAGGCCTCGCCAGCGGCCGGCGTGTGCTTCGAGATGGCGATGGGCTCGGTGGCGCTGCGCGCCGCCCCGGATCCTTCCGCGCAGGTCGTCGCCACGCTGCCGGCGGGCGGCTACCTGGCGGTCACCGGGGCGGAGGCGGGCGGCTGGCTGCGGGTGGACGCCGGCAGCGGCAGCGCTACCGGCAGCGGGACGGCCTACGTCTCCCCGCAAGACGTCAATGTCAACGGCCCCTGCGACGCCTACCTGCGTCAGGGGCCGTAGGCGCGAGCTGCCGGTCGCTCAGGTCCGGCGGGAACGCCCGCGCGTGTCGGCGAGTCGGAGGGCGCCTGGGTGTGGCGGCCGCCGGCTGTCAGCCGCCGTCGTGGGCCGTGAGCAGGTAGCCCGCAGGGTCCTTGAAGGCGAAGGCCTTCCCGAAAGGGCCCTGCTGCGGCTCGCCGAGCACGGTGACGCCGGCCTCGACCAGGCGCCGGTGGAGCGCGGCGCTGTCTTCGACGCGCAGCCACAGGGACACGCCGTGGCCGGGGACGGCCGCCGCCTCCAGATCGACCAGCGGCGTGCGCACCGCGAAGGGAACGGGCCGGGTGTCGAACAACACGGCGTCCGGCGGCGACTGCCTGGCGTAGGGGAGCTGGAGCAGGTCGTGATAGAAGCTGCGCGCGGCATCCAGGTCGCGCCACTGCAAGGCGATGAAGTCGGGGCCGTACACGGTCGGTCGGGTCGCTGGCATGGGAGCCTCCAAAGGTGGAATATCAGCATGCTGATACTCTGGGATAGTATCAGGAAGCTGATAAGATGTCAAGCATGGAGAGCGATCCCCTCGGCTATCTCATCAAACGTGCCCAGGCGGCGCTGCGTCACGCCATGGACGCCGCCCTCTCGCCGCTGGGCCTCAGCACGCCGCGCTACGCTGCGCTGCTGGCGCTGCGGAACGACCCCGGCGTGTCCAACGCGGAGCTGGCGCGGCGCTGCTTCGTGGCGCCGCAGACCATGCACCGCATCCTGGCGGAGCTGGAGTCGGACGGTCTGGTGGAGCGCAGGCCGCATCCGAGCCACGGCCGCATCCTGCAGCTGGCCCTGACGCCACTCGGTGTGCGCGCCGTCGACGCCGCGGAGCGCCGCGTCGACGCCATCGAAGCGCGCATGCTGGCCGGCCTGAGCGCGGCGCAGGTCGTCTCGGCGGCCGCGGTGCTGGAACGCTGCGCGGTGGCGCTCGAGCCCTCTGCCGGCTAGCTCGGCGCCGGCACCGCCGCCAGCTCGTTGGCGCACCCCAGCACCGGCCGCGCCGACAGAGCGGCTCGCTCGAGCGGCTCGGGGCTCGCCACCGTGAAGGTGTGGGTCTCGCCCGGCAGCAGCGTCACCAGGGCCTCGTCGACGCTGGCGGCGGGGTGCAGCCGGTCCGGGAAGAGGCACAGGTCGCGCAGCAGGCTGCGGGCGCGCACCGTGAGCAGGTAACGGTAACCGCCGGCGGTGGCGCGGTCCTGCACCAGCTCCGTCGCCAGCTCCGGTCGGGGGTAGCTAAGCTCCTTGTCGCGAGCGAAGAAGGCGGTGGCCCGTAGGCCGTCTCCATCGGCAACCAGAAGCTCCGCCCGAGGGTCGGCGGGCGTGACGAGCGACGGCGGCAGCGTCAGCCACACGGCCGGGCCGCGCGGCTCGGCCACCACCTCCACGCTGGCAGCCGCGAGCTCGGTGCCGTCGAAGGCCAGGCGTCTGAGCCGCACCTGCTCGTGCCAGGGCTCGTCGCTGTCGTTGTGGGCCACCAGCGCGACGGGCTCGGGGCTCGACGCGAACGTGCCCTCGGCCGCGGGCTCGAAGCTCAGCAGACGCGGCGCGTAGGCCCGGCGCAGGGCGAACCACAGGGGCTTGGGCCGACCGCCGGCATCGATGGCCGCCCAGCTCGTCACCGGCCAGCAATCGTTGAGCTGCCACACCAGCGTTCCCATGCAGTGCTGCGCCAGCGCTCGGAAGTGGCGCACACCCAGGTCGAGCGCGCGGGCCTGGTTCAGCTGCGCCGCCAGCAGCCAGGCGTCGAAGTCCTGCGGCACGACGAAGTGCTCGGCCAGGCGGGCCTGCAGCTTGCGGTCGCCGCCCTCGGCCTTCTGGTGGTGGCGCATGCCGGGCGAGCCGGGCGTCAGCGGATCGTCGGACAGGGCGCCGCGCAGGGTCGCCCAGGTGGCTGGCGCCTGGTGACCGAACTCGGCCACGAAGCGCGGCCTCAGCTGCCGATAGACCACGTAGTCCTTCTCGTTCCAGGCGTCCCAGATGTGCTTGCAGCCGTA
>Ga0315540_10000315_pt1 | contig 26812 bp, 19 predicted proteins | sample SalMarSW160110MG_FD_203677 | JGI IMG/M metagenome (GOLD analysis project Ga0315540, IMG submission 203677) | Salt marsh sediment microbial communities from the Plum Island Ecosystem LTER, Massachusetts, United States - Salt Marsh Sediment SW1601-10 ...
GTGGGTCGCCCGACCACCCGCCTGCTACCATCGGAAGCAACCACAACTCGGCCTCGGGAAGGGATGCTCATGCTGAACCTCGGCCGCTTCGTCCGTGAACACGCCCTCCACTACCCCGAGCGGGTGGCCGTCCGCATGGGCGACCAGGCGCTCGACTACGGCACCCTAGACCACTTGAGCGACAAGGTGGCGGGCTTCCTGCGGGCCAAAGGGGTGGAGCCGGGCGAGAAGGTGGCGCTCTCCTGCCCCAACCTGCCGTTCTTCCCCATCGTCTACTACGGCATCCTCAAGGCGGGCGCGGTGGTGGTGCCGCTGAACGTGCTGCTGAAAGCGCGCGAGATCGCCTATCACCTGAAGGACTCCGACGCGTCGGTCTACTTCGTGTTCGAAGGCACCCCGGAGCTGCCGATGGCCACCGAAGGCGCCAAGGCGTTCGAGGACACGCCGGGTTGCCGCGAGCTGGTGGTCATGACCGCCGATCCCAAGGCGGCCGGGCCGGTCGCGACGGCCACCACGCTGGGCGGCATCCTGGCGAGCCAGGAGCCGCTCCGCGACATCCACCCCAGCGTGGCGGACGACACCGCCGTCATCCTCTACACCTCCGGTACCACCGGCCAGCCCAAGGGTGCCGAGCTGAGCCAGCTCAACATGGTGATGAACGCCATCATGAGCAACGGGCTGGTGCACTCCTCCGGCACCCCGACCGAGGAGCACGCCTTCCTGATGGCGCTGCCGCTGTTCCACTCCTTCGGTCAGACGGTGGGCATGAACAGCATGTTCTATGGCGGGGGCAGCATCAGCATGCTGGCGCGCTTCGACCCGGCCACGGCGCTGCGCCTCATGCTCGAGCACCGCATCACCGTGTTCGCCGGCGTGCCCACCATGTACTGGGCGCTCCTCAATGCCGCCGCCAACCTCAGCGACGAGGAGAAGGCCACCCTCAGCAGCCACCTCGGCTTCGCCCTGAGCGGCGGCGCCGCCCTGCCGGTGGAGATCCTGCGGCGCTTCGAGGACGTCTACGGCATCGGCATCATGGAGGGCTACGGGCTCTCCGAGACCAGCCCCGTGGCCAGCTTCAACCACGCCGACCGCGAGCGCCGTCCCGGCACCGTCGGCCAGCCCATCTGGGGTTGCGAGATGCGCGTGGTGGACGAGAACGACCGTGACACGCCGGTCGGCCAGCCGGGCGAGATCGTGTTCCGCGGCCACAACGTCATGAAGGGCTACTACAAACGCCCCGACGCCACCGCCGAGGCGATGCGGGGAGGCTGGTTCCACTCCGGCGACATCGGCGTGGTGGACGAGGACGGCTACTTCAGTGTGGTCGACCGGCTCAAGGACATGATCTTGCGTGGCGGCTTCAACGTCTACCCGCGCGAGGTCGAGGAGGTCCTGTTGACCCATCCCGCCGTCTCGCTGGCGGCGGTGGTGGGCGTGCCGCACGAGGAGCACGGCGAGGAGATCAAGGCGTTCGTGGTGCTCGCCGAGGGCGCCGACCTCACCGCCGACGCGCTCATCGCCTGGAGCAAGGAGCAGATGGCGGCCTACAAGTACCCGCGCCAGGTGGAGTTCCGCAGCGAGCTGCCGATGAACGCCACCGGCAAGATCCTGCGCCGGCAGCTGCGGGACGAGGCGTCGGCCTGAGAGCCGGCGTCCCGCCCCGCGGCGTTCTCACCACAGCCGCAGCCCGGGGAGCGGCACCTGGCCCGTGAACAGGTGGATCAGCGTCGGCAGGTAGGCCACGCACACCACCGCCGCCGCCAGCAGGAACCACAATCCCAGGCGGTCGAGCGCGCGCGTGGCGCGGCCCGGTCTGCTGCCGCGGTACTCCGGGAAGGGGATGGCGACGCTGTCCTCCTCGACCCGGCGGCGCGAGAACAGCGTGCCGAACAGCACCGTGAAGTAGAAGACGATCGCCAGGAACAAGATGGTCCCGCTGATCAGGGTGATCGTCTGGGGCACCCGGGCGTCGGCGTAGACGCCTTGCAGGTTGGGAAGCATGTTGGAGATCCACGCCCGCCGCGGCACCCCCAGCAGCCCCTGCCAGTGCATGCCCACCGCGAACAGCATCATGCCCACGAACCAGGTCCAGGCCGACCACAGCGCCAGCCGCGGTGAGAACAGCTTCTTGCCGGTGAGGTGCGGGATGAGCCAGAAGGTCATGCCGAAGAAGGTGAGCGTGACGGCGGTGCCCACGGTGATGTGGAAGTGTCCGGGGATGAAGGCGGTGTTGTGCACCAGCACGTTCAGGTTGAAGCTGGCCAGCACGATGCCGCCGGCTCCGCCGAAGATGAACGAGATCATGGCCAGCACCTGGGCAGCGAAGCTGGCGTCGTTCCACGGCAGCTTCCCTATCCAGCCGAGCACCCCGCGTCCGCCACGTTTGCGCGCCGCGACCTCCATCGACGAGGTGACGGTGAACGCCGTCAGCAGGCTGGGGATCACCACGAAGAAGGTGAGGATGTTCTGCACCAGCTTCCAGCCGCGAGGGATGCCCGGGTCGGTGAACTGGTGGTGGAACCCGACCGGGGTGCTGAACACCATGAACATCACGAAGGCCAGGCGCGCCAGCGTGTCGGAGGTGAGCTCGCCCCCCACCTGCTTGGGGATGAAGGCGTACCACGACACGTACGCCGGCAGCAGCCAGAAGTACACGATGGGGTGTCCGGTGAACCAGAAGAGCGTGCGCGCCAGCTCCGGGTCGACGCCGGCGATCCAGCCAGCCGACCAGGGGATGAGGAAGACCACCACCTCCACGACGATGCCCACCGAGGCGAGCGCCCACATCAGCATGGTCGCCGTGGACATGAAGGTGACGATCGGCGTCGCCTTCCCGGGGTTGGCCCGGCGCCAGCGGGCGCGAAGGCGCACCACCTCGAACGCGACCATCAGGCTGCCGACCACCACCAGCGCCAGGCCCGTGTAGAAGTCCCAGCTCCCCTGCAGCGGCGGGTAGAAGGTATACATCACGGTCGCGTTGTTGGACAGGATAGCGATGCCCGCCAGCACCAGGCCGCCCACCATGACCAGATAGCTGGCCCACAGCCACCCCAGCGACGGGCGCATGTCGAGCTCGCGCGCCGGGAAGTAGATCAGCACGCCGCAGTTGAAGAAGGTGGTGAAGACCAGGGCGTTGAGCACCCCGTGAAGGGTGAGTCCCTGGTAGTACGACTTGAGGAAGGGAAGGTAGCGGTAGAGGTTGACGTCGCCGTAGTTGAACGCCTGGAACGGGCCCAACAGGGCACCGATCAGCAGAGCGACCAGGCCTGTGATCAAGAAGGCGGCAGTGACACGCTTCTCCGGGCGCCACGCCACGGCCGCGGGCGACGTGCGGGTGAGGCTGCCTACCGCCATGTCCGATTCCTGTTCGCCATCGTCAGACTCCAATGCGTGACGTGCCTCACGGCAGCCCCAGCTTCTCGCGCTGTGTCCGGACGGCGGCGGCACTGAGACCCTTGCCTCGCGCCGAGGCGACCTCCTGCGCAGTGTAGGCCTGGTAGTCCGAGGGCAGCGCGGTGGCGTTGCCCCAGTCGTGCATGATGGTGTTCGCCACGGCCGCCAGCTCGGCGTCCGACAGCTGGCCCCAGGCGGGCATGACGTTGTTGTAGACCTGGCCGCCCACCGTGATCTTGCCCTGCAGGCCGTAGAGGAGGACGTCGATGGGGTAGCCGCGATCGGCCCGGTAGAGGGCCGGCGCGTGGCCCGCGAGGGGCGGGAAGGCACCGGGGTGCCCCGTGCCGTCCGGGCCGTGGCAGGAGGCGCAGTTGGCGGCGTACACCTGGCTGCCGTTCGCCGTGGGCGCGGCACCGGCGGCGCCTGTACCCGCCTGGCCTCCGGCCACCTCAGGAAGCGGCTTGGCCTGCCCGGCGGCGGTGCCCGCCGCCACCTTCTGGCGGTACTCCGCCGCGGGCAGCACGTTGATGGTGCCGATCATGTCCTGGTGGTTGATGCCGCAGTACTCGTTGCACACCACGTGGTAGCTGCCGGGCCGCGTGAAGCGGTAGTCGGCGTAGGCGAGCTGGCCCGGGATCACCTCCACGTTGACCGTGGTCCTCTCGATCATGAACCCGTGCAACACGTCCTTGCTGGTGAGGTAGAAGCGCGCGTGAGCCCCTACCGGCAGGTCGATGGTGGGCGGGTTGAAGCTGAACGCCTGCGCCACGATGCCGACCTGGAACTCTCCCGTGGAGAGCTCCGTCGCGCCGGGGTTGGAGAAGAGCGGCACCTGAGCGATCTCGGCGGGCGTGATGTGCCCGCCGCCGTGGACGATGTGCGCCCCCTCGGTCGCGAGCACGAACACGATCAGGCCCACGAAGCACAGCAGCATCACCCCGCCGAAGGTGACCCAGCGCCGCTCCCAACGCTCGATGACCTCATGTTGCCGTTGGTCCACGGGCTCAGCCCCTCACCTGAGTGATGGCGAACACCAGGAACCACAGACCGATGATGACCGCAGCCAGGAAGACGGTGACCGCGAGAGCCCCCAACGGCCGGTAGGGCGATTCGCCCGCATCGTCGGCCGCCTCGGCCGTCGCCTGTTCGTCGTCTCTCACGATCCACCTCCACGTATGAACCCTTGGGAGACCAGTTGACGTTTCCGGGCCAGCATAACGAATCGGCAGCAACCCAGGGCGAGGTGGGACACCGGCTGCGACACCTTCGGTGACAGCTTCCAGTCCCACGACCGCCGCGATCCCGCCACGTGGGACGTGACGGTCGCCGGCGACTGGTTGGGAACCACGACCAGCTACAGCTTCCCGGACTTCTCCGCGACGGCAGGCCGGTACGGCAGCCGGGACCTCCCCACCTGCGCGAGCGCACCCGCCGCCGCGGCGGCGATCGGCAGACTTCTCACGCTGTGCAGCAGGGAGTGGCGTTCGGCCGGCCGGGAGTGCTGTCCTCAGCCCGCCATCCCCGGCGCGTCCCTGTTGGCGGTGCTGTCGTCCCCGAGCTCCCCATCGCCGTTGTACCCCCAGGACCACACGGTGCCGTCATTCTCGAGCGCGAGTGAGAACTCGCCGCCCGCCGCAACCGCGATCTTGGCAGCCTCGACGTCGCCGGCGCCGAGGAACTGGCGCGCCACGGGCGTGTGCCGGTCCGTGGTGCTGCCGTCCCCCAGCTGCCCCTCGTTGTTGAGCCCCCAAGCCCAGAGCTCGTTCGTCTGCACCGATCGATCGATCGCGAACGAGTGATCGCCGCCTGCGGCGATGATGCCGATGCTGTCCTTCAGGCCGGCAACCCGAACGGGAGCGTGGCGATCCGTCGTCGTGCCGTCCCCCAGCTGCCCGAAGCCATTCGAGCCCCAGGCCCACACCGTGCCGTCGCTCCTCAGCGCGAGCGAGTGAGCGGCGCCCGCAGCGATCGCGGTGACGCCCGAGAGGCCGCTCACCCGCACCGGCGCGGATCGATCGGCGGTGGCGCCATCACCCAGCTGGCCGGAGGCATTGGCGCCCCAGGCCCACACGCTGCCGTCGCTCGTGAGCGCCAGCGAATGGTCGCTGCCGGCGGCGATGGCGATCACGCCCTGGAGCTGCACGACTTGCACGGGCGTCATCCGCTCCGTGGTGGTGCCGTCACCGAGCTGCCCGAAGCCGTTCTCGCCCCAGGCCCACACCGTCCCGTCGCTCTTCAATGCCAGGGCGTGATGGTAGCCGGCAGCGACCGCTGTAACGCCGGTGAGGGTGCCCGTGCCTCCGGGCCCCACGACCTCCGTGGGCGTGTGGCGCTGCGTCGAGGTGCCGTCTCCCAGCTCCCCGCCATCGTTGTTGCCCCAGGCCCACACGCTGCCGTCGCTCTTCAACGCCAGCGAGAAGTTGGTGCCGGCGGCGATGGAGGTTGCTCCGGAGAAGGCGCCGCTCCCGCCGGGCCCCACGACCTCCACCGGCAAGGTCCGGTCGGTCGTGCTACCGTCACCGAGCGCACCGGAGACGTTGTACCCCCAGGACCACACGGTCCCGTCGCTCTTCAACGCCAGGGCGTGATGGGCGCCCGACGCAAGCATCGTTACCTTCGCGGGGGCCGATGGATTCGGGCAGGCGGTAAGCAGCAGCGCGATGGGCACGACCACGACGGTGGCCAACCACATCCGCCTGCGCCCCTTCTTGGTCATTACCTTCATCGTTCCGCTCCCTCACTCGCGTGACCGGACCCCGGCACGCGACCTGCCAAGACCACCCAGCACAAGACGACCCAGCACACAGCGCGCTTCATGAACTCCTCCTTCACACCGAGCGACACCGGCCGCAGGGAAGCTCGCGCCGCGAGCGGATCGAATCGAGGCTGCCATTCTGCACCCCGCCCCCGGGGCCACCACCGGCCCCGAATCCGGACGTTGCCCGCGGAGCCGAGGCGCGCGCCAGCCACCCCGACGCGGACCGCACCGAGGCAAACGCGGCCTCCGCGGCGCACGCCCCATGGGTGAGACGGCTCCCGCCATTAGACGTCCGCTTCGCTGCCGAGTGGTGGCAGAACCTGTCACCGCAGGTGACACTGGCGGCCGGGAGCCATGGCTCCTGGGCGCTGGCGAGCGACGGGACCGTGTGGGCGTGCGGCCGCAACTGTCCGCCTCCCCGTCCGCTCGCCTTGGCTGGCACCCACGCCGCCGCCTTCGCGCCGTCCATCAATCTCTCGGGAGACGACCACGCCCCCGCGGCCCGTCCGTCACGACGACCGCACCGTGCCCGGCAGCGGCAGCGCTCCGCCAGGAGGGTTCTCGCGGCTCGCGACGTGCCTGCCGGCACGCCGACCGTCACGCGCCGACGTGCTCGTTCCAGTCCGTCTCGAGGCGCAGCCAGGCGCGCTGCGCACGACCCTCCATGCCTGCCTCGCCGAGCCCGGCGAGGTGTCGCGCAGCGATCGCCCGCACGGCGAGGAGCTGGTTGTCGTCCGCGATCGACAACGCCTGGCGGGCGTGGTGCGTGGCCTCGAGGGCGTGCGGTTGGCGCGCCAGGACGTAGTGACCCAGCGCCACCTCCTCACGCATGTGGTGCCGCTCCGCGATCCGCAGCGCCGCCTCCGCCTTCCGCAAGCCGACGACGGGTTCGGAGCTGCGCAGCACCTCCGCAGCACAGCGTAGGGCCTCGGTGCGACGGAGCGGGTGCCTGCTCGCCTCCGCGAGCGCTTCTGCCCTCTCGACGACCTCACGCGCCTCGGCCTCTCGGCCCGCCTTCGCCCTGGCGACCCCGGTGACCGCGAGCACCATGCTTCCCTGGTAGGGGTTCCTCTCCGCCCCCTCCACGTCTAGCGCCTCTTCGCAGATCCGCTCGGCTTCCGCGAACCGTCCGAGCAGCATGTGCAAGCGGGCGCGCCTCGAGGCCACCACCGCCAGCCTGCCACGCGCCCCGTACCGCTGGAACAACGAGGCGGCGCGGACGAGCTCCGTCTCGGCCCGACCGATCCAGCCCCGACTGGCGCAGGCTGCGGCAAGTATCTCCCGCACGCGACCCTCCATGAACAGGTCTCCGGAGTCGCTCCACACGCTCAGCGCACGACGGAGCCAGCCCAGCGCGGGCTCCAGACGACCCATCGCCCAGTAGGCGCGTCCGAGATCGTGGAGCACCCCGGTGAGGCGGGCGCTTTCCGGATCGCGCCGGAGGACCGTCAGCAGCTCCCGCACGCTCTCCTGGAAGCGGCCGTGTTGCCAGTGGGCTCGAGCCAGGTAGAGCCGGTACTCGCTGCGGTCCGGATCGAGGTCGACAGCGCGGACGGAGCGATCCTCCGAGGCTCCGTAATCGCCGAGCGCCCAGCGGACCTCGCCGAGCTCACGCAAGACCCTCGCGCGCTCGAGGTCCGGCAGCGCCTCCGCGACCTGAAACGCAGCTTCCTCGTGCGTCCGGGCGAGCGCCCGGTCTCCACGAACCCCAGCGGCATGCGCCAGGCCCGCGAGCGAGGCCGCCTCCATGCCAGGCAGCGCCAGCTCCCGCGCCGATCGCAGGGCGGTCGAGAAGGCCCGGGTGGCGCCCGCGAGGTCGGACGGCAGACGCGCCCGGCCCAGCAGCACACCGGTGCGCGCGGCGGCGGGCGTGCCGGGAGGCACCCGATCGTTCAGGTCTTCCAGCCAGGCGCGCGCTTCCGTGCGGCTTCCGTTCGCCAGTGCACGGGCCGCGGCTTCGAGCCGCCACTCCAGGGCCTCCCGTGGCTGCCCCGCCAGCTCGAAGTGATGGGCCACGCGGGCGGGTTCCCCGCTGTCGTCGGCGAGCGCATTGGCGGCACGGGCGTGCAGGTAGCGCAGATCGGGCCGCGACAGCGTACTCACGATGCACTCGGCGACCACGTCATGGATGATCTTGAGATCGAGCACCAGCTTCGCGTCTTCCAGGCGCGAGAGGCGCTCGGTCACCCTCTCCGGGGCCTCGCGCGTCATCGCCGAGAGTACGTCGATGCTGGCGTGGTCATCGAGCAGCGCGATCGCCTGCGCGACCCGCAGGTCTCCGACCTCCAGTCGCATCAACCTCTCGTGGATGACAGCGCCGGCACGCGACGACAGGCTGCCGCGCTCGCCTTGCACCGGCGGAAGGCCGCGCGTCTCCCACCAACCCTTCACCGTTTCGATCACGTAGATCGGGCTGCCACCCGTCACGCGCAGTACCTCGTCGAGGCTGAGAGCCCCCGCGGGTACGCGAAGCTGGCGAAGGAGCTCGGCCACACCCGCCTCATCGAGCGGGTCGACATCGAACATGACCGCGAGGCCGCCGTCGATCATCTGGTCGAAGGCCGCCGCATACGCAGCCGGGATCTCGGCCGGGCGGAAGCTCGCGATCGTCCGAGTAGGCGACTCCCCGCGCCTGACCGATTCGCCGGTACCCCACGCTCCCAGCTCGTAGCTCAGAGGGTCGAAGTACTGCAGGTCGTCGATCACTACGGTCGCGCATCGCCGGGTCAGCGCCGCGGTCGCTTGGTAGGCGGCCTCGAAGAACCGCATGCGCGCGGCCTCGTTCTCGATGGGCGGCGCCGCCGCAGGACCGAGCTCGGGCAGGAACCGGGACAGCTCCAGGCGGATCCATGGTGTCAGCCGCGCGAGGACCTCGGGCTCGGCGGCGGCGAACTTGCGGAACAGGCGAGCGACCGTGCTCAAGGGCAGGATGCGGTCGCCGGGATGACCTTCGTTGGCGATCCAGGGGCCGTGCGCGCTCGCGAACTCCTGCATCAGCCGCGACTTCCCGATTCCTCCGGGACCCTTCAAGATGATCGTCAGGCCGTCGCTCCAGGCCTGCTCCATGCGCTCGAGCAGGCGCCCGCGCCCCACCAGACGCGGCGTCAGGAGAGCCTCGGGGAACCGTGGGGCGGTCGGCAGGCGCGGTTGCCCGTCGCCGTTGCGCGCGACGGCGGCTGCCGAGCCCGGGACCTTGCCGCCGCCGGGTCTCCCGTTCGCGGACGGGCCCTGGATGCGGCGCCAGGGAGCCTCGAGATCGAGATCGGGCGTCGCCGGTGGCGCGTCGGCCCAGCCCGACCTCGCGAAGGCCACGAATGCATCGTGTTCGTCGGGAGCTACCTCCAGAGCGCGCGCCAGCGCCCGCGCCAGACCTTTCGACGGGCGCCGCTGATCGCTCTCGAGCTTCCGCAGCATCGACACCGAGCAACCGGTGCGACTCGCCAGCTCTTTCCGGCTCAGATCCATGACCCGCCTGCGTCTATGCAGCCACAGGCCGAACAGTGAATACGTGCTCACATCCATGCTCACCCCTTTGAGCATCGACAGCCGTTTCACCTGGTGGCAGATACCGGTGGAGTCTACACCCGTGTGCCAGCCGCGGTGGCAGCCCTGGCAACAGGGTCCGGCGCCCTCCGCCGAGGCCTCCGATTCCAACGCCTCGACCGTCTCGGAGGTGTGGAGGGCGCCGGTCCCCGCCGCACAGCCCGCCTCGACGGCGGCGGTGACACTCCAGGTGTCACCTCCAGTGACGTGATCGGCCACCACGGGCGCGCACGTCCCGTGTCTAATGGCCCGACAGCGGTACGACCGTCCTCGGGCGCCGACTGCGGTCGCACCAGGGCGCGCCGAGCGCGTCGGAAGCGATGGGACGAGGCATGTGCCCGACGCAGCTCGGAAAGACCGATGCCGTGAGAGGACGTCCATGACACCTGACGCCGATCGTGCACACGGAGCGAACGCCACCCGCGTGGCTCGCCCTTCTTCATCTGGCCGGCTGCTCCACCGTCGGCGTGCGGCCCCACCCTCGCGCCGTGCTCGACACCGTCTGGTGCCCGTCGTTGCCAGCCTCCTGACCGCGCTCGCGACCGTGCTGGCCGGGTGCCAGCGGACGTCCAGCGCCGCGTCAACGAGCCCGGACTACACGCTCACGCTGTCACCGGCAACGCTCAACGCGGGCCTGGGCGGATCTGCGACCACCACCCTGCAGCTGGCGCCGGTGGACGGCTTCCACGGCACGCTGGCCCTGAGCCTCCTGGATAGCGCCGGCAAGCCCGCCTACGGCTTGACGATGCAGCCCACCAGCGTGGCGCTCCCGGCGGGAACCAGCACCCCGGTGCGGATCGCCGCGGCGAGCAGCGTCCCGGCGGGCACCTACCACCTCACCCTGCGCGCTTCGGGCGGCGGCGTGACGCACGGCAAGGGCCTCACCCTCACCCTCACGGGGACGGGCACCGGTGCCTTCGCCCCCGCCGGCGGCTCTCCCTACGCCGCCGGGACCCACGCCGAGTCCCTGGCGCTGGCCGACATCAACGGCGATGGCAGCGCCGACCTCGCCACCGCCAACGACGCCAGCTCCGGCACGGTGTCGGTGCTCCTCGGCGACGGCACCGGCGCCTTCGCCCCCGCCAGCGGCTCGCCCGTCACCACCGGCAGCTACACGGGCTCGCTGGTCGTAGGCGACGTCAACGGCGACGGCCAGCCGGACGTCGCGGCCGCCAACTTCGGCGACGACACCGTGTCGGTGCTCCTCGGCGACGGTGCCGGTGCCTTCGCCCCCGCCGGCGGCTCCCCCTACGCCGCCGGTCCCAGCCCGTATGGGGAAGCGGTCGGCGACTTCGACGGCAACGGCACGCTCGACCTCGCCGTCGCCGACGATGTGACGCCGGGGGCCGTGTCGGTCCTGCTGGGCAACGGCGACGGCTCCTTCCCCGGCAGCCCCTCCCACAGCTATAGCGTGGGCGGCAACCCGGCCGCCATAGCGGTGGCGGACTTCAACGGGGACGGCAACCCGGACCTCGCCGTGGCAACGTACGGCACCGTGGCCGTGCTCCTCGGCGACGGCACCGGCGCCTTCGCCCCCGCCAGCGGCTCGCCCTACAGCACCGGCAACGGCTCGCAGTCCGTGGCGGTCGCCGACTTCAATGGCGACGGGAACCTGGATATCGCCACTGGGAACCGCGACGACGACACCGTGTCGGTGCTCCTCGGCGACGGCACCGGCGCCTTCGCCCCCGCCAGCGGCTCGCCCTACAGCACGGGTAGCGGAACCGGTCCGGCCGCCGTTGCGGCGGGAGACTTCAACGGCGACGGGGTGCCCGACCTGGCCACGGCGAACGAGCACACCAACGACGTGTCGGTCCTGCTCGGCAACGGCGATGGCACGTTCCCTGCGAGCCCCACGCACCGCTACTCGGTGGGCAGCTACCCGGATGCGTTGGCAGCGGGGGATGTCGACGGCGACGGAAAGCTGGACCTCGTGACCGCCAACTATCTCGACGCCACTGTCTCGGTACTGCTGGGCCAGTAGACGCCGGCGACCGGTGCACCGGCGCAGGTGGCGGCGCCGCGGCGGCGTCCGGCCTGCTAGCGTGGGTCATGCCCGAGCGCAGCATCGTCATCGCCGGTGCCTCCGGCGTCATCGGGCGCCATCTGGTCTCCGGCCTCGGTGGAGCCTACCGGGTGACGGTGCTCACCCGCCATGTCGAGGGCAGCCACCCCGCGGGCGTGGCGCGCCTCGCCTGGCACCCGGACGCGGCTCGAGCCGGCCGCCAGGAGGACCTCTCGCGCCTCACCTCGGCGCTGGAGGGCGCCGCCGCGCTGGTGAACCTGGCAGGCAGCCCGCTCGACGAAGGACGCCTCGGCCCCGCGCACGTCGACCGCATGCTCGAGAGCAGGGTGGACGGCACCACCACGCTGGTGACCGCCGTCCAGCGCTGCCGGCTGCCGCCGGAGGCGTTCATCCAAGCGTCGTCCTCCGGCTACTACGGTCAGCGTGGCGAGGCGCTGCTCGAGGAGGACGCCGCCCGCGACCGGAGCTTCGTGCTGGCGCCGGTCGCCGAGGCCTGGGAGGCGGCAGCGGCACCGGCGGCGGCGCGCTCGCGCCTGTGCGTGCTGCGCATGGGCGTCGTGCTCGCGCGCGACGCCGCGGCCTGGCAGAAGCTCCTCCTCCCCGTGCGGCTGGGGCTCGGAGGTCGGCTGGGCTCGGGCAGGCAATGGTTTCCCTGGATCCACATCGACGATCTGGTGGCGACCGTGCGGTACTTGATCGAGCACGACGACTGCGAGGGGACGTTCAACGCCGTGACGCCCGAGCAGGTGCGGCAGGCAGAGCTGGGCCGGGCCGCCGCGCGGCGCCTGCGACGCCCCTTCTGGCTTCACGTCCCCGCATGGGCGCTGCGGCTGGCACTCGGCCGCCTGGCCGACGGGGCGCTGCTGCAGAGCGCCCGCATGGTGCCGGCGCACCTTCAGGCCTGCGGCTTCGTCTTCGAACGCGGCAGCCTGGAGGCGGCGCTCGACGAGCTTCTGCCGCGCCGGCGCGCCTGAGCGCGGGCCGCTCGCGCTGGAGGGAGGCGCCTCGATGGACTTCCGGAACAACATCGCCCTCAAGGAGGACTACACCTTCCTCGTCGCCGACGCCGAGGGCGCCGTCGCCGGCGGCGAAAAGGGCCTCTACAACCGCGACACGCGCTTCCTGTCGCGGTACGCCTGGCGCTTCGAGGACGGCTTCCAGGTGCTGCTGACGGACACGCCTCGGCCGGATCTCCTCACCTCGGTCCATGGCCTGATCGAGGGGCACGCCCAGCAACTCGGCGTTCGGCGCGAGCTGCGGCTCACGGCCTCGGGGCTGGACGACCGCGTCACGCTCGTGAACAGCGGCGCGGCGCCTCGTCAGGTCGGCCTCCGCCTCGAGCTCGACGCCGACTTCGTCGACCTGTTCGAGGTGCGGGGCTGGGTCGACCGCCCCCGCCCGGCGGCCGCGCGCCACCACGGAGACGCTGACGTGAGCTTCCGCTACCGCGCCTCCGACGGTGTCGAGCAACGGGTCGAGGTGCGCTTCTCACGGCCGTTCGCGGCCTTCCGGGACGGCGCCGCCTGCTTCGACCTCGACCTCGCTCCCGGCGAGACCTGGCAGCTCCACGTGACGGTGGCGCTCCACGACCCCCTGGTCAGCTTGCACGCCGGCCCCGGCTATCAGGACTGGCGCGCGTCCTTCGGCGACCTCACCCGCCGCTGCTCGCGGCCGGCGCTGCGCCGGGCCATCGACGACCTCCGGGGCCTGCTGCTGTTCACCGACGCCGGCCCCATCGCCGCCGCCGGCATCCCCTGGTTCGCCGCCGCCTTCGGCCGCGACGCGCTGATCGCCGCGCACCTGCTCCTGCCGCAGCGGCCGGACGTCGCCGCAGGCACGCTGCGCTACCTGGCCGGCCTCCAGGCCACCGACACCGATCCCTTCCGTGCCGCGGAGCCCGGCAAGATCCCGCACGAGGTCCGGTTCGGCGAGCTCGCCCGGACCGGCGCGGTGCCGCACGCCCGCTACTACGGCACCGTCGACGCCACGGCGCTGTTCGTGATGCTCCTGGGCGCAACCGCGCGGGCCACGGGGTCCGACGACCTGGTCCGCGAGCTGCGGCGGGCCTGGCAAGCGGCGCTAGGGTGGATGACCGGCCCGGGCGATGCCGACGGTGACGGTTTCGTGGAGTTCGCCCCCGGTGCGAGCGACGTCCGCGCCGGCCTCAAGGTGCAGTCGTGGAAGGACTCGGCCGAGTCCATGGCGCACGCCGACGGCAGCCTGGCCTCCGGACCGCTGGCCGTGTGCGAGGTCCAGGGCTACGCCTACGCCGCCTTCCGCGCCGCGGCCGGCTTCGAACGCCGCGCCGGCGAGCTGGCCGCGGCCGACCGCTGGGAGCGGCGGGCGGCACGGCTCAAGGAGCGCTTCCACGCGGCCTTCTGGCTCGAGCCCTTGGGGACCTACGCCATGGCGCTCGACGGGGAGAAGAGGCCGCTGGCGGTCAAGAGCTCCGATGCGGGTCAGCTGCTGTGGACGGGCATCGTCCCGGAAGCCGCGGCGCCACGACTGGTAGCGACGCTCTTCGAGCAGGACAGCTTCAGCGGCTGGGGGTTCCGCACCCTGGCCGCCGGCGAGCGGCGCTACAACCCCGTGAGCTACCACAACGGCTCGGTGTGGCCGCACGATACCGCCCTCATCGCCGCCGGCCTGCAGCGCTACGGCTTCCACGACGAGGCCCGTCGCGTGGCGCGCGCCGTCCTCGACCTTGCCGAGAGCCAGCCGGACGAACGCCTACCGGAGCTGATCGCGGGGTACCCGCGCGACGACGGCCCCCCGGTGCCCTACCCGACCGCCTGCCGCCCGCAGGCCTGGGACGCCGCGGCAGCCGTGTTCCTGGCGCGAATCCTGGTCTGAGTCGGGCCCTCCGGCCACCCCCGTGGCGATCCGACGCGACACCCGCCGGGCCACGCCACGGGTCCGGACGCGGGCCACGGTCGCGGCGGGAAAGGTCGACGGGCTGCCCGCAGCGTGGCCGTCGACCCCGCCGCCGCGTCCGCCGGCGCCGCCGGCCGTCCGAGGGACATGCGCCTCTGGCCCGGCCCGGCCCCCGAGCGCACGCTCTTAACGAAGCAGTCGGCGCCGAAACGCACGCCGCGCACCTACCGACCGAATAGGAGCGGGCCCATGGCCAGCGTGTTGATCGTGCACGCCTCCAGTGAGGGGCAGACGTTGCGGATCGCCGAGTACCTGGCGGACACGCTCCGGGGCGACGGCCACGAGATCCGGCTGACGCCGTCCCAGCCCTTCCCGGGGGTCGGAGGGTACGACGGCGTGATCGTGGCCGCATCGGTGCACCTGGGCCGGCACCCGCGGCCGCTCGCCCGCGCCATCCGCGCGCACCGCACCGTTCTGGCGCACCTTCCCAGCGCCTTCCTGTCGGTCTGCCTGTCGGCGGCCTGCCCGGACCCGCTCCACCGCGCCCAAGCGGACGGCTACCTGCACGACTTCCTGGGGCGCACCGGCTGGCAGCCGGACCTCGCCGCCACCGTGGCCGGGGCGGCGCGGTTCAGCCGCTACGGCCTCATCAAGGCGCGTCTGGTCCGCACCCTGGTGCCGGGCGGGCTCGGCGGGCCGCTCGGCGCGGACCGGGAGTTCACCGACTGGAACGACGTCCGGCGCTTCGCCGAGGCCTTCGCGGCGCTGCTCGAGGCGGTGCCGAGACCGCGCTACCAGCGGCGCCAGCAGGCGCTTCGCTGAGGGCGCGCCCAGGTGCGCCGCTGCGCCACGCGGGAGCGCCGCCACCCGGTCCGGCGTGGCGCCCGCTGGTGTGGAGCCGGGCCCCGAGCCGCCCGGCCGGCGCCGCCGAGGACGCCGAGACGGTCGTTGGTATACTCCGCCCATGACCCCGAAGCAAGCCGCGGAACGCAGTCAGACACGCGATGAGGAGCTCTTCGCTCTCATCGAGCGCGAGTTCGAGCGGCAAGAGGGCGGGCTCGAGCTCATCGCCTCGGAGAACTTCACCTCGCAGCAGGTGATGGAGGCGGTTGGCTCGGTCCTCACCAACAAGTACGCGGAGGGGTACCCGGGCAAACGCTACTACGGCGGCTGCGAGGTGATCGACGAGGTCGAGAGGCTGGCCCTGCGACGCCTCAAGGCGCTGTTCGGCTGCAGCTGGGCGAACGTGCAGCCGCACAGCGGCTCCTCGGCCAACCTGGCCGTCTACTTCGCGCTGCTGGAGCCGGGGGACACCGTGCTGGGCATGGATCTGGCTCACGGCGGCCACCTCACCCACGGCTCGCCTGTCAACTTCTCGGGGCGCAACTACCGGGTGGTGGGGTACCCGGTGGACGAGGAGCGCGAGCGCATCGACTACCAGCGCGTGCTGGAGCTGGCTCGCGAGCACCGGCCGCGAATGATCATCGCAGGCGCCAGCGCCTACAGCAGGGTGATCGATTTCGAGCGTTTCCGTGCCATCGCCGACGAGGTGGGCGCCTACCTGATGGCCGACATCGCGCACATCGCCGGCCTGGTCGCCACCGGCCACCACCCCAGCCCGGTTGCGCACGCGCACGTGGTCACCAGCACCACCCACAAGACCCTGCGCGGGCCGCGCAGCGGCATCATCTTCGGCAACGACGAGGAGATCGGCAAGAAGATCGACCGGATGGTCTTCCCCGGCACTCAGGGCGGGCCGCTGGAGCACGTCGTCGCGGGGAAGGCCGTGGCGTTCTTCGAGGCGGCCCAGCCCCACTTCCGCGACTACATCCAGCGTGTGGTGGATAGCGCGGCGGCGCTCGCCGCGGCGCTGGCCAGCCGCGGGCACCGGGTGGTCTCGGGCGGCACGGACAACCACATGTTCGTCATCGACCTAAGGCCTCTGGGCATGACGGGCAATACCGCCAGCAAGCGCCTGGGAGCAGCAGGCATCACCGTCTCCAAGAGCATGATCCCCTTCGACCCGGAGAAGCCCTGGGTCACGTCGGGGGTGCGCATCGGCACGCCGGCGCTGGCGACCCGCGGGTTCGGCCCGGACGACATGGAGGCCGTGGCCGATCTGATCGATCGCGCCCTTCGAGCCGAGGACCCGGCCGCGCTGGCCGGCGAGGTGAGGCGCCTGTCCGTGGCGCACCCCATGCCCTGAGGCGGCCCGCCGGCGCCCCCGTCAGCGGTTGCGGCGGCGATGCTCCAGCAGTGCGGCCAGGCTCACCCGCATGCGCTCGATGGCGCGTGCGAGCTGACCCAGCTCGTCGCGGCTGGCGAGCGACACCGGCTCGTCGAGGTCGCCGCGGCTGATCCGGTCGGCGGCCTCGAGCAGGTACTGGACCTTGCGGCGCAATCCGCCGGTGAGGCCCAGCGCCATCAGGATGCCGATCAGTAGCGGGATCAGCCCGAACAGCAGCACCAGCTCGACGCCGCTGCCCAGGGCGCTGTCGCCGCTCACGGGCGGCACGCCCACTACGACGGCGCCGATGCCCTGGCCGCCGCTCGTCACCGGGGTGGCCCTGAGCACCGTCGCCTCGCTCCCGAGCCCCACCATCGCCCTGACGGAGTGCCAGCTGTCCCGCAGGCGCTGCCCGAATGTTGCAGGTGGCGACGCGGGCTGTCCGGCCACAGCGCCCTGCGCACGGGCGCTCACGGCCTGGCGTGTCGCTGGCGGCATGGCCACCGGCGTACGGGCGGCCTGATACCACCCGGCCAGGGGAACTCCGCTGGCGTCGGTGATCACCATCAGCTGCACGCCCTGGGGCCGCAGCAGCGCCTGTGACTGCCTGGAAAGGTCCGCCAGGGCGCTCTGCAGCGTCTGGGCGTTGAGCGGCAGGCCGCCGGTGAGCGCGTCGAGGGTCGCCGCCTGCGAGGCGGCCGCCGACGCCGCCTGCGCCGCCCGCTGATCGCGAGCGTACGGCACCAGCGTCGCCAGCATGACGGCGCCCATCGCCAGCAGCGAGAGCAGCGGAGGCAGCACGCCCACCCAGGCGATGCCGCGCCGGACGCCACCGCGCCTCAAGCGCGTGTCGTCGACACCGCGCTCGGCCGCGCGGGCCCCGGCCGGCCGCCAGGCCGCCACGTCCGCGGCCTGCGCCGGGCGCTGGCGTCGGCCGCGGCGGCGCGGTGCGGCCGGCTCGGCCTCGGCGCCTTCCATCGCCACGGCCCCGCCCGCACCATCGGCAACCGCACCATCTGCGACCTCGGCATCGGCAACGCCAGCATCGGCAACGCCAGCATCGCCTGCCGGCCAACCAGCGCCATCCGCCTCGGATTCCGGGTAGGGCGCCTCGCGCTCCCGCGGAGGCGTCCCGAAGTCGACGTCGACGGCATCCGCCCCGACGGCACCCGCATCGACTGCCGCGGCAGCGCCACCATCGCCGGCCGCATCGACGGCATCCCGGTCGGCGAGCCCCGCCCCGCCCGCAACTCTCCCGCCGCCCGCGCCGGCGGGTCCGTCCTCCGCCGCGCCGGCGCCCCAGCCGCTGTCCCAACCGACGTCCGCCTGCTGCTCGAAGTCGTCGCGACGCGAGAAGTCTTCGACCGCCTCGTTCCCGCCCCCGGAGGGAGCGCCGGCGTCGACCGGTTGACTCCACACGTCGGGCTCGCCCGAACGCTCCCCGCCGCCCGCTGCCTCGGGCGAGGCCGGGGCGTCGACGGCGCCACCGGGTGCGGCATCCATCGCGGCACCGTCCATGGCATCGGCATCCATGGCGGGTGCCTCCTCGGCGGCCGCATCCATCGCGGAGCTGCCTGCTGCGCCTGCCGCCGGCTCGGCCGCTCCGCCCTCGCGCGCTTGCGGCTGCGGCGGCACCTCGCCGTCCTCGGCGACCTGGCGCTTCACCACCAGCAGGCCCGCCCGCTCGAAGATGCCCGCCACGACCTCCGCCTCGCGCTCGCTGACCGCCTTCGTCATGGCGCCTGGCGCGCGCCTCAACAGCGCCATGGCCTTCGCGTCGGAGATGTTGAACGACGCCGCAACCTTGCCCGCGATCTCGTCCAGGTTGCTGGGAACCGGCGCTTCCACCTCGACGATGTACTTCATGGAACCTCCCAGGGCAGGCTCAGGCGCTCAGCCCGTAGTCTCGGCGAAGCCGCTCCACGCGGCGAAGGAAGTCGGTCTGCCACTCGCTCCGTCGGAACTGCGTGGCAACGGTGGTGACGAGCTCGTCGAGCGCCTTGGCGTCGAACGGCCCGTCATCGATGCCCAGCTCGTAAAGGGCGTCCTCGACGAACACCTCCGCCACCGGGCCGAGGATGTCGACCGCCTCCTGCGTCATCGCGCCGACGAACGTCGGGTCGACCAGCCGCACGTCATCGGTCACCGCCAGCCCCGATCTGACCAGCTCGCTGGCACCGCTGATGACGTCGCCCAGCGGCAGGCCACTCGCCTCGGCCAGCTGACGGACGCTGCTGTGCCCGTCCACCCGGCGCCACACGTGCAAGGCCGTCAGCGACACCGCCGCCCGTCCGTCGTCGGGGGAGGTGGTGGTGTTCAGGACCGCGTCTTCGTCCACGCAGGCGACCTCCCCGCCACCGTCGTCGAGAGCCTGCGCCGCCTGCAACAGGAGCCGCTCGACCGAGTCCCCCAGCGTTCGGCGGGGTGCGCTCACCCCGCTGCGGAAGCTGAAGCGGCCCTGCCGCCACGTCATCAGCTCGGCGAGTGCGGGCAGATCGGTGCGGGCGCCGGCGCACACATGGACCACCCGCCCGCGCTCGAGATAGACGTCACCCTTCACCCGCGTAGGATGCCGCAAGCTGAGCAGGCCGTCGGCCTGGCTGAGCGCAAGGTACTGAAGCAGGTTCGCCAGCACCCCTTCCTCGAGGTCTCCGTACAACGCACCCACGGCGTCGACTCACCTACCCTACGGTCGATGGTTTCGGCCCCATAGCGTTTTTTTCGCATCGCCAGAGGCCCGCCTGGAGGATCACTGGAGGGGGTGGAGCGCACGATCGATCTTCAAGCCCCGCCATCATACCCGCGCCCGCCCGGCGCCCCCTTCACCCCCGCGTCCCCGGCTGCGGCGCGTCGCGTGGTAGCTTGTGTGCGCCGAGGGCCGCCGACCTGCGAGCGCTCCCGCGCCTTCAAGGAGCCTGCGCATGCACACCGTCTGTCTCATCCCCGGCGACGGCATCGGGCCCGAGGTCGTCCCGGCCACACGTCGCCTCCTCGAGGCAACCGGCGCGCCGCTGCTTTTCGTGGAGGCGGAGGCGGGCTGGTCCACCTTCGAGGCCCGCGGCACCAGCGTCCCTGAGGACACGCTGCGCAAGGTGGCTGCGAGCGACGCGGCCCTGGCCGGCGCCTTCACCAGCCCCAAGCGGAAGGTCGAAGGGTACGTGAGCGCCATCCGCACCATGCGCCAGGCCCTCGACCTGTTCGCCAACCTGCGGCCGGCCAAGACCCGGCCGCTCCCCGGAAGCATCGGCGGGATCGACATGCTGATGGTGCGCGAGAACACCGAGGGGCTCTACGTCGGCGTCGAGCGCCGCTACGGCGACGTGGCCATCGCCGACGCGAAGGTGTCGCGCCAGGCGTGCGAGCGGATCGCCCACGCCGCCATGCAACAGGCGCGCCGGCGCCGCGGCAAGGTGGCGGTGGTGCACAAGGCGAACGTCCTGCCGGTCACCTCCGGCCTGTTCCTGGAGACCGCGCTGGAGGTGGCGAAGGGCTACCCCGACGTCGACACCAGCGACATCATCGTGGATGCCGCCGCCATGCGCCTGGTGCGCGAGCCCGGCAGCTTCGACGTGCTGGTCTCCACCAACCTCTTCGGCGACATCCTCTCGGACCTGATGGCCGGCCTGGTGGGCGGGCTCGGGGTGGCGCCGAGCGCCAACATCGGCGAGCGGTGCGTCATCTTCGAGCCGGTCCACGGCAGCGCGCCCGACATCGCCGGCCGCGGGGTCGCCAACCCGACCGCCACCATGCTCAGCGCCGCGATGATGCTCGAGCACCTCGGGGAAGGCGAGGCGGCGGCCCGCGTCGAGCGTGCCGTCGATGCCGTGCTGGAGCACGGCCCCGTGACCGCCGACCTGGGCGGCGACGCCACCACCGAGACGTTCACCGACGCCGTCATCGACGCCTACGCCTCCCTGTGAGGCTCCCCCGGAGGTTCATCCCGGCCGGCACGCCTACCTGGTATAAGTGCTGACGTGACGTACTCGGCGCCGCTCGCACCCTGGCGCCGCCGCGCGGCCGGCGGAGGCCGCCGGGCCGTCACGGCCCCGGCTCCCGGCACGGCCCACCGCTCCTCATGAGGCGCCTCCCGTGACCTACGCCCTCACCCAGGCCATGCGAGCCATCCGCGCGAACTGGGTGGCGAGCGTCTCCACCATCACCACCATGACGCTCTCGCTCACCATCCTGGCGGGCTTCAGCCTGATCAGCGTCAACCTCAACGCCGTGCTGCAGAACCTGCAGAGCGAGCTGCAGATCTCCGCCTTCCTCGATGACGGCGCGCCCGCCGCCCAGCTGGTGGACACCATCCGAGGCTGGTCCGAGGTCTCCTCGGTGACCTACGTGTCGAAGAAGCAGGCACTGGCCAACATGGTCTCGACGCTGCCTTCGCTCAAGCAGGCGGCGGCGCTCATCGACAACCCGCTGCCCGACACGCTGGAGATCCGACTCCACGACCCGGCGCAGACGCCGGTCGTCCGCAGCCGGCTGGCCCAGCTCCCCGGCGTGAACCACATCGAGGATGGCTCCAACGCGGTCAACACCTTCCTCGCCATCAACGATGCCCTGCGGGTGGGCGGCTCCATCCTCATCGTGGTGCTGCTGTCGGCGGCGCTGTTCGCCATCGTGAACTCCATCCGCGCGGCCATCGCCGCCAGGCGCGAGGAGATCGACGTGATGCGCCTGGTGGGGGCGACGAGGAGCTTCATCCGCGCCCCGTTCCTCATCGAGGGCTTCCTGCTCGGCCTCATCAGCGCGGTGGTGACGCTGGCGCTGGCGGTGCCCGGCTACCAGTTCGTGGTGCTCCGGCTGTCGCCGCAGCTCGCCTTCATCCCGTTCGTGCGCGACTCCGCCACGATCGGCCAGATCGCCGGCCTGCTGGCCACCTTGTCGGTGCTGGTGGGGCTCGTGGGCAGCGCCATCTCGGTGTCGCAACACCTGCGTGAGCCGCGCTAGCGGCCGCCGGGCGAGCGATCCCGGCAACCCCTTCATGACGCTTCATCAAGCCGCCTGGAGCGGCTGCTAGACTACCGCCGTGATGCGGCGCGGCCCCCTCGCCTTGGCGCTCCTCTGCGCGCTCACGGCGGCCGCCCTGGCCATCCCTGGCGGCGCGCGGGCCCAGGCCGTCGACACCTCCCGCAAGCAGGCGCTCGAGCAGGGCATCCAGCAGGCGCACCAGCAGCTCAGCGCGCGTCAGCAGCAGATCCAGGAGATCACCAAGCAGCTCGGGGAGACGGCCTCGCAGCTCCAGGCGAAGATCCGTCAGCGGGACGCCGTCAACAAGCAGCTGAGCGACCTGCGGGCGAGGCAGGGCCAGCTCGAGCAGCAGCTGACGGGCCTGAAGCACCAGCGCAGCCAGACCGAAGCGAAGATCGCCGGCCTCAACGACCAGCTGACCGCCCTCAAGAAGCGTATCAGCGCCATGCTGCTCAACCTCTACCAGCAGCGCATGCAGCGGCTGGCCAACACCCTGGCGCACAGCCGCAGCCTCCACGAGCTCCAAGTCAACAACTACTACCTGTCGCTGCTCGCCAACCAGGACGTCGACCTGATCGACCAGCTCAACACGGTCGTCGGTCAGCTCCGGCAGGCGCAAGCTCAGCTCGCCGAGCAGATGGCGGCGGTGCAGGCCAAGCAGGACGCGCTGGCGCAGAACGAGGCCGACCAGACGCAGAAGCGCCAGCAGCTCCAGGCGGTGATCAACGATCTCGAGCAGACCAAGAAGGGGCAGCTGGCGCAGAAGCAGGCGCTGCTCCAGGAACAGAACCAGATCGAGGCCGACCTCAGCAACCTCAACCAGAAGCTCGCCGCCGAGGTGGCTCGGCTGAAGCAGCAGGAGGCGGCGGCCCGCTCCGCCGCCGCCCGCTACGCCCGCGACCGCGACAAGCAGCTGCAGTACCAGCACCAGGCGGACGAGGCGCGCGCCCGGCTCGACGCCCTCACCGCGCCCGCCAAACCGCTGCCCACCGGTTTCGTGCTGCCGCTCAACCAGGGCAAGATCGTGAGCCGCTTCGGGGAGGGGAACAACTCCTACATCGCCATCAAGGCGGCGGTCCCGAACGCCGCGGTACGCTCGGTGCAGGACGGCAAGGTGGTCGCCATCAGCTACCTGGGAGCCAACTTCGGCTACATGGTCGCCGTCCAGCACGGTGGCGGCCTCACAACCGTCTACACCAACTTGCGGAAGCCGGTCGTCAACCTCTACGACACCGTCACCCAGGGCCAGGTGCTCGGCTACCTCGGCGGCGGCACGCTCAGCAACGATCTGCTGCCGTTCTACGCGCGAACGGACGCCGGCGGCAAGTCCGCCTTCATCGATCCGGCGCCGCTCTTCGGGCGCTAGCGGCGAGCGACGCGCCGGCAGGGCCGGCCGACGAGCGGCCGCTCCGCGGCGCCGGCGGTCACGCGCTCAGCCGGCGGCCGCCTCCGCACCGTCCTGCGCGAACACCGCGAACCAGCGCCGGAAGCCCGGCTCCACCTCCATCAGGGCGCGCGCCAACGCCCCCCGGTCCGCCGCGGGCAACCGCCCGGCCATGGCCAGCGGGAACCCCCAGCCGCGACGCTCCGCCACCGCCAACGCCTGCTCGGTGAACACCCCCTGGTACCACAGCAAGCGCGCCAGCCGCATCTTGCCGCGCGGGTACTCGAAGCCGTCGAGCGCACCGCCCTGGCCCCCCGTGGCCGCGACCTGCAGAGCGGCCCAGGCGCGCAGCCGTTCGAGCGCGCCGCCCTCCCCGGCCGCCCGCAGCCCCTGGGCGAAGAGGTAGGTGGCCATCAGCTCGTCGAACCACTTCACCCGGGTGCGCAGGCCCGCACGGTTGGCGGCCGCGTGACCCCACTCGTGCCCCACCAGCAGGTCGAGGAACTCGCGGATGTCGCCCGGCGCCCGCACGCCGCCCCGGACCGCGGCCAGCAGCAAGCTGTCGAAGCGGGCGGTGAGGCGCGGCGGGTAGTCCGCCGCTACCACCAGGCTCACCAGCCTGGGGCTGGAGCGCGCGAAGGGCAGGCCGTAGGGGTAGCTGGAGATCCGCCGCCAGTCCTTCGGCGCCACCACCAGCAGCTGGACGTCGCCGTCCAGCGGCAGCGCCGCCTGCGCCGCCCGCTCGAGCGGCAACAGGAAGCGCTGCAGGAAGGCGGTACGCCGCCGCGCGCCGGCCGAGTGCCGCCCCGGCACCAGGCCGTCCGGAAGCGCGCGCAGGAAGACGCGCCGGGAGGCTGGGTCGTGCATCGTGCGGCCAGTCTACCGGCACCCGGGTCGCCAGCCCGTCACGGCCGCCGATCGCGGCCGGAGGCGCTCCGGGAGGGGCTGCTATGCTTGGCCTGGAGGTCGGCATGAGCGTCTGGTTGTGGGCGGTGGTCGCGTTCGTCGCCGGAGGGCTCCTCGGGGTCGGCGGCACCGTTCTGTTCAGGCGCGGCAGCGACATCGAAGCGCGCATGCGCCGGCTCCGCCGGGAGCACGAGCAGTACCAGGCGGAGGTCGCCCGTCACTTCTCGCAGACCGGAGAGCTGCTGAGCCGGCTGCGTACCACCTTCGACCAGCTCTACGGCGAGGTGCAGGAGCGGGCCACCTCGCTGGTCGGCGAAGAGGCGCTGCAGCGCCGGTTGGGCTACCTCGACAACGGCTCGGGGAACCGGCTCGACCGCGCCGACGAGACGCAGGGACGCAACGCCGGCACCGTTGGGGACGACCGTGCCGGGTCGCCGGGCTTCGGCGGCGCCGGCAGCGGCGCGGCGGAGCGGGGCGGCGAGAGCGGCGCGCCCACGGAGCCCGAGCGTGCCTCGGAGACGCAGCACGCACCCGGCTCGCAGGGGGCGCCCGACGACCCCCTCGACGGTCGCGAGCGCCACTGAGCGCACTCGGGGCTTAACCTTTCTCACCCGCCGGGCCGAGAAACCCCGCCCCTGGCGTGAATTTCCACTCAACTCCCGAGTTTTCGCGTGGTAGACTGCACGCTAGAGTGAATCGCGCCTTCCTCACGGCATTCCTGGTATGCCTGGTCGCGTTGGCAGGGGTAGCGTCCGCCCAGGTGAAGGTCAACTACCTGGCCGTGAACGGCGTCCTGGCCGACGGCGCCGGCCCCTACTACTTCCTGGCGCAGGGCGACAACGAGGATGCCTTCGCAAAGGCGGCTGCCATCGCCAAGGCCATGGGCCTCGACATCCGCTACGACGACGCCGGCAAGACCCTCACCTTCGCAAGCAACGGCACCAAGGCCGTGTTCCAGGCCACCGGCGACATCCAGCGCGGCTTGCAGAAGCGCGACGGCGGGCTGGTGGTCGACGGTCACAGCGTGCCCTCGCCGATGGCGATCCTGGTCGACGGCACCGCCTACGTGGCCATCACCCCGCTGGTGGCGGCCTTCGGCGGCATCAGCCCCTGGAACGCCGACAAGCACGTGATCACCATCGAGACAGCCGACCACCTCGGCTACGCTCTCGGCACACCCCGAACCGGCATCACCGACGGCGTCTCGCGCGTCGCCATCGACCTGCCGAGCGACGCCAGCTACGCTCTGGCGGCCGACGGCACGGCGCTGGTGATCCATCTCCCCGACGCCCGCGCCAGCGACAGCAAGCAGGCCGTCGGCGGGCCCAACATCGACGAGGTCGATGTGCTATCCGGCGACAAGCAGGCCTCGCTGGTGGTCAAGACCACCTACCCCTTGAACCCGGAAGGCAAGGGCTTCCAGGTCGGCACGCTGGACAAGGGCGACACCCGCACCCTCTACGTCGACTTCGCACCATCGCTGAAGGGCGAGCCCATCGCCAAGCTCGTCGGCAGCGACCCCGCCGCACCGCAGGCGCTGGCCGCACCCAAGCCGCAACCGCAGGTGGTGGTGATCGACGCCGGGCACGGTGGCATGGACCCGGGCACCTCCTCCCGCTGGTCTGTCGAGAAGACGGTGGTGCTCGACGTGGCCCTGAAGCTCAAGCGGCTGCTGGAGCAGCAGAACGTCAAGGTCATCATGACCCGCGACAACGACACCTTCCTGACGCTCGCCCAGCGCTCGGCCTTCGAGACGCCCGAGCGTAACCTGTTCGTGTCGATCCACGCCAACAGCGCGCCCGTGGCCAGCGCCTCCGGCATCGAGACCTGGGTCTTCGGCAAGCCACTCGACCCCAGCTACATCAACCTGGCCATCCAGGAGAACGGCTCCGGGGCGCAGGGGCAGGCGCTCACCGAGAAGGCGCGACAGGCGGCCGACGACATCGCCGGCCAGATCCTGCGCGAGACGCAGTACAGCTTCTCCATGACCCTCGCCGACGACGTCCAGCAGCACCTCATCCAGTCCACCGGCGCCGTCGACCGCGGGGTGCGCAAGAACCTGTTCTACGTGCTGCGTACGGCGCGGATCCCCTCCATTCTGGTGGAGCTGGGCTTCGTCACCAACCCCACCGAGGGCCGGGAGCTGGCCACCGGCTCGTACCAGCAGAAGCTGGCGCAAGGCCTCGCGGCAGGCATCCTGCAGTTCCTGCGCGGCGGCGGCATGCTGGCGCAGCGCTGACCCACGCACTCCGCCGGGCGCGCAGCGCCCCAGCGCGCCACCGACGCGTGTCGGGAGGCAGGTGGTAGCATGGCCGCACGATGTCGCGTTCCAGCAGGCGCCGTGAGCCAGCTAACGGCGACACGGTGCAGCGCTCGGACGGGGAGCAGGCGGTAGCCGGCGCCGGCGGCGTGGTCTTCAACCCGGATGGCAAGGTGCTCCTCCTCCAGCATGCCAGCGGCTCGTGGGTCTTCCCCAAGGGGCACATCGAGCCCGGCGAGGATCCGCTCGAGACCGCGGTCCGTGAGATCGACGAGGAAGCGGGCGTGCTCGCCCACTGCAACGACCCCAGCGAACGCTGGAGCACCCGCTACCGCAACGCTCGCGGCGAGCTTCGCGAGATCACCTGGTTCCGCATGCACACCTCTGCGCGGACGCCCCTGTTGAGGGAGAAGCTCTTCTTGGACGGCGCCTTCCTGGCGGCGGACGCCGCCGCCGATCGGCTGAGC